>Ga0123354_10000265_pt1 | contig 47181 bp, 16 predicted proteins | sample TergutLab28metaG_2_FD_97872 | JGI IMG/M metagenome (GOLD analysis project Ga0123354, IMG submission 97872) | Labiotermes labralis P4 segment gut microbial communities from Petit-Saut dam, French Guiana - Lab288 P4 | ecosystem: Host-associated > Arthropoda: Insects > Digestive system > Gut ... | reverse complement strand
TTACTTACTTACTTACTTACTCCATGGTGCAGAGTCCTTCTTGAGAAGCTAACTGATTTGCAGCTAGTCAAGAAATTCCCCGCATTTCACGGAACCCGAAGGTTCATTACCGCACTCACAAGCTTCCGCCATGTCTCCTTATCCTGGGCCAGCCCAATCCAATCCATATACCCACAACCCACCTCCTGGAGATCCATCCTAATATTATCCACCCATCTACGCTTAGTTCTCCACAGTGGTCTCTTTCCTTCCGGTTTCCCCACCAAGACCCTATACACCCTCCTCTCCTTACCCATACGCGCCTGGCGCACTACATAACGAAAATACCTATTAAAAAACAGGCAATATATGTACAAACGTAATGTTCAGACGCGTTGGCGTAACCACTGTCGCCTAGTAAAAGCAATAAGCATTAAAAATTGTGTGTTTTGGTAGCCTTACTTAACCAGCATTCAAAAGCACGCGCCGTATTATATTGTCATCTGTGGCTTGTCTGGCTGTACCATATTCTTCCACATTATCTCATAAAGGGCACAATGTTTGGGAGAGCTTCATTCGTCATGAAATGTGTGTTCTGATTTTCTCTACAATTCTTGTCTGAAACACTTCTCATTCTAAGAGGAATAAAGCGAGATATTATCATAAAAGTAAATTACCTGTTACGCTTGTCAGACTTTAGTTAAATTTTGATTTTCTCCATTGATTTTTTAAAAATATTGAAATATCAAATATCACGAAATTCCTTCCATTGGTAGCAGAGGTGTTCCCTGCGTATAGACGGACAGATAGACAAATAGGCATACAGACATAAGGAAACTAATAGTCGCTTTTCGCAATTTTGCAAAGGCGCCTGAATACTTTCAATTTTTAGTTGCCTAATTTACAGGCGATTCTACTACCGTGCCACTAAATCAAGTAATTCTTATATTAGAAAACTGAAACATTTTATCCTGCCATACGTTTGTCTTCGTGAATATTACTTACATTCTCTTTATCTCATGCACCATATATATATATATATATATATATGTGATACAATAACAGGAAATACATTATTTTTTTACGAATACATTTCGAGGAATTTATTTCCTTTCTAAAATAAAAGGATTTATGGAGGATTATTTACTGAATACAATAAATATTAATCCAGTTATCTACTTGCTGAGATACTCAAAGTTTAATGCCGCATATTTGTAAGTAGGCGTAATAATAATCATAATTGCCTCATGTGATTAATTCATACCGACCAAACGTTACATTAGTCACTACGATCTCTTAATACCAGAATTTACAGAAACTTTCCTTCACAATTTTGTATAAATCCTACATTAACCCTGCCCTGTTAACATAATTATTACACACTTTAACGAAGTTTTTACGAAATAAATATAAAATGTTTATAGTGCAATGTGTTAGGGTTTTAAAGACTTAGAGGTCAACGTATTACTTAACTGTCTGTAAAATCAAGTCGATAATTTGCACTAATTACGAGAGAAACGAACCTAATTAGTGTGGAAACATGTTAAACGTGCGTAAATAAATGCTTATTACTTCAGTTTTACCGCCGTCGCCACCACCAGGAGCTCGGTGAAACCGAATCATAATCACATTAAAGTCTCACCAATTAGATAAAAGGAGAGGTAAGGCAAACAGTACGGCTGGTAGAGGCTGCTGTGTGCCCTCAGTGTTAGCAGCAAGTCTTGGGCGCCACAAGAGGAAAAGATAATACGTTCTAGTCAGCATGTGCGTTTAATCTAATATTAGTTTAACTAAGTACATGAAGCAAAACCCTTCTTGAGTAGAGGATAGTCGCTCAGCTGGGCAACACACTCCCGCCATTTTAACAAATCCGAAGCTTCATTAGGAAATTCAAGGGTGACCGAAACTGGAATCTAAAGAGATCTACGAAAATCTAGTGCACAATCTTACATCCCCTTCCTTTGGACTGCGTTTTAATATTGTTGGCTCATGTGCACTTATATCTCTGAATCAGTCTTTTTCCTTCAGACACTCTAACTAAAATGCACCCACAACAAGAAGAAATTTTACAATCCGGGATAGCACGTTAATGTCGGAGTTCAAAGACTTGACAGATGCAAACGAAAACAGGAAAGGCTTATAAATTCAACTTCATTTGTACAAAGTAAAAGAAGCCCTCTGCACGGACTACTGCTGAAGATTCTTCTTTCCTTCCGCCCGTCCGTCCATTCTTCTGCCAGAGTATCAGCAGTTAAACCATTCTAAGATATACGATATTTCGTGTAAGAGCTACGTACAGTTTATTTTGGCTTGGTCACAATCGTAATTTTCTTAAGAACGTAAATGGATTTCTCTCTGAAATCTCCACATTTTTATACCTGCTTATGTGAAACGTTATGCCGACGATATCGAAGTAATTCTATTTAGCAACTGAGATTTTCGTTAAAATAGTTGCAATAAACGCCGTACTTTACTTAGACACTAACAGAATTTTGCCCTCTTTTCTGCACTTTTCTTCCGATTCGGATCAATTTCAGTAAAGGAGACATTATCAAGCCTGAAATGAGTTAGTATACATAAGCTTTATTTAAAAAAATCGTCATCGCAAACAACAATTTTTGTTGTCAGTGTTTAGTTTCCTTTACAACGGGTTTCGGCTGGATTGGTCACCTTAATTTGGTACTGCCATTCTGATCAACCATTTACAAAATTTTACCCAATATCCTTCCGTCAAGGCCGACTCCAAAGTTTCAGTGAAAACATTGGGGATCATCAGTGTGGACTTCGAAGTAAATGTCAGCTACTGATCATATAACACCTGTTCGTCAAATTCCTGAGAAAAAATGGAACACAATAAGTTATAGACTTCAAGAGAACCCATAAGTCAGTTAGGGGGGGGATCGTACAACGTTCTCATTGAATTTGATATTCCTGTGCATCGAACAAGAATAATAAAATTGTGCTTTTGTGCAAACTCCGGCATAGTTCGGTTATGAAAATATTTGTCTTAAGCGTTTCATATTAAGAATGGTTAGAAAAATTTAACAGCTTTAAAACCATTACTCCTGAACTTAATTATAAATTATGCTATATAGTGGGTTCAGGCAAACCACGAGGGCTTTAACTTGAATGGCAAACATTAGCTTCCGATTTCCGCTGATAATATTAGTATGGTGGGTGCAAGCATATATAATGAAAAGAAAAACACAGAAGTTTCATTAGTCGCTATCACGGAGACTGATCTAGATGTGAATGTAGAGAAATCTGAATATACTTGTATGGCTCATAAGCAGATGGAGAAAAATATCAGAATATAAAAATAGGTAATAAATCATTTGAAAGAATGAAACAGTTCAAAGATCAGGGAGGAAGTTTAACACATCAAAACTGCAGTGATTCAGAAATTAAGAGCAAATAGAACTCAGGAAATGCTGGCTATCATTCGGTGCAGAATATTTTGTCTTCCAGTTTGCTATCCAAAAATGTAAAGATTACTTCACACATAATCATAATTTTGCTTGTTGTTTCGTTTGGCTGTGATATTTGGTCTCTTATATGGAAACGGGAACATAGGCTGAGGGTGTATAGGTATAGGGTGCTAAGGAACATATTAGGGTGTAAGACGAGCGACGTAACAATGGTGTGGAGAATACTACATAATGCAGAGCTCTATCATATTTCTTAAAAAATGTCATTCAGGTGATCAAATCAAGCAAAGTGAGATTGGCGGGGAATGTGCCACATACGTGCGACATGCTCCGCGAGAGGGCAGGTGCTAAAGGGTTTCGGTGGGGAAACCCTAAGGTAAGTTGGAAGCTTAATATCAAAACTGATCTTAAAGACGTGGAATAGGAGACATGGAATAGTATGAGCTAACTCGGAATAGTGACAGGTGGCAAGCTCTTGTGAATACCGTATTGAAACTCCAGGCTCCATGAAACGCGGGAGATTTCTTGACTAGGTGAAAACCGAGATTGGATTCTGAAGAAGAAATGTGGAGTTAATTAGACAATTAATTACTTAGTTATTCGTTATTAGTTAGTTAGTTGCTTCGTTAGTAGGTCAGTCAGTCACTTAGTTGTTTCGGCGTTTTGTTGATAGTGCATCGAATTATATTTATCTCAGTGTTTAACCAACTTATTGTGAAACAAATTTTGTGCATCAAGTTGGTTAAATACTGAGATAAATATACTAAGTTGTTTGTTTGTTGGTTGTTCAATTAGTTAGTCGGTGATTTAGATAATTAGTTAGTTTGTTTGTTTGTTTGTCAGTCTGTTGTATGGAAACTTAATGAAAAAGAGTAGTGGTCTTATTTCCATGCTGCAGGTTTTAAAACGTCTCTCCTGACAATTTGCATAAATGTATGACAGGGTTTGTGTTGAAAAATTTTACACACCAGTACTTGCTTTCGGTCGCGTAATATTAATGCTAATCACAGAATCAGAGGTGTGTGTTCTACAAATACATAAATGTATTAGTCATTTGACGGACGTTTGAATCGAATGGATTCTATGTTAATGGCAGCTATTTGACAAACAGAGTGGGACACTATACAGCCGAACTACATAAAGCAAAATATACAGATTAAATGAAACATTCGGTGAATTCTATGCCAAAAGCTTATTCCAGTTCACACCATCCTATTTGTGTCCGCAATATCTCTGTAATAGATGGAATTTTATTTTGTTAAAATTTTTTGTATTTTTTCATTTGGTTTTAAACTTCGAATTTTTTTCAAATCCAGTGCTTGATATCTTATCCTCTTATGATAATGGTTTTTGTTTTGTATGGTTGTGTACATTTGTTTGAGAGTTTAAGGAAAAAATATGTCTTTCGGGGAAACGTTGCTGAAGAAATTACGTGAGTCTGAGAAAAGCGAGGTAAATGGGACTATAGGAAATTGTACTTTAAAAAATTTCAAGGTCTTACTCCTCACCAAATATTATTTGGGTAACAGAATAACAAAGTGTGAGACTGGTGGAGCATGTTAAACGTGTGGGGTGAGAAATGTGGGAAGGGTTTAGTGGAAAACTTGAATGAAAGAACCCACTTGGCAGAACTAGGCGTTCATGTGAAAGTGATATTGATGTGAGCGAATGGACTAGACTTTCCTAGCTCAGGATAGAGAAAAATCTCTTCTAAAGAAGAAATCTGCTCCATGGAGTCATGAATACATTTCGCACAGTTTAACGTTTACATAAATTTATTGTAGTAATAAAAAAAATTCTGTACTTTACCATCAGAGAGAAATTATTTTGATGGCAGGAATAAGCAGCGATTATTTCCTAAATATTAATTAGTTGACTTCCCCGGGGAAGACTAATTTTTCATTCGAAGAATTATGAACACAATTTTAAGTACAGTGTAGATGTACTCCATAATTCAGAGTATTAAAACTGATTTTTTACGTGGACATAAATGTAGATACTTTTCTGTATTGCCTGATAACAAGGATTATTTTCAAAAGTAATCTATATATAATTCCATTGCATTCAATTTTACCCGTTCCTATTTTGAAACGTACTATATGTTCCATAATATTCTTTAGTATTCTAAAGTATTATTTCCTAAGAATTTATAAAGTGTTCAAGTTTTGTTATTTTACTTTTAGAATTCGTTTCAATATGAACTTTTTCCGTCACCCTGTAATTCAAATTAAACAAGACGTTTCTGAAACTGGTTCTCTTCTTGTTCACAGACAAAATGTTATGGAGGCAGTTATTCCGCCGGTTCTGACTCAAAAAAACACTGTCAGCGTTGGCCTCAGGGATTAAGAGTAGCTTTTCCATAGCACCAAACGGAATAGGTACCTCAATGCTCTGTCTTCTTAGGCGAAGAAAAATTCCAATTTCCGGAGAATAATATTTCCTTTGAACACTAAATAATGGGCAGAATGAAGAAAAGCAGTGATCCTAAGAACTTGCGCTAACGCACTCGTCACTTCTTTCTCCCCAGAAATTACATGAATTGTTTATTCAATTGCATGAGAACTAAGAACATCAATTTTCTTCAAATTTTAATTTTTTGGGGGGAGGGACTTTCTTATTTCTTTCAATCTTCATTTACTCCATTAATACTTAATGCTATATATCACATATTCTTTGTTAAAACTGTCGTAATTCTCACTATGTAACCGCTTTTCAACGTTATTTAACGTGAATATTATATTTTTACTGTCAGGAATAACGGAAATAGCTTTTCGTAGATTAATATGTGAAATATGAATTTTACTAAGGGTTTAGTTTTCACATCACAGTTTCAATACAATTAAAATTTCATTTTTTAAGCGTAAATATGTTATTCGACAGTTCCTACTTGTTTCAAATATCTAATTAAACTGGAAATATTCGTAGGCTGTAAGTCATGACAGTCATACGACAAAATAATTTGTTATAGAAACTGGTTTAAAATAATTAAACAATTTATTTTTTACTTCAAGTAAAATATCCACACTGTGACTTTAAAAATTAATACTCTTTTCTTTACCCGTTAAAATTAAATTTTGTGGAAAACACTACATAAAGAAAAATATCAATTAACTAATAGCAGATACCAGTGCCTAAATTAGATACTGAACTAAATTCAGTACAGTAAACATACAAATTATGGGCATTTAAAATCTAATTACAGACATTAATTTTTATCACGCCAACCGTAAAAAGGGTGTCATCATATTATTCAATATCCTTATTATCTTTACCAAGAGCGTTTCGACGATATGATATCGTTGACAATACCTGGCTTTATATTCACATATTGTAATAATCCTTCTACTTTGTTTCGTGTATGTTTTAAGTATAATGATGAATTTTAGAATCACAGATAATATTTAATGTTTAAGGATGGTCGTATATATTAAATAATTGCTTGTAATATCATTTTAACCTTATCTTTAGTTGCAGCGTGACTCATTATTTGTTAACAACCTCATGCATTTCAGTATGAAAAGGTGCTAGTTTTATAAATTACATGTTATATCATAATCATAACAGACAATGGGAATTCCCCAAACTGCACTGAGAGACTGGCCAGTAAAACTGATAGAATTTTTTTTGTGAAATAGATACTGAATTTTTATATGTGAAGTAATTTAATTTTAATTTTTAAAGGGTCAAATGTGTTGTATGTTAAATAAAAGCGGTCAAATGTATTACTTCTATGGTGGAAGATATTTATGTTTTATGGAAATAAACATTAAATGGTTGTGAATTAATTAATGTAAGGAATTGCTTATTTCAACAGAATTTTAATTGCGATGAAAAATAATTATTAGAAACGTCTTTTGAAACTTCATACACAAAATCCGTTACTATTATATTAAAATTCCGTTAGTGTGTCTTATTCTCATTTTTTACGTCCAGACCCCAATTTCACACCTTCCTTTGTTCTACCGGTTTAATATTATCGTCACATCTAGGCCAAAATCTCGCAATTAATCATTTTCCATTATCCTTCTCTACCAGAAGTGTTAATATATTTTCCATTTCGCTGAGCAGCGACCCTTCTCTATCCAACAACTAACTACCTAACCGATAACAAGAAACAGAGTCTTTCTCCATTCTCTTTCTTATAAAATTCTGCAGCTAGTCCAGAATTTCTCGGCACTGAATAGAAGAAAAGTTCATTACCATTTCCGTAACAGCCCGCTCTCTGCCCCTATCCTGAGTCAGACTAATCTAGTCCTACCACTCCTTCCTACTTTTAAGGGTACATTCTAATATTTTCCCACTCTACGCTTAGTTCATACATGTGGTCTTCTTCCTTCTTTTTCCTCATCCAAACCATACACTTCTCCTTTTCCCCATAAGCATTTCACGCCCGACCGATCTTATTTTGATTGGCTGCATCACCTGTATAATATTTAGTGAACAGTAAACTCACAAAGACCTCGTTATAACACGTCCTCCAGCCCCGTATTATTTCCTACAACTTAGACTCACATATCTTCCTCACCACCATACTTACGAATACCCTGAACTTATGTCCCCCCCCCCCCAGTGTGAGAAACCAAATTTTACACTTCTATAAATATCCAACAACTAATCTGCTTTCTTACTTTAATTATATTAACACTTTGAAGCACACAAGTAATTTTGTCTTTCACCTGCTTAACAACAGAAGCGCCTAATCTTGCCTGCAAACTATACTGATGTATTTTGAATAAATTTTATAATAAGCAGTGCTTATTGCTCTAGACAACACTAACAGTTTTGTGCTGATAATTATTACACAGCATGTTGCCTACAGGGTAGAAACTGAAACCGTAAATAATATTTCGACAAATTCCAGGGTTGGTAAAGTTAAAGATATAATGAAGGATATAAACTTCAACATCCAAATTGTAATTAATATTTAAAATTACAGTTAAAATATTCTGTGCTGTTGAAGTTTATGGGCGAGACCCGAAGGATCAAAATGAAATGCGTACTATTCCTAGAAACAAAGTTTACAAGAATGATATGGAGGGGGGGAAGAAACCCTCTATTCTGATGCAGTCAGCAAATTTTGTGAGAGTTGAATCAAATTCATTAAGAACCCAAGTGACCAAAAGTGGCTGTAACTAACTAGTGTGTCAATGCTTGGTGACACTACATATTTAAGAGCCTCCGCACTAATGCATATAATTTCAGAAAATATTAAATTGCCCTCAGCACGGTTTTGAATTGTTAAATAATTCACGTTTCATTTAAAAAAAAAACCACGATATTTGACACTCGCTATCCGTAACGTGGACATGAAAAGGAAAATAATATTTTCACATCTCGAGGCATTCATTAAATGTTCAGACGAAATTCTTGCTAATAGGAAGTGACTGTGGAAGTTTACCAAGTCGTGGTTACTCCGACTTGGCGAAACGTCTCTGTGTAACGAAAGAGCAACATATATATATACTCACACACATACACACGCGCACAAATACACACGCGCACGCACACACACACACACACGCGCGCGCGCGCGCGCAGATTGAATCTAGTCTTATGTTCGATATGTGTGGAAAGTCCGAAAGAAGCTTCAGTTGAGGCTGAAAGATTACATGCAAACTGACCAGTCAATTTACAGACTTGTATTACAAATAATTTCCGTTCGGCATAACATCCATGCTTCAATACTTTTGCATATACCTTTAAATGATTAAACCGCGGATGTAGTGTTCCATCTCAAGACCCTTTTTCGATATGAACATGATTACTCAAAAAAAAAATATATAACGTTTCCGGTAGCGCTAAACATAAACATAACGACATTCTTAGTTGCATATATGTTCTTTACAATAAGAGGTGATTTTAAAATCAGCCTAATATTTTTCACTACCATTGACCAGAAACTTAGTGACTAATTCCCCCAAAACTCTGAAAAATTCTTTGGGTTTTAGGTACAGTTTTCATGTTAAAATCTTCTGAATTAGTTGAATTAATTTTTGTAATATTTAATAGTAAAATTTTTTTGCAAGGTTTAAAAGTATTACAAATTTTCTTGTAATTACGAAGCCCACATTTTATTAACTACAGGAGTTACAGGAACACCTCCCGTATCATAGACATGGGTGCTCTTTCAGAAGCCGGCACTGTTAATCAAGAAATGTTCCGTCTTTTCAATAACCTGAATTTTTTTTTCCTTGCATTTCTTGAGGGGTATTTTCATCCAGTCCATTGCCACCTGAAACTTCAGTTCTTATTCTTCTAAGATAAATTTTAATTTAATATTATCCCTCAATATTGGCATAGTAATCGCAATTAACTATCAGTTAGGTCCTCATTCCTCGTGCTTACTTTCTACTCCTCGATCCTCGGTTTTATCATGTTGACAATGTTTCTATACATTGTGAAGTAGAAATATTCCTCTATCACAACAACAATGCCTTTCATTTCCGAGGGCGTATAAATTCAGAAATATAAGTTTTGCCGCTGTATAGGAAAGCAGTTAACAGAAAGCGATATACTACTAAATACTTTCTTCTGCTCCCCTTTAATAATTCACTAGGAGGTTGTATAAGTTTCCTTTTTCCTCCGTTTTGTTCACCTAAACCCTCATGCCTACTTTTTTTTAGTAACGATACTTCCAACCTACTCGGAATACAGTATTTTTACTTTTTCCACGTGTCGGAAGTTTTCCTTCTCTCCGGCACTAGAGGTGAACCCGCATGCCCGGAAGCTTCCGGGGAGGATCCACGTCTTTCCTTGCAAGTATGTGTTTAGAACCGGGCAGTTGGGATAAAATGAAAGAATCTTCCGGCACACAACCCCAGAAACAAAACACATCAAAAGAAGTAAAATGTATATGAGGAATAGTTTTCTGGAATTCCGCTGCAGTGTGGAAGCCGACGTGAAGGAAAAGAATGAAAGCTGAAGGAACAAGTTCCATTACCGAAGGGTCTCGCAAAGAATTCCGAAAACTTTTCGTGTCACAAGCAGTAAAATCTCAACAAATCTCAGTCTGCTTAAGGCCTGTAAGCCGGACTTCCGGACGACTTGCTGTCTGTATCGTATAGAGTCCAAAATGGACAGGGCACCTGCTTAAACTAAAAGGAAGTTCTAGCAACATCCTATGCCGTTTAATTTTTTGCAGAAACTTTATTCGGTTATGTGAATATAATACAATATGTACACAAATATATGCACAATTTACGAACCAATTCTGCTACTGTTTTTCTCCCTAAATATTTTTATTATATTAATCATTTTATGTATAAAGTAAACGATTTGCTTCACAGTCATATATCTGTTAATTCACAAACGTAAAGCAGTTCTTGCTGTAGAGCCTAAAGATACATATGTCGCGTACTCTAGTGCACACTTTGCAATCCAAAGCCCACAGACCCATTAGTTGTGAATACGCAATGTAAGAATAAATCTTTGTGTTGTCATTTTAAGGATTTACATTCAGTGAGACTGCATCTGAAAGGATGATACATTCTGGGAAGTACTTACATTTCAGTTTAGCGCAGAATATTTAGAAACCTATCAAAACCCAGTGAAGCATAGAAAAAGTAAAAATAATTTTTCATCCTGTGATCCCCGATTTCCGAGGGTGCAGTGTTTTATATATTTTTTTTTTGAAAAGTACCTAGGGGTTTCCCGCTTGTGTTTCTGGTCACGGCAACATGCAGATGAATGTGAGTATGAAGCACTGGTGGATTGAAGCTGACAGGCAAAAACCGAAGTACTTGGAGGAATCCCTCTCCCGGCGCCACTTGGTCCACCGCAATGACACACGGACTGATCTGAAACTAAACCCGAGGCTCCGTGATAAAATGTCAGGGAATAAATAGCCTGAGCCATAACAAGTTTCATTGATGGGTGAATTTAACCTGAATTATGTTCAAATATTCAGGTCGTACCGCACAGGTAACGCACTGTTCCGATAATAAAAATAAACTCTGTGGAAAGAAATAATTTCACTTTCTTGTGGGTCTCCTAGGAAGCACATAATTCCTTTGGCAGAATGTACGGTTTTTGGAAGACAGACTTGGTGCTGCTCGTTGTTACCAAACGCTTTATAGGGAGAAGTACAGAGAGTGTCTTTCCCAGCTTAGAAGTTAAGTAAACAAGCGGTAATTCATGTAGCAGGAAATTGTGGGTACCAAAGCTGACATTGTCTTATTAGTATGTTATTCTTACGGATTTTCATGAAACCCCCTCCTTTATTTCAAACGTAATTAAGTGAAATACGCACTAGAACCAATAATCTTATAGTGTGGTCTAATTTAGTTACGTGAGCGAAAGTACGCTGTTTAGTCGATTCAATGTCCACATTTTTATTGCAATCCTTTCTTATGTCCCACATTAATAACAGATATTTTAATATTCACTTATACAAGTAATAAAGCCGAAAAAACAGCACACATTACATTTTACTCGTCATCTCGTCTGGTCGAGAAGAAATACTTTCTGCTCTTACAAGAAAAAATAAGAGTACTTCGACCGTCCAAATGTTAGGGGCGAACTCTTCTTGTCCACGCCATGAGGTCATGTGGGAGGAGCTGACGTAAGTTTCTATTCATATTTAGTCTTGGTACTGGTTGGGAGTTAGTAGTTAAATTCACGTCTCGGCTAATGCGTACCTGCAAGGACCGCTTTTACCCCCTGAGTAAGAGGTTGGGTGGTTATCAGATTTTGTTTCTAACAAAGGTCGCTACATAAGTTACCGCAACATGATATCATTCCTGGTGTTTCTCAGTTTCTCTAGGTAAATGAAAGTCACAGAATTTAGTCCGTAAGAGCTTTCATCAACATATTGTCGAAATAAATGTTCAAAATTATCGTGGCATTCGAAGATATATCTTTGATGTTCTGTAAGTGATAGGTCTCAAATATAAAGAAGGGCCTAATTAAATAACGCACTTATGTTAACAATACATCTTTATGTTGCGACTTAAAGCGGGAGTGTTGTGCTGGTAACTTGTCACTGTAAAGGGCCGTAACTCGGCTTTCAGTATCATTTGTAAGAGAAAGAAATCATAACAAATTATGCTTTGGTAATAATTCAAAACGGACTGAGTGTAACTTAAACCCATTTTACCTGCATTCGACAAAATGTCTTTAAACAAACAAGAAATAAGTAACAGCATTATACTGGCTGCATGATACTTTTCTTGCAAAATCACAATTCGTTCCACAACTTGCACACAATTTTTTCATTTATAGTGGAAAGCATAAATTTGAAAATAACGGAGAATTTGGTAGCAGTGTTCATGTAATTTAGACAAAATTATCAACGTACTATATACCTATCTTGCTTGTAAATAAGAAAATTAGGCTATACATTAAGAATTAATTTTAATTGCAGTAATAAAGAGCACCACAAATTGTTTAACAGTAGTAATTACAATAGAAACATAATTTCATAAAGAGAAAATAACATTATCTCGCAAACATCATTTCCCCACACACTGAGCCCTTTGTTGTACACTACCTCAACTTTAGCTGAATTTACGTGAACAGAGACTCTAGAAGAGCATCTCCACTTTAGTCCCTCCAAGGACTCTCCCCAAGGAATAACAAAATCCGTGACATCCCCATAGGCTCAGCAAGCCGAATGAACGTTGTTTGGGGAGGGTCGACACTTTCACGGTGTGGGTTCGTGGATCAGGTTGTGTTTATAAACTACAAACAACTCCCCGTTGCGCCATGTTCATGCACAATAGAGTCCAATTTGCGATGTTAGAGCAGTTAAATTTCATTTCACATCAGCATCTTGCTCACATTTCTAACGCAGAATGTATCTTTCAAGATTTTTATTATTATAAACTTTTACCAGCGATAAGGAGTCTTCAGTCGAACTGCTTGATTACTGGCTTATTTGGTAAGGTCTTTCGTGATGTAGGAGTTAGAAAATTATGAGTTCAAATGAAGTTGACCAAAAAGGTACTGTCATAACACTTTGACATTAGGGACTATAAAATAACATATTAAGTTACTGAAGTAGAAGGTGTTTACAGCGGCGACCTCCCTAATGTTAATACGCACTTTTGATAATCACTCGGCAGAATCATACGATCTTGTCTTGAACTATAAATGTAGCCGTTTTTAAAAAAATCACGATATCCGTTAAAATTACCGTGTGCATGTACAAAGCTTCAATATACGGCACAGCATTTTTCACATTTCTCTTACGTGCAAAAACATGTAATTTTTCTTCTTCGCCGACCTAACCGGGAGCACTCAAATACATTTATCAGCAGGTACGTACATTTTCAAATATACAAGTACTGCCTTACGATTTTTGAATACGAATTTATCCCCGTTTCGAAGCCTTTTTTGTAGTTACACGATTAGCTTTTTAACTAGCATTACCTTTGTAATTTCTTCTAACTACTGTAGATTATAATATCGGTAAGTTAGGCAACTAGATTTCAGACTATGAATGGGTGCTTACTTACTTACTTACTTACTTACTTACTTACTCCATGGTGCACAGTCTTTCTTGAGAAGCTTACTGGTTTGCAGCTAGTCAAGAAATTCCCCGCATTTCACGGACCCCCAAGTTTCATTACCGCACTCACAAGCGTCCACCACCTGTCTCTATCCTGGGCCAGCCCAATCCAGTCCATATACCCACATCCCACTTCCTGGAGATCCATCCTAATATTATCCACCCATCTACGCCTAGGTCTCCCCACTGGTCTCTGAATGGACGCTACATACTTTTATTAAAATTACTTCATTTCGCTGCTTCATAAATCTGATCAAGTGAATTCAAATTTTAGAGTAGCTGGATATAAAAATAAATAAGTGAAAGAAATATTAAATGTATGTCAATGGAACATATTATTTGCTTTGGATATTTTCGGCTTAAATTAAACTTCAAGGATTATCCCCCCCCCCCCCAAAAAAAAATGTGGAAGAAATGTGGAGCAAGCCTTTGTTCTATAATCTAGCGCTGAGATTGAGAATGCAGGAAGATATTCTATTTTTAAATGAATTCCGAAAAATCGTACGTTGGCACGGACTCATTCATCAAGTAGTTCACAGAAAATTTCCTCAAAAACGAGGTTTCGGCCAAAGTCATTCTACTTTTAGATGGTCACAGAGCACATTGTAGCTCCACCTTACTATTTGAGACTGCTGTTAAAAATAATATTAATATCATTCATCTACGGAGTCACTTTTCTCGTACCTTACACGTTTCAGATAAGAGCTTTTGTTGGCCTTTTAAGAGTTATTTAAAAAACGAAGCAGTAACTCTTAAAATCGCCCGATATCGCGTGGCGCTCCTCATTTGGTTTGCTTGGAATAATGTTGCTTCCGTTCGTGCTGGTGTAAGTGCTTTTAGGTCAACTGCCAGAGTACTTGAATATATGTTCTCCATTTCTGATACCAGCGAAACTATAACTTCTATGGACACAGCACCTCCCAATATGGTCACTGTTTGTGTAACCTCTATTTCAGTAATCAACTCTGAATATCTCTTACCTTTTTCACCAGAACCACATTAACTGCTTAGAGTACTATACTTCCTTCTGACAATTCACCGGAATAAATTACTGCCTCCAGAGTTTTGAATAAGATCAGTCCAATATGGGAAATACCGAGAAGGTATTCAATTTCAAAAAAGTCACTTTTTTCCTCAAAGAATAACATAATAATATCGAGGGAAAACGAAAAACAAAGAGGAAATAAAGTCACAGAGCAGAGAAATCGAAAGTGTAAAGAGCCCCACCACGTCAGTTCTACAAGATCAGAAAATGAAGAAAATAAATCAATGAAAACAGATATTCCTATTCAAGAGACTGCTGTAGAGTCTGAAAGGAACGCTATGAGTGCTGGGATAAACTACGTGCGAACGGCCAATGAAGGTGACTAGACCGAATGTGTGAACTGCAGAAAATGGCTGCACAAGTTCTGCTCTTCATACAAAGACAAAAGAGTAGAAAGTTACTGCGAGGAAAAAGTGGCACATTCAGAATATCTAGAAAATACTGTTCATTGCAACGTAGACTCTTGAGTTCAGTTGGTTCAAATATTGTGTACTTCTGACATATTTTCTATTTTAATGTTGATGTTGCTTCGTTATTCAATTATTATACCAACTACTGCACATATATAAAATTTATATATGTGCAGTAGTTGGTATAATAATTGAGTGACTTGACAACATGCACGGTGTAACAACGAAAATAGTTGCTTCATTACTTTGAATGAAGTTCAGCAGTTTTCATTTGCGTCTTGTTTCTTGAATTCACAGGGTGTTTTCATAGCGCGGCATCTCTCCGAACGTAGCGGCATCTATTCCTGATAAAAAGCGGCGTCTCTATCGGCATGTCCGGGAGAGAAGCCACAAAAACAATTTTTTCGTCGTCTTATATCTCGGAGGCTTTCATTTCTGTAAAAAATTTGCATAGAGTTTACTGAAGTAGAAACTCTACACACAGGGTCTCTGAATTTTCAATTGCTTTAACAGTTTTCTTATTGAGTTAGTAGCGAAAGTTGCAAAAAGTGTGGCGTCTCTTCCGAAATTACCTTATGCACATTAAATATTTGTTAACATTCATTATATTTCCTGTCGTGCCACAGGTCTATACTCTCCCCAAAATGAATTTTCTAAAGACGGCGACTTGGTGTTTCATCTTCCAAAATTCAGCATCCTGCCTTTCCTTTTGTTTATATAATAGCTGCTAACGTCTTCTCCCACGTCTTCTCTTTCATTCTTTCTATTGCTTCTTCAATAGCGTGTTTTAGGAAGTAATTAATACGCAAGATGTGACCAATCCAGTAAGCCTTCCTTCGTTCTATTTTATGTAGAATTTTCCTTTCCTCCTCTAGTCCTTATAATACTTCTTCCTTTTTACAGTATCGGTCTGAATCATTTGCTCAATCCTTCTCCAAGTCCTCATTCCAGAACTTCAAGGTGTTTCGCAACTATTTTCAGAAGCCTTTAAATTTCAGCACAATACGAACCTATGCCACAAATACATCGTTGTAGAAGTTTCTTCCTTAGATCTAAGTTAAATTAGGTGGTCAAAGGAGTCTTCTTTTTGTTGAATTCCGCTTGTATCATGAAAATCTTGGATTTAAATTTACATGTTCAATAATCGTTGTTATCAGTACACATTTATGTACATAATAAATTAAGTATATCGCCTCACATACATGATGGAATGTTCACACGGAACACCTTCTCCGATTTTATTTTCATTATAAATTAATCTAAAGAATCTGCCGCAATATTCTTTATTCGTAAAGTTAAAAGTTTTCATGGACTTGAGTATGAATTTTACAACATTCTGAGGTGTTTGACTGTGTAATGTGCTAGAGGAAGGAGCAGCAAGTTTTCGTTCAAACCTTTGTAAACTTTCACTGAATAAAGTGGCCTCACAATCTATGGAAACATAATCGTGATAAGCTGAATGGCTTCACGTGAGTTCACTTAATTAATTTACTACTACTACTTCTAATAATGAGGACCGCGGTAGCACAGTGGTTAAGGTGCTGTGCTACAAATCGGAAGGTCGCTGGCTCGATCCCAACTGGTGTCAGTGGATTTTTCATTGACATAAAATCCTTCCGATCGCACTATGGCCCTGGGGTCGACTCAGTTTCTAACAGAAATGAGTACCAGGATTATTTCCTGGGGGTAAAGGCGGTCGGTGCGTAAGGCTGACAACCTACCACCATCCTGCGCCGTTGTCACGAAATCTGGGAGCCTTAACTTCCTGGAACCCTCTGGGCCTGTCCAGTGCTGTAATGTAATGGGACTGCTTTACCTTTTTTTACTTCTTCTAATAATAATAATATTCTTACATAAATTTTAATATTATTGTAATTACTCCTACAAGGAGCCGGGCTTAGTCATTGTAAACACTAGGCTACAAAATGGAAGACCGAAGAAAGGTGTTTGAATTTTCTACAGGCCCAGAAATTGTTCTGTACTTCAAATCGTCCACACTAGCTCTGTGGCTTAACCATCCTCCTACTCGATGGATAAAAGCGGCCAGGATATAAGGCGAACCACTGGTCACCAACTAGTGTCGATGTTACAGACGAGTTGAACCATATATCCACTCTTCTAAGCCATAACTTCACTCCTGCACAAAGCCTTCATGGTGTGTGCGGAAAAAATTTAACTTCCCTTCTGAGTTTTAATTATAAATAACGAATTGCGTAATAGACTGGTATTTCTGTTTTTATGTTGAACATATTTCGCCCGTACCGTTAAGTTTTTAATACCTTAATATTTTGGTGTAGTTACACTTCACTCAGAAAGTTTCTCGCATTCCGACACTAACAATTTGCACGTATATCACTTTTAAACTTTACAATTGTTTCGCCGCTTTGGTTCACATTTTAAGTTCCTTGTGTGTGTTGAACACATGTTGCTCGTTTCACTTTCAGTCTATGTTGCAATTCGGTCACATATTTGTATTTCTGTACTTCCACTGTTTTTTTATTACCGTTATGTATTAGAATCTCTGTACTTTATTTTAACTGACTTGTGGGCATGGCACGCAAATATTATACAAAGAGAACAGGAACCACAAATGTCAGAATACAGTAAAATGTTTGAACCTGTGACGGATGGAGTAAGCAATGTAGGGTGTAGGATGACGCAGAGAGCTTGGGTAGTTTTATGGGCAGACAGACTATGCCAAGCATTGCACACGTGGGAAATAGTGGACCGACTCACGGCAAAGGTGAGAGTTTATTCTCTCATCCGAAACGTCCAAGCTGGTTCTCTGGACCTCTCTAACTCATATTCAGTTAATTTCGGGGATTCGTGTTAAGGGATAAAGTGGCCGGAATGCAAAACTAACCGCTCACTTCCATCTGGTTCTGAGGTTAAAAATCCGCAGACCTCTACGTACACTCGGCCGTGTGCCTCCAGGTTGTGTAGGTGGGAAACGGTTACTTTTACCGTAATATGGTGCACTTACCTGTTTATAGAGACCACTTAACAATATATAGGGTACTGAAATATAGGAGAATACCAACGGTTTGGGCCAGCTTCTATGATGTGACTGCCAATGAATACAGAATTTTGGTAAGGAACTTCTCAGAGAATTTGCACTTTGGAGAAAGTAAATAGAAGAATATGTGTTCAGGTATCATCAAGAAAGACTTAGAGGATAGGGTCTGGATGTCTGAGATGGATGGAGCTGGATATATTATGACTATATCTGCCTTTTCTACTTAACAACACCGACATTCGCCTGCAGAATGATAAGTGGCTGTAGACGCCTCTGAGTAGGCCTCAAGTGTGCCATTTTGTTTGCTTTTTCACAATACCGTCAATTTATGCAAATTATATAGCGCTGGAAATAGGTAGATGACTGAGAATGTAACATTAGTTGAAAGGCATTAATATTGAAAGAACGAAGTGTATACTCGGAGAAAAATATGTCTCAAATCCACTTTTTGAATCCGGTCCTCGGCAGTGAGTGGCCGGAGAATCACTGCCTGTTTTGTAACACGATACTGTTTTGCGTCTCGTCGGAATAGGTGCTTCTGAACTTATTAAAATATTTGATTACGTTAAATAAAATAATATGTAAATAAATTCAGTTCCTCTTATTAACACGCAAAAACATTGTAATAATTAAACAAACACACAATTTTCTAATAGGTTATGACATTTTTTACCGCTTATACCAAGATTGCTTTACCCTTTGTCTGAGGAACCATTAATACAGGAATGCATACAGCGAATTCCCGAAATTTTATATACGTTGGGCATTATCTAATAGAGTATTGGCATAAATAGTACAAAATATTTGCTGGAAGCAGGAGTGTTTGCTTCTCTGTATGTCGATATACTAGTTACGGAAGATTGGTGACTTATAAACGGCTTTAATGAGAAGTCGTAAGTATTTTCATAGTGAGAGACTAGTTGTCACTTTTAAACATAATATGTTTGTTGTCAACCGGTCAGGGCTCGGTGAAATCAGACCTAGTTCAAAGGTATAAATACTAGCCTTGTGTTCATTTTCTTTGTGGTTGTAAGTCTAACTATTTAGGAAAGTATTATATAATCCATCTGTCACAACAGACATATATATTACTTGTAAGTATAGTATGTTTAGAGGTAATTAATTTCCTGCAAATACTTTTATTTGCCATTCCTGAAGATGGATTTTTCGACCGAAACAATGTTATGTATGTTTATAATATAATATAATGTAATATATACATAGCAATTTTGTTGTGTTTGGCGGATTGTACAATAACGTCCTTCAGAGTGGCATGGCTGGATTTAAAAAAAAATCTATTTACCTTGACACTGCCTTAAATGTATGATTTTATTTTTAAAGACGAGTAATATTGATGCTGTGGTTTATAGATTATGTAACCTCGTAGTCTGATAGGTGATTAAAAAAATTTTTGTCAAGTGTTTTCTCCATCTTCGGAGTATAAATGATTAAGATGGAGGAACCTGATTACTCCGTAAGGTTGGTATCGTTCTACCGACCTAAACAGAGTCATAACCCAAAACACCATAACGTAAACTACACAAATGCCTCAGTGGTTCAAAACAAAATTTAAGGCGGTAAGTTGAGGACAGTTAGTGAGTATTAAGCCTAAATATATTCTTAGCTAAAATCTGCCGAGCAGCAGTTCAGTAGGATAGTATTCCCATACGTCCCTAAGGTATGAAGTGAGATGCTAATTAAAGGAAGGTAAGAATTGTTTTATACTGGTCTGATAGTAATGACTTTACATTTTTTTTACACCACTAAAGCAGAATGGTTACCATATTTACTATTTTAAGCACTTTGTAAACGCTGTCTCTGCCGACCTACTACATGTTCCTTAAAATAATCTGCATTTATCAGTTGGCATTTATACAGTTCACGCAGTGTTCAGTTGTCAGGTACATACCGTATTTTAGAATAATCTTGCGATTCACCCCAGGCTTGAAATACCTAACTGACCTGTTTCTGTAGCGATATTCTTTCGGTTGAAGAAATCCAACAAGGAGGACTGACGGTCTTAAACCAACCCTTATTTGGTCACGTTTGAAAAACCTTACTTCCCAGATAGTATGATCTGTACCAGAGGCTGCAACTACAGTTTTACGCGATGATAGGCGCGATGGACGCCCTAAACGTGTAGAGTAATTTAGCAGTAAATAAATATCTGCGTACAGTTGCATCTTGTTGGATTTCTTCAACCTAGAATTACGAAGCACGGAACTACAAATATATATATATAAAATATTCTTTCGCTTACAACGTAATGTGTCGTGTGAAATAAGGAAGTCGCAGTGTCAAGTCGAGCATAGACATGGTCGGAATATGGGAATGCTAATCGAATCTGAGTTTATACTAAAACTTGTTATTGGCAGTGGGGTTGTCATGGCTCTGAGTGAGGTGTGCAAGACGATTGAGGTACGACAGATATTGTGTTCAGTGAAATGTAAATGATTATATACCAGATGACCGTGGTTTATTTAAAATCATCTTTCCAGCTCTTACTTTAGATTAAATGATGGGAATTGTCTACTAACTTATACTGGGAATAGCGGTGTCGTGTTTCAGCCACGAATCTCTTACCTCTTGGATACAAGACAACGACAAACACATTTACCGCTTTAGCTGATGTTCTCAGTAGCGCTACATTTTATGTTGTAATAACACGTGCTGCATTACATACGCCTTCGCCCACCCCCCTCCCTCCCAGCCGTGGAGTTGCGGCCCAAAGCGGGCCAGGGTCTCCTCACTCTTGAGGCTTCTAGATCAAACAGAACGACACACCACAGGTGGGACTCTTCTGGACGAGTAATCAGCTGGTCACAGGCTCTTCTACCTGACAACACACCACACTAACAACAGACAAACAGTCACGCCTCCTGCGGGATTCGAACCCACAATCTCAGCAGGCGAGCTGCCGCAGACCTACGCCTTAGACCGGGCGGCAACTATGATCGCCTGCAGCAATATATGATGTTAGTACAATTTGGAACAGGTCGAGGTTGAAATTAATTCACAGCAATTCTATCCAACCGTATTCATTCCTCATAATGTCTGTTTATTGAAACAAAAAGCGTGTGTCACACTACAAGGAAAGCAATAATTTCGTGTCTTACTTTCTCTTAAAATTCCATTTCGTCGATACATAACTTAAAATACAATTGTAAATATCGAAATAATTTGATTTCTTTAAATCTTTTCTTTCGCTTTTTATAAGATAGTCGGTTCAGAAACAAAATTACATTACACTGTAGATGAACGTGGCGATTCTTAATTACACACAATAAATATACCCCTTATGTTTTTTGTCTGGAATCAAACAAAAAAATTCTATAACCATAGGGTTACAAACGCTTAGTTGCCGAGACAAGTAGAGTAAGATTTATCCCAAATATCCAATGAAGTTATAATAATTGACATCTCTGGAGGCTTAACGTGATATATACAAGAAAAATCTGCATCTGATTTTTTTCAGGTGTAAAACATTTTATGCTCTTATTGTCCGAAGTGCGGATCTCAGAGGCCGCGCTGTCTATTCTGCCGCTCAGTTGTTGGGATTGCGGGTTCGAATCCCGCTGGGCATGGATATTTTCTCTCTCTTGTGAGTCTCTTGTGTTGTTAGGTAGAGGTCTCTTCGTCGCTGATCAATCGTCCAGAACAGTCCTACCGAATGTGGTGTATCTGAGTGTGATCATGAAACCTCGACAACGCGGAAGCCCCGGCCCAATAGCGGCTGTCGAGGCACAAAAAAATTGTTCAATAGATCGATATGCATGAAGTGGTTTACTTGTGGCCTCCGAGATCGCTTGATCTCTATGCTGCCAAATGTAACTGTTGGGCCCTTTGAAGTGCATAATGAAACGAAAAGAGACATAATGCGAGAGGAGCTTTGGCCTTTAACTGAATCGGCTGCAGCAACAACAGGACACATGTCTGGAATTTTTCATTGTAGCGGGAATTCTTGACATGAGAGAACTCATTAATACATTGAAACAAAGGGAAACAATGTCAGAATGCTCCGTAAACTTTTGTCGACTGTTAGGTTGTTTTTTTAATTTATAAAAATAATAATTAATGCTCTTCTAAAATGCGGGATCTCATTTTTTTATAATTCATCCTCTTCTCATTACCAAATCCATTAGTAACCTACGACTTTCAGAAATTTTAACTCTATTTTAGCAGTATAACATAGTACTTAAGAGTATTTTATATGATTACGGCTCAACCTGTCTAGTGGCGATTTATAAATAAAATTTATCCCAAAAATGGAGCTTGCACGCAAATACGATATTTGTTCGACATCTATTAGGTAGTCCTGAAAATTACACATTTGGATGGACAGAAATGTATGACAGGCACTACATCCACAAGAAATATAACGAACCGGTTATTATTAGATTCTGGAAGGGAATCAATTCAGTAATTTCAGTGTTCATATGCAGAAAGCGTTGTGTAGTAGTGGTTACTGCAAAATATTTCATGTGTTCACGTTTATCACAGGAAGCCTAATGATTTCACTAAGAGGAATGATGTAGTCGCATAACAGGAACGCGGAAAAGCGGAAGTTTGAGAAGGGTGAGGGGAAGAGATTAAGAGGCGGATATTGCCTTTCGTTCTGTTAGACAGCTAATTAGAGGCGATCTGTAATTCCGTTTACTAACCCGCCCGTCATTAAAGATATGAGCTAATTAAACAAAATTTGAATAAACCGAACAAAGAGAAATTTTATTTTGTTACTAAGTGATATTCTACCTTTATCCAGTTATGTAGGTCCCAAGAACGTCAATAAAAATTTAGTTAACCACAATTACCACCGAAACAGTATATCTGCAGTATATAATGAAATATTGGAGGTTATCACAACGATACTGATGAAGAGTCACGTCTTAGGCAGTGTCAATTGTTAGTCACCGATTTTGGATAATATTTCTGCCTCCTTCTTCATGTTTAAGCAATCCAGGAAGAGAAAACTACTTTTATAGCAAAGATGGAATCAACGAGTGCCGAAGAAATGTCAGAAAATCTTTACCGATCGATACTTGTTCCCATTCGAGAAGTCTTCAATGCACAGTCTATGATATATTTCTAGAGCTAATTATGACCTCGAGTAATTATGACTGAACGTTCATTTCCACAACAAGTTATGTCTTTTTTAGTTCCCGGTTGACTACTGTGAAGCACTACGCAGTATTTTTTAAACGCCTGTATCAAATTCTTTGTCAGTTTCAAAGACAAAAGAAAACGGAATGTAATTTCATATCCATAACTTAACACAGGAATGCGATTCCTGGTTGCAATCAGATCTCAAGGCATTCTGGGCGGTTTACTGGAACAAAAATTTGTATATTAACTCGTTTTAGCATATAGTAACCAATACATAAGGTTTTTGAAACACGGGATAACTATGTGTCCAGGCAGGTCTGCAAGCAAAATTGGAAATATGCGACGTGATCAAATATCCACAGCTTTATATTTGAAATTAATAGTTTCTAATTCAATAGACGTTATTAAAATAAATGTTTCCAACAGAAGTAGCACATATCAAATATAAAATATCATTTCACACACTGTAGATACTGTGTCACGCGGGAGGATACTTGAAAAATGCTTACAAATTTTAGTCGGAAAAGCTAAAGGGACCAGATTCATAGGAATTCCTTGACGTGAAGTTATTCCGGGAGAGATGCCACTATTCTCGAAAAATGTCTGTGCATCACTTTACAGTTTAAATATTGGTATTGTAAAGGTAAATTAGTCCCGCTACAGGCCTGGAGTGGCCCAGAGGGTTCCAGGAAGTTACGGTTCCCAGATTTAATGACAACGGCACAGGATGGTGGTAAGGTTGTCAGCCTTACGCACCGGCCGCCTTTACCCCCAGGAAATGATCCTGGTACTCATTTCTGTTAGAGTCTGAGTCGACCCCAGGGCCATAGTGCGATCGATCAATGAAAAATTCCAATGACACCAGCTGGGATCGAACCAGCGACCTTCCGATTTGTAGCACAGCACCTTAACCACTGTGCCACCCCGTATTGGTATTGTGGTCAGGTATATTTCTACTGCGTCTAGTATTTACGTATGGAAGAGTATGGCGTCTGTCCCCAACGGTTTGGGGCTATTTACAGCATCCCCAGAGCCAGACGCAGTAAGTCATGACAAACCAACACGTACGTTCATATTCTTTCAGATAATTTGTCAAATAAATTATGCAAGCCCAGCTCTGTCTTAGTGCCAGAAATTCGAAATACATAATGTGTGACGTTTCTACCACCGTGGCAAATCACCCGAAAACAAGCACACGATAAAAAGAACTACATATATTTGTCCAAAGTATTACACCAGTCTTAAGGAAATATACCAATACAGTGCCTCACTTTAGATTCGCCCATAAAGTTGTTCTGCGTGAAGTGCTTTGAAAGTTTGTTCCAACTAAACAACTTTTCTAGAGAAAACGCCACCCATATCTATACGGAGTACATATATTTGATAGAGTGAAACCTACATAAATTTAATGATAAGCCCGATAACTTATCCTCCAAAATCATACAGATGTCGCAAACAAATTTAATGAAGGCGGCGACACGCAAAATGATGATGTAAAAACCGATGAAAGAAGTACCCACACTGACCTAGCTTTATCAAAAATTGTGAACGTCAAACAGAAACGAACTACAAACAAATGATTTTATTTTCTTCACATACGTAATCCAACGGTTAAATACGTGCGCAGCTTCCTTCTAAGTGCCAGAAAGTTGTAGTATACTAGTATAAAGTGTATCGGTTTGCGTGCCGTAGCAACTTTCTAGGAATGACTCTAGATGGAATTAAGATTTTCAAATATGCCTTGAATAAATAAGGTGTAAGGATGTATTTATCTGAATCTGTGTATAGTTCATTGGTGGATTCATGTAAACACGATTGTGGTATATCACTTTCCGTCATACGTGAGAAATTAATTGGCTCATATAAACCACTATTATCATGTTAATGGTTACTCAGTGAACTTGGCTGTTAATTAGTAACTTCCAGCAAATTGATTCCAATATATTTCATTTCAATATTTATTAAGACCAACTAATTGCACATGTTTGTAAAACCATTAAAATCACATTATCTGATTAAAAATGGATTTAAAATTTCTCCAACATGTTTCAATCCCTCTATGGGATCATTCTCAGGCAGCGTAAATTAGTGTAGGTATGAAGTTACTAAGACAGACTGTTCTCACATTGCACGGTAATAAAATAATACTGCTTGAATCGAGTGATCTCTAATAATAATAATAATAATAATAATTTCAAAACCGCTATTCTTTACACAGGTTAGAGTTCTAACTAAAAGAATTAATTTTTACTTGTAATTTATTTAGACACCTTTTGAATATATCATTAGTTGATCGAATACGAGGATTAACAGTGAATAATTAATTGTAAGGAGTAAGGAAGGAAGCACTCATACATATGCGTAACTTGGATGGGGGAATGCCCCTGTAATAATTTTTTTATCTCAGAAGATTTGTTTTGCTACTGATTTGAAGAAGGGCAAATTAAAAAAAAATGGAGTGAGCGTGGGGGAAGGGATGTACGTATATTAAGCGAGTTTTCTTCAGGCACTGAAAAACACCTCTACCACAATAAGAACAGCAGAACTTGCTGACATTTAGGGAGGTGCTGGAAGGTTTTGCATCATGCTGAGTTTAATGTTTATATTCAGCACAAAACACTAAATATTATTATATATATATGTTATCGAAAAAAAGAAGACGAACTGAGCCCAACATGTAGTACAATAAATGTACAAACTTTAGTCGGAAAATTTGACGTTCATAGGGCCGTGCATCGTAATATATTTCTATAGCAAAACCAACTAGATTCTACACTGTATCAAATTATTTTATTTTGGAATGACACACTACATATTTCAGAGGTCTTTACGTCCATCATCAGGAGTTCAAGACTGTACATACAGCAACAGACATATGTCAAACAGATACTGCTGTCAGCTTGCTATCTGTTTGACATACGCCTGTTGCTGTATGTACAGTCTTGAACTTCTGATGATGGACGGAAATACAGTCCGAAATACGTAAGGTGTCATTCCAAAATAAAATAATTTGATACATTGTTGCATCTAGTTGTTCTTACTATAGAAATTTAGTCGGAAAACCTAAGGACAAGAGACGGCATGGGAGATGTAACTGAGCTGACTCTAAACAGTAAATGCTTGCGGCACATTACCAAAGACTGCATTTTAGCCATCGCTCTTCGCATAACCTCCAATGACAATATTTTATTTCTATAATTACATATTTTCTTCTTTTTATTTTACTAAATTTTATGTGCCCAAAAATGGTGCGCAGGGGAGAGAAGTGTGATTTAAATACCAGGCATAAGGGGAGGGGGACGGCCCAAAATTTATTTGCTTCGAACGACAGAATATGTAGACCCGTTGTTGTTTGTAAGAAAGAAAATCTGATATAAGAAGACAGGAAATATACGTATAAAGTAACACTGAGGTGCATTTGGATATTAGCGCCCTGGATTCTTCTCAGATGGCTGTGCAACATAACTCAGTTTGCTCACACTTTTTGTTGAAGTTCAAAAAGCTATATATTACAACAGGCTATAATATAAGCTAGGTGCAGTTTTGTTCTTCTTTGAAAAATTGATTATTTATCTGTGTTGCTGTTGTGCTATTAAACGTATCGCTCACTGATAACCTCAAACGATTATCCCCAAAAATGTTTGGTCATTTATTAATTAAGAGCAATATTTTGGTCACCATAAGTATGAATAATTTTTTATCTGTCTCTCTCTACCTTAAATATCCGTCATGAAATTCAAATTTTGCGCCGCACTATTTTTGACTTCCTACGGCCTGTTAGCTGTGCCGTATTTTTCGTATTTATCTCACAAAAGGCGCGATTTCGAGAGAGGATATTTGAGGTGATATTTGATTCTTGACTTTATCTGAGTCTCTTCTTTTCCAGGAAGAATTCAGTAAGATACTCAGCACAGACCTACTGGAATCTTCATGCTAACTGCAAAATATTTTTTCCCGATTTTAACCATGAATTAAATTTCATAACAATGTGTCCTGTGAAACCGAATTGCTTAGTGCGGACGGACGGACAGAAGGACAAAAGAATCGACATAACGAAGTTAGTACTTGTCTTTCGAAAATTTAGGAACGCGCCTAAATTGAAATTTATGGGCAACATATTTCAGGCTGTAAACTGGATTCTGTCCATCGTCTATGTCTTTGTAAATAAGCAAGAGCTTTCGGTTTCCATAAACAAAATTATCTTGTCCAACTGAAAGACAATTAGCTTCTCAGGCATGATTGTACATCGGGACTCTCAGTAATTAATTATTCTACGTGATTTCGGATTTATTTTCTTCATGTTTGTAAAAAGTGCAAAATATAAAGGTTTAATTTGAGGTTACATTTGTACTTCCGTCCTCATGTTTACTTCCTTAATCTCGATAATTTACGTTTAGAATTGTTTACAAAATGGTAAGTATTTAATCAAATATAAAAATAGAAGTCCATGACCTTGACTCAATTGGAAGAAAAGACAGACACACTCTTCTTCCTTATACCCTCACTTTAACTACTTGTAACAAGAAGGGTTCAACATACATAAATAAATATGTCCCCTAATCATGTGCGGCAGGTGCAAAGGGAGAGTAGACGTAATCGCCTTCTTAACCTCGGCGCTCGAAGTTATGCGTCAACACCAAACCCCGGCCGTTCTATAACCGCAAAAGATACTTGGTTCCTTTGGTACAGCAGGATTTGTGAACCCCAGGGCCAGTCTGGGCGGGTGTGGACGATATGATGTAGTTTCTCTATCTTTTGTATTGATATGAATCTTCAGTCAGTCGGTATGAGATAGCTGGATCCGACACCGGCCAGCAGGGTAGTTCATGCGACGATATCAGCTTTCATAAGCAATGTATAGGCCAGTAAATTAGCTCATATTACAAGCAACAGTGCGGAATAACTAACTTGATGTTGTCGTGTTGTGATTGACAGCCCTCCTACAACCGGATCTAAACAGCCTAAAATAAATCGTCCAGACTAACTCCATACATTGCTTAGTGTACCTTTGATTACAGGAGAGGAGAATTGAACCAGCGTTCGTCAGGGCCAAATCACGCTGTCACTTTCACGAGACCAAGCGGCATTTCCTTTAATCCAATATGCCCCTCCTACGGTGTCTAATTACAAACAAAATGAATAATACAAATGACAATTCCGTCCAGTTTCAGTTAAACACACAGTGAATTCCTACGAGATTAAAATAAAGAATACTACATTGAATCTTTTGTTTTTATTAATTTCCTTAGTGAAAGATGAAGTTGTTCAATTACAGCACGTATAATATGGAAGCTGGATTATTAGTATCTTTTTTAAAAATTCAAGGTTTGGAGCCACAATAATATATTTCACAAATAGACAGCATATTTTTCTAGACCAGTTTTAATATTCTTCTTTATCTACGCATACTTAATAGGAGTAAATTCAACTGCTGTAATTTTTCCAACCAATATTTTTACTGATATATCTTTCTATAATATACGCTTTATGTCAAGTGAAGATTATAAGTAATAATCACACAAAATGCCGCCAATACAACTGTATATTTATGACATAGTATAAACGTGTATGCTTACCTCTCATAAAAGCCATTAGTTATAATAAACGAGAATTTACATGCTTCATGCTTCTGCACACACACACTTTTAAGGCGAAAGTATAGAGTGACTTAATATATTAACTTATAACAAAGATTCTAATCGTTCTAATTATAATATCGTCAGTACTTATGCAAATAAATATAACAGTATTAAACATGAATATTTAAGCTACAAAATTTTGGTGTATTGATTTTAAAAAATACAATTAAAAAAATGTTGATCTGCAAATACAGATATTTATAGGATATTAAATTATAATAGGAAAACTACTGAGAACGTTTTTGTGATTATTAATGATTACGTAAATACAACGGAATATTCAGCTGAATGTTACATATAATCAAGCAAAATACTATTCAGTTTTGTTTAGTATTTAATTACTTCATGTGCCCCCAAAAACAGATATTGTTTTTCAGAATGTCACATTCAAACAATTCCAAATTTTAGAGCACCAGTCTCACACCCGCAGGTGGTCAGATTGCCTTATGCGGGCCAGAGCCACACTTACAAGTTGTGTATGTGCTATGAACATTACACAACAATTAAGACTGTTACGTATTCCACATGCTGTTATTTTTTCACGTGCGAACCGCGAAACAATACCAGCTCACAGTAACGAAAGTGGTCTTTTGTCATGAAAAGGATGGAGGTCCACGGTTTAGGGTCTGGTGGCGGTTACATGTACGATTTACTGTAATACCAAGAAACTCTGCATTACATTTTATATGCTTGTTTTCACAATGAAAACATTTTATAAAACATAAGGCTACCTGGCATCATAATGGATATGGAATATGTTTCTTACGAGATACCAAAAATTTTGGTTTATTATGTGCATAAATATTTTTCTTCAAATGAACAATATATTTATATCTTCACTTGCACAGCGTGGTCAACAATACGAGGCATGAAGAGGAAGAGTGAATTCCACTGAAACTCTCCTTCTAATGTACGAGGAAATTATGGACCATTCTAATAACACTAGCAAAAGTACGCGGCCTGCAGAACCATTATTATAAAACCAGATATAATATTAACCTTTTGACGCCTAATGTCAACTTTAGTGGTCGTACTGCACCGCTAACCTCTAAAGTTGCATTTTATATATTTATTCAATAAATATAGGTACTGAATATTTTAAACATGGTATATACTCCCCTTTTTTCTCTTCAAAATGAAGTTTGTTTCATAATTCTAACATATTTGGTTCCTGTATTATTCACATTTTATATACAGGGTGTGTTAAAATTTAAAAAAAAATAATTCCGGCGCCAAAAGGTTAAGCGCTTTTGCAAAGTTTCAAAACGCCACATCTTATTTTGTATTGCCGGTCCACCCGTCCATCCGCACGGAAGAACTCGGCTCCTCCATTAAAAAATTTTTGTGAAGTTTTGTTTGCAGGTTTTCCTGAAAACTGCCGAGAAATCTCAAAGTGGCTGCAACCGGAGAAAAGTAAGAGGCAGTTGAAATGAATACCTATGAACATTTATTAATACTGTGGTTATAGACGTTACCATGATAGCGTTCCATATGAGTCGAAAACACAAACACTCCATAGTAATCCGTAATGCATCTTATTTACTTCATAAAATTACAGTATTCGTATTTCAGAAAATAAGAGGCTGTAAGCCTAAAATTTCTAACTAAGTCTAGGGTTATTAATTATTTGCGCAATTAGCTTTAGAATATTCATAAAATCCTATATGAAATATTTCTTTTAAATAAGCAATTATAAACGTTTCAGAAGGATGAACTTTTGTTTGTGTTTTCAGGAAGTTTTAACATAAACAAAACTGAACTAAATGTATTGTACAAATATCAGTTCTGCACAACGCTGAAATTTAAAGTGTCCTAAGAAAAGACATAACGTCGTGCAACATGCACATCATTGTAAAAAAAGAATAGTTGTGACTAGGTAACCTTAAGATATTAATTAATTTTCTATACTAAATAATATGACTTAATCATATTGTAAGGCACTTCAACTTATTTTAATAAAACCAGAATGGTTGATCGCGAAAAGTATATATTTCACTAGATTGTTTTACGATGTCCTTAATTTACGGTTGTATTTCTGTCGCCGTTAGGACACACGCTGACTATATACGGTCACATTGTTGGGGTTGAAGTAACTTGGTAAATGCACGTAAATCAAAAAAGCAAAAAAAAAAAACGAATTTTGCGAACTACGCTATTTTATTAGTAATGAAAATTATGAATTTAGGTAGAATTAGTTGCTTATAATTTTGCATAACTCATTCTTGGAACACGTTTCGAATAGTTCTTGCGGGCCGGATATCAGATTGATATCCCTGAAAAAAGCATCTGTCTTATGGGAAGGGGAAATCTTATGCAATTTCTTAGTTTGACTGACTTGGAAGCGCAGGATTTCTTCGGTGTAGCAGGGTCTACAGCGTGACTGCAAATATGCCCCATAAATTGTCCAAATCGCTTTTTCTCCCCAGGTGTGACAGTAATGTTATTCATTTCCAGAAATTAGGCAGTTTTCTTGGAAGAAATCCAAATTCATCTTCGACAGTGTTAATGGGCCCTGAACTTAGAATAAACTTGTCTAATGAACTTTATGCCTGAAGTCGTGCATTTTTTTTTTAAATTTACCGCTGTGGACGTTTAGGAACCATAAAAATTTTAATTAACAATAAATAATTAGAGGTTTTCAAAGTACTGTAAAAAGTATTAGTTAACCAATGACGGAAATTCTCGAACGTTGGGTGACGATTTGCACAAAAGTTGAGGACATGTCGTCAGAAATGTCACGTCTTGAAAATTGAAATAGCTTATAAAATGGCAGACAGGATTTCGCGGCCATAATTAAAGTGTCTTAAGTCCGAAGAGGATCATTAAAATCATGTGTCGCGCAAATTAAATGTCTCCAATTTATGTATTCAGCTTGAACTTACCACTTTTAAGCTATAAACTGTTATTTGTACAAAACCTATATACAGCCCATAATTATGCCAAAGTGGACGGGGGGGGGAATCTGTGAATGTATGAGAGGGCAATGTGACCCTTGTAGTAGAAACTGGAATGTAATCCTACCTACGTTGAGAATACGGTAATTTTTTTTCAATATCATCACAAAGGCGGCCGAATCCCATTCCGTTACGATTCCGAAAAAATGTATGCCTGTAACACTACTGAGCTACGCCGTGCAGTTCAACTTCTCTCCCGTTCACTTTCCTAGTTAATTAAGAGCGTCCATCCCTGTGATATGAGGCGTAAATTGAGGAAAGGATAAAGCTGGGTGGACAGCATTGAGTCTTGACAAGGACACACCTCGTTCGACGATATCTTGCCATGGTGTTTCCTTCCATGGGTTCTTATGAAGATAGCGGTCATAGTACGGACTAACACAAACCGAGTAATTTGACGTAAAGAACAAATTTTCTGACTTGTGTTCGAGAGGATTCCAGCTAAGACATAAACAATGGCAATGCCTTTGGTGACTGAGAATTTTCGTGTCATTCCAAGTTTATTCTTGACCTATTCTAAAGTATTACCACAAACTAAGTCTTGAGCACTTCGTTTTATATTTTCTACTTCAGTATCCGCTAATCACCTCATAAATTCGTCACTTGACACTGCGTAAGCCGATATTATGACAAATATGCTAAATCAAATATAAGAAAATGAAGGAATGAATAAAAGCCTAGGCCCTTTTTATAAATTGTCTCTTCGGTTGAACTGTTATTTGGAGAATTTCTTCTACTGTAGGATACGAAGAAGCAAGAACTCTTAGAGCGAGATGTAATGGAAAGAACTAAAGCAAATAGATTAAAATCCTACGAAGTCATTTCTAAAAAAATTAAAAAAAATTAGCCTTATTCGGAGGGAAAGTTCTTTTAAAGCGTAAGCCTCAAAATAATATTAGTTGCAATTCTGTACTGAAATTGATATTCCTACTAGAAAATTATTCTAAACAAATTTCGCTTGAAAATATTTTTGTATTAAACTACATTTAAAGCTTTAATTTCTTTGGTGGTTTTGAGAAATTCAACGATAAAAGAAAAATATTCTTTTAGCAGTAAATATTTAAAGTAAGACACTCTTCTTACCGTAGCTACGGTATTACATAATTACAGATTTAGCATTATGTAGTTTACAGACTTTACCTTTTAGGCTAAGATTTTTTCTTAACAGCCTGAATACGACATCTCGTGTTCGTATAAGTAAATTCAGCGTATACACGAGATATACATAAATTATCTTCATAGATATTCTCTTTTCTTTTCGACCAACAAAACCGTGCATTGTTTCTTGCCTCGCGGGTTGACAGAGACTGAACTGAAGAGGCACGCACTGACGCTTACTGATGCAGTGCAGTGTAAAACTAAGCTTGGATTCTGCCTGCCTCATAATAAATGAAATTATATCTATGCTTTTATAACTTTTTTATTTTCATGTAAACCTATGAAGACAATTTACAAACAAACTGTTTAAGCTTACATGAATATAACTAATGTCTCCGGAACTTTTCATGTTTATCTACCCAAGTCACACAGTGACACAGCTTCGTGGTTGTCACTGTAAGAATCTCGGTTAAAGCCATACGTTTTTCTACTTTTGTACACAGGAAAGGAGACTGAAGAATCCCTGGTTCTTTGAGGCATAAAACCAATTAAATTTTTCAATTTACATTTGAGCTGCTTTTATATTTTTCTTGTCAAAGTGAATAAAAGATATAGGACTTAATATAAATCCTTTCTTCTCTGTGACCAGTGCGCAAATAACTTTTCGGATTGAAATTGTTTTTTCTGAGTGATTTAACTCCTGCGTGTGAGTGTTTCATTTTCATAGTCTGTTTGTGTCATATTTTTTGTCAATTCTATATATAACGAGCTAAAATCACAGTTCGGGTCATCAAGTATAAACTTTTTGCATCGTATCTGGCGAATCTATGACAAATTCACCTGAATGAGAAACGTAGCTCTAATGAAAAAGTGTTATGACACATACCACATCAGTCTTCTCTCAGCTGCTTTTGAAGGAGAAAGAGACAAATTTAAAATGTATCTGTCCTCCGTTGTTAAAATGGAGCATGGTTCAACTGAAATGAGCTGCGAGATAAGTTCGGTCTGGCTTTGTTGTTCATGAATTATTCAGTATTGGGGCATGTTCAAAATATGGTTGAGTTTGCAGTAACGTTCAGCTGGTACCAAAGCAACAGCAGTGGAAACACACATCAATAAATACGTCCGCGAGCACTCCAGGCGACTTGTATCATATGCCTATGCTATTGCAGTCGTACAGTACACCCTTCTCATACGGCGAGTCTTTGACCTATTCCAATCAGTCTCTGTCGTTTCACATTTATAGCCCCCTAAGGTGAAAGTTCAATTTGCGGTTAGGTTTTGGTCATAGGGGCTATACAAAGTTAGAGTTTCAGGAAACATTTATGGTCATTTGCCCCTTGCGTATCAGGATCATTATCACAGAAATGATACGAGGCAATATAACATTTTAGGTTATCATGAAGGTGAATACGAGGTATGTAGATTGCGATCTCCCGGAATAAAATGTGTTGCAATCGGAGTTAATGCACGTTTTTTTAGAGAATCCTGCTACTTGCGCCTCTCAGGTTTCTTCGAAACGTTATAAACCCGTACAGAACTACACGGTAACAAAAGCCAAAAGATTGTATTCTAAATGAGTGTAATGCCACAATTGTTAGAGTAAAGACTGTCTTCGAAAGTACCGGTTAGAAGCGAGAAATAACCGTTAATGTGTTACTTTTTCAATTAGATGTATAATAAATTTAGAATAATGTGTCTATATTAAATGAGACACAAACGTCGGAATATAATATGCAAGACATCCTAAATTCAAACGAATGAGACGATATCTAAGTTAAAAACTTGTTAATGTACTTAGAACGCAACCTTGTGGCGCCTTCGCATAATACTGCTACCTCCTCAGCTATCCTGACAGCCTAACACCGTTGCATTCAAAGGGAGCGCTCGTATGGCGAGTTAATGCCACTGGGAGCAATGAAGGTACTTACGTATTGAAGTGAAGTGCCCAACAGATTTGTCCCATTTAAAACGAATTCATATTATCTCTTCATATTTTCATAAGTGTCTCCTACGTTTAATTTGAAGGAAATACCTTCAGTGGGAGCCGTACTGATACATGCAGACAGACGGATGGACGTACCGACATGATAAAGACAAAAGGCGCTTTTCGTGTTTATGCGAACGTGCCTAAGTCGTAAGCATTTATTAGAAACGTAACTGATAATTTAGTTACTTCATTTTTATTTTGGAAAAGAAATTGTAGTTTTCCTTTTAGCTGGGTAAAGAAACACCGAACGCAAACTGCAGAATAAATATTATGGAGAATATTAGGAAACAGAAAGACGGAATAATTGGAAATACAAGCGTCCTAAAATAACAAAGAATTTCGTTATTTATATGCTGCTAGATTTGTATTTGCTCTCTTTATTTACCCCTACGTATTGTACCTCAAACCGACGAATCCTAGAATAAGTGGTGCATAAACAGTCGGGTAAGACATTGCTGGCTGCGAATGTAGCGCAGTCTAGGTCATTCATTACTTAGACACATTCTTGGAGAAACTGAAGAAAACCACAGCAGAACCTTAGTGAGAACGGATGGTCTCTGTGCGCAGGTTTTAACGTGGAACCATATTCAACCGTGACTTTGAGTAAAAAGGTCCTGAAATTTAAGTTACAATACGCTGGACATGAAGAGCAGATGGAGGACAAAGGATGAGGATGAGCACAAATTTGCACAATCAGCTGCATAGAAGGTGTTGTTGAGGACAATATTAAGATGGCTGTTAGGGAAATAGGTTATTAGGAGAGGGGTGCAAGGTAGTGATACAAAGTCCTGTCTGACAAGGTGTATTCAGGAATACAGGTAACACTAGCAACAGCTTTGTTAAATTTCAATTCAACATTCCCATCAAATGCATACTTAGCTCCAGCTCTACAGTGGGCACTCTGGGTGCAGCTAGCGTGTCTCTTCGGAAGGAAAGTTTCTTAATTTGTTGTGATTTTAAACTTGACATTAATTTCATTGATTTGTTTTGGCGACAATACGAGGATTTTGAAGCATGCAACATAAATGTACTCTAACGGAGTTCGAATTAATTATGTCTGTTCGTGGCCCACCAAAGATCTGGGAATGCGTGTTCATTGTTACCTTTATTTCAGTATCATGATATTTTCCGAAACAATTACATTGTTGTTTTTATTTGGACTGCAACGTATCTATTTCTTCTCTGGATATTCTTCTGGAGCTGTACTGCACATTAGTTTGATGTAAGTTAACATGCGAACCTCTTGCGATGAATTCAGTTTTTAGGCGCGTTCGCACAATTGCCAAAAGCAACTATTGGCTTCGTCATGTCTGTCCGTCTGTCCGTCCGCATAGAACAACTCGGCACCGACTGGTCGGATTTTCTTGAAATTTTATATATGTGTATTATTCTAAAATCCGCCGAGAAAAATCGAGTTTCACTAAAATCTTAACAGAATAACAGGTACTTTACATGTAAAACAACATATATTTTGATCATATCTCGCTGAATTCTCATTAAAATGAGAAATATTTTACACCAACTTTCTATACGACATGAAAATGCATATTTTATGTTCAATAACTTTTTTAATTTTTCCTTTTATGAGAAAAATGTGGGAAAATATTGTGGAACCGGAGAGGCCACAGATGACAATATGACTTACACGCATTGCGTATTGAATACCTACGGCTACAAACACACCCTCAGAATACGTAATACTTATTGCTTTTCCAAGGCAACAATGGTTTCACGAAATCGCCTCTATATTATGTTACACGTACATCGCCTGTCTTCTTTTCTACTATGGCCAGTAAGCTTGTACGCATCCAGCAAATGTTCTCATCCCTTTGTGATCATTTTCAACCATTTAACATATAAGTACAAAAATTTCTACGTGCCTGAAATTTAAGTTGAAAACACCTACAAGAACTTTCTTTATTAACGTTTATAGTGGGTAAAAATTCAGCCCTTTCTTTTTAGCCAACAATTGCCTCCATTTCCCCTACTCGAAATCTCGAAGTCCTTGCTTCGTTTATTAAGGACAAAAAGGTAAATATGTCACTGTCTATACCAAGAAGGCGTCTAGGGGTAACACATAGGCAGCTCCACTCACTCTTAACCTCTACTGTAGTTGGTGTCCTGTACCTTCACGTGCCAGTCGCTTTGCGTCCGGAAAGAACTTAGGTACGAATTGAATTGGGGGATCTGCGGGACGCAGATAGAGTTTTGACGATTTGGAGAAGAGAAACACATTTTACAATTGTCTGATCTCGAACCTCGGATCGTCTAACTTTTAGCCTAGTCGCCGTAGCAACTACGCTATCCCGGTGTCTTTTACGTTTCTTTGATAACGCTGATTCTAATCGTCGCAACAATCCGTCTGCTTAATGCTCAGCGGGTGCTAATACCTGTCGAAATGGTGACACATTCAAGTGAAAGTCTGCTTTGCTTAAGGATTTAGAATGAATGATATATGAGTTCGAGACCTTTTCGGGCCCGATGCACCTAGGCCCTAAACAGGCCCTTTGTGCCCTGCTTACGGATTTACTGAGCTAGTTATGTCAGCTATAAGTACAAAAATTTCTTATTTTTATTCTTAGGTTACATTATTCTACGTTAAATTGCTCTTTTATTATTATTATTATTATTATTATTATTATTATTAGGGTATTGAGACTTACTCACATTTACCTTATATTTTTGTTTTGTATGTCGTGTAATTGTCTCCTGTCTGTGTATTCCTTTCTTCATGTATTTGTGTGTTGGTTTAGTAATTGCATGTCAAAAAATTGACTTAAATTGAAATATATTATTACTATTCTGAGGAAAAATTTATATCTCGAAACCACTGTTACCTTAACAATTATAATTAATGTGATTTTTCCTTCTTTTCCGTTTCCTATGTTTTTACATTTGTTGTTTCTTGTTGAAAGCATTGTTGTCATGCTTCCTGTGCTCTCTTTGTAATACGCAATACGGCTGATATTGCGAGAAATTCCATAATAAAGAAGGAACTAAATTAAATTTAAAATTGTTCTTTATTCTATGGATACATTCAGGGCACAATAATGCCTCATAACAGCAACCAATTCTCGTACGAAATAACATCCAAACGGAATGCAGAGAGAAGCAGACCTCTGACTACAGAAAACACTTTCCATGTTCTATTCAATCATCCTATAAAAATTTGCTTACTTCACTTCACTAACAGGTTTTAATAAAATATTTAAGCACTTAATTTGCTTTGAACCCCGCTAAATTGTTTAAGTAACTCCACCTTCCCCTGCAACAGTTTACTATTTTTATGAAAATGTATTATTCCTCTGAGGCTCTAATGTTTTTTCATTTTATTCCGATGATTACTTTGACATATGCGATACAGAGAATAATTTGCTAAACAGAAAGAGACCATTTATTCAAAGAGTTAAAAGATGATTGATTGACAGTAATTTATTAATATTATAATAATCCTTTTGTTGGAAACAAGTGAGTAAGAAGTTATATTAATGTAAAAAAAAAGATTTCAGCCCATTTGTGTTTCAGCTTTATATAAATAAACTTCATATAAATTATTAAATAAATAATAAATCTCCCATTATTTATGACACCTTTAAAGAGCATTTTGAAGCCTCAAGTTGTCCAAATATATTCAGAATAAAAATTTTCAAACTTCAGAAATTTCGTCACTTCAATGCGGAAATTTGACAAAAAGGGAAGAGCACATAGGTGACAGAATTTGTTCTTTATGACAAAGAGCAGAAAAAATGTTAGTCTGTAAAGCGACTGAGGCATGTTAAAAACTCAAAATTGAAACCTAGGAAAAGAAAGAACAGTAAACGTGCGTGTACGTAATATTTTTTCAACACGAAAGAGAATGGAAACCGGAATGTTTCCGAGATAAATCCTAAAATACCATCTACACTTAAAATAAAATTTCAAAATATCGTCAGCCCACGTGATCTCTGAGATCTGAAGACACCACATTGAGATGACGTAACTTTCGAGTACAATTTTAAGGTGTGCAGAAAAATTTTCACGTCAGTCAGGAGATGTAAATTGGAGAGTAGTATATTCCTGGGGTGAGGATGGTTAAGTTTAGCTATCGGGTGCAGGAGGTGTGGCATTTATCAGACGGTTGACTGGTTATGCCGACTGTGCAGAGCTCCGTGTCATTGAATGCAAATAGGAACGTAACGACGTACTAAATCTATTCGCGATTATATCAACCAATAATTAATTTTTGTATAATTCCTGATGAATCAAGAGAAATTAATCCCATACTTGCCAAACAAAAATCCAGTTAAACTGCATTGCAATCAGATATTATGCGTAGAGTTATCGGAATTATGAACATAGTTCCTGATGAATCAAGAGAAATTAATCCCACACTGTTCTTTCCTGTGGCGCTGCGGCCCAGCGCGGGCCATGGCCTCCTCATTCTTGAGGCTTCTTGATCACACACAGCGACGCATCGTAGTTGGTAGGACTCCTTTGGACGCGTGATCAGCTCGTCACAGAGACCTCTAACTGCCAACACACAACACTTGCAACAGACAAATATCCACGACCCCGGTGGGACTCGAACCCACAATCTCAGCAGGCGAGCGGCCGTAGACCTACGCCTTAGACCGCGCAGCCACTGGGACCGGCAATCCCATACTTACCAAGCAAAAATCCAGTTAAACTGCATTTCAATCTGATATTACGCGTAGAGTTATCGGAATTATGAACAGAATAACCTACATTTAAAATACACCTCTCGAAAGGCCCAAAATATTTTTTGTGAAAGAGTGATATTTCTTCCAACTTGAACCACTTTCCCAAATATTAGTAATATTATTATTTTTATAACCCTATTATTTCCCAGAATAGATGTTCTTCCTCAGAAACAGACGCTACAAAACATATCGTGTTTTATTAAAAACAGATGTCATTACCAATTGTGTGTTTATATTTGGCACGAATAAACTTTAACTGTGCAGGAGTAGGCTTAAACGTCTGTTCGTTAAACCCGAAAGACGCTGTTAATTTTCAGCAGTATCTCTGAGATCTCCGAAAATTTTCACTCCTGTTTTTTGCATTCCACTGCCAGCTCTGGTATTACATTCCTCTTTTTTCTGTATATGCAAAATAGTCTTCATTTGGTTTATTTTAATTTAAATCCTAACATATTCCGGTACTTAATTTTTCTCTTATGTCTGTCTTCTAGCATAGTGGCACGCCTGGTCGTATGACGTCAGAGGCTTCGCAGGTCACCGTGCTGTTAGGCGCTGCTGCAACCCCCTACAATACATACTGAATGTATAAAACTGCATCCACACATCTCTTCTTTTTCTGTGACACCTTTCTTCCAATATCCAGATCTCATTCTCCTACTTTAGATTCTATTTTCTGTAGACTCTAGTCTTTCATCTTTGTTTGTATATATATATATATATATATATATATATATATATATATGTATATTCCAAATGGTTGACGTCATATTATTATGATTGTAATTTTATTTTTTCAGATTTATGTCCTTCTGTTTTGAAATGTTATTTTAAATTATGTAAATCTGTCTTTTCTGTATTAGTAAGCTGCGATTTATTCATTCGAGTGAAGATAAAGGTCATCCTCGGACGTGCATGTTCAGGATGGTGGCGGAGGAAATGTAATTCCAACACTTCCGCCGCCTCGACGCTAGAAAGGGGTGGGTAGTCAGCACAGTACCCCAGCTACTTTAGTCGTGAGAGATATCCCAGACCGTCTGTGCAAGAGGCTGGGTAGATCGCGGGGTCTTTCTGGAGCGGCACGAAAAATCTCGCTCCATTCGGATTCGATCAGAGACCGTCCAACTTGTAGCCATTCGCTATACCGAGTGAGCTACCTCGGCCATCGTATAACCCAGTAAATATCAGAAATGGCTATGAATACTGCCGGACATAGCGCTACAAATCAATATTTGCAGCTAAGATATTAGTTGTTTGTTTCATACGATTCTTAAAATAAAGAAAATTCATTTCCATTTTAATTACAATGCACTAAATTTTCTCTGTGATAGGGTAAAGTGTTCGTAATGCAGAATAATTTTAATCTTCAAATGGTTTATAAATAAACCATGCAATTTTATAGCTCATCACAGGGTGACTGTTTAAGCAAACAGCAACTAGCATTACAATATCACTCAGCTTGTGAAAAGTAGGAAAAACACAATAAGAAATGTAAATATTTTTATTTAAACAAACGTTTTATAAACATTTTGGTGGTTGTCCGCTAGTTTAGTGAAAACCCTTCCAGTTGTACAACAATTAAGCCTTTGCCTTTTTTAGAGTTTTATCAGAGCGCTATACGAATTATGGCACAAGTGTTCTTGGTCAGAATGGTTTGTTTCCATTACAATTAACACAACACGTGAGAGTCAAACAAACAACATTGTATGACCTGCCTGCGCCCTTTCTACTCGATTGCCCTAAATAAGCCATTATATCGATCGTTTCCATATTATTTGTAGTTTACCATTTCAAAAAATCATTTCCTGCTTAGTTTTGGGAAATTCCTAACCCAAATCTCTGGCCCGAATCTAATTATCCTGACCAAAAAACTGTCGGAAGCATGTAAGAATATTAATTAAAATATATTAAATCATTTTCTGTTTTCATTAGTTTAGTCTCGAAATTTTATGATGTTGCCTTCGATTTTTTCACTGACATTTTTAACCACTTACTTCTTAACGTAGTCATTCAGGGACATTCGCTTCTTCGAAAGTTTTAGGCTACAAAATTATGCAGTTGAATCAGCTTTCTTACATAGCCTGACAACAGAGACTCAATTGAAGGATTTTTAATTGAGTTAAGAACATCTCTGTCTCTTTCTATGTTTCTGAATTTGTTTATCACTGCACAGGGCTTTTTCGTTAATTTCGCACTGTCGTTGCAGGTGTCACGTTGTATCATACGCTCATACCTAAGAATGAAAGAAATGTTTGGAATGTTACGGTACTGACCTATACAAATGTACATTCCTAAAATTCTGTTGAAGGGTCTAAGTAAAAGACACTTAAATCAAAATTATTATATATATAATTACAGCTGTCTCAGCTAGAACTAAGAAACTCGGTGTCACAAGAATGGATTGTTACGGGGAAGTACCAGCCTGTATGTCATTCACAGAAGACATCATGACAAACATTTGTATAGACTTTTCCAGCTTTACACAAAGTAGTGACCCCTGAAGGCTTTCGGGAGCAGATGTTTACAAAAGCCACAGCTGTGTTTGACCACGTTTGTGTTACAGTAGTTAACTTCTACTCCTGGTCGCGTGTTGAGACATTTGCAAAGAAATGAGTGAAAAAAATATATTCTTCACTTATTTTTATGTAGAAATATATATGCGATAATTAACGTAAGAACATAGGAATACGTGATATTTTTCCTTCATTGCACACCACACGGCATATTGCTTAAGTTTTGGAATATATTACGATATATATATATCCTTTCACTTTACCTGTAGTGAGAACATACGTTTTCAGAAGTGAAGTCAAAAGCATGTAAATATGTACACATGTCTTAGCGTCTTAATATAGAGTCGTTCGCAAAATTATTGGTACTATTACCTTCATATTGAATTTTTAGTTTTGTCAACAAACCTAGGATACTGGAATATTACGTCTTGTCAATTGTATTCCGAAGGCTAGTAGTGTTTACACCTTCAGGCACAAGCGATCTAAAAAGAGTCACTTCTCTTGGAACGTTTGACCCCCAGCATAAAGACACTACAATAGTGCCGGTAGCTATTTACCAACATACATAGCAGATGAGCAAAAATTAACTTTCAAGTAAGAAAAATGTGAAATGCCAACATGATACAACAAGATAATTTTATTGGTGTATTCTTACCTCGACATGTTTCAGGTACACAAGTGCACGGCACCATCCGCACCGTAAACACGAACTACGAGGCGGCTCTCAAGACCACCACCCTTCCAAAAACTCGGTGCAGAAAACCGTATGCTGCAATTCAACATCTAATGCTCCTGGTGAAGGGCGTATGCAGCCGAAACATGTCGAGCTAAGAATACACCAATAAAATTACCTTGTTTCATCAAGTTGGCATTTCACATTATTTCACGAGGAAGATGCAGGTCAAACAACCCTCAAGTTTTCAAGTAAGACTTTCCTTATCAGGGTAATTAATACAGGTTCAGGAATTAGGTCTTCTCAGTTCTCAGACTTACTTGTGTGCGTATGAATCATTTAGATACTTGATAGATAAATTCCAAAGATTTAACTAATTAATTCTGTATTATGTAACACAAGAACTTCCAAGTACGGTAGCACAAGAGTGTGACTCGATTCCGCCAAGGACTAGCGCGCACGGGGTTTTGCGGGTGCGCGGAAATTCGGCTGTGGCCGCTAAATAATCGCGAATGTTGACTGAGTGAACACACGAGCTTTATCGACTGTTAGTCCTTGACAGAAATTATATTCAAATGACAGTGGATTTTGAGGAAAAGGCTGTAATGTGTGCGTTGCTGCTCCTTTTTCGAAAAACGTCAAGAAGGAAGACGTGGATTTATCCTTCAATCAATCAAAGACTGCTTTTAGGCCAGTTTTCTTTGGTTTCATTTTGCAAAATATACGAATTAGGTGTGTTTACAAGCATATAATAATTTTTGTCCTGCACTGTTATGTCGATACGTAAGTACATAGCCCTTATAAGACTGTTAAGGTCCTGAAAATTGATACATAAATGTCCTCCTAAACGTACGTCACTAGTGACCACTGAACACGGCGTCGTGGTTCAGAAGACGTGAACAGTCAACACCGATGTGAGAACCTAAAATCCGCCACGTACTACGCTTAGTTTTCTATGTGCTTTCTTCCAGAATTCCGCTTACAGAAAATGGCAAAAAGCAATGGTCTGTTGGGAAGAACAAAACAGCTATGTCAGAGAAGGTAATGTAGCGAAGTAATATAGCATAGGCTTATCCTGTACTCGTCGACCAGAAAACTGAGACCGCCCACAGACCCGTCCCATTTTTTAAGCTTATTTAGTCGCTAGGTCGCGTTATTTATTACTTCCCCGCCGGCCTGTTAACACGAGTCACAAGGAAGAAAGTAACTCACCGTGTTCAAGAAAATACAGAAAACAAAGCACTGTTAAACAAAGTTCCTTTAAATGTTAAATTGCACAGAAAGAGGAACATTACACGGCTAGCGGGCGATTTCCTTTATTCCACAAGAATGAAGGTTTTTTTTCCAACTTGAATAAATATTTGACAATAAATTGTGAGATACGAAGTCTTTGAACTTTGCCTACCAGTAAGCAACAAAAGACTAATGAAAATATCGATTTTACTTCCTGATATAATAAAAGAAAAATATGCATTTAGCCGTTAATAACAGCCAATTTATTGAAAGCATAGCCATTGCTTTTATCTTCTTTGTTTTTTGTCTTATTGAGTGCCAAAGAAATCGACAGTGTGTAGAGAAACAAAAGTGTCACAATTTCCGATTCATTCTGAATGAAGATAATATTTAGAGAATCTGAAAATTTAAAGTTGTGTAATAGACAGAGCGTGTTGAAACAAGTGCGTACTGTAGAGAGATATTCAGAGGACCTTGCATCGTGATATATTCTTATAGTTAAAGGCAAACAGATGCACTCTTTCTCAAGTTTATTTTGATAAAGGACTCTACATGTTTCGGACAGATCTGCTGTTCTTCTGTCCGAAACATGTAGAGTTCTTTATCAAAATAAACTTGGGAAATGGTGCATCTTGTTGGCTTTTATTATAAGAACGTAGAGAGACAGTCTCTTCATAGACGGTGTTTCTATTTTTTGAACATAAAACATATCAGAAATTCATCTAGTTGAAATATATATATAAGGGTAAAATTTTATGTAATTTTAGTTACATCTGTTAATATAAATTTTAACTATGATTCTATTCCATACGAGAAAGAGTCAGGCCAAAAAGCAACATATATATATAAATATCACAGTAGTGTTTGAGAATATGTGCGTGTGTTTCGATATTCTGTGTCCATCGTTCATTTTATATCGACAGTTAGTAGTAATATGAGACAGATAGACAGACAGACCAGATCTGTTATTCCCTTCCTTTCATGTTCCAATTTTGACGGAGGGGGATGGGGGGTGTTGTGGTTCAGCTAACGTTGATTGCATGTCGTGCTAGAAGAACAGTCTCTTAGTAACTTGGAATGGCCATGGCAACGGTATTTATTTTGCATTTCTCTTAAGCTGTCCCTTCTCCTGCCTGAGGTCACATTGGTGAATGCTGACGTCCTGTGTTGGTTTGTTTTCTAATACTGGGGTTCAGGCTTGCTTTGATTGAATGGATTCTCTATTGATTTCCCGAAAGCCTTAAAATGAGGAGAGGGCGAACGAGCGACAGAAGGTCATTCGACTTAAGGTGGGTCTACACTTGTAACGTTACCGCGTAACGTAACACCATATCGTGACAGTGTGAACGGGGCCCGTGACCGCGTAACGTATCAAAATTTGGTTACGCGGTCACGTTACGGGCTTGTTCGGTGCGCTGTCGGTATTTGGCTGTCACATCAAAGGGATGATACGGTTACAGCCGGAGCAAGTGTGGACGTGCAGCGTGACGCTGTAGTTTAAAAAACCCAAAATTTTGCGGTGTTCGTAACACCCAACCACTTGCTCCTATCCTCAACTAGACCAATCCATTCCACATCTTTACATCCCAATAATTTAATATTCATTTTAGAATTAATCTGCTATGCATGTGTAATTCTTTAAAGTTTTTCCTTTTGCTCAGCTTTCTTCTAACCAATACTTGACACATGACCCGCATATGTCATACTTCCTAACTGGTTCACCCTGTCATATTAGTTGAGGTGTTAATTTCATGAGCCTCCTAATGCACAATTTTCTCTAGTCCCCTTTTAACGCCTACCTGTTAGCCCCAAATAAGCACCATGTTTCACAGCACCCAGTTCTCGAAATCCCTCAGCCTATGCACTGTTCTCAAAGTGAGAGGTAAACTTTTACACGTATGTAAAACAAAAGATAAAATTCTGTAATTTAAGCTTAACAATTTTGGATTGGAAAGGGAGAGACGAAAAATTCTTGACAGGAATACAGCACGCATTCCCTCAATTCAGTCTTCTCTTCAATCCTATACGAATGCAATTATGATTCTTTCGCGTTGCTCCGAAATGTGAAATTCGCCACGATTTTAACAGATTTGTGACCTGTCTTTAAGATGGAATTTTGTCCTGCATTCTGTTCAAGAAACGTAAAATTACCAGCAGCTCTTTGAGCGTTTTACTTCTATATCAACCTACTTGCTAGGGCCTAATAAATGTACATATATATATATATATATATAGAGAGAGAGAGAGAGAGAGGGAGAGCACGACATGCCGTACGTATCTATTACTCAAGTAAGAGAAAATGGTAGGCCGTGCCATGGCTTAATCTCCGAGTAAAAAGTTCCGAGTTTCTTCGCGGGCCGTTCCACGTGGTTGACAGTGTGGTATGGACAGACTTCTCGCAAGGTACGTCTGTTCTGCCGTCAGTAGCGTTCCACTAGTGTTCTATATTCAAACTTTACTTATCTATTTTCGACGCAGTATAATTTTATCAGTTGGCAGGTCGTTGAAAGTTGCGCCTAAAAAGTATATATTTCCAATCACTTCAATTTGTCAACCAACCAATTCACATATAATTTCACATAAAAAACTTTTAAAACACTTTAAAACACTCCGACATGTTTCGATCTTATCAGATCATCATCAGGGACCTTACTTCCTTGCTAAAGTTATATTATATTATTCACAATTCAATTGGTGTATGCAAATGAGGTGTTGTGGCTGCATTTCATATTGTGTAGGAATGTATTGTGCAGCAGTGGCTAGGTGTGCGTCTTATGCTGAGTAATGAGAGTAATGAGAGACTCACATTCCTACACAACATGATATGCTGCCACAACACCTCGTTTGCAAATACCAATTGAATTGTGAATTCTATAATACAACTTTAGCAAGGAAC
>Ga0123354_10000264_pt1 | contig 47234 bp, 44 predicted proteins | sample TergutLab28metaG_2_FD_97872 | JGI IMG/M metagenome (GOLD analysis project Ga0123354, IMG submission 97872) | Labiotermes labralis P4 segment gut microbial communities from Petit-Saut dam, French Guiana - Lab288 P4 | ecosystem: Host-associated > Arthropoda: Insects > Digestive system > Gut ... | reverse complement strand
GATCCATTATGCGCGGAAACGTGCTGTTAAAGATTCCGCAAACGCTGATCTTTGGAAAAAGGCTGCTGAAATCTGGGAAGTTGCGCATCATGCGCAGGCAGCCCATGAAGCCAAGACTCTTGCACCCCTGACGCCCGCGCAGCAAAAGATGAAAGAAGATATTATCAGCGGGTTTAACCTTGGGATTCTTTACGCGCGGCCCCCACAGCAGCGGCGCGCGGCTGGAAAGTCTTTGAACGCGGCGTAAAAAGGCTTAATGGGCCGTTATTTTAGGGCAGCCCCTTGAAAAATCTTCAAAACAGGCTATAGTCGGCGGTTGAGAGGTCTGGCAAGCGGGCGGGCATCATGCCAACCCGGTCAGGTTCGGAAGAAAGCAGCCGTAACATGTCTTAGGCTCGGGTCGCTTTGCGCGGGCCTCTCGCTGTTTTAGATCATATTGAGGGCCGCTTTTTTGTCATGACTGATTCTGCCTCTTACCGCGTTCTGGCCCGCCATTATCGTCCTTCGGTTTTTGCCGATCTTATCGGGCAGGAGGCCATGGTGCGGACGCTGCGTCACGCGATCATGGCGGGACGCCTGCCGCAGGCTTGGATGCTGACGGGCGTGCGCGGCGTTGGCAAGACGACCACCGCGCGCCTTATCGCCAAAGCCCTGAACTGCACCGGACGCGCGCCAAAGGCCGATCCTGTCGAGCCTTGCAATCAATGCGAGGCTTGCCGCTCCATTGCCGAAGACCGCCATGTTGATGTTCAGGAAATGGATGCCGCTTCGCGCACGGGCGTTGATGATATCCGCGAGATTATCGAAGGCGTGCGCTATGGCCCCGTAAGCGCGACTTACAAGATTTACATTCTTGATGAAGTGCATATGCTTTCGAAAAACGCCTTCAACGCGCTTTTGAAAACGCTGGAAGAGCCGCCTTCGCATGCCAAGTTTATCTTTGCGACAACCGAGATCCGTAAAGTGCCGGTGACGGTGCTTTCGCGCTGCCAGCGCTTTGATCTGCGCCGTATCGATCAAGCGACGCTTGTTGCTCATTTTGCCAGACTTGCTGCTTTAGAAAAGGCGGCAGCCGAGGACGAAGCCCTTAAAATGATCGCGCGTGCCGCAGACGGCTCGGTGCGTGACGGGCTTAGTCTTTTGGATCAGGCGCTGGCTTTGGGGCAGGGCGCGTGCAAAGCGGATGATGTGCGTCTGATGCTGGGGCTTGGAGATCGCGGCCTTGTTTTGTCTTTATGCGAGGATGTTTTGCAAGGCGCCATGCCGCGCGCGCTTGAAACTTTTGATGCCGTGATACAAAGCGGGTGCGATCCTTTGCAGCTTTTGCAGGATCTTGCGGCGCTGATTTACGGCCTCACGCGCGCGCGCGTTCTTGGTGATGAGGGCTTATCTTCAGATCTTCCGCAAGGCGAGCGGGAGCTTTATGAAAGACTCCAATCCATTTCCATGCCGGCGCTGGCGCGGGCATGGCAGATTTTGCTTAAAGGCATCGGCGAAACGCAAAGCACAAGCCATCCGGCGCAAGCGGCCTTGATGGTTCTTGTGCGCCTGTCTTACGCGGCTGAGCTTCCTGCCCCGGGCGATCTTATCAAAAAGCTGCGCACCTTAAAGCCGCAGCAGGATGCGCCCGTGCAAACAGCGCCTAAGATTTCCAAAGAGCCTGTTTATAAAACAGCCAGCGCAACAGCGCCTGCGCCGGAGCCTGCCTTGGAAGAGCCGCAGAGTTTCCGCGAGCTTGCCTCTTTGTTTGCGCAAAAGCGGGAAGGCAATCTTTATGCGCAGATCTGCACTTATGTTCATCCTGTCCGGTTGCATGCGGGCAAGCTTGAGATCAGGCTTGAAAAAGGCGCGCCCGCGCAGCTTGCGGTGGCGATGGCTTCTTGTCTGAGCAAATGGACAGGGCAGCGCTGGGTGGTGACGCTGGTTGATGAGGAAGGCGCGCCTACCCTTGGGCAGGAGGATAAAATAAACGCAGAAAAACGCCACGCGCACGCGCAGGAACACCCGCTGATGCGTCAGGTTGTTGAGGTTTTTCCTGAGGCCACGCTTGTGGCGCTAACCAAGAAAGAAGTTGCGCCGGATGAGCCGAAAGAAGAAGATGGCGCCGTGCTTGAGTCTTTGGATGAAGAAGATGATTAAATCTCTTAGAGGAGAAACAGTCTTATGATGAATATGGGCAAGATGATGAAGCAGGTTCAGGACATGCAGTCCAAGATGAATCTGATGCAGGAAAAACTTAACAACACGCACATCACGGGCGATGCGGGGGGCGAGCTTGTCCGCGTCACCATCAACGGCAAGTATGAATTGCTTGGCGTCAGCATCAATCCCAAAGCGGTAGATCCGGATGATCTTGAGATGCTGGAGGCCTTGATTGTGGCGGCCTATAATGACGCCAAGGGCCGGATTGACAAAGTGATTGAGGAGGAAACCGGCAAGGCCATGGGCGGGCTTAGCCTGCCGCCCGGCTTGAAACTGCCGTTTTAATGATGACGACTTCCCTTGACCATCTTATTTATGTTCTCGGCAAGCTCCCCGGCCTTGGGCCGCGCAGCGCAAGGCGCGTGGCTTTAACGCTGCTTCAAAAAAAGCATCAGGTGATGGAGCCTTTGATGAGCGCGCTTCAGGACGTGCATCGTGATGTGAAAAGCTGTTCGCTTTGCGGCAACTGGGATGTTTGCGATCCTTGCGCCATTTGTGAAAGCCCTTTGCGCGACTCTTCTGTTTTGTGCGTGGTTGAAGATGTTGCGGATCTTTGGGCGCTTGAGCGTTCACGCGCGTTCAAAGGGCTTTATCATGTGCTCGGCGGCACTTTGTCTGCGCTTGATGGCGTGCGGCCTTCGGATCTGCGGCTTGATAGCCTTATTAAACGGGTTGAAACGCAGCAGGTTGCCGAGGTTATTCTGGCCTTGGGCGCCACGGTGGAAGGCCAGACAACGGCGCATTATGTGATTGAAAAACTTGAAAATCTCCCCTTAAAACTCACGCGGCTCGCGCATGGACTTCCTGTGGGCGGGGAGCTTGATTATCTGGATGACGGGACGCTAACGGCTGCACTGCTTGCTCGCCGCGCGGCTTGTTGAAGACTGATTCATCCACCCCATTGTCATCCTCGGGGCTTGCGGAGCAAGAACTCGGGGATCTGACGTTAGCACCCATGTCAGATCCCCGGCTCAACCGCTGCGCGGTTGCCCGAGGATGACAAAAGGGGGAAGGGGCTAATTCTTTGTCGGCATCAATTCCGTGGCTGGCGCGAGGGACGGGGGCTGGTCGTTGCCATATTGCTGTCTTAGTTGCGTGCCGAGTTTGTTCATGGCTTCCTTGACGGCGTTGGGATGGGCATTGCGTCCGCCGCCGATCATCAGCCCGCCTGAGAAATAGGTCACCCAAACGGCCCTTGGTGTTTCAACAGGGGGAAGCTTTAAAATCTCACGGCTTTGCGCGGTAAGGGCGACCCAAGAGATACATTCCTTTTCCCGTGGCTGGACTGTGACGATATCAGGCCAAAGATCAATGCGCGCGACGTCAGATTTAAAGGGCGGCGCATCGACAACGGAAAATACAGGCAGGCCCAGATCATAAAGTTCTTTTTTGAAGATGGCCATAAGATCTTGGTTCGTCAAACCGCAATTTGTCGTTATTTCCGGATTGACGATGCGCGGATATTGCAAGCGCATTTCCTCGACACCGTAAAGCGGCGGCGCGGTTTCAAGTTTTTCCTGCGCATGAGCGCTTGCGGTTGCGCCCACAGCCGCCAGCATGGCCAAAAAGCAAAATGAGGTTCTTTTCATGTGTGGTGCCCCTCTCGTTTTTTTATTCGCGTTCATCGCGGCGTGTGCGCTCAAGGCGTTCATGGCGCTCCTGCGCTTCGATGGTTAGTGTGGCTACGGGGCGCGCCTGCAGGCGTTTGATGCCGATGGGATCGCCCGTTTCTTCGCAATAGCCATATTCATTGTTGCGGATGCGCTCCAACGCTTCGTCAATTTTGCTGATGAGTTTGCGCTGGCGGTCGCGCGCGCGCAGCTCAAGCGCGACATCCGTTTCCGCCGAGGCGCGGTCAGCCACATCCGCCTCACGCATGCCGCCTTCATCTTGAAGTTCTTGCAGCGTGGTTGAGGCGTCTTTAAGAATCTGCTCCTTCCAGTCCAGAAGCTTGAGCCGGAAATATTCAAGCATGACCGGATTCATATAGGGTTCTTTTTCTGTCGGCTTGTAATTGGCGGGGACGGTAACCATGGTAAAGCTGCTCCTTTTTAATGCCCTTTTTGTGGTTTGATTCGAAACTCAACGGGTAAACTTGGCCAATTCCACCTGCGCGCGCAAGTCTATTTCATCGAGAATCTCTTTTAACTTTGGATCCTGCACCTCATAGCGGCGGCGCGCGAGCGTCTGGGTCAGGCGCTCAAGGCTGGCCGCGCCGAGCGTGCCGGATAAAAGGTCTAAACGCAACCCGTCCAGCGTGTCCAGAAGGTCTTCGGCCCGCATTTTGCCACGGGCGGCATGGGCCAGCGCGTCATCGACCTCCTGCAGATTAAGCATGCCGCCTACGGCCTGAGCGGCGGCGGTGCCTTGCAGAGCGCTTGCATCTTCAAGGCTTTCCAGATGATCGGAAAAGCTAGGCCCTTCCGCGCGCGAGGGTTTTCCCGTCCGGCGCAGGGGCGTTGAAGATCTTACGGAAGAGGGGCCATCGATTCGTGAAATCATGGGGTCATTTTAGAGCAATGAGGCTGAAATATCGAATAAAAAGAAAAGGCATCCTTATGTTTTTCATACTTGCCCATGATAGGGGATTGAAGTAGCCTTACAGGGAAGAAACTGTTTTAACTCATGTTAAAAGGTGTCACATGCGGCATGCGGTCTGGCTTTTCGCTTTTGTTTTCTTGTTGTCCGGCGTGGTTCTGACAGCTTATGCCCTTGATCCGGAACATCGGGTTGCAGGCTCTTACGGCGGCACACGCCTTTATGCCGGTGATTCGGTCGTGATCTCGCCGCAAGCGGATGCGATACGCTATAATCAAGAAACCAGAGAGGAATCCAGACACAGTTCAAACGCTGCCAATGTGGATCCCTTATGCCGTTCTGTTTCTAATGCCCGCACAAGTGGGCGGGATTATTTTATTCCGTGGCGTTCGGCCCTTGTGAATCCGAATGATCCGGGGGAAACGCGGTATAATGAATGGCTTAATTTTATCAAGCTTGCTGAATCTGGCCGCTTGCCGGGCGTAAGTGTCGGGCCTTGTTGTTTTCCGCGCGTGAATGAAATCCAGTGGTGCAATGTGGAGCCGCCTTTTGGCGCGCGCAAAGCCGGTGCTTTGCCCGCAAGTCATCTGGTTGCCAGAACGCCCGTCACGATCCCGGGGTTGGGGCAGGCCAGATTTACCAACCGCAGCGGGACAGATCCCAATGCGCCAGCCACCGAGGTTGGCAGTTACGCCGCTTTAGGTGATGTTTTTGTCGCGCAGGAGGGATATAACAGAAAGCAGATTTGGCAATGCCGAGTCACCGGTACCAACAGTGCCGAATGGCAGAATATTGAAGATCTCGGCGGGTGCGAGCGGGACGGCAAGTGCAATGTTTATGATCCTGTGGAGAATCCGACCGGTTATCATGGCCGTCCTACCAACTCGATCCCCGGCGACAATAACACGCGCTCCAATGTGATGTGTAACGGCGTTATTCCTGTAGCCGTCAATGACAGCCAGTTTCCTAACCCCGACAGCGTGCCTTATCCTAACTTTATTCCGGGTGAACCTATCAAGCCGCCCTATGGCACAGCGGGATGGACATGGAAATGCCCGGGGCAGACCGGTGGAACTTCAGAGGTTTGTCATGCGCCTTATGACGGCGTGAATCCTTTGAACGGGATGTGCGGGCCGCCGCATGGCAGTGGCAACCAGCTAGATCAACCATCTGCGGTGGATCCGACAGCCAGTAGCACCACCAAATCAGAGGTTGGTCTTTGTCGTGTCGGGACTCCCACCGATGTCATTGAAACTGCTACTGGATGGACATGGACATGTGAGGGAGTCGAGAAAGGCTCAACGGCCAATTGTTGGGCCAATAAGCCAAAACCTGCAGACCCGCCTAGACCGGGTTGCGGTGATCGAGCCAGAACCAATCTTGTTGAGTTTGAAGTCGTCAATGGTTGGCCGGATACCCGTTATTTGTGCAATGGTTACAGCACGGTGGTGCCAGATTCTATGTCCGGCAGCGGCTTAGCTGGTGATCCGTGGCGATGGAAATGCGTTTGTCCCACATGTGGGCCGGATGCAACGCCAGCAACGACGGATTGGTGTCAGGCTGCCTATGGAGGAAAAGGAGCTTGTGGGGTTTCGCATGGTGCGACCTCTCCCTTTGCGCCGAATGTTAATCTGTGCGCTTCGGGTCGCTGCTTCTCAAACATATCGGGAAGTCAGGGATGTAACGGGCCTCCCTATAAAAATGAGCATTTTGCGAATCCAAAAAAAGATGGATATACATGGGCCTGTCTTGGGCATGACCAGACAACCGGAAAGGCTGTCAACGGATTATGTTCCGCAGCACGCTGCTTGCAGTGTGATGGAAAGGAAACTAAAAGCGTGACAATGGCTGTAGCAGGAAACTATGGCGGTTGTGCCTTTACTGCCGAGCAGGCGACCGTAACTTTTCCTGCCGTGACCTATCTATATCAAAGCAGCAATGAACCCGTCGATGTTGATGTGCGGTTTGGGGAAGGGAGCGGATCGGGCAAGATAGGGGCAGAAGGAACACAACCCCGTTTGGAACCTGAAACAGGCCTTTTGTTAGAACTTTGTCAGCCTTGCTATAAGAGGGTGATCGAGTTTAGCGGGCAGGCTAGCATTAGTTTCAAGGAAGCTGTTTGCGGCATTGATAAAAACACGCCATATCTCGTGACACCCACTCTGAGGCGATAGGGGCGTTTCTCCCACTTAGGCCCTCCCCTCGTAAGGGGGAGGGCTTTTTCTTTTTTGTCATCCTCGGGGCTTGCGGAGCAAGAGCCCGGGGATCTGACGGCTGGCAGATGCTCTGGCGTCAGATCCCCGGCTCAAGCGCTTTGCGCTTGCCCGAGGATGACAGTGATGGGGGAAGGGCTAGCTTGTCATTGCGAGGAAGGCCGTAAGGCCTGACGTGGCAATCTCGGCGATGTGGGGATTGAGATTGCCGCGTCAATCCGCCTGCGGCGGCTTTCCTCGCAATGACAGAGAGGGGGCGGGGCAAAAGATTCCGGTGGGGGGTGGTGAGCTTTTGCCTTGGCCTCCCATCTTTCCATATAAATCAACATAATAGGCTTGGCATGGGTTTTGCTTGGAAGTTGGATGAAGATCGTTTTTTTCGGGGGCTTCGTCTGTGCCATGCATTTTGTGAAGTTTGCTCTTGCCGCTTTTCTTTGTTGCGTTCTTGGCAGCGCGCCTGCTGCTGCGGCCTCGCGGCTTAAAGACATCGTTGATTTTGAAGGCGTGCGCAACAACATGCTTGTCGGCTACGGGCTTGTGGTGGGGCTTAACGGCTCGGGCGACAGCCTCTCCAATGCTCCTTTTACCGAGGCCAGCCTTGTGGGCATGCTTGAACGTCTTGGCGTCAATACGCGCGGCACTAGCATGAAAACCCGCAATGTGGCGGCTGTCATGGTCACGGCGACTTTACCCGCTTTTTCAGCGCAGGGCTCGCGGTTTGATGTGTCGGTTTCAACCCTTGGCGATGCCAAAAGCCTGATTGGCGGGACGCTTCTTGTGACGCCTCTCTTAGGCGCGGATGGGGAGGTTTATGCGGTGGCGCAAGGCTCGCTCGCGGTGGGCGGTTTTACGGCGCAGGGGCAGGGCACCAGCGTCACCAAGGGCGTGCCCACCTCGGCGCGGATTTCCAACGGCGCTATTGTCGAGCGGGAGCTGCCTTTCAAGCTTGCGGATCTGGATATGATGCGCTTGACTTTGCGCAATCCTGATTTTACCACGGCCCAGCGCATTGCCGAGGCGATCAATAAGGGTCTTGGCGGCTCGCCCGCAGCGGCGGTGGATTCCTCGACCGTCAATCTTTCCATCCCCTCAGCGCGCAAAGAGGCCGTTGTCAAGATGATGACGGATATCGAACAAATCCGCATTGAACCGGATCAGATCGCGCGCGTGGTGATTGATGAACAATCCGGCGTTATTGTGATGGGCGAAAATGTGCGCATCAACACCGTAGCGATTGCGCAGGGCAATCTGACCATCCGGATTACGGAGACGCCTTTGGTTTCTCAGCCCTCGGCCCTGTCGCGCGGCGGGGAGACCGTCACGGTGCCGCGCACCAACGTCAATATTGATGAAGGCGAAGCCAAACAGATGGGCGTTTTGAATACGGGTGTTTCCTTGCAGGAAATGGTGCAGAGCCTTAACGCGCTTGGCATCGGGCCGCGCGATATGATTACAATTTTGCAATCCATCAAGGCCGCCGGCGCTTTGCAGGCGGATTTGGAAGTGATTTAGGGAAAGGGCAAGATGGACGCTTTAACGCCTCCTGTTTCCGTGATGAAAGACGCCCCTGCCGGCGCGTTTAAGAAAAGCGTGCCCACATGGGAGCAGTTCGATAACGCCGCGCGGGAGTTTGAGGCTGTTTTTTTCGCGCAGATGCTTAAACCGATGTTTGCCGGTTTGAAAACAGACGGCCCCTTTGGCGGCGGGAAGGGCGAGGATTTCATGCGGGATCTTTTGATTCAGGAATATGGCAAGGCGATGGTGCGCAAGGACGGGTTCGGACTTTCGCCCGTCATCCGCGATCAGATGATCCAGCTGCAGGAAATAGCCAGCAGCCAGAAAGTGGAAAGGTGACAATCATGGCAGAGATTTCCAAAAACAAACAAACCATACGCGCGCAAAGCCTTTCAACAAAGGCGGACGGCGTATCCAAACTTGAGACCATCGCGCGTGAAACGCTTGAGACGATGGAAGGCTTAACGGAGCTGATGACGCGGGAAACAGCTCTTGTCGCGGCGCAGGACTTTTCCGCCATGGGCGCCATCCGTCAGGAAAAAATGCGGCTTGAGCGCGCCTATAAGGAATCTTTTGCGGTTCTTGTGGCGGATCCGGCTGCGCTTGAGACGCTTTCGCCGGTTCTGAGAGCAAGCCTGAAACAAAAGGGCGAGATCCTTTACAACACCGCCGCGCAGAATGTTGAAACGTTGGCCTCAGCCGTGCAGGCCACGCAGGCGCTTGTTTCCACCATTGTTGAAGGCGCCAAAGGGCAAAGCAAAACCTTTGAAACCTATCATGACCACCGCAAGGCCGCGCCCGCGCCTGCTGCCCAGACCAACACACAAGATCCTGTCGCCATCAATCAAACCGTGTAGAGAAAGAAAAAAGCATGAGCAATCAGGAACAAACCAATATACAGGTAACGGCGCAAAAAGCGCCCATGGCCACGTTGCGCCTTGTGCGCACCGCAGAAATAGCCGATAGCGGTTTTGCCGCGCTTTTGTCCGTGCGGGATGCGGACTCCCCTAAAGCTGAAAAGATTCAGGTCAAGACGGCACAAATTGTGAAGGAAAAAAAGCAAGCACCGCCGACGATCAAAATAGAACGCTCCAAACGCGCGCAAGGCGAAGAACAAACACAAGCAGAACGCCCTGCACAAAAAGAAGCGCCGGAGATCAGAAAAGAACCCGTCTTTACGCTGGAAATACCGCTTCAAGATTTTTCTTTGGAAGAGCGTCAAACGCCCCAAATGCCGCTGATAGAGTTTTCGGATGAGCAGCCGGAAAGGCTTGACGCGCCCGCGCCTGCCGCGCCCGCAGCGCCAGCGCCGCCGCTTTTGCAAGAACAAGAGGCCCCCGCCGCCATTGACGCGCCCCGCGCGGCAACGCCTGTCATGCCTGAAACTTTGCAGCCTGTAAGTTTTGAGCCTGTGAAAGACTTATCGCAGGATATGCCTGCTCTGCCCAAGGCTGAAGCGCCTGCACCGACCCCCAAAATTGAGAAAATCGCCGTTGATGTCGTGCAAATCGCGCCTGTTGAGGATGGGGTTGAGGCGCAGCCTCCTGTGGTTGAGATTAAGGAGAAAAATAAAGCTGAAAGCGCCGCGCCTTTCGTGCAAGCGCAGCCGAAATCTGAAGAAGTTATATCCAAAGAAACGGCGCAGGCTTCGCCTGCCAACGAGGTTCTCTGGCGCGCGCGCCCCGCAAGGCAAAAAGAGGATTCTGAAAAAACGCCTCTTATGGAACAGGACGAAAAAAGCCAAAGCGTTTTCGCGCCCAACCAAAATCCACGCGGCCAGCAAGCCAAGGCCGCTATATCAGCGCCCGCGCCGCGCGAGGGGCAGAGCGAGCCTTCTTCTCTGGTGCAGGGGCAAAATCTGTCCGTTCTGGCCCAAGCTGCGCGCGGGCCGCTCGGGCTTGATTTTGTGGCGCAGGCGCAGATGGCCTCAGCCGCGCAGACCGCAGGCAGCGCGCAGCAGGTGGTGCAGCAGGTTGTGGTGCAGCTGACCCGCGCCGTCAAAGACGGCACGCAGGATATGCTGATCCGCCTTAAACCGCCGGAGCTGGGCAAAATTGAAATCAAATTATCCTTTGGCCCCGACAAAGCGGTGACGGCCACGGTTCTGGCGGACAATCAATCCACGCTTCAACTTCTTTTGCGCGATGCGCAGCAGCTTGCGCGCGCGCTTTCCGATGCGGGGCTTGAGGCGGATGCCGGCTCGCTTCAATTCGGGCTGCGGGATGAGGGGGGCGAAGCTTTTGCTGGCCGACAGGGTTTTGACGGTCAGGAGCCTGCACATGAAGGTATGCAAGACAAGGCGGTTTTTGAAAGCGCTGCCGCAAGCGAGACTTATATCCTCACGCCCGGGCGCGTGAACATTCACGTTTAAAGGAGAACATGACATGCCAGTCACATCCGCAACAGATCCTCTTTTGAACAGCTATGTCGCCAAGCAGGCTGAAATCAAGGCGCAGACGCCAACTCAGCAGTCGGCCACAAAGCTGAATGCGGATTTCAACATGTTTTTGAGGATTCTTATCACGCAGCTTAAACATCAAGACCCGACCGCGCCGATGGACCCCAGCCAGTTTACGCAGCAGCTTGTCCAATATTCGCAGGTCGAGCAGCTTTTGGCCGTCAATGACAAGCTTGATACAGTTCTCGGCACGATGAACTCCAACGGAATAACGCCGCTTTTGGGCTATGTCGGGCATTATGCCGAAACTTCGACAAGCGGGAAAATGGTGGTGCAGGGCGGAGCGGGGCTTTTGGCCTATGATCTTCCCTATGACGCGCAAAGTGTTGTGCTTTCCATTCAGGATGAACGCGGCAATGTGATCGCGCGCGTGGACGGTACCACCGCGCGGGGCCTTAACCGCATCGCTTGGGATGGCATGCTCAGCGACACCGAGCAGGTGGCGGACGGGGTTTATAATTTCGTTCTGACCGCCAAGGACAGCCGTGGCGATCTGATCCCGATTACCGACATGCGCGTGATCGGGGTGATTACAGCCGTTGAAACAGGCAATGACGGCTCGGTCGGGCTGAAAATCGGGGATCTTACGGTTAAGGATACGGATATTCTCTCGATCTTTGCGGGTATCAGCGCGGCCTGAGGGGCATCATTTCCTGTGGTGTTTCTGGGGCGGGTGTCTTATAGTCCAAAGCATGATTCTTTTACGCACGCGCTTGAAGATGCTTTGTTCTTTTCTCGCCCTCGCGGCTTTGGGCGTGTTTTTGGTCGGCTGCGGCAAGCTTCCGGCTGACCCTGATCCGCCTAATCCAAAGAAAAATGTTTATCCCCGTACCTATCCTGCGCCTGAGACGGACTTTTCGCCATGACCCAATCTGTTTATGCCTATCGTAATGGTTTGCTTTGTGTGGAGGCCCTGCCTCTTTGCGAGATTGCGCAAAATGTCGCGCCGCCCTTTTCCTGCATCAGCGCCGCGCAGGTCGAGCGGTGCGTTCATGCCTCAAGCGCCGTTTTTGACGGGCTTGATGTAAGTTTTTCCTATGATCTGGACCATGATCTTCCTTTGGCTGTGGCGCAGCTTTTGTCATCCTGCGGCCTTGGCGTCACCACGATGGATGTCAAGACGCTGGAGCGCGCCATTACGGCGGATTTTAAACCTGAGTCCATCATGATGATGGGGCGCATGAAAACCCGCGATGATATGGTGGGAGCTCTTTTGACCGGCGTGCGCCAGATCGGCGTTATCAGCCTTGATGAACTTGCGCGCCTTAATGAAGTGACACGCACGATTGGCAAACACGCATCCGTATCGCTTTTGGTCAGCGCGTCTTTGGGTACAGGTGAGAAAAATCTTCCGGGCTTTGATTTCGACAGTATTGTAGAAGCGCTGATCCTTCTTGAAAACAGCACGCATCTTTCTTTAACGGGGCTTGATCTTGTCCTGCCTTGGCCGTCCATGGAAGCGCCTGTGCTGCGCCAGACTTACAAGACTTTTGCCCTTTTGGCGGCGACTTTGCGCGTGCAGGGACTTGAGGTTAATCATCTTACGCTCGGCGGCGGCGCGCGCGCCATGGCGGATTATGTGCAGGCCGCTCTGGTGGCTGAGATGCTAAGCCCGCTGGGCTGCAAAATAACGCTCCGGCGCGATGAAAGTCTGGTTCATGAAGCCGGTGTCTGCATAGCGCGCGTGCTTTCGATCACGACAACAAAAGACAAGCCGCTTGTCGTGCTTGATGTGGGGCGCGGGCGGGGTGAACGCGCTCATGCCAAAGGGGCGAAGCTTGCGGCTATGGAAGCGCTTCCTTTGCGTATCACGCCCTCTTCCCAGAGCAGCATGATGTCCTGCTGCCTTTATGGGCCTTCCTGTGATGAAAGCGATTGTCTTTCAACGTCCGCGTCTTTGCCTTGCGATCTCAAGATAGGCGATGGCGTTGTTTTGATGCAGACGGGATGCTTGAACCAGCAGAATCTGCCCGTGCTTTTGGTCAGCGGCGTGCAGTATGAAACGATTTACCACCCCAAGATTTTGGCGGATGCCCTTCTGATCGAAAAGTTCGCGCAGAATGTGAGGGCCATTCATGCCGCCTGAAAATCGGGAACCTCCTTTCGTGCAGCAGCAGGAACGCAGCCTTGAGGTAGATGTTGCCGAAGCGGCATGCGAGGCCGATCTTTGTGTAGCGCCTTCAGGCATGGCCGCTTTTTTTATCATGATCGCGCCGTTTCTGGTGATCGCGCTTTATGTTTTTTTGCGTTTGTTTGATGTTTTTTCCGCGCTCTATCCTTGGCTTCATTTTTCGGCTGCTTTTGTGATGGTAGTGTGGATTTTTAAAGTTTCGCACGGCGCGCCGCGCGGAAGGCCTTGGCTTTTGACCTTGGGTTTGACGGCGCTGGTTGCGCTTTTGGTGGGGATCGGTTCCTGCTGGCCGGTTTATCATACAGAGTCAGCCCAGCTTGAAATTGAAGCGCCTGCCTATACGCGGCTTGCGCCTTGGCAGATGAATCCGCCGCAGGCTCTTGTGGGCTGGCGCCCGGGCGCGGATGTGCCCAAGGTTTTGACGGGCAGCGCGATCAAGCTTAACTGGCTTGAAGATAGTTCGCTCCCCTCTTTGAATGTTATCGGCCGTGGTCTTGTTTTTGATGTGAATGAAACGCAAGAGACGCGCGTTTTCGTTATTCCCGAGGTAAGAACGCCGCAGCGTTTTGATGTTGTCGTGCATCGCGGACTTCAGCGTCTTGCGCTCTGGCGGCTTGTGGCTGTTCCTGATGAAGCGCCGCGCATCGTGATGACAAGCGAGCCTGAAATCACTTTGCGCAAAACCGTCCGCTTTTCCTATAAGGCTTCGGATGATTACGGCCTTGAGCGCGTGGATGTGCGTATCGCGCCGACCACATCGGCCCCTGATGTGAGCATGGAGCCTGTGGAGATTCTTCTGGCAACGCCCTATGTGCGGGATATTGAAGAGTCACGCACCCTTGACCTGACATCCCTGCCTTGGGCGGGCATTCCTGTCAGCGTGCAGCTGATTGCAACGGATGGCGCCGGCAACAGGGCTTGGAGTGAATCGCGCGTACTGACTTTGCCTGCGCGCTCTTTCAGCAATCCTTTTTCCCGCGCTTTGATTGAAGAGCGGCAGCGCCTTTTAAAGCCGGTGGAGCCTTCCGTGCGGGATGAAGCCGCCAATGTGATGGCGGGCATTGCGCGCCAGCAGGGGCTTTATCGCGGCGATCCTGTTGTGATGATGAGCTTGCGGGCCGCAGCGGTGCGCCTTGTTTTAAGCAATGATCCTGAGACTTTGCGCGTTGTCAGCGATATGATGTGGCAGGCCGCTTTGCGGCTTGAAGAAGGCGCGCTTGGCCGCGCACGGACAAATCTTGCGCAAACACAGCAGGATCTGGCGACGGCCTTGTCTTATTTGCATCCGAGCAAGGCGATGGAGGATGTTTATCTTGCGCGGCTGCAAAAGGCCTTGGCGCATTATTTTGAGGTGCTTGAGCATGAGCGCACGCGGCAGCCGACGGCGCTGCAGGATATGGATCTGCCTTTTGCGGGGAGTCCTTCTTTTTTAGCGCCGCAAGCGCTTTTGGGGCCTGTGGAGAAACTTGCCGCGGCTCTTTCTCAGGGCCAGCGCGCGCAGGCGCGCAAGATTTTGGAGCAGCTCCAGACCGTGACGGAAAATTTGCAGACCGCGCCGCCCGAGCTGACGCCTTTGCAGGCGCAGATGGCGGCGCAGGTTTCGGCTTTGCGCCTTTTGATAAGGGGGCAAAAGACTCTTTTGGCGGATGTTGAAAAATTGATGAAGGACACGGCGATGACGCCCAAAGCCAAGCACGAGGTTCTTTTACGCGCGCGCACGCAGCAGCAATTACTGCTTTCGACGCTTGAGGATGTCGTGGCGCGACCGGTGCTTGAAAAAATCGAAGTCGGCGAGGGACGGCAGGCCATGGCGCTTGCGCTTGCCGATCTTGAAAAAGGCGATCTTAAACAGGCACTGCGCCATCAAACGCAGGCCTTTTCCGCGCTCGAACGCCAGCTGGCGCAATTCCTTGAACGCATCCGCAGCGCCATGGCCACCAAGGTGCCCTAAGGAAAATCCAATAAAAACAAATGGTTGTTGTGGGTGCCGCCTTGGCCGTCGGGAAAGGTAAAAAAACTGTTAACAAAACCTTGAAAGCCCCCCTGAAAGCTCCTACATAAGGCATGCGCCGGTTATCGGTGCTTCCTTAAAGGGTCTTATGTTTTTGAAAGGAGCAACACATGAAGTTTCGTCCTCTGCATGACCGCGTTGTGGTTCGCCGTGTGGAAAGCGAGTCCAAGACAGCCGGCGGCATCATCATCCCCGACACCGCTCAGGAAAAGCCCATGGAAGGCCAAGTCGTAGCCGTCGGCCCCGGGCAGCGGGATGAGCATGGCAAGCTGGTCGCTTTGGATGTCAAGGCGGGCGATCGCGTTTTGTTCGGCAAATGGTCGGGCACGGAAGTCAAGATTGACGGCAAAGAGCTTTTAATCATGAAAGAGTCCGACATTCTTGGCGTGATCGAAGGCTCGCGCAAGGGCTAAGGCTTGATGCAACAATCTATCGTTTTGTGAAGAGAAGGAGTTTAAAATGGCAGCAAAAGAAATCCGTTTCGGCGTCAAGGCGCGTGAGAGCATGATGAAAGGCATCGACATTCTTGCTGATGCCGTGGCCTGCACGCTGGGCCCCAAGGGACGCAATGTCGTTATTCAGAAAAGCTTCGGCGCCCCGCGCGTCACCAAGGACGGCGTCACCGTCGCCAAGGAAATCGAGCTTCCTGAAGGTTTTGAAAATATGGGCGCGCAGATGGTGCGCGAGGTCGCTAGCAAAACTGTTGACCGCGCCGGCGATGGCACGACCACGGCCACGGTGCTGGCACGGGCTTTGGCGCGCGAAGGCATCAAGGCTGTTGCGGCGGGCATGAATCCGATGGATCTCAAGCGCGGCATTGACGCGGCGGTGGAAAAGGTCGTTGAAGATCTGGCCGCGCGCGCCAAGAAAGTTTCCGGCAAGGTTGAGATTGCGCAAGTCGGCACCATCTCGGCCAATGGCGATAAGGAAATCGGCGATATGATCGCCACGGCCATGGAGCGCGTAGGCCATGAATCCCCGATCACGATCGAGGAAAATAAGAGCCTTGAAACCGAGCTGGATGTTGTCGAAGGCATGCAGTTTGATCGCGGCTATCTCTCGCCCTACTTCGTGACCAATGCGGAGAAGATGATCTGCGAGATGGACAGCCCTTATATTCTTTTCCATGAAAAGAAGCTCTCCGGCCTGCAACCTTTGCTTCCTGTTTTGGAGGCTGTAGTGCAATCAGGCCGTCCTTTGCTGATTGTGGCCGAGGAGGTTGAGGGTGAGGCTTTGGCCACGCTTGTGGTCAACAAGCTGCGCGGCGGGTTGAAGGTCGCGGCTGTCAAGGCGCCTGGTTTCGGCGATCGCCGCAAAGCGATGCTTGAGGATATGGCGATCCTGACTCATGGGCAGGTGATTTCCGAGGATCTGGGCATCAAGCTTGAAAGCGTGACGCTTTCCATGCTCGGCAGCGCCAAGCGCATACGCATTGACAAGGACAACACCACCATTGTCGATGGTGCGGGCAAGAAAAAGGATATCGAGGCGCGTATTGCCCAGATCCGCCAGCAGATTGAGGTGACGAGCTCTGATTATGACAAGGAAAAACTGCAAGAACGTCTGGCGAAACTCGCCGGCGGCGTGGCGGTGATCCGTGTCGGCGGCGCCACGGAAGTGGAAGTCAAGGAGCGCAAGGATCGCGTGGATGACGCTGTGCATGCCACCAAGGCTGCGAAGGAAGAGGGAATTATCGCGGGAGGCGGTGCGGCTCTTCTTTACGCTGCGCGGGCGATTGAGCGCATTCGTGTGGCCAATGACGATCAGCGCCGTGGCGTTGATATTGTGCGCAAGGCTCTGGAAGCGCCTATTCGTCAGATCGTTGACAATGCGGGTATGGATGGCTCGGTCGTTGTCGGGCGCTTGATGGATCAGGATGATCTCAATCACGGCTTTGATGCGCAGAAGGGCGAATATGACAATCTTCTGAAACGCGGCATTATTGATCCGGTCAAGGTTGTGCGCGTGGCGCTTGAAAACGCTGCGTCCATTGCGGGCCTTCTTATCACAACCGAAGCCATGGTTGCCGACAAACCCGAAAAGAAATGCAGCCACGATCACGGCGGCGGCGGCATGGGTGGCATGGGCGATATGGGCGGCATGGGCGGCTTCTAAGGCGCCTTAAGGAGAAACAAAGAAGGCCTCGGCATTTGCCGAGGCCTTTTTTCTTGTCACCCGCGAGGAAGGCCGTAAGGCCTGACGCGGCAATCTCGGCGATGTTGCAGGGATTGCCGCGTCAAGCCGCCTTAGGCGGCTTTCCTGCCAATGACAATTTGTGAGAAACGTTTTATTTCTTCTTCGCTGTTCCGGTTTTGGTGGTCAGCTTGATTTTTTCTTCTTTGGTTGTGGCGGCTGCCTTTGGCGCTGCGCTGTCTTTTGTGCCGCTTAAACCGACAAAGCGCTTGTTGAACTTGGCGAGCTGGCCGCCGCGATCGACCATGCGGTGCTGGCCTGTCCAAGCGGGATGGGTTTTGGCGTCAATATCAAGCTGGATGCGGTCGCCTTCCTTGCCGTAGGTCGAGCGGGTGACAAAGCTTGTGCCGTCTGTCATCACAACAGTGATGTTGTGGTAATCGGGGTGAAGATCCTGTTTCATAATCTTTGACTTCTTTCTGAGATGCTGAGACTGTAACGCGGCTCTCTTTTAGGAAAATCCCGCGCGGAAAGCAAGCCTTTGCGTGAAAGAAGGGTAAAACCTTTTATTTTCAATCTTCTGGGGCGGGTTCCGGCGGGGAAGGGGGGCGCGTGGTGATTCCGCCGCGCTGGGATTCCCAAGAGGACAGGATGGCGTCAAGCTCTCCTGAATCCTGCAGGCGCACGATGGTTTGGTCAAAAAAGGCTTGTAGCTGCGTTTCGCCTGAGGCCACGGCAAATTGGGCGGGCTGCCATGTAACGGGGTGCGCCATCCCGATCATGCGCAGTGCGCCATTGTTCAGGCGGTTGAGCTGATAGAGCCTGTTCACATCTGTTAAAACCGCATCAGCTTCGCGCGTTAAGACAGATTGGTAAAAAAGATCGCTGCTGATACTGGACGGTAACGTTAAAAGCCGCGCATGCGGAAAATACTGGCGCGCGAGGCGCTGATCCATATGGCCTTCCTGAACGGCAAAGATGACGTCGTCCTGATTAAGACGGGAAAGATCATCGACCCTGAATCGCTGATCGTCATGGCGCACTACCGGCGCAAGCGCGGCATAGAAAAGGGGCGTGGTGAAAGTCGCAAGACCGGCAAGAGATTCATCCGGCCAAAGCGGCGTGCAGATGGCATCCACCTGCCCGTCTCTTAAAGCTGCAGGCCAGTTGGAAAAGGTCACTTCTCTGGCCCAAGTGATTTTCATGCCTGTGCCGCGCGTAATTTTTTCCATAATGTCGGCGGCCATGCCCGTAAGCTGTCCGGTGCCTTCGTCACGCGCAAGCGCGGGGGGCGAAATCTCGTAACCGCAGCGTAGAAAGCCTGTGCGTAGAGCGCGCGACAGCGCTGTTTCTCTCTCCGGCGAGGGGGAAAGCGGCAGGATAATGCCGGGCAGCAGGCCTTCACCTGCGGGCGTTGTGGGCGGCTTGTCAAAGAGGATAAAGCCGATGGAGCCTAAAACCAGAAGAAGCGCCGAGAGAGGAATAAGCTGGATAAGCTTCATTTTTCTGCTCAACCTGTTTTGGTGCGCGGTTTGGAGGGGAAGTTGAAAACCTCATCTTCATAGAGAAGGGCTTCAAGTTCTTCTTCCGTCAAATTGGCGTAGTCGGGAATATTAAAATCATCCGTGGGATCATAGGCGGATTTTTCAGAAGATCTGCTTTTAAGTTTAAAGAGCTTCTCCACAATCGGCGCTTTGATATCAAGCGCGGCGGAGGCAACGGATTTTACAGCCGTTTGCGCCGCATCAAGGCGGTTAAGCGTCTGCTGCTCAGGCAAGGAAGGGGGGCTTTCCGCTGGCTGCCCCTGCGTCTGCGCCACAGGCGCGGGCTGCTGCGGGATTTCTTTCTTGCCGGAATCTTCGGGGGCGCTTTTGGTTTTCTGTTTGATGATTTCGTCTTTGGCTTTTGCAAGATTCTCCTGAAAAGCCTCAAGCGCTTGCGGCGAGAAAGAAACAGGGGCGGCCGTGATCTCTTCTTCTTTAGGCGCGTTATCGCTAAGCGCGATATGCGTTCTTTCAGCGCTTTTCCCTGTTGCGGCAAGAGAAAGCGGGCGCGGCGTCTGGCTGGCAAGCATATTCAAAGCAGGCGCGGGGCCAAAAGCAGGGCGCGTGCCGGAGCGCTCAATCTGCGCAAGGCGCGGCGTTACTTCTTCAATGTGCCGTACCAGAGTTTCAAGGGCTTGTTTTTTGGAGGGCCCTTCAAGGCGCGAATCGCCGGTACCGTAGAAAGAGGCATAGTCACTTGTCATGCCGTAAATGGAGGCGATCTGGCGCGAAAGTTCGGCGCCCAGAAGGCCAAGGCGGCCCACATAAGCCTGAAACACAATCACCCGCAGGCGCGGCCAGCTGGTGTTTTTATCGTTTTCCTCATAAGTGATTTTGGACAGGCGGGCCTGACAAATGGCGCGCGCCGCCATCAGCTCACCGCGCAAGGCGGCGGCCAAGGCGCGCAGCTCGTCTTTCTTCTGGCGGTTTTTAAGCGCGAAAATACTCATCAAAACCAAAAACGCGCCTGTGAGCGCCAAGAGCCCTGTGGCGAAGATCTGGTAGCGCTCAAGAAGCGAAGCGGGCGTTTCGACCATCAGTGGAGGCAGGGCTGCCTGCGCTAGGGAAACAGGCATCGGGGGCGCTTGCGGTGTTTCGATGGCGGGGGCTGCTTGCGTTGCGGTCGGAGCCTCGGCTTTCGGCTGATCGGGGACGGAAACGGGTTCTCCCTGAGCTACAGGTTCTTTTTGCGCGTTTGCGGCTTTACGGATGTCCTGCGCGGACACGGCCTGCGGTATGAGCAAAGACCAAAGCCCCAGTTTTTGGCTTTGCGCGGCGTTTTCGGCGGCCAGATAAGGCGTTTCAAGAGCATGACCGGCAAGTGAGCCACGCGCCGTGACGGCAAGCCCGCGCCTTAAAAGCTCAAGCCCGAAATCGGTCTGGCCTTCTGTGGTCTGGCAGGTGGCCAGATAGGGCCCCGCGCGCTCACGATCCATGATTTTACAGGTGACAGCGCCGGTTGTAAGGGCATCCATCGTCTGACGCGCCTGCGGGCCGTAAGAGGCGCTTATTTGCGGCGGAACCAGACCGAAAAGCTTAACCTCGAACCCGCCCAGACGCAGGCGGCTCGAATCAAGCACCTGAGCCTGCCCCTCTAGGGTGCGCGAGGCCGGCAAGGGCGCGGCGGGGGCGGGGGTGTTGAGTTGTTGCTTGCTGACGGGGGTGCGCGGGGCTTTTTGCGGGGGCGGGGCCAGCTGGGCCTGAGCTTGGGCGCTTGAGAAAAGCAGAGCCAGACCTAAGGCAAGTCCGATATGACGCGCTTTTATCATGGTATCCCTTGCTCCCCACCAAAATCCTAACCTTCTTTTACCTCAGCTTGGGGGCGCAAAGGAAGGTAAAAATATTTATTTTTTCGCGGAAAGTTTGAAACTGTTGTAAAGAAAGACGATCAGGAGATTTATGTGTGCAGGAAGGTTGGCGGACCGGATTTTTTGCTTGCCGAAAGGGCTTGCTGGGCGATTTAATTTTCTAGATTCGTCTATGGTTAATGCGCTGTTCATATGTTTTCGCCCTGATTCTACCTATAATGGGTAAGAATAGACCTTTTTTTGGTAGGTGCGACGGAAAAGGTTAAAAAGCGTAAACCATTGAAAGTAAATTAGCTTCTGGCTTTTGTGATATACTTGCCTTGTGTGTTGCTTTTGAGTTTGGGCCTCACAGGGGGATTTTCTCGCAATTTGTTTTGGATGGGTGTCATGATTGAACAGCAAACAGAAAAGACGGATTATGCCGCGCTTGTTGAGGAGAAGGAAGTAAAGCTTCTTTTGATGCAGGAAGAGGTTTTGAGCTTTGTTGACACAAAGCACAAAGCTAAGGACACAAAAAAATATATAAAGGGCATGAAAGAGGAAGAGCGTGCCTTAAACAAGATTCTTTTTTCACTGAAGGATCCCAAAAACATATCGACCGAGTTTACGGAAGAAGCAAAAGCCCTGTGTGAAAAGATAATGAAAATTAAGGAACGCGCCTACGATATAAGAAAAGAGCTTAAGGATGATTTGGCGCGTCTTGAAGGAAATAAGGTTGACGTTATAAAAGTCGGCAGCTTTACGGTTGCCTTTCCTGTCATGTTTACAGCTTTGGGAAGAAGCTTTTTGGGGCAGGATTTCGGTGACGAGAAACTTGCCGCCGCTGGACTCTTTCTGGGGGTAGCTATTGTTAGCTACAAGAAGATTGGTTCAGCATGGGAAGCGGCGAGCAATGCCGTATGTGGCGGATTCGCGACAGAAACTCATCGCCTATGCCATAGATCAGGATGGGCCGTTATTTTTCGATAATATGGCTTTCACTTGATTGTCTATATCGCGGAAAGGTTCAACAGAAGATTTATATATGTGTTCGTCATAAACCCTTTTACCAAAAACTGCCACCCCGACAGCACAAGCCCACAAAGTAAGGATCCGGTTTGCCGTCATCCATTTTGACAGTTCATCTGCGCAAGCCATGAAGTCCATAGGCGTCTCCTTTAAAGCGTGGCTGAACCACGAGCTTATTTTGCATCTTTTGGCCCACCGATTCAAGTCTGGCCATGGTTAACGCTTTCGGGTGGGGGTATATTTGGGCCTCCTGCCTGTGGATATCAATTTAAAATTGTATAGGTTTGATATGCGATAGCATGCTTTCTTTATAAATTGGGCGATAAAGACACACCATTGCATTGAAAATGCATAAATTAACCATTTTCTGCTTGATATACTTTTGCGTGTGCATCATATTGCAAGTGTCGGTTGTCACAAATTGTGGTTATGCGCGTAACCACATCCCACCTTAACCGGCCCTTCCTGCCTTTCTCTTTCCTATGGAGATTTTCTATGAGTCAACAAGCCAAACCTTACGCTGCCGCCGCGCCTTTGCCTGAAGACAATGTTTCACCTTCGACCCCTGTCGCTGTCAATGACAGCGCGCCTGACGGTGTTGTTCTTCATGTTCTGGCGGATAAAAACAAGAAAGAACGCAGCTCGTTGGTAAGCCGGAACGTTACCATCGACCAGCATCGCACATCTGTGCGTCTGGAGCCTGATATGTGGAATGCCTTGCGCGATATTTGCCGCCGCGAGCACATCACCATTCATGATATTGCGACAATCGTTTCAATGCGTAAGGCGGTTAATACCTCGCTTACCGCTGGCATTCGGGTTTTTGTGATGGCCTATTTCCGCGATGCCGCCACAGAAGAAGGTCACAGCCGCGCAGGGCATGGGCCCGGGGGGCCTTTTATGACGGGGCTTGTTCAGAAAAAGGGGCCGGAACCGGTCAGCGCCAACCAAAATCAAGGGTTAAGTCGGACTCATAGGGAGTTTTACCGCTCGCATAGGTTGCGCGTGCGTTAAGGGAACAACAAGAAAAAGAATAAACGCGCACAATTCGGGGAGCCGGCCCATGGCTCCCCCTTTTTATGACGAGGTCTTGTCCGTGGTAACGCTTTCTTTAATTTCTCTGATGTAGTTTAGGGGGGCGTTGTTTCGGCGCGCGCGGGGCATGGAAAAAGGAATGAAACATGGCTGTTGATATGAATATGAACGTTCTTATTGTCGATGACTATAAGACCATGCTCAGGATTGTTGAAAATCTCCTCAAGCAGCTTGGCTTTAAGAATGTCATGCAGGCGACGGACGGCTCCATGGCGCTTAAAATGCTGCGGGAGGGGACGGCTTACGGGCTTGTGATCTCGGATTGGAACATGGAACCCATGACGGGCCTGCAGCTTTTAAAAGAGGTGCGCGCTGACGCCAAGCTGAAAGGCACCCCTTTTATTATGGTCACAGCCGAAAGCAAGGTTGAAAATGTAGCCGCCGCCAAAGAAGCCGGCGTGAATAACTATATCGTCAAGCCTTTTAACGCCGAAACGCTCAAGCAAAAAATATCAGCCGTTTTGGGCGCCTTCTAAAAGAGGAAAGAATCATGCAGGACGCAAAGCCACTGACCCATTTTGAACAAGGTCTTCATCAAACTTTGCAACAGGTCAGTACAGAGGCAAAGATTCCTTTGTCTTCGGACGCCATCGCCCAGATCGTGCGGGAGGTGGTGACCTCGCTTTCCGGCGATGTCTCTGCGGCGGATCTGAAGTTTTATGCCGAACTGGAAGAGCTTGCGGGCTATATCCATCATGCTAAACAAGAAATTGCCGCCATCCAGCCTGCGGAAATCAGCGAAAGCCATATTCCTCATGCCACGGATGAGCTGGATGCCGTTGTCGGCGCCACGGAAGAGGCGACCAACAAGATCATGGATCAGTGCGATGTGATTTCAACTCTGGCGGCGGAATGTCCGCCGGATGTCAATGAAAAGCTTGTCGCCTGCACGACCCGCATTTTTGAAGCGTGCAATTTTCAGGATGTTACCGGCCAGCGCATCACCAAAGTTGTGCAGACTCTTAAACATATAGATGCAAAAATTGATGCTCTTTTAAAGGCCTTAGGGGAAGAAATTCACCGTGAAGGTGAAGGGGCGGAAAAAAAGCACGAGCTTTCCGATAAAGACCTTCTCAACGGCCCGCAGCTTCCTGATAAGGCCATGGGGCAGGCGGATATTGATCGCATCCTTTCGGGTATGTAATTTCCCTGCGCGGCAAAAAACAGCCTGTATTTTTCGTGGGATTGCTTTATAACTTAATAACCTTTCTTAACGTGTTCTTCGTTTCTTGTCATGCTTCGCGCTTTTTCTTGCATTGCTTTGTGCTTGGGACTTTTGCTCTGTGTCCCCGCCTTTGTGGCGGCGCAAGAGTCATTGGTGACGATTCCTTTGCGAATCGGCCAGCATAACACCCATGACCGTCTGGTTTTTGACGCGCCGAAAGGCATTACCTACAAGCTTGCGCATCAAGGGCAGCTTGTGCGGCTTTCTTTTTCTCATCCCGCGCAGCTTGCCTTGCCGCAAGGCGCGCTAAGCCGCGTGCAGGATTTTGCTTATATCTGCCCGCCGCCGGATGGGCTTTTGGCCGTGCAGTTTCAGGTTTTGCCGCAGGCGCAGGTCAAATCTTTTTTCAATGGTGCCTCTATCGTGGTGGATATAAGCGGCGCGGCGGGAAAAACGCGCATGGCGTTTGACCATGTCAAGCCTTGCCCGCCGGAGCCGCAAGCCGAGGAAAAAATCGAGGAACAAGAAGCTGAGCTTTTGCCCGAATCTCTGCCTGAAGAAGAACTGGCGCCTGAACAACCGCTTGAACCGGCGCCTATAGAAGAAAGCCCCGTGGTGGAGGAAGAACCCGCAGAAGAAGAACAGGCACCGGTAACAACCGAGGAGCCTATTGAGCTTCAGGAACCTTCTTTGGAGCCGCCTTTTACGCCTGTTGAATCTTTTCATTCGACCGTCAAGCCTTTTGAGCAGGATTCCGAGGCGATGAAGGTTTTTCATGAGCTTCTCAACAAACCGCAGCCTGTGGCTTTGGCGCGTTTTGATCCGCAGATTGATGTCGGCGCGGCCATTTTTGCGCGGGCGGGATTTATTACGGTTTTGTTCGACCGCAAGCTTACAAGGGAGGTGCTTTCACGCGCGCCGCCGCCGCTTGTGAAAATAGAGCGGTTTGATCTGCCTTCGCAAACAGGGTTTCGCATTCCTATTCCGGCGGATGTGGATGTGCGTGTGCAGCGTCAGGGTACGGCTTGGCTTGTTTATGTTGTTTCAACGGATGCGGCGTCGGAGCCGTCCCTTGACTTTATTGCTCAGCCTGATTTTGCTGCGGGCGCGCGCGTTCTTTTGCCGACCAACAACCCACCGACCCCGATTTTTTACGAAGATCCCATTGTCGGGGATCGCTTGATTATTTTGCCTTTACGTCAGGCGGCGGCTTTTACGCAGATGCGCCGTTTTGCGGATTTTACGGTTCTTGCGGCCGCGCAGGGGCTTGTTCTCCGGCCTTTGCGGGATGGGCTTTTGGTGCAGAGTACAGTGGATGGAATCGAGCTGACGGCCAAAGACGGGCTTGATCTTTCGCCTCTGGCTGATACGGGCCAGAAGGATCAGATTTCAAGTGTCAAGGTGCCTTCGCTTTATGATTTTTCGGCATGGGCGCGCGCGGGCGCTTCGCCTGTTGCGGTGCGGCAGGAGCTTACGCAGGCCATTGTGTCCGCTTCAAAGGAAAACCGCCTTTTGCCGCGTCTGGCGCTTGCGCGTTTTTATTTTGCGCGGGGCCTGCCGACAGAGACTTTGGCTGTTTTGGATGTGATGGCACAAGATGCGCCGCAGGTTTTGGAAGATCGTGATTTCCTTGCCCTGCGCGGCGCGGCGCTTATTGCTGACGGGCATTTTGAAGCGGGGCTTGAGGATCTGAACCACATTACTTTGCGCGGCGCGCCTGAAACGCGGCTTTGGCGCGCTATTGCGCAGGCGCGCCTTCATGACTGGGGCCTTGCGTTTGAATCCTTTAAGGAAGGCTTTGCGCGGCTTGCGCAGTATGGGGAGCCTTACCGCACGAACTTTGCCGTTTTGGGAATCGAAACAGCGGCGGCTCTGGGCGAAGACAAGCTGGTGGGCGACTGGATCGCCAAGGTGGAAGAGCTTGGCTACAGCAAGCGCGCCGAGCCGGCTTTGCGCTATTTGCACGGGGTTATAACCAGCAAGGCAGGCCTTGCAAGAACAGCCGAAAGGCTCTGGCAACAGGTGGTGCATAGCGATGATTGGCTTTACAGGGTGCGGGCCGAGCTTGCTTTGGTTGATCTTGGGGTGGCGACACGCTCTTTAACGCCGGCGGCGGCCGCAGACCGACTTGAAGGCATGCGCTTTGCTTGGCGGGGCGATGGTCTTGAGTTTGATATTTTGCAACGGCTCGGCGCGTTTTATTTTGACGCCGGAGCTTATCGTGAAGGGTTTTCGACTTTGGCGCAGGCTTTGCGGCTTTATCCTCATGCGCCGGAAGCTGAGGCCATCAAGGAAAAAATGTCAAAAATATTCCGCGATCTTTTCGCAACGGATCTGGGGGCTGATCTGGGGCCTTTGGAAGCTTTGGCGCTTTATGCCGATTTCAAGACTCTGATGCCGCCCGGGCAGGACGGCAATGTGGCGCGGCGCAATCTGGCGGAGCGTTTGATCTCTGTTGATCTTCTCAAACAGGGCGAGGATTTGCTTGAGGATGTTCTCAGCAACACGCAAGACCAGCTTGAGCGCGCCAAGATCGCCACGCGCCTTGCGGGCGTCCGGCTTTTGAATCGCAGGCCGCAGCAGGCTTTGGAAGCGCTTGATAAAACGCGGCAGGATGAGCAGGCGGCGCCGGAGTCCCTTCTGACTCAACGCCGTCTTTTGCGCGCGCGCGCGCTTTCCGAAAAAGGCGATTATGCCCAGGCTTTGGCCGTGCTGCCCACGCAGGACAACAGAGATTCCCTCATTTTACGCGCGGACATGGCCATGCGTGAACATAAATGGGATGATGCAAGCCAAGCTTTGCTGGCTTTGGTCGGTGCGCCGCCGCCATCCGGCACGACATTAGGCGAAGACAAAGCCACTTGGCTTATCAATGCCGCCGTGGCGCTGGCGCAGAAGGGGGATTCGGCGGGGCTTGACCGGCTGGCGGTGGATTTTGGCCCTGCGATGGAGAAAACCTCTCAGGGTCGGCTTTTCCATGTTTTGACGCGCCCGTCCGCAGGCTCTTTGGCGCATGATCTTCGTGAGGCGCAGGGCGGTTTGTCCGAGGTGGATCTTTTCCGCAGTGTTTTGGATGGGTATAGGCATGGGGAGTAGAGGGGTGCCAATGACATGTGTGGGACGGTTATTCCTGAAAAGGTTCCATATGCACAGTAATGCGGGATAGTTCCGGCAGGTTGGTGTGCAGGGCGGTTTCAAGGCGTTTGCAGACGCTATGGGCTTTGTCCACGCTTGTATTTGGTTCCATGCGGCCATGAAAGCTTACGCAGTTTCCCTCGCTGTTGCTGTGCACCAATATATTATGCACATCACGCACCAAAGGCTCTTGCGCGACAATGCGCCGGATAGCATCACGGATGCGTTCGGAATCTGCGGGAGAGGCGAGGGTTTCTCTTTTCTGTGTGCTCAAAGGTTCAATATGCGTGACGATGGTGACGTGCTTTTCTTCCGCCGTTTGTACCGCGTTTTCAAAAACACTTACCTGCGCATGCGCGTCTTGGAGCGTTGTTTCGGGTGGAAACTCGACATGCAGCTCTATCACGCGGTGCCCGTTTCCAAGATCAAACATTTCCACGGCATGAGGCACAAGGCCGTGCAGGGCGGCAAGACCGCGCAGCTTCATAATGCGATCCTGCGGCAGGCCGTCTTCATAAGGAACAAAAACAACGCTTATTTCGGTGTGGGCGGCTACTTTGTGTATGGCGCTTTCCACCTCCGTGCGGATTTGTTCGATCTCATCGATCAAAAGGCCTTTGGCTACGCTCAGAGTTAAATCAGCAAAGAGATTGGGCCCGCTGTGGCGCAGGCGTAAAGCAGTAATGGCTTTCACGCCGGTTATTTTTTCAAGCGCCGCGCGTATGGCAAAGGCTGTGGGCTCGTCATTGGCGTCAAGCAGCACATTGACCGCGCGTCTGCCCAGATTCCAGCCGATGCGCAGGATAATGGCGGAGACTCCCAAAGCCGCCAGAGCATCGGCCTGTTTAAGCCAAGGGCGCAGCGTGGAAGTTTCCGGCAAGGCCTCAGCCACATACAGCGCCAAAAGTCCTGCGATGACCACGGCGGAAGAATAGATGTCCGTGGAAAAATGGATGGCGTCCGCCTCCAACGCCTGACTGCGGTGTTTTTTAGCCACGCGCCGCAGCATGCGCGAGCGGGATATATCAACAAGAATGGAAATAACCATCACGCCTAAAGCCCACAGAGAAGGCCTCACCTCGACATGCGTGAAAAATAAACGGTCGATGGCTTCCCAGATAATCCAGCTGCAGGCGATGAACAGGAGCAGCGTTTCCACCAAAGCGGAGAGATTTTCTATCTTGCCGTGCCCGTAAGGGTGGCCTGTGTCCGGCGGAAAAGCGGCGTAGCGCACAGCCATATAAGTGATGCCGGCTGCAAGCAGATCCAGCGCGCTGTGGACGGCTTCGGAGATGATTCCAAGGCTGCCCGTGGAAAGCCCCACGCTCAGCTTGAGCCCCGTCAGCAAAATTGCCGCCGTTATGGAGGCGAGGGCTGCGCTGCGCTTTTCACGATCTGCTTCGTTGATTGTATGCATATCCTTTTATCTACAGCATGGCGGCGGAGCTGTCCATAAACCAAAAAAAGCGCGTTTTTTTCGTAAAATACAGGTTTTTCCATAAAATTGTATGCAATCTTATACGTTTTGCAAGGATTTAGCGCTATACTGGTGTAGTACAGGAAAGAAGGAGAAACGTTCATGGCTGTTGGTTCTATAGGGTCGGGCATTGTTTCGACGCAGGTTCAGCAGGTTCAGGCGCCGCCACGGGCAGCTGCTACGGCGTCTGTAAGCGAGCCTCCGCCTCCTCCACCTCCTCCGCCTGAAACAGGGCGGGCACGTTCTGTTGACGTTTCGGCGTAAGGGCTTTTGCGCTTGCGCCGGTGGCGTGGTGCGCGGGTAAGTTTGCGTTGATGAGCTTTTCGAAGCCGCGCAGTCTCCCGCCGCCACGCCCGTTTTTTTAAAAGGCTCCGGCTTAATGCGGAGCCTTTTTTATTTAAGGCATCACGAAAGGCACCGCTGAAGAAGGATCGCCCTGGAAGGCATAAGATCCTATGTGCGTTAGCGGCGTTTCTTTATCGAGCCATATTTTGCCGCCCAAAGCGCGCCAGCGATGACAGAAGGTAAAATCTTCGCTGAGATAGGCGCCTGTCTGCGGATCAATCATACAATCAAACAAATTATACTGGTTGGGGCTTGGCTGTTTGGGAATGGGGTAGGTCTGGGTGTATTTATATTTGGTTTCGGGATAGCCCGCAGCCATGGCAAGTGCGGCGCTGCGTTTTATCAGCATAAAGCCCGTGCCGGCATAGGTGCCTGTGACAAAGCCGCCCCGTTCTTCTTTTTCCTCGCCCTGACAGGGAATGCCGACATAGTTAAGGCCGGACATGGCGGCAAGATTCTGCGGCATTTGTTGAATGCGTTGGGCTACCTGCGGCCAGTGGATCACTTTAAGCGGGTACATGCCGGCGACGACATCCTCATCCATATCAAGCAAACGACCTACGGCTTCGGGCGGAAAGCCGATGTCGGAGTCAATAAAGAAAAGATGCGTGAATGCGTCCGTATCCAAAAACTTGGCCATCAGCGTGTTGCGCGCGCGCGTTATCAGGGAGTCATGCGCCAGCAGCCCCAGCGAGAACAAAATATTTCGTCCCGCGCCATAGGCCACCATTTGCAGAACGGATTGCATATAGAGATGCGTGACCATACCGCCATAGCATGGCGTGCCGATAAGAATATTTGTGTAAGACATCGCGTTTCATCCCTTTTTTATGAGAAAATCCGTGTGTCATATTAAGGGAGTTTTTAGAAGATTCAAACCTTTTGATAATCTTTTGCACAAAGATAAAGGCCCGCTTTCGCGAGCCTTGATTTCTTTGCGTCTTTTAAGAGACGCGCAAGGGCGAACTATCTAAACCGCGCGCTGGTGCACCGGCAAGGTCATGCCCACTTCATGCACGGCACGCACGATACGCTCGGCAATGCTGCCTGTGCGGGCGGCTGCGGCGGCGTAGCTTGTGCGTGAGCGGCGAATAGCGGCAAGGCATTTGTCAAGAGCAACCAGATTGGTCTGGTTGGTCATCGCAATAAGCCTTTCCAGCGTTTCGTCAGCTGACGGGGCAAGATATTGAAAGTCGCGTTCGTATGACATGGCTTTTCTCTGTTGTTAGGGTTTTGAGTCTTGCGACTCATCACCGTTGATAGTTTTACTTTACCGCGCCTTGGTGAATCCCCAGTTAATGACAAGCATTTTTTTCAAGGAAAAATGCAGTTTTTTTGCTAAAAATTTAGTAAAATTGAAGGGTATATTGATAATCTCTTAACCATAACGTGGTAGAATCTAAAAATAAGGTGAAAAACCCTTAAAAAAACGGTAAGGATTAGGCCCATGTCCAGTATCTATTCTATTGCTCTTTCCGGCATGAATGAGGCTTCGCAAAGAATGCTTAGTGCGGCGCAAAATATTGCCAATATCTCGACAACCGGATCTGTGCCTACACCGTCTTCGCTGTCAGGCGTATATCGGCCGACAGATGTCGTGTCGATTTCCGCAGGGCAAGGGCAAGGCGTGCAAACGCAAACCGTTTATCGGGAGCCTGCTTATCGTGTTGCCTATGATCCTCAATCATCCTTTGCCAATGGCAAGGGTTTTGTGGCGCAGCCCAATGTGGATTTGACGGCTTCCATCGTGGATACGATCATGGCGGCGGCCGTCTATAAGGCCAATGCCAAGATGCTTGAAACGGCAAGGGATATGAATAAGACCCTTTTGGATACCTTCCGCTAGAATATATTTTCTTTTTGACAAGCCGGCCTTCCTTGGCGTAAAAGGGGGCCTTCCTTCCTTTTTGGTTTAAGGGAAGCACGCGCCGGTTATAGGCGGGTGTAAGGTCAGTCCTCGCGTTGCGGGCACTGATCCGTTAGCGTTTGGAGTGTTTTTATGTTTGAAAGTTTAAGCGGACGGCTGACCGGCATCTTTGATCGGTTGAGAGGACGCGGTGCCTTGAGCGAAGCGGATGTACAGGACGCCATGCGTCAGGTGCGCATTGCGCTGCTTGAAGCGGATGTCGCGCTGCCGGTCGTCAAAGATTTTATCGCCAAAGTCAAAGAACGCGCTGTCGGGCAGGAGGTTTTGCGCTCCATCACGCCCGGGCAGCAGGTTATCAAGATCGTTCATGACAATCTGATAGAGATTCTCGGCACGCAAGCGGAAGGTTTGGCGCTTGATGTGACGCCGCCCGCTGTTGTGATGATGCTGGGGCTGCAAGGCTCGGGCAAGACGACAACAACGGCCAAGCTCGCCAGACGTTTGAAAGAAATTGAGCGCAAAAAAGTTCTTATGGCGTCTTTGGACGTGCAACGGCCGGCCGCGCAGGAGCAGCTGGCCGTTTTAGCCGCGCAAATCGGCGTGGCCTCATTGCCGATCATAGAAAATCAGGATGTTCTGAGCATCACGCGGCGCGCGCTTCAAACGGCGCGGCTTGAGGGTTTTGATGTTTTGCTTTTGGACACGGCGGGACGTCTTGCGATTGATGAAGCTTTGATGGATGAGGCCCTTTCGATCAGTCGAGAAGCCAATCCGCATGAAAGACTTTTGGTTGTGGATGCCATGACCGGACAGGATGCCGTGAATACGGCCAAGAGTTTTGAAGAAAAAATCGGGATCAGCGGCATTATCTTGACGCGCATTGATGGCGATGCGCGCGGCGGGGCGGCGCTTTCGATGCGGGCGGTGACGAGCAAGCCGATCAAGTTTCTCGGCACAGGCGAAAAAACGGATGCGCTGGAAGCCTATCATCCCGACCGGCTCGCTGGGCGTATTTTAGATATGGGCGATGTGGTTTCGCTTGTTGAAAAAGCCGCCGCGCAGATGGATGTAGGCGCTGCCGAGGATATGGCGCGCAAGTTTATCGCCGGTAAAAGTTTTGACTTTAATGATCTTGCCCAGCAAATGCAGCAGCTGCGCAAGATGGGCGGGCTTTCCAGTTTGATGGGTATGCTGCCGGGCGTGGGGAAAATCAAGGCACAGCTCGGTCAGGCCAATATTGATGAGAGCGTCATCAAGCGCCAAGAAGCGATTATTTTTTCTATGACCAAGGCGGAGCGCAAAAACGCGGATCTTCTCGGCGCTTCGCGCAAGCGGCGGATCGCGCGCGGCGCGGGGGTTGAGGTGGCCGATGTCAATCGCCTTATTAAACAATATCAAGACATGCAGACAATGATGAAGCAGGTGCAGCGTTTGGGAAAATCCGGCTTTATGCGCGCGATGGGTGGCATGATGCGCGGGCAGTCGTTTAACAACTAAGCAAAACAAGGAGTGAAGAAACAATGATTAGTATGCGTTTGGCGCGTCACGGCGCAAAGAAGCGTCCCTATTATTATATCGTGGTGGCGGACAGCCGCGCCCCGCGCGATGGGCGTTTTTTGGAGAAAATCGGCACCTATAATCCCATGCTGCCGCGTGAAAATGAGCAGCGCGTGCGTTTTGTGGAAGAGCGCGTGAAATACTGGCTTTCGGTCGGCGCGCAGCCAACAGATCGCGTGGCGCGCTTTTTGGCCGACGCCAAGCTGGCGGGCAGCTACACACAGCGCACACAACCCCAAAAATCCGCCCCCCGCGCCAAGGCGCAGGAGCGTATGCGCATGGAAGCCGAGACAGCTGCGAAGGAAAAAGAAGCTGCTGCCGCTGCCGCGCAGGAGTAAAACAGACGTTTTTCGGACGCATCCTTTGAAGTTTTTCTTCGAAGGATGCGTTTTTTTTCAAAAAAACTTTTTTGTGTTTTTATTGTGCCACAAAAAGTTTTTTGCGTGTTTCATGCGTGTTTTTTGTTTTTTCTTTTTATCTTGAAGGGGATGTTTGTTGCTGCGTTGCAAAAAATCAGACGCGCGGCTGTATGGTGCGTTGCGAGATAAGTATCTTTCTTTTTTTGTTTTTTTTATGAGAGATTGAAACTTCTTCGTAATCGTCCGTTAAAAAGGAAACGCGCCTCGTGATTACCATCCCTGTTGATGAGAGTCTGGCTGAAAAATGTTGGATCAATGCGTCCGACTATCGCGCCATGTATGATCGCTCGCTTGCAGAGCCCAATGATTTTTGGGGTGAGATGGGCTTGCGGATAAGCTGGATCAAGCCCTACAGCGTGGTGCAGAATACAAGTTTTCACGGCGATGTTTCCATCAAGTGGTATGAAGACGGCACGTTGAACGCCTGCGCTAATTGCGTTGATCGTCATCTTTCCATGCGGGCCATGCGCACGGCTCTGATCTGGCAGGGCGACAGCCCCTCTGAGAAAAAACATATCAGCTATGCCGAGCTTTATACCGAAGTGTGCCGTTTTGCCAATGTGCTGAAAAAGCATGGCGTGAAAAAAGGCGATGTTGTTGTTCTTTACATGCCGATGATTCCTCAGACGGTGTTTGCGATGCTGGCCTGCGCGCGCATCGGCGCGATTCACACAGTTGTTTTCGCCGGTTTTTCGCCGGAAGCTTTGCGCGAGCGCATTGAAGACAGCGGCGCGCGTATCGTCATCACGGCGGATCAAAGCGTGCGCGCGGGGCGCAAGCATCCGCTCAAGGCCAAGCTCGATATGGCTTTGGAAGGATGCTTGCAAGTTGAAGATGTGATTGTGGTTCGCCGCACCGGCGGGTCGATTGAATGGGTTGAGGGCCGCGATGTCTGGCATCATGAAGAATGCCTGTCCGTTGATGCCGATTGCCCGCCTGAGGAAATGAATGCCGAAGATCCTTTGTTTATTCTTTACACATCAGGCTCCACCGGCAAGCCCAAGGGCGTTGTGCACACGACAGGCGGATATTTGGTTTATACTTCGCTGACGCATAAATATGTTTTTGATTATCATGACGGGGAAGTGTTCTGGTGCACGGCGGATGTCGGCTGGGTGACAGGGCATTCTTATGTTGTCTATGGCCCTTTGGCCAATGGCGCGACAACATTGATGTATGAAGGCGTGCCGCATTATCCTGATCCTTCGCGTTTTTGGCAGATTGTGGATCGCTACAAGGTCAATATTTTCTACACGGCGCCGACGGCGATCCGGTCTTTGATGCGGGATGGAGATCATTTCGTGAATTGCACCTCGCGCCAAAGCCTGCGTCTTTTGGCCACGGTGGGCGAGCCGATCAATCCCGAGGCTTGGCTTTGGTATCATCGTGTCGTGGGGGGCGAGCGCTGTCCGGTGATTGATACTTGGTGGCAGACTGAAACGGGCGGGGCTATGATTGCGCCGCTTGCCGGTGTCACAACACTTAAACCCGGCTCTGCCACACAGCCGTTTTTCGGCGTAAGGCCGGTGATCGTCAATGCGCGGGGCCGAGTGCTGCAAGGTGTTTGTGAAGGCAATTTATGCATAGAGGACAGCTGGCCCGGGCAGGCGCGCACGCTTTGGCGCGATCATGAGCGGTTTAAACAGGCTTATTTCAGCTGTTACAAAGGCAAATATTTCACAGGCGACGGGTGCCGCCGCGACGCTGATGGCGATTATTGGATCACGGGGCGCGTGGATGATGTCATCAATGTTTCCGGCCATCGTCTGGGCACGGCGGAAATTGAAAGCACGCTTGCCGCTTTTGAAGGCGTGGCCGAGGTGGCTGTGGTCGGCTTTCCCCATGATCTGAAAGGGCAGGGGATTTACGCCTATGTCACGCTGCGTGAAGGGACGGAGCAGAGCGATGATCTGCGCTGCGATATTATCCGGTGGGTGCGCGATGAAATCAGTCCGATTGCTTCGCCGGACATTATCCATTTTGCCCCAAGCCTGCCCAAAACGCGGTCGGGAAAAATCATGCGCAGGATTTTGCGCAAAATTGCGGCTCAGGATCTTGACAATTTCGGAGATACCTCTACATTGTCAGATCCCGAGGTGATTGATGAACTGGTGCGCTCCCGCGCACGTTAGGAGTTACTCATGGAAAAGACACACCTCTTTCTTTTTGATATTGACGGCACGCTGATCCCTTCCGGCGGCGCTGGGCTTTTGGCTATGCAGCAGGCTGTGCTGGATCTTTTCGGCGTGAAAAACGGACTTGAAGGCATTGACCTTGCGGGCCGCACCGATCTGAACATCGCCTACAACGTGTTTCGGAAGTTCGGCGAGGAATGGATGGATGCCTGCGCCTCGGTTTTCTACGGCACCTATATGCGCCATCTCGCTGAGGAGCTTCCGCGCATGCAAGGCTGTGTGCTGAGCGGGGTTCTTCCCTTGCTCAATGCGCTTAACGCTGACCCGCGCGTGGCGACCGGCCTGCTGACGGGCAATTCGGAGCGCGTGGCGCGATTCAAGCTTTCCTATTACGGGATCTGGGACTATTTCAAGTTCGGCGCGTTTGCCGAGGATGATATTGACCGCAACAAGCTTGCACCCCATGCGCAGGCGCGGGCCAAGGCTCTGCATGGCGTGGATTTTCCGCCGGAGCGCACTTTTGTTCTGGGCGACACGCCGCATGACATTAATTGCGGCAAGGCTATAGGCGCAAAAACGGTGGCTGTCGCCACAGGCAGCACCCCGCGTGATGTGCTGGCCAAATATAAGCCGGATTTTCTGTTTGATAATTTCGGCGATGTGCCAAAGGTGCTTCAGGCGTTGATGGGGTGAGAGGTGGCTTCCCCCTCCCAACCCTCCCCCACGAGGGGGGAGGGCTTTAGAGGTTTTATCCTTTATAAATCCCAATGATCTTGTCGAGCAGGGCTAGGGCTTCGGGTCTTGGGCGCTGGAAGCAGTTGCGGCCTATGATGGAGCCGTTGCCGCCGCCTTCATGGATGGCGCGGGCGTCATCAAGGACGCTGTTTTCATCCTTGGCCGCGCCGCCTGAAAAGACGACGAGACGCCGTCCTGCAAAACAGCACTGCATAATATGCGCCACGCGCTGCGCCTGCGTTTGACGCGGGATACTTTGTGCTTCATAGACTTTTTTGGCTTCCTTGTCGGCCAGAACATCGCTTGGCAGTTTGACCTTGATAATGTTGGCGCCAAGCAAGGCGGCCATGTGGGCGCTATAGGCGATAACATCAAAAGCTGTTTCAGCTTCTTTGCTTAAATCGCCGCCGCGCGGATAAGACCAGACCACGACAGCAAGACCTCTGGCTTTGGCTTCGCTGGCGATGTCGCGCAGTTCCTCATACTGGTCATACATGGCGTCCGAGCCCGGGTAGATCGTGAAGCCCACCGCCGCACAGCCAAGCCGCACAGCGTCATCCACGCGGGCCGTGACGGCCTGATCGGCTTTTTCTTTTTGCCGCGAAAGGGAATTGGCGCTGTTCATTTTAAGGATGGTCGGAATTGCGCCCGCAAATGTATCCGCGCCGGCAGCCAGAGGCCCGAGCGGCGCGGCGTAGGCGTTAAGGCCTGCGTCAATCGCAAGCTGATAGTGATAATGCGGATCATAAGCCGGCGGGTTGATCGCAAAGCTTCGCGCGGGGCCGTGTTCAAAGCCTTGATCGACAGGAAGGATCACCATTTTTCCGGTGCCGCCCAAACGTCCTGCCATCAGCATACGCGCGAGATTGGCTTTGGTACCCGGTGTTTCACCTTCGTAATAACTCAAGATTTCGCTGACGCGGGGAGTAAGAGACATGGCAAAAACCTCATCTTGTAAGAAAAACCGTTGCACAGAAGGCACAAAACTTAGCCTCTTTGGCGGGGTTTGTCTATTCTCTCTTTTGGGAATCATGGCTTTAGGTTAAGATTCAGCGCCTTTGATGTTTTTTTCTCATACAGGGAAAGGTTCTTCGCAAGATGTCTTCTCGCCTCCTTTTTGCGGGTCTTCTTTTGGTGAGCGCGGCGCCCGCGCCAGCCAGCGCGGAAATCGTGACGCCGCGTGACTTGCGCATGACCTCCTCCACAACCGCCGACCGCGTTTGGGGCTATCAGCCCGGGCAGGGGCCGATGCCGCAGGGGCAGGCCTTGCCGCCGCTTTATGCGCCCCATGCGCCGCCGCGCCCCGCGCCTGCGCCCCATGCGCCGCAAATTACGCCTTTTGATCCTTCCACGCGCGATGCGCCCATTCGCGTTTTACCCAATCCCTATCGTCAGGAGCCGACAAAACCGCCGCCGCCGCTTGTGCATAATGATTGGCGCAATGCGCCTTCGGCCAGCTCGCGCGTTTTCAGGCCTGAGCTTATTGACAAGCCTGTCCCTGTGCAGACCCGCACGGCCTTGGATTTCGGCGGCATGATTTCCTACAAGCGCTATAAAGAGCCGTCCTTGAATATGTCCGACCGAGGCTTTCATTTCGGCGGTTTTCTGGAGACGACTTATACGCTTCCCGAACTTTGGTTTATGCGCGGTGAGCTGCGCTTGTCCGGCGGGAGCACGGATTATAAAGGCTCAGGCACGAAGAACAATAATCCCGATTATCTTGGTTTTGTGCAGGCCACTGTGGGGCGGGATTTTATCTGGAATAATTTTGCGCTGACTCCTTATGGCGGGTTGGGCTTTCGGTTCCTTATTAATGATTTGCGCGGCAAGACTTCAACGGGGCATACGGGTTACAAGCGCACGAACATGATGATCTATGCGCCTTTGGGGCTTGAGCCGCGCATGGTTTTGGACAATGGCGATATGATGCGCGTGCGGGCGGAGCTTAGGCCCATGATCCGTGGCTGGCAGGAAAGCGGCCTTAGCGCCTTAGCTGGTTATCCCGATATACGCAACACGCAAAGTCTGGGCATCGGCGTGCGTACGGACTTTATGTATGACACACGCGGCTTTTCCTTTGGGCCCTTTATTGATTACTGGCGCATCGGCAAATCAAACACGGTCTGTGCAACAGGCGCTGCCTTCGGCGTCTGCGGTTATGAGCCGAGCAACAGCACTTTTGAATTCGGCTTCAAGGTTCTGTATCGTTTCTGGGAACGGAAATAAGGATAGGCGTCCATGGCTGATGGCATAAAACGGTTTTCCGCGCAGGCAGGTATTGCCATCGGGCCTATTCTTTTTGTGATCGCGCTTTTGGCTATTTTAGCGGCTGTTTTATCTGCGGGCACAGGGGGCGGGTTCGGTACGGCGGGCGTGGCGGATCGTGTCACCCATGAAGTTGTGGGTCAGGCCAATCTTATCCGCACCAAAATCAATGAATGCCACATGCAATATCTTATCAACGGCACCAATTTCGCGCGTGATCCTTGCGCGCATGATCCTTATCCTTGTTCTGACCAGATTGACGGCACGCTCGTGGAAGAGCTGACCTGTCCCAATGATCCTTTGACTGCGGAAGGGGCGGAGCAAAGCCTTTGGATGGGCCCGCGCACGGCGACTTTACCGCCGCCTACACAAGGATTCGGGCCTTGGCTTTATATCAATGCGGGTGATCGCGGCGGGCGCTGTTTTTGGACAGCCCCGACAAAGGGCAATGCAAGCGTGGGCAGCGTTGAAGGCCTTAAACGCGCCGCCACAAAGTTCAGCTCGCAGGAGCTTCTTTATGACAACACAAGTGTCAAACAAAGATTTATCATTTTGATAACAAAGCCCACGGAAAAGGCTGATCCTCATTGCAGTTTGCCATGAGCGGGAAAAGCTGGCTCTTTGTCCTTCTCTTTCTTTTCGGGCCGTTTGCTTCTTCTTCCTTGGCGGCGCAGCATGGGATCGCCATGCATGGCCAGCCCAAAAGAGAAGCCGGTTTTGCGCATTATGATTATGTCAATCCTGATGCGCCCAAGGGCGGCGTGCTCAGGCTCGGGGTGGTGGGGACGTTTGACAGCTTGCACCCTTTTATTGTGCGCGGAACTGTGCCGACCGCGCCGGCCTTCGGGCTTTTTTCGACAGACATTGTTTATGAAAGACTGATGGCGCGCGCGCAGGATGAGCCCTTTACGCTCTATGGCCTTATCGCGCAGACGGTTGAGGTGCCGGAGGATCGTTCTTTCATCATCTTTAACCTCAACCCCAAAGCGCGCTGGCAGGATGGAAAAGCCTTAACGGCGGATGATGTTTTGTTTTCTTTTGAAACGCTGCGCGATCACGGGCGGCCCAATCACCGCACCTATTACAAAAAAGTCGCGCATGCGGAAAAGCTCGGCGAGGGCCGCGTGCGGTTTGATTTTCAGAAAAACGCGGACGGCAGCTGGGATCGTGAGATGCCTTTGATTATGGGGCTGATGGCCGTGCTGCCCAAACATATCTGGGAAAGGGTGAACTTCAACCAGACGACATTGAAACCGCCTGTCGGTTCAGGCCCTTATAAAGTTACGCTGGCCGAGGCAGGACGGCGTTTTGTTTTGCGGCGCGATCTTTCTTATTGGGGGCGGGATTTGCCTGTCGCGCGGGGGCTTTATAATTTTGATGAAGTCCGCATAGATTTTTACCGCGATGACAGTATAGCTCTGCAGGCTTTCAAGGCGGATGCTTTTGATCTGCGGCGTGAGCAAGATCCCAAAAAATGGAAAACCGCTTATGAAGGCCCGGCCTTGCGCGATGGGCGTATTATTCTGGCAAGTTTTCCGCATGCGCGTACGGAAACAACAAGCGGGTTTGTTTTTAACACAAGACGGGCCTTGTTTTCCGATCCTGTTTTGCGCAAGGCGCTTTCTTTGGCGTTCGATTTCGGCTGGATCAACAAGGCGCTGTTTCAGGGGCTTTACAAAAGAACTTTGAGCTTTTTTCCCAACAGCGAGCTTGAAGCAACGCGTGGCGCGGCGGAAGGCAAGGAACGCGCGGTTCTCAAGCAGTTTCTTGGCGCGCTGGATGATGAAAGGGCGCAAGTGCTTTTGGATGAAGATGCCCGCGCGGGCCTTGGCGGGGAAGATGTGCGCGCCAATCTTCTTAAAGCCGCCGCGCTTCTTGAAAAAGCGGGTTATGTTTTGCGTGAAGGGCGTCTTTATACACCGGCGGGCGCAGCCGTTTCTTTTGAAGTTCTTTTAAGCGATCCGCTGGGGGAGAAAATTGCGCTTGAATGGGCGCGCGCGCTTAAACGGCTTGGCGTTCTTGCGCGCGTGCGCACGGTTGACAGCGCTCAATATCAGGCGCGTTTGAACAGTTTTGATTTTGATGTGACGACGGCGGTCTGGGCAAACTCGCTTTCGCCCGGAAATGAGCAGAGCTTTTTCTGGAGCTGCGCGGCGGCTGCGCAGCAAGGTTCGCGTAATTACCCGGGCATTTGCGATCCTTTGGTGGACGCTCTGGCGCGTGCCATTCCTTCCGCGCGGACGCGGCAGGATTTGATTGCGCATGTGCGCGCGCTTGACCGCGTGCTTTTGGCCGGCGCTTATATTGTGCCTTTTTATCATCTGGGGGCCGAGCAGATCGCTTATTGGACGACGCGCCTTGAAAGGCCGCGGGCAGTGCCTGCTTATGGGCCGGTTTTGGAAAGCTGGTGGGCGCGGTAGGGCTTCCCCCCTCCCAACCCTCCCCCACGAGGGGGGCTAGAGCCATCTTGTCATCCTCGTGCAACCGCGAAGCGGTTGACACGGGGATCTGACGCTTCCCTAACGTCAGATCCCCGGGTTCTTGCTGCGCAAGCCCCGAGGATGACAGAAGGGGATTAACCATACCGGTTTTCCTGTATTCATATTTTCTTTTTCACGCTATAAAACATGTGGTTTTTCTTATTTTGCAGGGAGCGTGACCACAAATGTTTTTTAATCTGTCGCATGAAGAGAAAATAGCCCGATCCTTTAAAGGCATTGAAAGCGGATGCTGGTACAAGGGGAGGATTGGCTTAACATTTTTAAAAGACAATGCAAAAAAAGAAGACATCACGCCCAAGGGTGCCGCTCAAATTGCGGCGCTTGCTTTTGGCGGCTGCTCTGAGTTTAGCGTCGGCAAGTTTGCCAAGGCATGTTTTGAGAAAATGGATGCGCTTAACCCTGAAGCCACGCGCAGCCCTGAAGTTAAAGATATAATATTCGATTTAACCAAAGGCCTGTGGCGTTCCGGTGGTGATTTTGAGCTTATGACCCTTGTTCTTGGAAAAGATGACGTCAAGCCGGAGCTTGTTTTTCCCATGATGGATCTGGCCCTTGATAAGCGCGGCCATTATTTAAGCCGTGGCACCAGCATCGCATGCTTTAACCGCATGGAAGAGCTTAATCCCGAAGCCATGAAGGCTTTGACGCCGAAACTTATTCATCACATTGCACAAAAGGCCAGTAATCCGGGGCTCCCTCTTTCCGATGCGGCAAGCGTGCATTTGAACAGGATAAGGAAGATTCATCGCCCCGTTGTTAAAGAAACGATGCTTGATCTGTTCAAAACAGCCACGACAAGCAAGCAGGATGAAGATCGTCTGCAAAGCTTTAAGAAATGGGATGTTCTGGCTGCTGCTTTTCCTGATATGGTGACGGGCCTTCATGTGATTAAGCTGGCTCAAACGTCCTTGAAAATGAAGAAACACGAGGCTTTTTATAAACTCGCGGCCGGTCTTTGTCTTTGCAGGCACATTAGAGAAGACAGGACACGGATGACACTCGCGCCTGCGGTTGATTTGCTTGATGATATTTCTCAAGGTCAGGTCGAGGGATTTACCGGCTATGAACGCGCCCGCGCGGGCTATCTCTTTCACAAGATGAATCAGTGCCAGCTCGGTTAGTTTTTAAAACTTGATGCTTTTGCTCTCATAGCGCCGCCCTAAAAAGCTCGGCAGTTTGTTGCCGGATTGGGAGCCGGGGAATTGCGCGATCTGGTAAGAGGGGTCGGTCTTGGTGCGGTAGCTCCAAAGGGCATCGGGATTCTGGTGGTAGAAAAGATCTGAAACGGCCTGTGTGCGCACCCAGTCAATAATCTGCTTGCGGTGCATAATCTTCCACACACCCGCAGGGCCGGCGGGGGTGCGCTCAAAACGATCCAGAAAGCGGCTGCCGATAAAAACATCCTCCCGCCCCGTGGGTTTGTCGAGGCGATAATGGGCTTGGCAATAGGTTTCAACAAGGGCCACATCGCCCTCCAGCGTGGGCAGGATATTGCCGATCATATGATGGGAGGCGCGCACGCCATTCATCACCCCGATCACCCAGTGGATATAATCATTCGCCGCGCCCTGAAACACGCCCGGGCCCAGATCCAAAGTGGCCTCATGGTGGAAGATGGAGCGCAGGAGCGTTTCATCAATCCGGTCAATGCCTCGGGCGAAACGATAGAGGACATCGCGGATCTCACTTTTATCCACAACCGCGCGGAGCGCTGCGGGCATGGCCGCCGATGACGGGGCCGTCGGCATGGCGCGGCGCAGATTTTCGGGCGGCAGGGGCGTTATTTTGGGCTTGGTTGCTGGCTTTGGCAGGGGTTTCGGGGCCGGACGGGCGGCTTTTACGGGGCGCGCCGGTGCGGCCTTGGCTTTGCCGACAGGGGGCTTGCTTTTGGCTTTGGCTGCCGAGGGCTTTGCAGAAATCTTTGATTTTGCAGCAGTTTTTGTTTTGTTTGCCATGATTAGCCTCAAAATAAGAATCGGTCAGAATCTTTTCTTCGCCATGGTTTAGCATGGATTGTTGCTCTTTCGTATAGGTTTTTTAGGCCTGCGGGCTTTTATGCGAGGGTTTAATTAAATCTTAGCGGCGGCGGGCGTAGATATAAGACTATGATAGATGAAGATTATCAGGCTCGTGTTGCTGGCACGAATATTGATCCGCGCTCGCTGCTCTCGACGGATTATTTCAACCATTTCAATGAGGCCGTGATGCTTCTTGGGATGGTGGCGGACATGCCTGAGATTCTGGATGATCTGGATCGCTGGCAGTTTAAGAGTTATGTCGAGCATTTTCAGGACAGCTCTCTGGGTTTCGCCTCTTTGGCTATTGAATGTTACGATGTCGCGCCTGCGGAGACGCGGGAGCGGTTTGACCGCGCTGTCCAGCAGATGGGCATGCTGATTGACGAAACGCGCCGCCAGCTTCGCCAGATCTGGGAGCAGGGCGAGGTTGACAGGTTCAAGGAAATGGCGCGGATTAACTCTATGGAGCTCCAAGGCATGATGGATGACGGTGCCGCCATCGTCCATGGCCGCGCCAGAGCGCTGGATCAGGAATCGATTGACGCGCTGTTTCCTTAGGGCAATCCCTCAATGATAAAAATGCCTTATCCCTGTAAAGAGCATGGCGATTCCGGCTTTGTCGGCGTCGTCGATGACTTCTTGGTCGCGGATGGAGCCGCCGGGTTGGATCACGCAGCTGGCGCCTGCTTCGATCACGGCCAAAAGTCCGTCTGCGAAGGGGAAAAAGGCGTCTGAGGCGGCGGCGCTGCCTTGCGTTAAGGGCGTCTCGAGATTTAGGGCTTTGGCGGCATCTTGAGCTTTTCTTGCGGCGATGCGGGCGCTATCGACGCGGCTCATCTGGCCGGCGCCTATGCCTACGGTGGCTTCGTTTTTGGCATAGACGATCGTGTTGGATTTGACATATTTGGCCACCGTGAAGGCAAAGAGCAGGTCTTTCATTTCTTGCTCGGTCGGCTTGCGGCGGGTGACACATTTTAAAAGCTTGGAATCCAGCAGGATATTGTCTTTGGACTGAACCAAAAGGCCGCCCGCAACGGATTTTATCATGGTGGCGGCCCCTGCGGCGTCCGGCATGGCGCGGGTTAAAAGAACGCGCAGGTTCTTTTTTGCGGCCAGTATTTCTTTGGCTTCGTTGTTCATGTCGGGGGCGATAATCACTTCGGAGAAAATCTTGGTGATCGCCTCAGCCGTGGGGCCGTCCAGTGGTGTGTTGCTTGCGATAATGCCGCCGAAAGCGCTAACGGAATCGCAGGCCAGAGCGCGTTCATAGGCTTCAACAAGATTGTTCGCCGTGGCCACGCCGCAGGGGTTGGCGTGTTTGATGATGGCTATGGCCGGTTTTTCCGTAAAAACGCTGACGAGCTGAAAGGCGGCGTCCGTGTCGTTGATGTTGTTGTAGCTTAGCTCTTTGCCTTGCACCTGAATGGCGCTGGCCACGCCGCTTTGCGTGGGATCTGTGACGTAAAACGCCGCCGTTTGATGCGGGTTTTCACCATAGCGCAGGGACTGGCGCAAGCTGGCGGCTATGGTCAAAGTCTCGGGATAGATCTGATGACATTGCTGCGCAAACCATGCGCTGACGGCGCTGTCATAGTTTGCGGTGTAGGCAAAAGCGGCGGCGGCGCATGTTTTTCTGAAATCCGGAGAGGTTGCGCCTTTATGGCGATCCATTTCCTCGATCAAGGATTCATACTGCGCGGGATCTGTTATCACTGTGACGAAAGCGTGATTCTTGGCCGCCGCGCGCACCATGGCGGGGCCGCCTATGTCGATATTTTCGATCGCTTCGTCAAAATCTGCGCCGCGCGCGATGGTCTGGCGGAAGGGGTAGAGATTCACCACAACGAGATCAAGCGGCGGGATGTTGTGCGCGCGCGCTTCTTCGCTATGCGTTTCGTCCGTGCGAATCTGAAGAATGCCGCCGTGGATTTTGGGGTGAAGGGTTTTCAGGCGCCCGTCCATCATCTCGGGGAAACTGGTGTACATGCTGACATCCTGCACGGGGATGCCTTCCTTGCGCAAAGTGGCCGCTGAGCCGCCTGTGGAGAGAATCGCCACGCCCCGCGTGGAAAGAGCGCTTGCCAGAGCTATAAGGCCGGTTTTGTCGGAAACCGAGATCAAAGCGCGGGCGATTTTCATGGCGAGAGACCTTTCGCTTGTTTGTGAGCGTTTTTTAAGCTTTTATGCGAACAGTATCCGAGAGTCAAAAAAGAAAGGGTTGAAATGGATTTTCCCGTGATTGCCATTGATGGTTTTGCCGCGACCGGCAAGGGAACCATTGCGCGGTTTTTAGCTTCAAGGCTTGATTTTGCCTATCTTGATACGGGCGCGCTTTACCGCGCTGTCGGGGTGGGGCTGATAAAAGAAGGGCAGGATCTTGAAAATAAAGAGGCGGCGGTGGCTCTGGCGCGGCGGCTGGGCGGGGGGCTGCTGGCCACCTTGATGGCGGATCCTTTGCTGCGCGCGGAAATCGGGGGGCAGGCGGCTTCCAAAGTGGGCGTCATGCCGGAATTGCGGGAGGCTTTGCTTGATTTTCAACGCGATTTTGCAAAAAACCCGCCGGATGGGCATCGGGGGTCGGTTTTGGACGGGCGGGATATAGGCACGGTGATTGTCCCTGATGCCAAGGTTAAAATCTTTGTGATGGCCAGCCCCGAAGTGCGCGCGCACAGGCGCTTTCTTGAGTTGCAAGCCGCTGGGGAACATGCTAGTGAAGCGGCAGTTCTTGAAGCGCTTTTGGCGCGGGATGCGCGGGACAGCGCGCGCGCTGTGGCGCCGACCAGACCGGCTGAGGATGCGTTCTTGCTTGATACAACCGCTTTGACAGTGGATCAGGCTTGCGTCGCGGCTTTGTCGGTGGTGCGGGAAAAACTCGGCACTTAAAGAACAAGCAGGCATGGTGCTCTGTGCGAGTTTGGGATTTTGAAAAAGACAAAAAGCCTTGCTTTCAGCTTTTCTTTTTTCACCGCAAACTTTATCGCTCAAGAAAAACGAAAGCCGTGGCCAACCAGATTGGTCATGAGGGCGCAGTTTACGCGCCGGAAAGAAATATCAAACATGTCACAATCAAAAAGAAAACAGGTTTTCAGGGAAGACCTGATGAGCGCTTCTGACAAAACACAAGGTAGTTTTGCCGCGCTTTTGGATGAATCCTTTGGTGAAAAGGGCATCAAGGAAGGCACGGTCGTCAAGGGCATCGTGATGCGCCTTGAAAAGGATATGGTCGTTATTGATGTCGGCCTTAAATCCGAAGGCCATGTACCCTTAAAAGAGTTTTCCATCGCCGGTGCGGCGCCGGAAGTTAAAGCGGGCGATCAGGTTGATGTGTTTTTGGAGCGTATGGAAGACCGCAACGGCGAAGCTTCCCTCTCGCGCGAAAAGGCCAAACGTGAGGAAAGCTGGGCTGTTCTTGAAAAGCTCTATGAAAAAGCCGAGCGGGTTGTGGGCGTTATTTTTGGCCGCGTCAAAGGCGGCTTCACTGTGGATCTTAGCGGCGCGGTTGCGTTTTTGCCGGGGAGTCAGGTTGATATTCGCCCTGTGCGCGATATTGCGCCTTTGATGGGTACGCCTCAGCCTTTCCAGATTCTCAAGATGGATCGCGCGCGCGGCAATATCGTTGTCTCGCGCCGCGCCGTGCTTGAAGAGTCGCGCGCCGAGGCCCGTAGCGAGCTTGTGGCCAATCTCAAGGAAGGACAAGTCCTGCAAGGCGTTGTCAAAAACATCACCGATTACGGCGCGTTTGTGGATCTTGGCGGGGTGGACGGGCTTTTGCATGTCACCGATATTGCTTGGAAGCGCGTCAATCATCCTTCGGAAGTTTTGCAGATCGGCCAGCAGGTCACCGTGCAGGTTATTCGCTTTAATGCCGATACGCAGCGCATCAGCCTTGGCATGAAGCAGCTTGAATCCGATCCGTGGGAAGGCGTGCAGGAGCGTTATCCTGTCGGCATGCGTCTCAAGGGCCGCGTGACCAACATCACCGATTACGGCGCGTTTGTTGAGCTGGAGCCCGGCATTGAAGGGCTTGTGCATGTGTCTGAAATGTCTTGGACTAAAAAGAACGTGCATCCCGGCAAGCTTGTGGCAAGCTCGCAAGAAGTTGAAGTGGCCGTTTTGGATGTTGATCTTAGCAAGCGCCGCATCAGCCTTGGTCTCAAGCAATGCGTCGATAATCCGTGGGAGGCGTTTGCGACCGGTCACAAAGTCGGCGATAAGCTTTCAGGCGAGATCCGCAACATTACCGAGTTCGGTTTGTTTGTCGGTTTGTCCGGCGATATTGACGGCATGGTTCACATGTCTGATCTTTCTTGGGACAAGCCCGGGGAAGAGGCCATCACCGCCTATCAAAAAGGCCAGATGGTCGAGGTCAAGATCCTTGACATTGATGTTGAAAAAGAGCGCGTCAGTCTTGGCGTCAAGCAGCTCACGTCCGATCCTTTTGAAGGCGTGGAGGTGAGCTTCAAGAAAGGCGACATTGTCACCTGCACTGTCAGCGCGATTGCGGAAGGCGGCATTGAAGTTGCTCTTGGCGAACATGCGGATCGCTTTACCGGCTTTATCAAGCGTGCGGATCTTGCGCGGGATCGCGGCGAACAACGCCCTGATCGTTTTGCCGTGGGTGAAAAGGTGGATGCCAAGATCACCAATATCGACAAGGCTTCGCACAAGATCACGCTTTCGATCAAAGCGCGTGAGATTGAGGAAGAAAAGCAGGCGATGGCCGAATATGGATCTTCGGATTCGGGTGCCTCGCTTGGCGATATTCTTGGCGCGGCGATCAAACGGGCGCAGAAAAAGTCGGAAGATAAGTAAGAGTTCTAGAACTTATACTTTGCCTGCAGGCTTCCGGTGACGCCCTGACGGACGCCGATATAGCCCTGGACGCCGAGGTCGATGAACAGCGGCATATCGGCTGATGGCTGCATGGCCAGGCCGATCTCGCCGACACCGGTTGCGCCT
>Ga0123354_10000263_pt1 | contig 47325 bp, 26 predicted proteins | sample TergutLab28metaG_2_FD_97872 | JGI IMG/M metagenome (GOLD analysis project Ga0123354, IMG submission 97872) | Labiotermes labralis P4 segment gut microbial communities from Petit-Saut dam, French Guiana - Lab288 P4 | ecosystem: Host-associated > Arthropoda: Insects > Digestive system > Gut ... | reverse complement strand
TGTGTGTGTGTGTGTGTGTGTGTGTGTGACATAATAAGTGTGTGTCAATCACCACGACATGGCGAGCTCTAGGGTTGTAGGTGGAGGAGACTGCCTCCAGATGTTGAGGGTAGATGCATATATATTATATTGAATAAGCTGTTACAGACTACCAAAGGTGGTGGTCCTCCATCTTGTGAGTAAGGCGAGGAGACACTTCTGTCACCGTAAATAAAGCAACATGTTACGTAATTCAAAAGGACCTAGACAGAAAAATACACAAGCAGTTCTTTGGGGGAATGTGGATGAAAATAACCACTTGGATGATGGGAGGATTGTACTAAAATTGTTCTTAAATAAGTAGGACAGTAGGGCGCGGAATGGATTAATCTGGCCTAGAATGGGGAAAAATTGCGAGTTTCCACAAGGCTAATGAGTTCCAGATTTCATACAATGGGGGGAATTGTTGACTATTTGAGAAACTGTTACACCCTCAGGAAGATTTCTGCTCGATTGAATTAGTCTAATTTAATTGTTTGTTGACCTGCATCGTGATATATCAGTACCATACTAACCAACAGGATGCACTATTTGCTTTCAATTTATCTCAATAATTAACCTCTATATGTTTCGAGGAGGCTTACTGCTCATCATCAGAAAGTATCACTGTGTATATACTGCAACTGGTATATGTCATGTTGAAATGAACACTCCAACATCAACACGACAAAAGCCAGTTCCACCCCGATCCTGGCAACAGCCAGTCAACATAAACGGTATGTTCAACAAATTTACTTTACGTAAGAGCTTTTTGCATTTTCTGAAATATTTTATTATTTAATACCTTGTAATATAATCTGATATTTTACTGACAACAATATGTTTTACGCTTTTTAAAGACTATGTATATATACTTAAGTAATTTTAAACAGTTCCATTATTTTCAGCATGAGATATACCAATTGCTATATATAGATGGTAATGCCTCCTGATGGTGAGCAGTAAGCCTGATCGAAAATGTAGAGGTTAATTATTGAAATAAATTGAAAGTAAATAGCGCATCCTGTTGGTTCTTAATGTACGGAATTAGTGTAGTTTGTGAAGTGATATGTGTTTTTATGCACGTCTGTAATTTAGTTTGTTTGTTTACGCATGTGTGTTCAATATCATATTTTTCAGTCAGTAGGTATGAAATACAGTTCTTTCCCTGTCCGGGACGAATTTAGATTTTGGGTCTTTGACAATAAAGAGCAAATAAAGAAGAATAAAACTAAAGGTAAACGTAGAAAACCACATCTTTTAAGGACTTCATTGTTCATGCCGTTTTAGTATATTACAAGGGGGTTCTGATAAGCCCTTTGCCCGACCTACTTCGCGATGTCGTAGGACGGAATCGATAGTGTTGTTGAAAAGAGGGGTCTGTTCATGTGCCGAATTGAAAGTCTTTTCTTGTTACAGAGGCTGAAAGAAAACATGCCAGGCGACGCGCGCGATTTCAACAACACGGAGACACGAGCTGTCATCAACTTTTTTTTCCTGCAAGGCAAGGCGCCGATGGAAATTCACGCAATTCTGATAGAAACATTAGTGGAACATGCACCATCGTATACCACCGTCAAAAATTTGGTGGCCCAGTTTAAACGTGGTGATTTTTCCATCTGTAATGTGCCTCGTCCTGGACGACACAAAACAGTGACCACCCTGGAGATTATTGATCAAATTCACGAGCTAATCTTGGAAGACCGCCGGATTTCGACTAAATCTATATCTCAGCAACTGGGCATCTCACGAGAGCGATTTGAGTCCATAATTCATGAAGATTTTGACATGCGGAAGCTCTCCACGAAGTGGGTGCCGAAATGCCTTAAAACGGATTAAAATCGTAAACGGTGCCAGTCGTCTGAACAACATTCGGAACTTTTTTTGGCGCGATCTAAAAGATTTCCTGTCGCGATTGGTGACCATGGACGAAACCTGGTTGTATAACTACGACCTGGAGACAAAGCAACAATCAATGGAGTGGCGGCATAGCGGCTCACCTCGCCCCGAAATATTCCGAGTGCAAAAATCCACTGGAAAATTTCTCGCCTCGATTTTTTGGGATCAAGACGGCATCCTCCTCATTAATTATCTTCCAAAGAGCCAAGCTATCAACGCGGAGTATTACTCATCTCTACTGGTGCAACTGAAGGACATTTTGAATGAAAAACGCCGCGCGAAGATCACCAACGGGGTCTTGTTCTTGTACGACAATGGCCCGGCTCACCGGGCACTTACAACCCAGAAGAAACTGGCCTACATGGGCTTCCAGTGTCTTGATCACCCACCCTATTCTCCGGATCTGGCCCCGTCGAACTACCACCTGTTCCCTGGACTGAAAAAACAATTGCAAGTTCGCCATTTTTCGTCCGACAAGGAGGTCATTGCTGCCGCAGAGACCTGGTTGGACGGACAATTTTCTGATTTTTTTTGAGTGGCTTGCAAAAGGTAGAGCAACGGGCTGAGAAGTGTATTGAGCTTCGTGGGGAGTATGTTGAATAAATACCGGCTTTGGTCGCTGCAGCTTGTTTCCTTCTTGCTCGGGCTAAGGACTTACCAGTACCCCCTCTTATATAGGTTGACAAATCCCAGTTGGATGGATTTTAAGGGATATAAGACTTGAGAAATATAAATTGCATCCTAAGAGTAAAACACGAATTAAAGAGGCCACGTGGGAAACCAGAGTGTAGATGAATGTAAAATATTAAACACGTCTTAAGGGAATGTGGCTTTAGAATTGGATTGGATTGGCTTATCTGGTTCAGTTTTCTTCACTTAAGGGTCCTTGTGAACAAGGTAATGAACATTCCTGTTCCCGTAATAGGCAGAAGATATGTTGAACATGCGAAAAATTATCAAATACCTAGAAGGGGTGGTGCTCCGAAGATTTCATTGTTTAGTTAGTGGTCACTTCAGACACTGAATATGTGACTGAAGGTGTGACGTAACGTAACAAAAGCTCGACCTATATTTTTTTATCTTTTGAAGACAGACTTTTATGTAATTTTGAAATATAAAATTGCCCCAACAAAACACAGACACAAACGTAGACCACGTTTAAAGTCAGCACTAGCGAAGTATACGTGGATTTTTCCTTTCTTCGGCATATTTTGTCCTCTGCAAATGAAGTGAGCTGAAGGACGCCCATTCTGAGTCAGGGGAGTGCAGAATCTATGACCGGTTAATGATGGCAGTGAATTTACACGGCTTTAATATCCTGTACTAAGGCGTTGCCATCGCAACTACTTCTTCTGTCCGCAGGGGCTTCTTTTCACAGCAGTTTTACACTACAGGCTGATTTACTAAGGGGGAACTTTAATTATCTGTGTTCTGTTTAGTTCCCCCTTTTTCTCATTCAGAATTCTTTTCATTGTTGGCTGGCGGCGGATCATAGATGTGTGCCTAGGTTTTAGGAATTTAAACCTTCTAAACCGCGATTCTTTCTACCTTCCTTCCTTTCTTTCCTTCTATGCGTACTGTTCCAAATTGCTTGATAAGATATCTAGCATCTACCTGTCTTTTGAGTGGGACATTCCGAACGAAAACCAAGTCTTTCACATTATCGTTATGAAGCATGCTCTTCCTTCACCAGAAAAACACTCCGCTAAGTGCAACGCCTTTTATGGCAATGTTCACGTGAACTTGTCCCTGGATTCTATTCTGAGCAAGATGAATCTAATGTGAATCTTATATTTTGTTACCGTAATTAAGTTTAATCTTAACACCCCATTTACGCTCGAACCTCCTAAGGAAATTCTTCCTTCAAGTGTAACGAAACATTTTTATCACGCATAAGTTTCTCCTCACTACAGCCAGTTTATCTCCTACTTCTTTTTTTTTTATTTTCCTAAACAGCAATTTTGAAAACTACTAATTATGAAACTCCTCATTATCCGTCTTTCCCCGTCCTTCCTTTCGATCTTCCTGTCTCTTAAGGGAATGTGTATTCTTCTTATCTTTCTGATTTCAAACAAGATGAATTCCTTCAGAATGTAAAACCAAGTCTCATAGCCCCAGGTCTGAAGTTATAGGCGGCAAGTTTCTCCAAAACGCTGGTGTACAGCTGCCAGAATGCACGGCATTGTAAGTCAGATGACAAGATCCTTCGCATTCACCACCGTGAGAAATTTGTTGTACCGTAGCGATTATTCTCGAAGGCAGATTGGTTAAAATATAGAACTTCAGACGAAATGTTAAAAAAATGAAAACTTATATTACAATTTTAACAATTAGACATTTAGTTTTTTTTGTGAAAATTATGAAGTGACATGACCAGTAGTACGTATTTGTAACAAGAGGCTATAAGTTGCAGTTCGCAGAAACATGAGCAAACAACAGGGCTAGAATATTCGTTTGTGAAAAGAACCTACACAATTTGAATATGAGTTGTTTATACATAGTGTTTGTTATCAGTCATATCCCGCATTTTATATGTCACACATCATGCCATTTCTGTTGAGGATGAAGAATTTATTTTGCCCCAATACGTTGCAATCCACAAGTTTTTCATGCTGTCTGTACTTCTGTAATCATTAGCTTGTTGTAATTTCCTACTATTAGTAGCAAATCTGGAAAAAAATTATTAAGAATTTAGGAGTATCCCAGTCAACTTATGTAAGTTTGATAAGAAAAGAAGTCAAACATTTGGCAACGAATGCAACTCACATAAAATTGTCAGAACATGCTCCTGTGAGTCGGTGAGTGAGTATTGTTGGATCAGTGTGCAAAAGGACGAAGAAAACAGCGGAAAAAACATAAGCAAATTCTTATACATGTAAAGCATTAATTGATACCGAAATTACGAGGCAAAATAGATGTGTTTTTTCAGTGTTCCGTCATACACATCACAGTAAATACCTCTATTGATCTGAGCACTGTGGGGATGTCATCTAAAGAACAGGAGGCAAAATGTTGCGTTGGCTGCTGGAAAATTGAAGGGCGTTTTTATGCCGTTTGTGTAGATCTTGGCCCGTTCCAGTGCCTGCGCAGTCTAAGGCGTGGTTCTGCCGCCACTCGCTTGCTGCGATTGCGAATTGATATCCCGCCGGCAACTTGGATGTTTGTCTGTTGTGAGTGCTGTGTGTTGCGCAGTTAGAGGCCTCTACGACGGACCGATACCTCGTCCTGGGAAACCTACAATAGTAGGAAGAAGACGTCAGACTGAGAAAGAAAATGTACGTCCTCCGTTCTCTAAAACACTTCTTTCATATTCGCAAAAACATAAAAACACACAACACCCACACACACACACACATACACACACAAACACAGACTACAAGGATGGGCCAGATAACAAGTTCACAATGCATATATTATTGGCTATTTATTTTCAAATTTAATAAGATTTAACTATACTATTAACCTACTATTTCAAGTAAACTTGTTTTCTGTCATGTATTACCAACACAACGAGCTAAAAGGAAAGTCAAATTCTCTACGTATAGTTAAATTCCCATTTCTGTTGTTTCGTGATGGAGACTACGGGGAATGATAGGCTGAACTGGATCCCTGTGCACACTGACAGAGGGAAATGGGATGAAATGAAGCTTTTATGTAGCTTATAATGTTATTTGCTCCTCGTGCCATATACGAGTTATTACTATTACACTCTCAATATTCAGTTACTCTGTGAGATAGCTAATATGTTTTCAGTGTGTGCGAGTATACCGGAATGTTGTGATGCCTTGATATCCCTTTATTATTATGTTAGATATTTTGAGGAAGAGAGCACTTTTGGAACATTTCTTTGTTTGTATGGTTTCCTAATGTGCTTGAAAATGCTTGGCTGGACGTGAAGAGTTTGAAAGTTTCAGTCAGGTTTCATACGCTCTTACAGGAATTTTAAAGGTGCTGTCTCTAGGACGACGACAAAATTCAGTTCACTTGAAAGATAGAACAGTAAACGTAGTTACGATTAACTTCGAATGTAAGTAAAGTAATTTTTAGTATTCGTTAATGTAAGATAATCGCGATCGTGTTCCTCAGCTCTGACAAATAGAAAACAAACTTGCGATGATAAAAGCTGAGATATATTAGAAAAGGCTAACACTGGAATTTAGAAGGTAGACAATGAACCTAAAGAGACAGGTGACACGTGCTAAATGAGAGTCACCCATACTCAGGTTTTAGATTCATTTAAAGAAGCCTAGCGCAAAGTTAGTTTAACACATGTTCCTCAAACATGGAATTTTTGGGGGGGTTAATTATTAGACTATATTATAAACTATAGTTAGAATATATAAGTAATTTTGAGCACAGAAGTATCATTGAACTCTTTGTTCATTAAATTCTGATAGATTTTTGTATCCACATAATTCAACCTTTTTCTGCTACATTACAAAGCATATCCAATCTCACAAACTTAAATTTGTGTATGACTTTTTTTTTATGGCACCACAGCCCCTAGTGGACCAGGGCCTCCTCACTGTCGAGGCTGCACGATTATGCTCAGACAAACCACACACTGTAGGGCCCCTCTGGACGAGTCATCAGCCCTTCACAGAGACCTGCACCGGACAAAATATAACACTCACAGGAGGCAAATATCCATGCCCCCGACAGGATTCGAACCCCCAATCCAAGAAAACGAACGGCTGTAGCCCCTTGCCTTAGGCCGGGTTGCCACCAAGACCGACTTAAGTAGAATAGCTCTATAAAATAAGTGAAAGTCTATAGTTTTAGAGATCTTGTTTATAAACGCTCCTGCCTCCATGTTGGTTTATCCCATCATCGATGGGAGACATAATATTATAAGTATCAAGTGGATACTCTACTTGAAAGTGTAATTAACGGATAATAAATTATCTCTGTATAAAAAATTTTGTTACTCTTTAAAATTAATTGCTAATTCAACATAGAACGACACGTAGTCTTCAACAACAGAAAGGGAAGTAAATGAACACATGTGTCTCCTGTACTTTGATATAGAATTTATTTTTGTGCAGCTTTTGCGGTAAATAGAGTAGGAAATAATTCTCCTCGAATTTGTTCTAATCCAAAACAATACTTGTAATAAAAATCATAAGCCTTAATTAAATCTTTCTTTTACACTGTGTCATAGCAGGCCAATTCTGATCGTTTCAGCTTTAAACAGAGGAATTCTCACGAACGGTACCAATTACTGATTTCCAAAAATTCGTAAGGGAAAACAGACATGTAAGTTTAAGAAACAGAACTGGATTCAGTGTCTTTTGTGTTTCTGTACATTTAAGACAAGTGGCTAACAAAGTGACGTAACTGAGCCACAACAAAAGTCTCTATCGATTGAGATCACGAGTGGGGGAGATTTCTGATAGCAGATGTTTTACACACATGAATGAACTGCTTGCGGCCTAGGGCTCTTAACACTTCATTCGCTGTACCACATCCACACTTCTGACGCCTAATTGAAACACTCTTGCTGGCAGACTGACCCAAGGTCTCTCCAAAGAACACCCAAAGAAAGTTCATCATCATCATCGTAATCATCATCACCATCATCATCATCATCATCATCATCATAATCACCATTATAATCTACCTCTTCGTGTTCTTCTATTTTAGAACTGAAATGTTCCAGTTAGAAAGCCTGCGACTGCTCGCCTTATTGTTTCTTTTTCTTTTTGAGTACTTTCTCTTCCCACTTTTAGACTCATTTCCTCTGAAGCGTTCCGATGTTCTCCTCTGAAGTAAGATGACGTGTCTCATGATTCTTCCTATTCTGCTTTCTCGCTTTACGGATTGATTGTACTGGAGATGGAGTGATTTCGGCAAATGGAGACAACTGAATGAAGATGGTAAAGTGAATCAGAAGCTGCAGACCTTCCAGAATCGTTTTAGTTCTGACAGTGAATGAAGATCCAGCAATGAAAGGAGCTTCGTCTGTGGATGATGATGTGTCATCTTCTAAAGTTTGTGATTTCTGAAACTTATACAAATGGAATAACATTACTGCTGTAGGGAAAAATGCCCGTGCATTGAAATCCTTACATAGAATGTTCATAACTTACTGCTTTTCTCTATGAAGGTGTGAAAGTCTTTCAAAAATTAGACTTACTAATTTATGCATTGTGCGACTGTGAATGAGTGCAGTCGTCTTCTGGCAGAAAGGTGCCTCAGTCGCTTCAACACACTGAGCTCCAGAAACTGGAGGGCGTGCGCTGATGTTGCTTTCAGCAGTGAGACACATGAACATCTAAAATAAGTAAACAGTTTCCAGTAGATGTGACTTCTCGAAAGTTTCTAAACAAACTTAAAAGAAAGCCCTCGTTTAAACAGCGGTAATCTGACGCGCGTGCTTGACCAACTGGCAAGTCATGTATTTTGTTTCTCTGTATTTGGTAATTTGAGTGGCACGATTGATGATATTTACCCTCTGCTGGCACTAAAACAGACAACCGATGTAACGTGCTCATGACGTCCAAAATTAGTTAATTGGATCAATTATGTTCTTCAGATTCCGCCCAATATTTTTGGTGGTTTGTTATTCCTGTGAAGTTCTGTTTCATCTGTAGTATATCTCACTTCGATTTTTCACCGATTCCGCACTCTGCAGCTTATTCGAAGTAAATTTTGTAAAAGTCACCGATAGCATAACTGTATCTCTTAACTACTGAAGATCTTGATCTAGAAAGTTCTTTAGATGTCGTCAGATATAAATGGGCCTTTCTCTGAATCAAATGACTAAAATGGACCTTACCTGCCAGTATGTAGTGTTGTCCCAAGGAAATCCGAATCTTTGCCTGTACAACAAGAGCATAATATAGACTCATAAAATACTCTCATAACAAAGTATCTGCGTGAATCAACAGTCTCTCATATAATATATAGGCACACTTTACTTCAGCATCCGTTACGCTGAGTCCTTGCATCTTGTCAAAATTCGTGCCCTTACAATCCCCCATACCTTCGGCAGTTCGATTTCTAGACGTATTGTAGGGAACCGTGAAAATATGAACAGCTTCCGAAAATATTCATTTCCAAAAATTAAATTTTCTGTAACTGCTGACATCGATTCTTCAGGTTTGGGGTAGCAGCCTTCTTTTTTTACTTTCTATCTATCTGAAACACACACTAGGGTTATAGAGGAAGGAGAGGAACAAATATATTTTGTACTATCCGTTTTATTTCTAAATTTTCATCAGAATGATCTCACTTTTGAGGTTTTGTTAATGACGGAAAAACTGACAATGAAGTTAGAAATAGGACAACAAATGATGCCGTGTTCAGCAACTTTAACTGCGTTCCTTGGTTATATGTGAAGTGAAAACTTAAGAATGTATCATTATTGATTCAGTAGGTACTTGTTATTATATGCATATTACACGTTATGAAAAGATATGACAGGATAGGCACATGACTGCTGAAAGAAAGTAACAGTAGAAGAACAGCTTTACAGCACACGAAGCCCAAAACTCCTACATCTCTGCTGACATGGGAATGGTGACTGTGTTTTGCACTGCCTCCCTGCGATAACCCCGTTCATGGTTTTTATCACAGTTGAAACATGATAGTAATTGCCTTATTCGAACTTATGCTTAAGTATTATAAGATGAGCCATTTGTGAGAAAATGTGTGAAGGTTTATAGGAGATCCGAACGGGGACTTTGGACGAAAATTAAATTTAAACGACAACTTTATTGTAGACTATATACACAGATTTGGTCTAGATACGTTCGTTAGTTTCGAAAATGAACAAAGGTCAGTTTTTCTAACACCACGCAAGAGTAACAATAACCACAGACACGAAGCATGGCCATTCTTCATAAAAATTTACTTTCAAATTGGAGAAAAATCACCTGCATTTAGAACCCATTTGTACCTCACCATGTTGACAAGAACGTGCCGATGAATCCATCTTCAGCCGGATGAATCCAGTTCACACTGTCGTCCAAGAACAAAACCTGAAAGAAAATATTTATTTCATTGTACCGTTAAAGTTAAATGTACGATCGATCTGATATATAACTTTAGGGCCTAACTTTAATAATGATATATATGCATTTAATTACATTCCATCAGCTCATTCATCCTGGGGGCAAACATTTACTGGCGCAGAGCCACGCGGAATACTATATGACAAACTGGTTATGAATTTCTATATACAAGATCTGTTTGTATGCCCGGAAGGAACGTGTAATTTATTTATATGGAGAGTAAATGAATTGCACTGGTAGTTATGTTCTGTAAATCGATAAGTGATTGGAAAATAGAATATAGACATTTCGACATACGTGATATATAGATTTTGCCTTTCGTCGTTATGAAACATGTAGTTTGAATAATTGTAAGATTGATATAATGTAAAGGTAAAGCAGCCCTGTTACATGCCTGGAGTGGCCCAGAGGGTTCCAGAAAGTTAAGGTTCCCAAATTACATGACAACGGCACAGGATGGTGGTAAGGTTGTCAGACCTACGCACCGACCGCCTTTACCCCAAGGAAATGCTCCTGGTACTCATTTATGTTACAGGTTGAGTCAACCCCAGGGTCAGAGTGCGATCGGAAGGATTATGTCAATGAAAAATTCCAATGACACCATCTGGAATCGAACCAGCGACCTTCCGATTTGTAGCACAGCACCTTAACCACTGTGCTACCGCGGTCCCCTGATATAATGTAGATTTAACATGTGAAAGGGATACGTTATGATCGTATGGGAATATGCAGAACCGTATGTGTGGAAACACGGTTTAGAGTAACAAATGTGAGACTGTAAGCTATAAATTACAAACTGATCCTTCCTCCTTAATAATATGTAACATGCTGTTTATATGATACTCAAAGGGTAGGTTTTATGCAATATGGTGACACAAATATTATTACACATATACAGACTTACTTGTAAATGTGTTAAAATGGCTTAAATAATAATCCTTTATTGTATGTAAAGGTAAAATTATAGGCAGTTTCGTTTTGTGTCACTTTTTACTTACCTTAGGCTATAGACAGACTAGGGAAATGACCTTTTCAAATGAGCGGGACTTCAGACGTACTGTTGTTGGTCTGATGTTGGATTGTATTTAATTTCAGAGGTAGCCTCTCCTTACTGGACAAATTGCTTACAAAACGTAATAAAATCGTACAAAGCGGGGTGTAGACCATAGTATTGTTCGTATTTAAGAATGACTTACAGGCTTCTCCTCACGAAAAAATGCTTGGAGAGAGATTCTCGCACGCTGTATTAACAAAGAAATTTTATGCCACAGGAGTAGTGATGCTGAAGACGTTATTGAACAAGTTCATAACAGGTTTGAAGGAGAGAAATTTTACTTAAAAGACGAAATAAGGTGAAAAAAGTTTGGCTGATCGTGAGTTAGTACATAGTTCATTCAGCAGTAGTAAATAGGCTTTCTAGGGTAGGCGAATCAAGTGACTGCTACACATTAATCTTGACAGTGAGTTACTATGCTAATCCGCCCGCGAATATAATCCAGCCCTTTATATTGGTGAGAGTTCCTAGTCAAATTCTCTCCCCATATGGAATCCGAAGGTTTGTTAGTGGGTTCCCAAGATCCCACCACTGAAACCGTTTCTGACCATCATATCATACCACAACTAATTTATTTTAGATTCAGTGTAACATTATCTTCCAATTTTTACTAGGCACATTTCATATGTTTTTCTTTGCTTAGGTCGTGATGAATGAACACGGATAGCGTACTCAGTACAGTCACTAGGCTATGGGGTGAACTACCAGGGAATCGTCATTCAATTGCCGGAGAAGGAAAGAAATACTTTCCTCGTTCAAAATTTCGATCCCGTCTGTTTTTCGATGTAGCCTGCTATTTAAAGGGTTTCCGGGACTATTGCGCACAAGAAGTAACGCCGGGAGTATGATGCCAACACTCACCTCCATACACTGCTGAGCTGAAGAATGTGTGGAAATATAACTCCACTCCCTCTATACCTTCGTGGAAGACAACTTTACCTTCTCTTGTCCCTTTATGTCACACCAAAAATCTCTCCAAGTAGTCTACGAGCCCCGGCGTAAAATTTAAATTTGTAGGTCTTTAGAACCCTGAGCATTTTCCAAATACGGGGGCACCCCTGTTTGGCTGTCAACGACAGTGTAGTCAAAATACTATCAACTACCCTCCAGATATAGTAGCCAGATAAATAGGTCGTACGCCATTTATGAAGACACATTGCAATCCCTGTCCTCGCCTACTTTGCAGAACACGTGTAATGTACTGCCGACGTTCATACCGGCGGAAGGCTGAGAGTTTAAAGTAAACGATATCACGATGAAAGTTTGATTAGCAAAGTAAAACTCAAACAGCCTTCATTATTAATTTCATATTCCACATACCCTACAATATGTTCATAATTTATTTTGTCTTCAATTAAACTAACACTTAATGCACTTTCATACACCGAGTCATGCTGTTTGACTAATATTCCACGCTTTCGGCGCTCATTGTCACCATCTTCAGGGAGTAATATCTTAAACGTTAAATTCTCAATACATCAACTGGCGTCAGACACCTGGCCGAGCGTGCGTTGCATGTGTTAATGACTAAAAGAGGAAAGTACAGTCATCATGTGCAGAATGTATAGCTGCAAGTGTAAAATGTTGAAGTGAAGTTAGGTAGCGGACCTTTCTCCCTACGGTAGCATAATTACTAAGCCAATCGTCTCGCAGGTAGCAAATCGAGCAAGTTGGCTCAAGTAAATTCTATATTCGTGGTTCCGTGCATCGTAATTCTAGGTTGAAGAAATCCAACGAGACGCAATAGTATGCAGATATTTATTTACTGCTAAATTAATCTACATGTTTCGGGCGTCCATCGCGTCCATCATTAGGAGTACATAAAACTGTAGTTGCAGCCTCTGGTACAGATCATACAATCCAGGGAGCAAGCTCTCTCAGACGTGACCAAATAAGGAGTCAGTCTTTATTTGTTCACGTTTGAAGAAGCTTGCTCCCCATGTAGTATGCTGTGTAACAGAGGCTGCAACTACAGTTTTATGTACTCCTGATGATGGGCGCGATGGACGCCCGAAACATGTAGATTAATTTAGCAGTAAATAAATATCTGCATACTATTGCATCTCGTTGGATTTCTTCAACCTGGCTCAAGTAAGTAATGCTTCGGACTTGTATTTGTGAGATGACCTGTCGGAAAACAGAATTCTGAGGTTTTTCGTGTTTTTTAATCTCTCCAGGAAAATTCTGGGATAATGCTTCAGATTAGGTTGTCAGCACTTCTGTCCACACCAATCTTCTGACCATTATTCACTGCCATCATACCGACTGACGCCACGTTGTTTTGATTTACAAGGAAATTTGTTAAATTACAAACTATTAAGGAGCTCGTTAAGACATTATGCACATTTCATTCAGGATAATGTTTCATTATCGTGTTCAGAAGAGACTGCCAATATACCCTTCTTTGCTGAACCAGATAAATTCAATGCACATCTTCACGTGTTATCTGTAAGATATATTTTAATACTATTCTTGCATCTACCCACAGGCATTGCAAGTGGGATAGTCCGTATCAGGCTCCCTGACTAAAACTTCGTAAACTTACTATATAATATTTGTGACATTTTTTATGTCAGTAATTGACAAGCATATTCACATAATGCAATGAGATGTAGCAGGTAATGATATAAGAATTATGTGCAAATGTTTGTAATTGTTTATAAAGCAATGTGTTTAGGCTTCGGAACATCATTCACCATATGAATATAACGCAAAAGAATAGGTTATTCGAATAGTATTGTTGTAGTAGCTGACATGAGTAGAGGTAAAAGTATAGTAAAAACAAAGTAGTGCCTATTCACTGTATAAAATAATATTTGGCAATCGAGGTACAGCTCCAGAAGTTCCTAACCTCGTTGACAGATGGAGGTGACTAGTCAGCTTCAGACCCAACATGGAAAAAGAGCTCTTCCATTGAATAGGAGGCTAGATTTCTCCAGAGGCGTTCTAGGTATTTGAAGAAGAAACGAACAAGTTGCATTTACCTGGAATTATAAAACAAATTTCTGCCTTGTCTACCCTTTATTGTAATCCTTATACCGTCTACTCCATCCCGGTTGCTAAAGCTGTGTTATTATTTGTAACTTTTATGGCAATTATTCGAAATATTTCACTCAACTTATATATCACTAGCACTTAAAATTTCTCATTTCGTATTTCTACTTATGCAGATCTTCACGTTAAAAATGATACTCAGAAAAAGACGTTTTGAAATTTGTCTTTCATCAAAAGAAATCTTTGCACATTACGTCGTTAAAGGGAAAAATTAAAGCCAAAATTATTTTTTAATTCAGTTTATTTAACTTAGAACTACTTAATACTTGTTTTAGAGAGCGTTAAGTCAGGTTAAGGGTGGTTGATAGAGAGGCGGCAATGAAGAAAATTAATTACGAAGATAAGTGATAAGAGATTGGTTAATGGACTCCTTGAGTGTGTTAGGTAAAAAGAAGGACATTAGTTTTGGAGTAAACGATATAAATATGCGACTGGATTAAATATCAGCGCACCAGGGCTGTATTTAAAAACATACATTTATAGGCCTACTATTAGTTTTAATTGTTTCTGCTATAATCCATGAAGGTACAACCACGGGCGCAAAAACACATCGAAAGGAGCAGAGCTTCGCAGTTTTCCAGTGTTACAACTTGTTTTTGAAATTACTTGAGATATCACTTTCAGAACAGTTTTAATAGTTTCGAACAGATGTTTCCATCGGTATTCTGCGCAGTGACAGATCAGTAATCGATGTAAATAACACAACAACCGCTAGGCCAAAGCTGAACAAAACTCCTTAAGGTAAAGGAGTAGAAAATGCTCTGATACAGACTGTACTGTAAAAATAAGAAAATTTGTTTTTATTTACTCAAGTAATATTTCAGTTATAATATAAATAATCCGCGGTTTACTTGGTCTTCTGTCGAATGGAGATTTTAAGAATTAAATAAATGATTTAAATTTGTTTATTCACTCTCGTATGCTTACATGCTTAATGCTTAGGCTCATATCATTTCATTATTATTAGACATACGATGAAATATTATTTACTGAAACTGTTGAAACTACTGGTAACAGATTGTGCGTTTTATGTGACAATATATTTTAAAATATCGTTATTTGAAATGTACGTTAGTATTTACTATTTTACACCTTCTATGTAACTGATATAAATAAATATTACCAACAAATTGCACTTGTTCATAGATAGAAAACTGCTCCTATGTGTTTGAGCTAATGTTCGTGGTCATCTTCAGGGAGCATCACTTCATACTAAGGCAAAGTTTTCTTGTAAAAAGTCATGAAGACTCGAGGGGTGTAGGGGTGGAGGATGGAATATGGGACTTCCATTAGCACCTTGACATTCGGCACCACTAGGACGGCAGAGTTGTCAGTTCTCCGCGCCGGCTGCACTTTACCTCCAAAGAAATTTCTTCGTATTCTCTTCTGTTGGAGGCTGAGTGGATCTCAGGGCTACTGAATGCGGACAAGAAAATGGGTCACCTGAAAATATCGGAGGACTTTCCAGGAACCGAACTCGCAACCTCCCTTCTTTTGGCGACACCTTTTTTTCCTCATTGTATACTAAAAGACACGTACAGCATCATCATGTAGCTTTGTCAATTATAAATGGTAAATTACACAATTACATGATACCATTACAACGTAAGTATATACATAACGTTGAGAACAGTTTTGTTAAAACTGTACTAACATTATTATAATTTATTATTATAATACAGGATTATTTTTAAAGTATTTTGTAACAAAAATCTGTAAATAGTAAATTATCTTCGAAATTCATCAAGTGGTAAGCCAGTGTCTTCAAGATATGTACAACATGAACGACCAGTCTGTTTATCATACGGCATGAAATTTTTAGCTACTACCCAAAGCTTTATAGCCTAAGATTGTGGTCAGTACGTATGCAATATTCTGAATTATTCATCAAAGTATGTATATATGTCAGCTTGTTACTGAAAGTGCTGTAATGTAATATATATATATATATATTTATTTATTTATGTAGGTATTTATGCTCGTAAGTGCATGTGTGTGTATATACCTATTTAACGTATGTCTTTATGTTGTGCTTTAGTGAAGATTATTCAAGTGTGTATAGAAACTATTTATGTATTTACGCATGTGTAACTTATGCATTACATGTGACATTAGTGCTTTGTATAAGTCTGTATATGCAGCATAAAAAAAGGTTAACATACAAGTTCTCCATGTTGCGACGCATTGTTAAAACATTAGTCAAACATGTTACACGCTTTTATTAAACATTTAATTTCGGGTAGGCATGTCGTATTTCAAATGGCGCTAGGTATCAGAGGATTAAACTACAAGAGTCTCATGTTTTCACGGAGTTATGTCGCGTTTAATCTCTGCTGCATATCCTCTCAACTGTGTATCGGGACTCCGTCGTGCTGAAACCACAACCTCTCTCTCACATTTAGAGGAGCATCTTCAAGCAGACTCAGTAAAACAGTTGTCAGAAGTCTGCTCTATCTTTGAGCAGTCATTTTCTTAGGCATCAGATAAGGGTTGACGAAAATGCCCGGACGATACCAGCCAAAGAGTTCAAGCTGAAAAGAACTGATACCTACATTCGCGGTTAGAATGAGTATTACCCGTATCCAGAAGCACCTGTGGTGGACGTCTAACACAATATGTCAACAGGCTCTTATGTGAAAGTACATCCGAAAGGTGTTAATGTGGCAGACATTCGCAACCTGTGACCCGGAGTGGACGGTATGCGTTCTGCCTGTAGTGGTAAGGTTGAAATTGTCTCCCAAGAAGTACTTTGGAAACTCTCATGTTGAATAGCCCGTATTCTCGGACGCCATCGCGTAAGCTTCTAAACGGCTCTCTTTCAGCAGCTGAACACATGACACCCTCATATGTTGATTTCTGTGCAGTCCGTGAGAGCTCTGTGTTTACAGATGCCCTAGAACTTTTACTTCATGTCTTCTGGATATGCTGCTGCCGTCGACGAAACACGTTAACATTTGGGTGATATCGTCCAGGGTAATTATTTTGAGTTCTAGCTCATCATTCCCATCTCTACTACTACCTGCCCCGAGGGTCTTAAGACCATATTGCTCTCTTCATGTTTGCACCTTGCATCAATGATAATTAAACACTTTGTTATCGAACTAATTGTATATGAGGGCACTCAGTACTTTCATATACAGTGAACTACGCACAGTCACAACGGGTCAGAATATGCTGTCATAACACCGACCTTGTCCATGTCAATGGACACGATAGAATAATTCTTGAAATTTTCAACCAAGCACTGTACAATGCTCCCTGATGATGGATCCTCTGTGATCCGAAACATGTTGGAGCACTTTTAAATATTTTACAATTTTAATTGTATCTACATATATATTGTGCATTAGTTGGATAACAAAGTGTTTAATCATATTACTCTATTCATTGTGTGCATATTCCGTGACCATTCTATCACAAAAGGACTCTGTTGTGCACTGTTTGTCTTGAGTGCATGTAACAAAGCTGTTTATCTTCATGACAAATGGAAGTGCTGAGAAGGATGTTAACTCATTTTACGGCGATGCGTATTTGAAGGACCAAATCCTGTTTAATATTTTCGACTTATATTTTAACAAGGAATCACAGCATGAGAAGATCTGAGCGAATTTATCCTATAAATAGTCCCTAAGTGTCTGCTTAAAATCGACCTGACTGCGATTATCAAGTTAGCGCAACGCATTCAGGTAGAACAAGTTTTATGGAATGAAATTTGCGCCTTTGTGTCATAATCGTAACAGGCATCACGAAGCTCGCCTTTCAGTTCACCGGCCCTTGCATCCAAGAACGTCTTTCTTGGCCTACATTGAAAATAATAGAATCACAAGGACTGCGAATTCATGAACAGCTTTTATGTCCTGGTTCAGTCTAAACACATAGGCCTACGATGTATCAACTAATAGTTCCAGATTACCCTGTTATGTAGAACGAGACTAAATCTTGAAAATATCGAATAAGGCAAACAAAAGGCCACTGTTCCACTTTTCTTTGAATCTTTCAGATGAAGGATGTTTCTGTGAATGATCCTTCGCCTTGCGTAACGGTCAAAATCATATGACGACAAAATGTATAAAACTTGTATGTGTGCAACAATCACAGATGCTGCAGGGTTATTTAATTTAACGGATGATGATGATGATGAAGATGATGACGACGACGACGAATGAGAGAAATTTCAGTATTCCAACTGAGAAAATATTTGTATATCATATCTTTGTATGTTTTGTTTCCTGTTATCGCTTGCGAAAAAGGAACTCTTCCCGTCCTTCCTTCCATCACGCTCTGTATCACGGAAACTGATTAAGATAACGAAAAAAGTAAACAAAAACGATCGCTTTAAATAAATATCCCTAGGAAATTATGTGAGTTTCATTTCAAACATCGGACACACTGCTCGAAAAAAGGAAAATCAATTTCGAGCATCGTTCGGGAAAAACCAAAATAGCGCCATTTCTAGGACACAAGGGAGACTCACTACCGAAATCCCCAAACTGAAACCGTTGCTAGGATACGCGGACAATCCATCCCTCGTGGAAAGCCCAAACTGAAGCCAAACTATGATACGGGTATTCCCTCTAGGGGAAAACCCCTCGCTAGCGGAAAACCCAAACTAGCGTCGTTGTTAGTAAATGGAGCAGACCGAATTGGGGTAACCCCATCGCTTGAGGGGTACTCAAATACAGGCCTCAATAAAATGCGGGGAAATAGTACTTGGGAAAGCCCTCTCTCGGGGAAAACAAAATGCACGACCGTAGTGCCATTGTTATGAAAACGGGAACACCCAAACTAGCAACGTAGTTTTCTATGCGGGCGCTGCTAGTATTGTTTATAACCTGGTGGCCTGAAGACGTTAATCAGGTTATAAGAATATAAGTGAACATCTGTAATCGTTTAGTGTTTAGGATTCTCAAATCTGTAACCACCGTCGACAGAGCTGTATTCAGTTAATAACTGTACATATGTGTAATTGGCCTATTGGCTGTCTACTTGTTGCAGAGTACAATGGAATATTAATTCAAAATCTTTTGACGTTGTTATGTGACCGTAAATGAACATTATGCCTCATGCGTCGCTTCAGGGGTACAGAAATTCAGCGTCAAACGTATAACCCAGAGGAAATTGGAAGTCGTTTATTACCCTTGTTTATACTAATCAACCTTGTTTGCGGGATGACACAACCCCACTATTTTGCTGAGAGTTAGTCAACATTTTAGTTAATATCATTTCAAACGAATTTCCGGTACTTCACGTCAATTCTCATTAGAGATTTTGATACAAACTTGCTTTGCATTTCATACTAGCCCTCGATTACTCAATTAAGGTATGATCAAGTACAGAGTCAGAGTGCTATTGATCTAACCACAAACAAACATCATGTTCACGTATCTATAGCAATGATTTTGCACTTAAATAACTTCAATTGATTTCGGTTAAACTGAATGTGGCCATGTAATCGAAAATTCCCTTCGTCAGTGATCACAATGACTTCATTTTATTCTCTTCCTGTGGTGGAGGTTACTTCACATTTACAGAATAAATCCGCATTGAATCCTGTTGCCTTCATATTGCGGGTGAGCGGAATGCGATTAGGGCATAGAGCTTCAGTAAGATCAAGGGGATGCCAAACTTGTGTCTGTTGAATGGGACTGAATAATAGCCAATTATTTAGGAGGCGTGGAACAAAGGAAGAAACCTGAGCCTACATTTTGTGTTAGTGCGAAGCTCTGGCTTCACTCAGACTCTCGTATTTGGGTTCCTTGTTTCTTGCACCCAGAGGATGTTAAGAGTCGTCTGGGGGCCATCTGGAACTTCAGTGAAGGGACTGGGCTCCCATGAATTGGCAACAGATTATGGGGCAAAAAGGGTCACTCTAAAGGCTTAGGTGCTTCGGGACAGAAAGGACTCGAACCCACTCTCTAATCTAATCTGTGTCGGTTTGGTGGGGCATGTGAATGTCACACATGCGACTAATATTTGCAGAATTGTAGCCCTCTAAACATAGAGAAGAAGATACTGTTCCGTATGCAAGGTCGCTGTACTGCTCAGATATTATAATGAAACACAAGCAATTACAATTTATTTGATCTTGCTCATTTCCTTGCACTGATATCACTATTTCACATAAATATCGACTGATGCACATTTATACTTTTCACACCACTTTATTAGCACCCTGTTACACCGACATATGTATTATATTACGCGGCAGGTACAAGTATCTGCCGCGTAATATAATACACGCTGCTCAATAAACTGAATTGTATATCTGCTACATATTTTGTTGACATTGCTCTGAAAATGTATCAGTCGTACTTCCTGAGGATGGCCCTTTGAGAGCTGAAACATGTAGGAGTAACACGGTGCTCATAAAGTGGTGTGAATAGTATATTTGTGCATTGGTCGGTCTAGATGAAATACAACTTATTTGTTAATTTTACGTAGGCTATATTTAAAATCGCTGTCACTACTCTAGAGGATGGAGCAACAAATAACAGCGTGCTTATTAATTTATGAATTGAGAAGGATGTGAAAGAACGCATTTGTTGCTTAATTTGATATATACCGGAATTTTCGATTAGGAAATGAGAAACAGCACGAAGATATTACTGAGGATATTCGGTGTCGAGGCGGAGACCGCGATGGACACCTTTCCAATACAGGTCACCTGTTGAGCCAACGCACTGTGTAGCAGACGGTTCCAGTTTGTGGTCACTTACAGTTTTATTGAGAAGCATAAGTAATGTTATGACCCGGGATAGTTCAATCAGTATAGCGACTGACATCGCGGTTAAAAATAATTATAAATTTCCGAGAGGAACAAGTATACCTCACTTCGTCACCACGCCGATACCGGCTCTGACGTTTACCCAGTTTTCTGCACAGTGGGCAATAAAAAGTGTTTTCTCGGACGTAGAGCGGCCGGAGCGTGAAACTGACTATTCACCTCCCTAAAATGTTAAAGCCAAGAAAGATTTGACCTATATCTCCAATCCCCCAGATAACCCCATGATATGGCGCATAAGCACAAGGACAACTTGTCATTGTCATTTTAATTATGTTAGTATTTTAGGTTATATTGAGGTTCACGCTAATGAAAACCCAAGCAGACTACCGTGTCTTGGGTCTAGGCACACTGCATTAAACTTTTGGTGACATGTCTGTGCACTTCCCACAAGGCATGTACCGTGTTTCTGTCTCCAGTTGTATCTAATTGTCTATCAGGGGAGAGATAGAATTGCACCGATATTACACTCGCTCCGTCATTGATGAACTGAATTCGCAAACTATTTTATAACATTCCACTAATGAAGGAGAGAAGGTGGTGAGGTGGTGATATATTTAGTTGTATCTGTGTCGTACTGAATTTAAGGATTTCTAGAGTTTGAGTGTTTTGTCATATGTCATATATGGTGTATGAAATGTAAAGGCGATTATGGATGACAGAGATGATTAAACCGCATGAAGATTTCCTCACTGCGTTAGCCTGGTAGGACAGAATATTATGATGAAAACTACAGTCATGGTAGTAGGTTATGCCACTTTCAAACATACAAGACACGCAAGAAAGGAAATGTACTGTAATGTAATGTCGTTGCGCGTTCGCGTAATCTTCATTCTTCCTCGGCTATCGTAAGAGCCTGATCAGTTGAAAATGGGGATTTGGTGTCGCTGGCAACAATAAAACCTGCTTAGGTCTCCATGTAAAGTGCCCGACTTTTTTTCCTGGTGGTAATAAAGTTTGGAATTTCTCGACAGTTTTTCCATATATCCCCTAACATCAAATTTCATGTAAATCCGTCTAGTGGAAGTCACGCTGATATGTGCGGACAGACGGACGAACCGACAGACAGACAGAAGGACGAATACACTAACAGTTTGACACACTTGTAGTCAAGGAGAGCGCATTGATGGAGATTTAATGTTTCTGTCGACAATAAACCGTACTTAGGTCTCAATATTTGACGTTTTGCTGACCGTGCATCTCAGTATATTTATCTCAGTATTTAACCAACTTGATGCACGAGACGGCCACCTATAGGTGTGATGATACCAGAGGCTGTGTAATGCAATTTTGACCTTCTGATGATGAGCACATGTGCTCGAAACATGTAGAGGCATGAAATAAAACTTACTGTGAAAAAAAATTTTGTGCATCAAGTTGGTTGAATATTGAGATAAAAAAATTATATCTCAATGTAAAGTGTCAGAAATTCTTGCCTGGTTTTAAACAAATTTATGTTTTCTCGTCATATTTTCATAACAGTCTCTAATATAAAATTTCACAGAATCCGCCCAGCGGGTGCCGCGCTGATCCATGCTGACAGATGGACAGATGGACTGATATGACGAAGGAAACACAAGTTTTTCGAATCTATGCGAACGTGCCTAAAATGAATATGGAGGAACCAACCTACACGCATATTTTTGTCAGTGTGCAATTTCTCCGCAAGTGTAATAAGTTTGTTTTTAAGACGTACAAGGCGAGGTTGAGTTACTTGCGAGGCCGCAACTGAACATGGATTGTGGCTGGTCAGGCTTAAGACATTGAGCAGATTGTATCTTTTGTCCGTCTCTGAGCACGGCACGGCTAATATTATGTCCCGGCTGGTGCAGGTTTTGACTGTGAAAAAAGCTACCTTTCTCGGCGTCGCGATAGTGTGGACACTATATACGTGACATGTGAGGACGTCTACCGAGAAAATAATTTAAAATTGAGAGGTGAGAACTATAATACATTCTAAAAGAATGTAGTTCCTTCTTCATTCTACACGGCGCAGAAGACTAGGTTAAAAACGGGACAACCCGCTGAGTATTTGCAAATTCTATTTGACAGTCGTGTTTGAGCAGGCACGGTTCACGGAAATATCAAATATTTGTGACAATTTTGAAGCCTGTTATACCTTTGAAAATTGGTGTTTCATTTAATTAGCAAGCTCCAGTGGAATCGGATATTCATGGCAAAACGATAGAAGCCTTTGATGAGGCTGACAATTTTTTTTTATGACACACAAAATTCCAGGCAGTGTCATTTTATTATTCTATGTGATACAATTTTGTGGTCAGATATTTTCAAATAATTGTTTATATATACACGGAAGATGTTGCATACGCACAAATATTGTTCATTAATACACATTAAGCTTTAAATTCAACAGTTATTTTCATAAGAGCAGCAGCATCCAACTTAAATTTCAATGGGTTTTGTTCTGGGATATGTGAGTGTACCTTCATTGATATGTAAATAACTGCCCCATTTTCTCGATGACTCCCGGTTGTATACTTACAGTACTTTTCGTTCAGGTTACAAGACTTAAAAAAGTGGCTCGAAAACGATTTCAGTCGCTAGTAACTATGGACGCACATTGGCAGCCCTACACATAAATTTGTAGGGAACAATTCACAAAATAAAACCAACAAATGCACACAAGTTAAAAATATATTTTTTTACGTACAATTTGTCATAAATCTGGCATGCTTCGATCCATCTTGACCATCTTCAGAGAGTTACTGAACATCAATAAAACCTCTACACATGGATTATTAAATGTTTCTAAATTCTTGCAAAAACTTTTGTAGGTATTATAAAATTGTTTGCAGTAGTGTAGAACTGTTCCGTAAGATCCGGATGTTGTAGATTCGTAGCTTTTTACAATGGTTCATTGTCAGAATTGTCACGTTTATATTTCGGTAGCCAACACGGTTTAATAACCCATCTGTGTTTTTGTATAGGCGAATGATCCCAGTTACTCTCTGAAGATGACCAAGGTAGACTGAATCATGTCGGTGTTATGAAAATTTGTGTGTAAAAATGTAATTCTTACATTGCTGCATTTGTTGGTTGTATTGTGTGTATTGTTTGTTAAGGCACGGACATGGAACACTTTAATATTTTTAGGGAACACAGGATATTGGCGAAAAGTATTTTGTTTCACTGTGGATTAAACCATTCTTGAAATTTTCAACGTTTAGTATTGTTATTTATCAAGTTTAAAATTGTGTCTTTGTCAAACTGAGCACTGTACCACGAAGACGTTGTGTGAATGAAGTGTAACTTCACTATCTCTTAACCTCAATAGTTGACTGAGATGTCTTACCTTCATTAAACTAAAAAAACAAAAAAGGGAAGGTGATCCCGTTACAGACCCGGTGTGACCCAGAGGGTGGGTAGAGGTATAGTTCTACTCTTTCATGACCGCGGCACTAGAAGGTGGTGAGTAATCAGTAGCAAGCCCCGGCCGCACTTTACCCCTGGGAAAGACCCGGTACCCATTTTACAGGAGGCAGGGTGAGCCTCAGGACCGGTCTGGACGGCCGAACAATCTCGTCCCCACCGGGATTTGGTCCCGGACCTTCCAGCCCGTAGTCAGTCTCTATACCGACTGAGCTACCCGGTCCACCTCCACTATACTACTTAATCAAAATTATAATTTGAAATGCAACTTACCATTGACATTTTATTTAAGTACCATATATTTTAAAAGAAATATATGAAACGTACACTGTTCAGAACAATGTCGATAGCTACTTAGAACAATTCGAATTGTTATAAACATATGAGGCCTTTTGATATCAGTATGAACGTTTCCAATGTCTCTACGAAATTCCTTGTCCATTAACGTTCCTACTAATAGCTAATTAAATTATTTGAATTATTGTTTTGTGTTTCATTCAGTGGCATTAGGAATATTAATATCCTGTTCCAATAACAGTACCCTTCAATATCCATTCAGGCTTGTGCAGTTTCGAAATATTAACCTTAATTTTACGTTGACCCTCGTTCAGAGTTTTGCCAAGGAAACGAAAGTATTTTTCTACATCGTGGCGCGGACCTTCTTTTATCAAGTAAGGAAAAGGCTAATTATCCAGTTTGTTATACACGTTGTCATATAACATGGACAGGACAGCTGGTGTGTCCCAGTTGTCCCTCTGTCTGTAGTAATATCAGCCGAGAAACTCAACAATATCCGTATGTGTTAGTAAGGTGCAGGAGAGACTGGGAAATATGGAAGAAGAGTTAGTGGAAAATACGAAAAAAGCAAGAACGCGCCATTTGTCTTGCAGTTTCTGCTGCTTCATGATCCATGTCTCTTTCGTACATGGGAATCCCATTTGCGAGATAGTAAAATCACAGGTGAGTTGGAAAATAGCTTTTGTTTTTAACATGAAATATTCGCAATAAAGCGTTTCATTTATCAGTCTTCGGAACTTTGTTTAAAACTCTGAAGATCAGGATATACAGACCTCTGTGGCAGTTGATTCGCATCAGATGAAATGTGGTCTGTTACTTAAAGGGAGTGACATATTTACGAATTTCACATTCTCCAGGAATGCATCACAAATCAAGTACTGCAATTCGAAACAACGAATATGCACACAATTGTTTAAAGTCTCAATATTACAACATACAAGCTGCTACATATTTCGGGTCTCACTGACCCATCATCAGGGAGCTCCCAATTGTACAAAACAGTTGCTTAAATTTTTCTGCACGTAGCTGCCGGAAACTCCTCACTATGTAGAATTTATATAGTAGATAGAGTTGTGCACTGAGAACAGTAATTGGGGCAGGTTTGTATTTGTACCCTTAGTTACCCAGCACAAATTGTGCATGCGCGATATTCTTATCTGTGGCATTCCCGGCTCTACAACACTTTTCCACGTTTTCTCTTAAACGGCACGATTTTCACAAAGTGTCTTTGAACATAAAATATGTGTTTTGATTTTCTCTACAACTTTGAAACATCTTATTCTCAGAAGAACTGAGAGAGACGTCAAAAAATGTATGTTGGTTTTCACGTAAAGTAGATGTCATTGTTGTCCGATTTTAATTGAACTTTAATTTTCTCAACATATTTTCGAAAAATATTACATTATCAAATTTCTTGAAAATCCATCCAGTGGAAACCGAGTTGCTCGCTGCGGACAGACGGACTTACGGACAGACGGAGAGATGGACACGCGGATGGACATGACGGAGCTAATAGTTGCTTTTCGCAATTTTGCGAACGCGCCTAAACACTCCACACAATACGATCGCTGATAATGTTAGAACACATCTACAATTACTACATATATTCCAAAAACTGCACAAGTAAGCAGTTTTTGGAATACATATGGTGACTTTTTTACTGAACGGACCATGAATAACTTTAAAGATCCAAAGTTTTCTCCTTCGCATGAAATTTAGCAAGGAGAAAAAGTACATTTTTTTTGTACATTTTTCACTCGTGCATTGTGATATAATTGTTAGAAATTTGACCAACAAAATTCACACACTTAATTTTTTTATTTACAAAATATTGTATGCATTTCGTTGCTGCAATTTGTAATAATAAAGACTCCTCTACATTTTTTAGAAAAGTTGCAATGAAATAACTTTAAAATACAATTTTGTATTTATTGATGTGCTAGATGTAAAACTGCAATGAGATAAGTGGTTCGAGATTAATATCGTACACTTCGGGTCAGCTTGAAATAACTTAGGTGTAAAATTTTAACCTTTTACAACATGGCGGCAAGCATCATCAGTGGAAGTTTTTCTATCTATAGCTCTAATCTGTGGCATTTTATCAAGGGTTGTACAAAAGTAAAAGCTGAAGTGCTCAGACCTCGACATTCTGCATGTACCCATAATCATCGTATCGTAACCTGCTTCAGGTGGAATCACTTTGTTTTATTCCGACTTCTAACTACGAAATAAAGGAGCAGCATTATTATTCTTTTCTCTCCAACTAAGCTGTCTATGCCGAGATTATTCAGGCCCTTTACTGTAGCCTTGCTTATTTCTGGTAATGTATTCATGCCCGTGCTACATTCCTAGTGTATGTAACTTCGATATGGAGGAGATTCTGAAAACTGCGAATTCGAAATGACGCAGAACGAAATGGCAGTAGCTTATTTGAAGTTATTATCTCGTGTTTATCTAGAGGAACTACGAACTACTACAAAATACGGCACCTAAGTTAGGACAACAGTTTAAGGATGAAAGATTTTAACTCGCGAATTACACAATACGAACCTGGTTTCCTAACCACACACTGGCAACATTAGTTGCTTGACACTGCCGAATGCGAAAAATCTGAGATGCAGTAATCATTTATTTGTAGGTACTGTTCTGACCTTCGGTCGAAGGGATTTATGGCAGGTAGGGTAAAGATAAAACAGACCATGAAGGCCCGGAGAGGGAGTAGGGGTATACCTCTGCTCTTTCTTTAACCTCGGCGCTAGATGGGGGTGGGTGTTCAACGCCATGCCTCGGGTATTTTACCTTGGGGAAACAGACCCGGAACGTATTTTACAGGGGGCTGGGTGGGCCCCAGTGCCGGACTCGAGAGTTGCGGAAAATCTCGTCCCCACCGGGATTCAATCCGCAGACCGTTCTACCTGTAGAGAGTTGCTATACTGACTGTGCTTCCCGGTCACGGATTTATGGAAGCCAAACCAATTTAAGTAACTGTATGGCCGGTCCCTTCGTGGATGTTGAAATCGAATATGTAATGATTACATGAAAACGGCCCTTCTCACCATAATATTAAAATTTTATTGTTCTTTTTACAATGGCGCAACAGCCCCTAGTGGACCAAGGCCTCCTCATTGTCGAGGATTACACTCAGACAAACCACACTCGGTAGGACTCCTCTGGATGAGTGACCAGACTGACGCAGATACATCTACCTGACAACACACAACTCTCACAAGATACAAACATCCATGCCACTGACGGGATTCGAACCCGCAATTCCAGCGAGGGAGCAGCCGCAGACCCACACCTTAGACCACACGGCCACTGGGATCGAAAACATTTTATTGTTACTGCTTCAAAATTAGAGTAACTTAATGAAATAAGGGGGAACTATAAACATGATAGAGAATGGTTAAGAAATAACAAAAAATTTTGTATAGTTTTGACCTTAGTGTGCAAGAACAACAAATGTTAGTGAACCTGTACAAGACCACCATATAAAGGTAACCAGTCAATCCTAAAATGTAGCACGGTTCAAATAACTTTTAGGAAGTCTGTGACAAATGTAAGTTACGTCAAGAAGGAAGTTCATCTGGCACAGGATTCTTAGAATACGTGCAAATAGTCAGATCTTGCGGGTGTAAACTTCCATCGTTTCTTCTCAAGCCTACGGTTTAAAGTTTGACTACAATTTTACCTATGTTACATGGGAATCAGTCTTTTTTTAATTTCAAAGGAAGACTAAAGATTTGTGGATAGTTATACCAAGAGGAGGGGAGTTTTAAAAAATTTACCTCGTAACCTTACTTTTTAGCCAATATTGTTGAGGCGAATAAATTAATTTTAAATAAATCTAAGCCGTGACTCAGCCTGTTGAAAACTTGTTGTTAGTTCAATTAAACCTAAGGTGCTTTGAAAGGAAATTACGTGTAGATGTATGACTGTGAGGGGAGACAAGGGGTGCGTGGAGGGCATAAGAAAGAGTGCTTTGGAACTATTTGGAGGGAGGAGGAAAACTTTGAGACGAGATACATTTTAAGGCTATGGAGAGGTCTGATCTGAGGAATTACCTTCCTTTTCCAGCGCTGAATTTTGGATGCCAGTAATTTACACGTAGGTGATTGCGAAATAAAAACTGTTTTGACGCGATGGTTGATAACACGTGGCACTGACTTCTGTCAACAGGGAATAAAGGGGCTAGATACACGATACCACAAATGCCTCAGTTGTGGCGGAGACTATGTGGAAATAGAGTGTGAAGTCAGTAAAACTGTTGACAGTACTTTACAGTGGAAGATGAAGAAATAAAACTATATGCATTGCATAATTATGTGGGTACTGTCGTATAACGAAGAGAACCAGGTGGGCAAGGATATGGTACGTCACAGTCTAACATCCTACGTACCTTTAGAGCGATAGTGTTACTGAATAATTCTGTCGGTAGTTCTGAGAGCTGGCAGATCTTGTGTTGAGAATGTAAATACCTGTTCAATTAAAATTTTGGTTTGCACCTGGTAACTCGTAACTGACAAGGTTTGTAATCCGCCAACAAAATACCACTTCAAGTTTGTTCGGTATGCAATTAATTTCTGCAGGAATTCAACCACGTCCAGTAACTTATTAGCTATATGATACACAAATGGAAACAGAGATTTCGTCGAAATGGATACAATTCAGTGTTTCTGTTCTGGCTTTGCTGTACTCGCTCTTTATTGACGACCGCACCCTCTGTCGAACTTGCTAATTAAGCCTTGACATCTGTCACAGTTACGCTTAGCAACATTTCTGTAAACTCATTGTAGTACTGATGCGACTGTGTGGTTTTATCATGCCCATTACTATAAGCAGTATCTGGAGTTGAATGTACAAGTTATTTACAGTAACTATATGGAGAGATCTAAATGTTCCTGTTTTGTCACGCTTTAATGAGGTAGTCCATAAAGTCTGTCCCTCGTAACAATGGCACTACACGTCATCAGGTTGCAGGCGGAAAGAACTATTTCTGGTTTTAAAGGACAGCTACTAATGCGTTATGTTGAATAAGCAGTTGCGGGCGGCCAACAAGTATCGGGCTTCCAAATGTAGTTTGAATGGGTTTAAGATTCCACCACTGTAAAAATGATGAATTCTATTATCACAAGCTTCGTCGTAAAGAAAGAACATAACTTCAGAGTCTTTAAGAGAGTACGTGACTTGGATCTGTGGGGAGGAAATTAGCAAGAGAATAGAGGAGTTTGTATGCCGAGGAGCTTAATAATATCCGATATTCGCCAGATACAATTTTAGACTAAAAATCAAGGAGGATGAGGTGGGAGGGACATGTAGCACGTAGTGGGTAGGTGAAAAAGTCTGATAAATTTTAGTTGAATAATCTAGGAGAAGATACGGCATATTGGATCAAATATTATTAAAGTTCGTAAGCCCTGGTGTCAATACTTCCGTCTGTCCAAGCGTACCGCTTGGCTTTATGACTGGCAAAACTTAGGTCAACCAAACACGGCAGGGTATGGAGGAAGTTCCCGTGCTGCCCTTTACCGGGATGTGTTCAGTGTTCACGGAGGAAAACTGTGCACATCCTGAGATCTTCCAGAGGCAATCTGATCCTCTGTTCTTGGCGTAAACTGTACTGTATCTCACACTGCAGTGAACTGAGCTGTGAATATGTTAAAGGTGTCGCTGCATTCTGTTTAGTTTATCTTTGGGTAGGTATTAAATGATGTTGTCACCACTTGTTGTAGATAGTTACTGAATATAAACCTCTAACAGGAATATATATATATATATATATATATATATATATAATTTGTATAAGACATGACCGTGTTGATATATAGATGTATGATAACCAGACTGAATACACAACTAGGAAAAAGGTATCCACACTTTTATATGTACTATTAAGAGTATTTTAACAATTTATTGACAAATATTTTGTAGTTAGTATTAATAAATATTTAACTTAACAATCCAAACATTGTAACTGGTTTAGGTAGGTGACGCTGATGATGAACTTAAAAAGTCTAAACTTATCTGTCAGTATACGTAAAAAAGGGAATGCAAAGAAAGCTCTATTTGGTCTGATATTGTGTGTATCCAGTGGGAAATTAAAGAAGAGATTCCCGAAGGTATTATAGCTTCCCGTTAAAATAATTATTAGTTGTGGAAAAATATGTTCTGTTTTCCCCTTTCTGAATTATTTCCTCGGGAAAGCGTTCTTTTGTGTAGTCTTGCACAGTGAAATTCCGACACGATTATTTAAGTATAGTTATTGTAATCTAATGTAAAATGAGTCACCTCGCTCTGTGTACTCCATCCCACTCCGTCAACAAGTAAGTACACACCACTCTAGACCGATATCCACATTCACTCATCCGTGTGATAGATAAGACACAATTTCAGTCCTTTTGGGTGAACAAATTTATGTAATATATTTCGACTTCGAAAGAAAAGCTGTATTTTATTTAAGGAAAGGACTTGTTAGTGTGATATCGTTGGTGGTGACAGATATAAACTTTGTCGGTCACTATACCTGTGAATCACTTTATAATGCTGCTAATAGGGAATCTATAGCTAGGCTGGTAATGTCATGAATAAATATGAAGTTGTTTCTAAACATTTCCGGAATTCTTTGGTATATTTCACAGTAATTGCTGCATTATGGAAGTTTCTGTCTCGTAAGTTGGTTCGTCACCTTAGCGATGCGGTCGGAAGGAAACGCCCCGAGAAATGAAGAACCTACGACTGGTGTCTTCTTCAAGACAATGCTCCAGCACACCGGTCGGTTTTGGTCAAGGATTTCTTGGCAAAGAATAATGTGACGACACTCTAGCATCCTCCACTCTCCCTTGATATGGCTTCAGCTGATTTTTACCTTTTCTTTCGACTGAAATCAGCATTGAATGGATAGTGCGTTTTCGATGTTACTGACATAATTAAGAATGGGACGGAAGAGCTGAGAGGGCTTTCACAAAATGGCTACAAGGAACATTTCCAATACCTTTTCAATCATTGGCAGAAGTACATAATGACACAAGGGGAATATTTTGAAGTAAAATATAGCTTAAATGATTGAACGGTTTTGTGTTTCTCAGGAATAAAGTGATTCCGGGATAATTTGAACCTATCATGCAATAAACAAATTTATTCACCATCTCATGTTCCTAAATAAAAAATCAATTAAACAACAAATTTGTCCTTGTCCACGCCAGGGAGGCAGGTGGGAGAGTGTCAGTTCAGCTTCATTCATTCTTAACCTTTGCGCTAGAAGGAGGCAAATGGTCAGCTTCACTCTTTTACGGCTTTACCCCCGGGCAAGAACCACGGTACCCATTCAAAGTACACAATTAATAAAAAAAATTAACATTTAGAAAGCCAAATATAAACCCTCGTTCTTTGGCAGAATAAATTTGCTTTTATATATATAAATGTGTGTGGGGGGGGGGGACGGGCGTAGCTCAGTCGGTATAGCGAGTGACCACGAGCTGGACGGTCCAGGATCGAATCCCGGTGGGGACGAGATTTTTCGCCTGTCCAGACCGGCTCTGGGGTCCACCCAACCTCCAGCAAAATGGGTACGCGTTCTATCCCGGGGATAAAGCGCGCCCGGGACGTGCTGCTGACCACTCACCCCCCTCTAGTGCCGCGGTCATGGAAGAGTATAGCTATACATCTACCCATCCTCTGGGCCACACCGAGCCTGTAACGGGATCACTTTACCTCTACCTTTATACATATATATACACACATACGTACATATAGATATATATATTTCGGTCCGTAGTAAATTTCTGTAATATTCCAAGCAAATTAATTAAATGACACCGGTTTCTGTTAACTTAAAATGAGCACATTATAATTTGTGATTATGAGACTGTTGTCTGTCGAATGAGCCGTGTCGGTGTCTTAGTCATAGTGAATGTACGTCACTCGGATTTGTGAGAAGCAAAAAAAAAATGGACAGGTATATAAAGTTAACACAATGCATCGTACATTCAGTTAGAAAATTGAATAGGGTAATTGAAAATGACTTCTACTGCCAAAATTAACTGAATAATATAAGAGATATTAAATATTCAAATCTTATGTAATAAAACCAACAAACGCACACGTACGAAATACGTTTTGTCACATCGTCAACCATCGAAACATGTTGATAACTAATAATATGTGATAAAACAATTTATACGTGTGCGTTTGTTGGTTTTATTGCTTAAGTTTAAATATTCATTCAATACGCGGATATGGAATATATTGAGAAATTAAATAATTCCAGCAAAATTTGATAGCATCATCAGTTAAAGCGTAATGAATGCAATTAAATTATTTTCAGAAAACGGGTACATTTCATTACGTAACATAAACCAAGAACAGTTTTCTCCTGAAGTCAGTAGAGGTTATTGACACAGGTGGATGTTCTTGCAAGCCATATATTTGATATTCCTTCCCATCTTGAACAAATTTTGTTCCATAACTTTGCATTCGTTGTAAACTTTCTTTAATTGAGCTTAGAGAGACTACGGAATTGTCGTCAAAATCCTTAATATAACTGTCCTGTTCCTTGCCTGTTGAAACTATCATTACTGTAGCTGACATTTCTATTTTCCTTTCAAGTTAGCGTACGTTGCGTGGTCGTGGACTATGCAACTGCAAAAGGGAGAACGTACAGTGATATATATATATATATATATATATATTCTCTTTCAGAGATCATCCGCTTCCTGGGCGTACCACAGGGCATAACAATGTAGCTATCTTTGTACTGTAGTCTAGACACCGCAAGGGAGATAGTTTAAACTTACTGTGTCTCCTCAGACGTGGAGATAATGTGAAATAATGTGAAATGCCAACTTGATGCAACAAGGTAATTTTATTGACGTATTCTTAGCTCGACATGTTTCGGGTATATACGCCCATCATCGGGAGCATTAGATGTTGAGTTGCAGCATATGGTTTTCTGCACCGAGTTTTTGGATGGGTGGTGGTCTTGAGAGCCGCTGCGTAGGTCGTGTGTGTACGGTGCGGATGGTGCCGTGCACCATACACACGACCTTTCAATGATAATACTAGCGATAACATGGCCCAGCATTTACAGATATGCTCAAATTGTGTGTTTGCAACAGACAGTACGCGTGTGATCTCCATCCCTTCAATTCATGTGGTTTATGGTCATAATGGTATGTTTCACATTTATAGGATATGAAATAACGCAGGGCAGTTTCATTTTTAACAATCATGAGTTTAAAATAATTTGTTCTAATCGAAGGCTTTTTGTGGTTGGGGGTGTTAAATGTATTTCCGAAACTGTCAAATTAATGGCGTTGTCCATTGACTTAGTACCGTAAGAATTTCCGATACGTGGTCCTTACTTGGCAAATTTTCTTATGATTATATTAGGGATAGCAGGAAATGCAGTTTCAGATATCGAAGACTAAAAATGTGAAATATTTGCCTTATACATAATATCAGGTTCATTTTAATAAAGCAGGGTAATAAAAATCATGTCGGATAATCGAAAATTTGCAGCCTAGAGCGAGAAGGTATTGAATTGTGATAATATCCGATACAGTGTAATATTTCAATCAAGCGGAAAATGAACTCCTTTACCCTGAACTCTGTGGCCCGACCCGTTTATTTTCATGCACTTGGCTTACGACATGATGTATGGCTTCAAGTTTTCGTAGCGGTTGTATGCACTACAGTCTTGGACGAACGGCCATGTAAAAATGGAGTTAGTAACCACCGCTCTGTGTTCTTGTCTCCGTGACAAGTTGATGTGATGAATGGCATGGCCACGTCTTGTGTGTGTATTTAGGACTGTCGCAGTTCGAGATTTCGGTATAATGAAGCTTGCGGGAACGTCAAACATCGCACGAACACCTAATGAAAGAAACAGAGACAAACACCGAAATGTTGGGTACTGAATCCTCCTTACATAGCTGGTTGCCCAGAAGATTACTGCGTGACAAAATGTTGCTTGCATTTTATACACCAGTTTAGCTTTGACATTCAGAGTTCTTTGTCTCTCTTAAAGCTATGTAGACTAGAAGAGAGAGAGAGAGATAGAAGACTTAATTTTAGAAGAGTAAATAAACGGGTGAAAACACAGAGAACTGAGAGAAGCTTTGTGTCGGGGGTGGGAGCAAAAACATTACTACTTTCGAATGTTTCCAGTTTTGCCCTCTCGTCCTTCTGATAGCAGTACTATAAGTCGAAGTTAGAATAGTGATGCGATAATGACATGAGATGTGGGCTGAAGACTGGAACATATGTACATTGTACGGAGTGAAATTGAATCGCTCACAAGCTGTTTATAGTGCGATCCTCTGCTAAAAAAGAATGTAGAAAATATACTGTATACCTACAGGGACGCTTAGTTTTCGATACACATGTGACCGTTAAGTGTCACACGGTATCAAATGAGCAAACCATGCGCTTCACATTGTTACAGGTACAATAAGTGTAGCCAGCTTCTGTCTGGAAAAAAAATGAGCTTGCCGCGAGCAGTAATATGCATCCAATTTATCATCGCGTAGTATTTGGAGGGCCCTCGACTGGTATCGTCCCGTTCTCATGCGATATCACTTGAATGGCTCTTGATCCACAGCTGCAGTTATGGCATGTTCACTGGCTGGTCTACGTACAGTGCGAGAGCGAATTCCATTCACAAGTGCCGTGTTGTTCGTCGAAACACTTAGCATATATTTGGCGTCAAACAGACAGTGCGAATTTCCGTGCGTCAGTACCAGCTCGACTGTTACAGACACCGACAATTAGAAGCATTTCGCAGTAGTCGTGTGTGTGTATATTCCAGGATTATTCGATAAAGACAGCCATGATGTCCGCTGTGAGCCTGTGAGTATACTGCACAGGGCTCTGTGTCGGCGTGACGACATAACGCTGCTGATTGTGTTACACCCTTCGGCGGTGACATGAATCGAGAAAAGAAAACGTCTTAGGACATGGGCTTATCGACTAACATTTTCAAGGAATTACGCTATGAAAAGTATGTGCGGGAATTTCTTTCCACCATATTATTTATTCATTTATTGTGACAAGTGCTTTATCTACTAGTATATTAAGGGATGAATGACAAATTTTAAGACTACGAGAAATGTTATAAGAAATTAGTAACAATAATTTAGTATTTGCTAGTCTTGTTAAGCGAAACTTTACCGTGTGTTCAGTAGCTAAATTTTATGAGCACTACTGTACATAATAGAATAGAAAGTGGCCTTAAACTTTGTAACTTTCCGGACAGCACTATTCTTTATACATATGTAACTTGTAATAGAATACCCTTTGTTAGTGTCTACTTTTGTTTGGTTATAGTGAGGGGGGCGGGTTCACGTTCTTCTGTGGTTTGACGTTCATTTATCCCTGTACCAACTTATTATGCCTTGGGCTGTGTTACAGATTTCCCTAATGAGGTTATGTGATGTTGCTTCGTAATATATTTATGTAAATATTAGCCATTTTATTTTGTATCGTAGACCTAAAACGACCAGACCTATACTTGTTGAGTAACGACTAAAGTTCTGTTTGCATTATGAGCTCCTGTTATACAGGGTGATTAAAAAAAATGGACTCAATTGAACAGTAAACCGCGCCTCAACACACGCCAGACAGTTGGTTGCTGTATTCCAAGTTCTCTGCTCGCTCTACGGGTTGACTTGCGTGGGCCACGCTCAAAACTCTCTTGAATTCGTCTCGCGTTCTCTTCTGATACACGTGGTCGGCCGGAGCTTTTGCCTTTACACAGACAGCCTATTTGCTCAAATTGGTGATTCCAACGACAAATGCTCCTCCTCGTTGGAGATTAAATGTTGAAACGAAGACGAAACGCACGCTGCACAGCAGTCGCCGACTCAATTTTAATGAACTCACATACATACATACATACGTACGTATATACATACATACGTACGTATATACATACATACATACACACATACATACATACATACACACACACATACATACATACATACATACATACACACACATACATACATATACATACACACAAACATACATACATACATACACACATACATACATACATACACACACACACATACATACATACATACACACACATACATACATACATACATATACATACATACATACACATACATACATACACACATATATACGTACATACATACGTACACACATACACACATATATACGTACATACGTACATACATACATACATGCACACATAAATACGTACACACATACATACATACATACACACATATATACGTACACACATACATACATTCATACACACATACATACATACATATATACATACATGTAGTTAGTTACAAGGGAGTTTAATTCACATTGTTTTTACACTTACCATTTTTGTGCCGATTTTTTTTTATCGACCTGTAATTTGCTAACTTGGAGAGTGAAAATTCTTGTAGCGTGACGCAATCAATCATCAGTGATGTGGCGCAATTTACAGCTCTCAAGAAATATACGATGAAGCTAATTTTCCGGCTGAACTGAACCAGAATTTTTCACTGTTTTCCTTCTACTGTTTTTGACAACTGGAACTGTCGATATCCGAACTTTGAACTATTGTTTTTTACAACACACTTCAATACAAAAGAAACTCACTTAACAAAATTTTATTGATTTCTTAAACTCTTGCCCAGTGCTTGATACAAATCTAATGTGTCTTGGAGAAGTTAAGCATGTAATATTAATTGGGTGCCACCATTTTAATGCGGAATGTCTCAAACACACAACTAGCAATCCGGCTGCAGCAGTGCCGCTTCTGACTCATATTCATGTGTGTGCCTAATTAAACCCTCAACCAAACACCGATCGTCATAACTGAAGGTCATAGTAAATATCCGTAGTTCATAGAAGCAAACTGTGACCATATCGCTTTCTGCTACATTCCTTTCCATTTTAGTTTTTTCTATACTACAGCCATTAGACATTAGATATGTTATGTATAGTTTAAGTTATTTACAGTGTTGTTAAATTAATTTAAAATAAGTTTACTAATTAAGTACAGAATAGTGAGGATGTAATATGAGATTTGGGCCTTAAACGTTTTGAAAGAATTCCTTAAGGGCCGCATTGTTAGGTACCAGTTCAGCTTGTGTCCGATGTAGTTATTCCTTTCATATCTGAGAGCTTCCTACAGTGACGTTTTAGCCAATCAGCCCGCACGCAGAATAGTCGAATATTTCAACGTGAAGTCAAGTCAAGCCGACTAAAAGCACACTGGAGGATAATTTGGAAAATCAACATTGCCTGTCGCAAATTGGGGATTATTTACAAAGAAGGACAATTCTGACGCTGTTGCTCTTGTAGGCTGTATTTATCTAAATTGTCAATTCGTGAATGATACTTTTGCTACTCTGTTGTAAGAGGCGTGCAACTGACGATTTCAAACAAAATAATAACAAGAACGAGTTACTTAAATGTTGGCTTCTGTGTCAGGAATTAAATTCTGTGCAATAAAAATAAATAATTCAGACTACCGCGATGAATCCCGTCATATTAAATAAAGGCGAAATTCACACAAGACTATATTTAATGGAACTGATAGTAGGTCAGTACTCACCTGTATACTGACATAATAAGCATTCATTGTTAAGCCTCATTCTTTACTATTATTACTTATAGAAGGAAAATTATGTGGGTTCCTATAAGCCCTACAGACCTCTATTAATACAAAAATATTGTGCTCCTTTGTTCATAAAGTGCCAGACTTCACAAATAATCCAGAATGCTCTTGAGGCAATTTCGGACCCTATCACGGGGTCTTTATTTCCTCATGGAAGATGGGTAGAACTATGTTCTGACATATTCTAGTTATTTACTACAACGTTTCGGAAATGTGAACATACCGCCCATTTTTAGCAGATTTCTCAGTTATGGAACGTTACTCAGATGTGTTCAGCACTTCTCAATTTTTTCCGTACATGTGTACGGATGATGCGACAGAGAAATTTTAATAGAAGCCGCGAAGGAATGCGAAAGTGCATACTGATGTCCGTAATCTAAACCATTAACGTAGAAAAATGTGATAAGAAGTCGCCCTCAAATGGCAATATGTTCTTATCAAATTTCGGTCAGTTACTCTACAATTTGAAAGGGACGGACACACAGACACCAGATATCATAGGACTAAGTTTTGGATATTGAGAAAAAATATTAATGGCTCGGTGTTCGATTCTCTGCCGAAGAGGCTTTTTTCTTTTCCACAACGTCCAAACCGACTCTGGGGCCGACCCATCCTTCTATTCATTGAGTACAAGAGGTGAAACAACTAGAGCTGAAGCTGATAATTTACTTTTACGTAGCGCCAAGGTTAATAATTGAAGGAAATTTTCCTCTGCTCTCCTATATGCCTTAATGGTCTACACAGGGACAATTTCACCCTTATATCTACCCAAAAATTATATGCCACAAATACTTGCAGTTATTACAGAGTTGATTCTCATACGTCAAGATTTAAAGTCACTTGTATTCTATATTAGAAAAGCTGCTACTTTCTTCAGTGCAATTTTGGGGGAAAAAATTGTGCAATGAAGCACCAAAACGCATCTCTCCGATAGTAAGTGACATTCAGCAGGGTTTCTGGGTCAGCGAGCTAGAATTTCTTTAGAAGTTTCCATGCTTGTATGACGTACTTTATCGTGGATCTTTTGAAAATAACGTGCCATTGGCCGATAAAATTTTATTACATGTAGAAGTGTCGCGTGCGGTATCATGTTGACCTAAGTACTTTAGCTTCACTCATATCCAGCTATAAAACTTTGTAGCTAACCTTGCTCTGACTGAAGTCAGAGCAAGGTTAGCTAAAAAAATTTCACTGTGAACACGAATTTTGAAGTACAAATAAGGCTGGATGGCTCAGTGATGCCATCCATTGTGACAGCACACTGTGACGGGTGTAACTACCATTCAAGTCTCATCAATCATGTCATGTAAAAGTCTGTGTAAATATTATTATTTAGGATTAATTGACATTTTTTTGCATTGTTTGCATGTAAAAAATCGAGAAACCTGAATACTTCACCTTTCGATTTTAGTGAAGAATATTCGGCCAATATGTTTATGTCAAATTATTATGCCAAGTGCTTAATAATAACAGATTTTGGTGACATATATTTTCCGTATATTCAGGTAAAGTTTTGCAGGAAGGTGCTAGGAAGTAACTTTAATTAAAACGTATTAATTTTAGGTTCTCAAATTCTAACCATAAACTGATTTAACATAGTCAAGAAACAATACAAGTAAATGAAAGGGTCAATTCGTAATTATAAGAGCTTAAGTTACTAATATCCCCTAAACTAAGTGCAACAAGATAAGGGGTACTGAATAATGTCGAAATTGTGTTTAGGTCTAAGGCTTGGAAGTTCTTCTCTAGTATATCTTGTTTAGTGTGCCGTGCAGGTAGCGGCCTCTGCGACGTGCTGATCACTTTTTCATGAGTCTTAACGGCTGTGTGTGTCTAATTGTATTTTATCTACAAACCTCGATAACGAGGCTGCCTATTCCCGAATTAGGGTCTTGGGCCACAAAAAAAGAGGATGTGTCAATAGGAGATGAAGTAATAAAGTAATTACTAGGTAGGAATTAAATAGTTATAATTTGAATGGTGAAAACTTGTTGAAAAGACAAAAGAAACTCTGTAGTATCCCAAAGATATGTATCAGTCTTGCTGTTCGAGAAGAGCAGAAACATCAGATGGCCTATGAAAATAAACATGGAGTCTTGGCATCACGAAGCTGTCGGCTGTTGCCTTCCGGAAAACCTACTGCTTCTCAATTAGAAAATTATTCGATTCATAATGACTAAGGATATAATCTCTATTTGTTCTGAGAACCAGACTGAATCTTACATAAACTCTGCAGACTAAATGACGTCTTACTCAATGTTGCGGTAGGCAATGCACACAGTTACCAAAGTCATATTCAGGGCCAATCATCAAGGTAAGATAGAAGCTGAACAGACATGTGAACCAGTCCTTTGAATTTTGAGGTGCGTCGTCTCCGTTGTATTGGTTCAGTAACAATTTTTTTTGGTTTATTACACATACAGTCGAACACAACTATATTTCATTTAGTAGTACAGTAGGTATACAACTACATGTTTCGGCCCTATATGTTGGCCATCTTTAGGTTGTTATTTAACTTACAGAGCAGCTATACAAGATGTGTGGGGTGTTCTTTTAGGATACTGAAACAACGAGATCTCGTTCCCCCCACCCAAACCCCAATACACTAAAAGAACACCCCACACATCTTGTGTAGCTGCTGGGTAAGTTAAATTACAACCTGAAGATAGCGAACCACATATAGGACCGAAACATGTAGTTGTATACCTACTGTACTGCTAGGCGAAGTATATTTGTGTTCGAATGTATATGAAATACACAAAAAAATTTTTGTTACATTCGTTTGAAGTTGATGCAAATAGTGAATACGTTTTAGATAAGGCCTACGTATAACACCCCACAATTATGTAATTAAATAATTAATTAATTACTCAGTTTTGTTCATAAAAGAATCAGTTCGCATCATGCTAAATCATCACTTCCGAGAATAACAGAGGAAATATACTGTATTGTAATCACTTGTGACTACACTGTAAAACGTGATACATTTCACGCAGACCAATAACAGGAAATCCACAGTAAAAATTACACATTTGCAGCTATATTCTTTAATATTATTGCACTCACCTAGGTAAGCTGCTGATATGCAGTATTTTAAAAGAGATTTATAGGGTATTGCTAATTCTTTGATAGCAAAACCCCACAACACTGCTAGTACCAGAGCCTACCATCGGACACGATCCTGAATCAGTTTCATCCTCCGAACTTCACAAACTGTCAGCTCAAAATGAGTCCTAGTATTAACCTCACGTCTCCTCGTCAGTTTCTCACTAAAATTTCTATGCATATTTAATAGAGCGTTACTGTTTACAAAAGACAAACAAAAAGTTAAAGATTAAATTTGTGCAGCGACTCTGTAAAATACTGTTGCAACTTATCATTTAATGTAACAGTTGTTTAGCTGCTTGTAAAATTGTGAAGAATTATACACATTCGGTATCCTTAAATGGCCCCAAACACTATTAAATTGCTAAATATAAACCTTACTCACTTCCGTCTCCTGTGTATATACTGCGCTTTTTATCCTTCTGCTGAAATGATGCTAATGGCACATACTGTCACTCAACGTATTATGCACAAGATACGTATAAATATATATATATATATATATATAAAATGTTATAGAGTTAAAGAATAGTAACTTATAAATTAAAGAACAGGCATTTATTGTGGGGGCACGCGGTGGTGCAGTTGGTTGAGGCACAGCGCTACAAGGGAAGGTTGCGGCTTCGATTCTCGATTGGAATTTTTTATTTACATAAATCTTCCGGTCGCACTATGACATTAGGGTCAATTCAGCCTCTAACAGATATGAGTACTAGGATTTTTTTAAATATATGTACCGTGCATCTTTACATTTTATTTTTATTACAACCAACTAAAACACAAATATTATATATATCACAATATTTTCTCTTTTTATAAAGTTCACTCCTACATGTTTCAACACCTCTGTGTCTGTTAGCGAAGTACAAGTTTTGGAACTCCATGATCATAACACAGAAGTGTCGAAACATGTGGGAGTGAAAATTATATAAGAAGAAAATATTGTAATATATATCTGTGCATTAATTGGTTTTAATAAAAACAAAAGAGTACTAGGAATATTTTATTTGGTGGGAGGGTTTAAGACGGCCAGTGCGAGAGACTGACAAACTTACCATCTTCACGTTCCTGCTCTCTTAAAATCTGGGAGCCTCAACCTTCTGGGACCCTCAGGGCCTCTCCAGGCCTGTACAGGGATTGCTTTACCTTTTTACATTTATTCTGATTTCTGCCAAAGACGTAGAAGAACTAGGAGCTTTTTGGTCTTTTCCACACCAGCACCTTTCGTTTCACGGACAATATATGTTCAATAATCAAGTTCGATCCGCGTTTTAGAGCACATCTGATGTGATCGTCGAAAAAGTGTTTGCCTCTTGTTAGTCAGGTCCTGAAGAATGTAATAAGACTGGCCTATATAGACTACTTCAAAAAACGATTTGCCCATCGCAACCAATCCATCGCACACGCAGATTGCTAAAAACAAACGTTGCCAGTTTTTTTCGGTGTTGGGATGCAATTCCTAAATATGAGGTAACTCAAATTGTTCCGACATGATCACAACGTATATCGTCTAAAAGTACCACTTTGGAAAAAGGAAACAATCTGGCTCATACAAATATGTTCAGTGCCATTTGTTGCCAAAAAGCGAAAACTCCCAAATTAAATCATCTGTTGACAAGTTATTGTATTCGATTAGACTCAGTGATTTACATTGTACACAGTCCTTGCTTCATAATACTGTTTTATACACACAGAGCAGTTGAGCTGTTTCCTGGCGATTATGCAAAATGCATCGCTTTTAGAAAGCATATCTGCTGAGGACTATTTGTTTAGCTCAGGTCGAGATGAGAAATTTTGAAATTTGAAAAAGTGTTTGCTGTATGCATGATTTACTGAGGTGAATCTGCTTATCACCATATGTTGGTGGTGGTGTTTGATACTTCCCACAGCAATGCACACTTCCCTGTCGAATGACTGTAAATCATAATACCGATGAATAGGCCATACTTGTTAATTGATTTTGCAGTTTCTGTGAATGAACATGAAAGGTGTTTTGATTGTCACTAAAGATGCCATGAACTGACTTTCGCGACGAATCCCCGCCATTTGTCTCCTCAACCGTCCAGTATAATCAAAGGGTGGTTATTTTGTAGTCAACCGTAAGAAAACAGATGTTATTTTAATTAAGAATGTAGTTTCTTAATTGAATTTTACAATATGTTGATGTACTAATAGTGTTACTCTCTATCAAACTAATTTTACTTTTACCGGCACGGAAATTTAAATTTTTTTCAGGATACATTAACAAGCTGGGACTCTAATCCTGTTTTTCTTAATTAAACTTTGGCGAATGTTGAATGGATTATGAAGCCCAAGCCATTCACTTCGATAACACAGATTTTAGAATTGTACTGCAAATACTGAGTTACATTATTAAATAAATATCTTTCCGAAATTTTCATCGTAGACTTTTATGTACGTTAGCCTGTGTCAAATGCTTCGTTGTGAGGGCGTCTCGAACAGATAGGGGACTGTCTTTCACACAAACACATAAACGAACCGGAAGTCCATTGATCGTGATGAAATATGTGCTTTATTGAAAGGTGTTTTCATGTATTTTCATTTTATTAATTCTTGAATTTTTAACGACACTCTGTTTCTAGGGTTGTATAGGGTCAAATTGCAGGAAGGTTTGTTAATATTAAAAAGGAACAAAGCAGAAGGAGGCTACGTTTATCTGATTTAAGGTACTGTCCATTTACTTACCTGGAGGGACTCAAGAAAAGCATGGAAGGCTAACGATGACATTCTGGTTTGAGATTTGAACAAGAAACCTACTTAATGAGAAACATTTCAGTTTTCAGAATCCCAAATTAATAGTAAAGAGGAAAGTATTTTTCTCAGCACTCCAGCGACGTAAGTTCATAATTCTTCGCGATGTAACATCTTCATTGACAGGTGTCTCCTTATTGTTCTTTGCCATTAGCTTATCTGGTTACTTTATATCAATTAATTGCGTGCTTTGCTTAAAAAAAGGAAATAAGAAGTTTCGAGCAGAATTCATGCAGCCGAATTTCTTATTGCAAAAATGTCTAACCTTAGTATTATTATTGTTATTATTGAACTTTTGAGCAACTACAGGCACTCCTGACTTATGTACGTAATTTAAAGTTAGGCAATTCCATACTCACGAAAGTTTAAAAAAGTGAAAAGTGCGCATTAATGGCATTTTTGAACAGCAATACGATTTTTTCTCATGCGTGAATGAACGGACAAGGAGAAGAAGCTGGCAGAAGGATACTGTTGGACGATAACACAGGAGGCCAGACGATCATGATGCGGCCGGTCAGAGTACATTGTTTTGGAGTCTGGGTATCAGCTGGACTGCCTTGGCGGTGGACATAGGATATTATTGACCAAATGTATACTGAATTCCGACATATGCAAAATTCGACTTGCGCCGGAATTCCGAAATATTGACTATTGCGTAATTCGGGAAGTACCTATACTTCTTCAGCCGGCATTCTGTATGCATTAAAATATTTTTGTGTAACCTCAAAGTTTCGCATCGTCACCATGTTTGTAATTGTTGAGCTGCAAATAACATTTTGTAAACAGTATGCAGACATATTTAGGCCCTATACCAGTACCGCATTTTAAGACTCCGGTAGTTTAATAGTTATCGTTATCAAAACCGAAAGTTGCAGAAAATGTTCACACTGCCACTGTGTTACCATTTAAAGTTCCTCAGGAATACTACCGTAAGAGAAGTTTTATACTTTTCCAAGGTTATTGGCGCAGGTAATTTCACTATTTGAAAACAGGCTGCATTTTGATGGTGGCTGTCAGACTCCAAAAATTCTCATGTCCAACATACTGAATTTCTGTTAATTGGTTCAAATTGAAAATTATGGCCACGGGATGTATTACAGTGGCTTAATTTTTGTTTAATTTTGTTAGAAATTGAAGTTGGGCTACACGCTGTGATCTCCGAAGTCCATTCTTTTCATGTTTGAAGTACATGTTTTACAATAAGTAAGGTATTAATACTAGCCAGCTGCCTGCTTGTGAATCCCCGTTTCAGGTTTGAAACAGGTGATCGCAAGCTGTTCTTCGTGTAAGTTTCTTTTCCTATTATGTTAGTGAAATCAAAATTTATGGTTTTTCTTGAAGGCTTGTGCAGATACCACTAAGCTTTTATTCTCAACACGTTACAATTCAGTAATATTTAATTTGTCGTGAACAGACAGACAATGACTTGAGGCCCGGAAACTTGGCTGACTTCCTTATTGCTGCCAGTTTTCATTCGCTTTAGCCTTTCGCAGTGGCTCGTGATCCATGTGCAAGTTCACACCGTTGCGTGTAAATCACACGTAATTGCGAGCAGTGTAGCGTGGTGCCGGTTCTTGTCAGAACAAATTCTTTTGCAGTCACCACATAGTGACGTTAAAGAAGCATGTGCCGATACTTGCAAAATTATCCGGAAATTTAACGCACAATTATTATTCGATGTTGGCACACCTATGACATTAGAAGAGGACTTTCATTTTTGCTTATATTTGATATCGACGAGAAGGTTTCATATGTGTGTGTGTGTGTGTGTTTGTGTTTGTGTTTGTGTGTGTGTGTGTGTTTGTGTGTGTGTTTGTGTGTGTGTTTGTGTGTGTGTTTGTGTGTGTGTGTGTGTGTGTGTATATATATATATATATATATACATATATATTATATAATGTAAAGACAATATTTTAAAGTCAATTTAACGTTATTATTAGGCGTTTCTTTTCAGTATTACAATATATGAATTTAGGTTTTGAATCTGTTTTACCTACCGCGCAGGCAGAAAAAAGTTTTTAACCCCAGTCTGCATGAATCACAAAAATTATTGGAAATAGACTAGTGACAGATAATAAACGCCTTTGGATTCTTTTCCAAAATTTACAAAGAATGAGCTGCAGGACTGAATGAGCTGAAAAATATTACGAGAGAAAATATTCGATGACATACAATATGTTTCAAATATCAAATTACATAAAGCTGATTATTATTTAAACAAATGATGATATGCCCGATCAACAAATCCCACGTGTTACGAAATTTTATTTTTCAATAACCTAGAACGTAGTTTGCCATTAAATTATATTTTGAGACTTTTTAGTCAAACGTAATTTCTTTTCCAGTGACAATCTTATGGAACAGATCGAAACTAATAATATACACTATATTATTAGCATACGCAAAGGGTGAAACGTAAATGAGCAGACCTTGCAGCATTCATCAAGGAGATGAGAAATTTATAAAAGTTTACTCGGAAAATTGTAAGAAATAAACCGCTTGAGAAACCTGTAAGTAGATGGGATAATAATATTAAAGTACGTCTTAACATCCAGTTGATGTTTCAATTCATTTAGTTTCGGAAAGAGACCGTCGCCCGGCTATGATGTTGATGAACACAATGAACCTTCGAGTTCCATCAACGGCGGGGAATTTTTGACCAGCTGAGCGACAGTAATCTTAAAAAACGATTGTGCAGTATGAAGTCAGAAATAAGCAGGCCTATATGTGCATAATACGAAGACACGTACTGGACACTGCCAGCGTAATATTTCCTATTCCGAAGTTGAAGATCTCCATAATACCTAAAGCCTGGAGTAATTTATATCTTTTGTGTTACAGGTAAGTTCGTTTGTAATTCTTCCGTCTAAAGCATCCCTCTGCTGAAAGATGGCTGCGAGGCACTCTGTTGTTTCGTAAGTAGACACTGTGTATTAAAATAGCACGTATCTATAACGATAGAAGACAGCACGGATGAACACTTGTTTCAGGTAAGGTGTTGTGATGTTCCTCCATGTCGCCATTTTTATCAGCATGGCAGTGGCTGAGGACTACTGTGTACGTGGATGTAATGCCACGTAATTTTGTATTTAGTTATGGACATTTCGACTGAATTAACTGCTTCCGTCTTCACTGTCAAAGTAATCTGCGCGAGCAAGTTGAACTTGGACAAATGTATGTAGTCAAACACAACTGTGTCACATGAGGTGTATTTAATGACTATATGATGGACAACTACATGTTTCGGCCTGTACTGGCCATCTTCAGGTTGTCTTAGTGAAACTTAATATCT
>Ga0123354_10000262_pt1 | contig 47369 bp, 38 predicted proteins | sample TergutLab28metaG_2_FD_97872 | JGI IMG/M metagenome (GOLD analysis project Ga0123354, IMG submission 97872) | Labiotermes labralis P4 segment gut microbial communities from Petit-Saut dam, French Guiana - Lab288 P4 | ecosystem: Host-associated > Arthropoda: Insects > Digestive system > Gut ... | reverse complement strand
TTGATAACTGTTGTATGCACCGCCACAAACATAAGTTCCATCAGGATTTCGTTGATAACTGTTGTATGCACCGCCACAAACATAAGTTCCATCAGGATTTCGTTGATAACTGTTGTATGCACCACCACAGACATAAGTTCCGTTTGGGTTTCTTTGATAACTGTTGTATGCACCGCCACAGACATAAGTTCCATCAGGATTTCGTTGATAACTGTCATATGCACCACCACAGACATAAGTTCCATTCGGGTTTCTTTGCCAACTATCATAGCACCCTCCAACAACATAAGTTCCATTCGAGTTTCTTTGCCAACTGTCGTATTGGGCAAAACAAATTGTATTTACAAATAAGATAAAAACAATTGATGAGATAAATTTAATTTTTGTCATACTATGTTTTATTTAATCCTACCTACTCTTTTTACACGGTTTTCGGCTTTCCCGTTTCACACTGCGCTGTCCGCAAATTGCATATAACTCATAAATATGCGCAACCTTTCCCCCAATAAGCCATGAATCAATTATTCGAAACCAACTCCTGCACCGAAAGCAACTTACCTTTCTTATCATAAGTTTCAGCTTTCACCACTCCTGCACCTTTAGCATACCACGTATGAGTTGTTCCTTCGGTTTTAATGCCCATGGCTGTGGTATTCGTTTTTTGCGTAATCTTGTGGCAACGGAATGTGCCTGCCTCGACCGTAATGTCTTCTATCGCCTCACATTTCCCTTCGGTCATTACTGCCGAGCAATTTATGAAGCCGATTTTCACTTTTACGCTCGCATCGTCAAGGGTTTGCCCCACGGATAGGTTGGTTGGGATTTTCATTGCCGTTCCGCTTGCCTGTATGCCGTCAAGCCCCTCGATTGCGCCCAGCATTTCTTTCATATCCAAATACATGATGCCGTCTTTTATTACGACCCGGTAGTTGAGAATGAGCGGATTGTCCTTGTTGGCAGGATTACCCTTGGCGTCAAGTACTTCGCTTTCGTAAGCAATGGCGAAAGCGTTTTTCGAGCCGGTAATCGACTTGATGGTGTTGCGTACTTGCGAAGTGATTTTGCCTTTGGCATCTTTGGTTGCAAATACTTGTACGGCGCCTTCCTTCATTGCAAAAAATCCAAATTCACTCTCGGATGGTGTGTAAGGCATGTTGCTCACTTCGGGAATTTCGCTGGGAATATCAGCAACTTTGGCGTCGGCTTCTTCCTGCGCTTTTTGTGCTTCTTCCAATTTTTCGGCTTTTTCTTCCGCTTTCTTTTCCACAGTTTGTTCCATAGCTCGCTGCATCACTTTGCCAAACTGGGCATTTGCACTTCCGTATGTAAACAGAAGAGCAAGAGTTACTAATAAATTTACTGTTTTCATGATATTACTCCATTTTTTGATTAATTGATAAAATTTCAGAGGAAAAACACTCTATTTTGCTCGTGAAAATTTCTTACAAATTTAATAATTATAGAAAAATTTGCAAATTTAATGGGTACAAAAAATTGCCCTTGACACAACTCGTCAATTAATTTTTTGCACATTTTTTTGTTTTTTGTGCAATAATCTCTATCTTTGCTAGCCAAACTTACAGCTTATGATAAAGGAAAACTTCATCAAACTATTCGAAACCAGTTTTAAAGACAATTGGGAACTGGATGCACTAACCGACTACACAACCAAAGAGACATTCACCTACGGCGAAATGGCGAAAGAGATTGCAAAGATGCATATCCTTTTCAAAGAATTAAACATTCAAAGAGATGATAAGATTGCATTAGTCGGAAGAAACAACCCTTCCTGGGCTATTGCTTTCTGTTCGGTCGTCACCTATGGAGCCGTTATTGTGCCTATTTTGCAGGATTTTCATCCGAACGATATTCACCACATTGTCAATCACTCCGAGTCGTCGCTATTATTTTTGAGCGACAATATCTGGGATTCGCTGGAAGAGGAAAAACTTCCCGATTTGAGAGGCATTTTTTCGTTGACCGATTTCCGTTGTTTACATCAAAAAGATGGGGAAACAATCCAGAAAACCATGAAAGGTCTGGATCGTTTGTTTCAGAAAACCTATCCGGACGGATTCTGTAAAGAAGATATAAAATATGCAGATAAGGACAACTCCGAATTGGCAGAGCTTAATTATACTTCGGGAACCACCGGATTCAGTAAAGGTGTAATGCTTACAGGAAACAATCTGGCAGGAAATATTACATTCGGATACCAGACAAAACTGGTGGGAAGGGGATATCGCATCCTTACCTTTTTACCATTGGCGCACGCTTATGCTTGTGCGTTCGACTTTCTTGCCCAGGTATGTAACGGGGCGCATATCACGTTTTTGAATAAAATGCCTTCGCCAAAGATTCTGTTGAAAGCATTTGAGGAAGTGAAGCCCAATGTTGTCTTTACTGTGCCTCTTGTCATCGAAAAACTGTATAAAAAGCAAATTTTGCCGATTCTCAACAAACGTACGATGCGTTTTGCCCTGAGTATTCCGCTATTGGACCAGAAAATTCTGTCCGAAGTGCGAAAAAAACTTATCTCTGCATTCGGAGGCGAGTTTGTTGAAATTGTGATCGGCGGGGCTCCGCTTAATAAAGAGACGGAGAATTTCCTGTTGCGGATTAAATTCCCGTTTACGGTAGGTTACGGAATGACGGAATGCGCTCCTCTCATCAGTTATTCTCCTCACGACAAGTTTGTTCCGGGTTCTGTCGGAAAAGTGCTGGACATCATGGAGGTAAAAATTGATTCCGACGATCCTTATAATAAAGCCGGAGAGATATGCGTGCGGGGAGAAAACGTCATGTGCGGATATTACAAAAACGAAGCGGTTACAAAAACGGTTTTGGCGGCAGACGGCTGGCTGCGCACTGGAGATATGGGAACCATTGACAGCGACAATAACATATTTATAAAGGGACGCTGTAAAAACATGCTATTGGGTCCGAGCGGACAAAACATCTATCCGGAGGAGATCGAAGCCAAGCTCAGCAACCTGCCTTTTGTATCGGAATGTATTGTCACAACAGAAAAAGACGGAAAACTGATTGCATTGGTCTATCCCGATCTGGACGCTATGGACGAGAGTCACATTCACAATGGAGAGATAGAATTGATTATGGAGGAAAACCGCAAAGAATTAAATTCAATGGTTGCGGCATACGAAAGCCTCTCCAAAATCTATATTTATCCGAACGAATTTGAAAAGACGCCTAAGAAAAGTATTAAGCGTTATCTGTACGAAAATATTGGAAAATAATAGCATTTTTGTGCCGTTTAATCTCCCTTAGTTTTGAATATCAGGGTGTTTTATGGATTTTTTGCTTTTCTAAACAAAAAAAAGCAGGGGATTTGTTCCGACACATTAAAAAAAACATATACCTTTGTCACGTTTTCCTTGTAAAACAAAGATGTTGTTTAATTTATTTATAAAAAAAAAATGAAAAAAGTAGTCTTATTATTAAGTGTTGTAGCAGCTATTGCTCTAGCTTCTTGTGGAAACAAACAAGCAGAAGCTCCTCAAGCTCCTGAAACAGAAGTAATTATTGAAACAGAAGCTTCTGATATTGATATCGAAATTGAAGAAGGAGAAGCCGAAGAAGCTCCTGAAGCTGAAGCAGCTGAATAACTTTTCTACGAGAAAAAAGAAAACAAAAAGTCCGGTTATCCGGACTTTTTGTTTTTTAGTAAATGCCGTAAAATTTTCTATCCTTTTCTTTCCAATTTGCTTACAATACGTTCTTTCAACTGCAAACGCAAAATATCTTCCTTGCTCAATTCTACTTCCACTACAACTTTAGCATTCGAAAACTGAATACCGGAGGTTCCTGTATTATCAGAATTTGTCTGATCCTTCTTTATCGAAAATAAAGATGCAAAATCGTAATCCAATGCTAAAGATACCTTGTACAACATATCAGTGTCGATACTTTTCCGTTTCAACAAATAATCTACACTTTGCGGCTTAACTCCTATCTTTCTGGCTAATTCCGCCTTAGAGATCCTTCGATCTATTAAGACCTCTCTGATCACTTCTCCGATGTCTATAAAATTCTGTTTCATTATTTTGAAATTATAACAATTTCTTGAGAGTGTACGAGAGGATAAATAATATATTGTATGATTTTTTGTCATATATTATTTGATCATTCAAATAATTTCATATCTTTGTACCATACATGCAATAAATAACCCTGATCTTTGTCGGAATTAGAATATCCTTTTGATTTTCAATCCGGAACCGGTTTTTCTACGAATAGTATAGGTTAACCTAAAACAAAAAACCGGCAAACGGGTTCACAAATAGAGTAATTCTACAACATCTGGGATAGGAAAAGTGGCAAAATTACGATAAAACAGGTTTATTTTTTGTGAAAACAGAGAGGGCGCCCAATGGTTAAGGCGCCCTCTTATCTTTTATGTTTATTTACTAAATCATTTGTTCTCCGGACGCAATTTACGCACTACTGCTCCGGTTTGCCACATTTCGCTTTCGCGCAATGCTTTCAGTTCTTTTTCCAATCCTTCGCGATAGTCGGGTTTGGAGTTGGTGTCGATGGAGCGTTGAGCTTCGTTTCCGGAAGCGACTTCGGCGTACAATTTTTGGAATACCGGTTTGGTAACATCGTGGAATGGACCCATCCAGTCCAACGCTCCGCGTTGTGCGGTGGTCGAACAGTTGGCATACATCCAGTCCATCCCGTTTTCGGCAAACAGCGGCATCAATGATTGTGTTAATTCTTCTACTGTCTCGTTGAATGCTTCGGAAGGAGAGTGCCCGTTTTCGCGCAGCACTTCGTATTGAGCCAATAATATACCCTGGATAGCGCCCATCAGCGTACCGCGTTCGCCGGTCAAGTCGGAATAAACCTCTTTCTTGAAAGTGGTTTCAAACAAATAACCCGAACCTACGCCGATACCTAAGGCAATAGTACGTTCCCAAGCTCTTCCGGTTGCATCCTGGAAAATAGCGTAAGACGAGTTCAAACCTCTGCCTTGCAGGAACATGCGGCGCAACGTAGTGCCCGAGCCTTTAGGAGCCACTAAAATTACATCAATGTCGGCAGGCGGAATGATGTTTGTACGTTCTTTGTAAGTGATGCCGAATCCGTGTGAGAAATACAAGGCTTTTCCTGCCGTAAGGTAAGGTTTGATACGGGGCCACACTGCGATTTGAGCAGCGTCGGAAACCAAAAACAGTATAATGGTTCCTTTTTTCACAGCCTCTTCAATCGGGAAAAGAGTTTTACCCTCTACCCATCCGTCGGCTATTGCCTTGTCCCACTCTTTTTTGAATTCGGGAGCCTGACCAACAATCACATTGAAGCCGTTGTCGCGCATATTGAGCGATTGCCCCGGACCCTGAACGCCATAACCGATAACGGCGATAACTTCATCTTTCAATACTTCTTTTGCTTTTTCCAATGGAAATTCATCGCGGGTAACTACATTTTCTATTACGCCGCCAAAATTCATTTCTGCCATTTTCTTTATTATTAAAATATGTAACGTATAAGTTTATTCTTTCTCTTTTTAAGACGTTGCAAAAGTAGTTATTTTCCGAATAAAAATATCAAAAATTATGAATTAGAAATCAAAAATTACAAAATACTTAAGATTTGTTACTTAAAACTTGATTTTGCTTTTACTCAATGTGCTTCCTCCTTCATTTTTCAATTCAATGAGAAATTCATTATCCGGATTCTCTTTTTTATACAGGGATATGGCCTCTCCAAACTTCCCTTCTGCCATAAATTCGATTTCGAACCGGGAAATATCTCTTTTCCTGAATTTATGAAGGGTAAAGGCATCAATGACGTGTTCAACATATTTGCTGCTGTTAAAATGCTGATTTATATCAATATCGCTGTACTTGATCGTAAATTTTTGGTTGGGTTCGCCTTCCAAAAAGGGAATTTTTCCGAACTTTTCGATAGGACACTCTTTGGGGCAGATGAAATCGGATATGTTTGTTTCTGTCAAATTCAATGGCTTTCTTGTTGTTTGGTCTATCATTGCCCAAATCGTACGGGCATATCCTAATACGTTGCCTTCTATATCGAGAAAAGCGAAATTACGCATGGTAAACATACGCATAATACCCTCTACCCACGTTTGTACCTGTATCTTCTCGTAATGTTTCGGATAGTTGGTCATTTCAATTACCAAGCGGGATAACACCCAAGAGTGGTTACTTTGGTTAATTTCCAACATGCCGAATCCACACTCTTCGGCATGGTATCCGGCTACATTGAGAATGTAATTGGTAAGGTGGGGAAGTGTTAACTTTCCCCTGAAATCCACTTCAAATGGCAGGACTTTGAAGATATATTTGCGTGATAAATCCGGTTCCATTACGCAAAGGTAAATATAATTTCGATATTCACAAATAACGCAAATGTTATCCAAAGGAGACGCGTTTAACGAACGAAAAAATCAAATCTAAAGAGCTTCAATTGAGTATCCTCCCATCCTTAACCTGCTCCTTCGCAATCGCCTGTTCCAATATTTCAAGCGTAAGGGTTGAGACGGATTTGCCATAAAGACGTATCGCGCAGGTTTGAATCGTATTGACGATACTGCCGCCCGATAGTTCATACTTGGATGCTTTTTGCAGCAATTTTTCGCTCTCCTTCGGCAGCCACTCTTCCGGTAACATCTTTTGCCACAATTTATAACGCATGTTTTCGTCGGGCATGGGGAAGTAAGCCGACGACTGAAAACGCCGGAAAAACGCTTCGTCGATATTCTCTTTGAGATTGGTAGCAAGAATTACGATGCCCGGAAAGTCTTCGATGCGTTGCAAAAGATAAGCTACTTCCTGGTTGGCGTGGCGGTCGTTGGATGATTGGGTTTCGGTGCGTTGACCGAACAAAGCGTCGGCTTCGTCGAAAAACAGTATCCAGTTCCGGTGTCCGGCTTTGTCGAATATTTTGGCGAGGTTTTTTTCGGTTTCGCCGATGTATTTCGAGACAATCATTGATAAATCCACACGATAGACATCCATGTTGTTTTGTTTGCCGAGTAGTGTTGCTGTGAGTGTTTTTCCCGTTCCCGGCGGACCGTAGAACAGGCTGCGGTAGCCGGGTTTAATAATGCGGTTGAGTTGCCGGTTTTCGCGGATTTGTTGTTGATGCTGCAACCAGCAGGTAATGTCGTCCAGCTCTTCGCGCAGGTTGTAGGGTAATATCAAATCGTTCCAATCCAATGGGGTAGTGATGCGCTTGGCGGGAAAACCGGCGTTGTATTCGGGTTCAAATTTGCTGCCGTTTACTTTTGCGAGAAACTCTTCGGAAACGACTAATTTGCCGCTGAGGAATGGTTCGCCTTCGCCTTGACCTTCGAGGTGGAGGATGTTGTTTTTGTGGAACCAGTGGGCTTTGCTGAATAAGTTGAGAATGGAGAGTTGAGGGTTGAGAGTGGGGGCGTTTTCAATTAAGAATTTTGCTGTTTGTCCTGTGGGTAGGAATCCGCTGTGAGAAATGCCTTTCCAGCCGCCGAACTCGGTATGGGGGCGGTCGAGGTCTTTGTTTTGAAGGAAGAATAAATCGAGGGTTTGGGGGCTGATGTGGGGCATGAGGGCTAAAAGCAAAACAGTTTGTTCCTCGAAAGCAAGAACGCAGTTTTCAGGCAGCAGGGATTGCAGCCAGGTGTCTTGGAATGTTTCCAATTTTTCATTGTCTCGTTTGAAGTAACGGGAAAAGGCTGACTGTAATAATTGTTGGAAGTATTGGATGGTGGCGGTCATATTTGATTTTATTTATATGGTATTTTCGTGTGCGAATATAGTGATTTTAAAAAACTAGTATTTCTTTTAAATTTGGCTTGGTTTCTAGTTTTTTTGTATCGGCAAGTTCAAACACGAGTTTATCACACAGCCCTTCTTACGTAATAATTAATCATATTCTTCTTTTAATTTTAACACCATATCACAATATGTCTGAAAAGCGTACTCATTGTCTCCCGCCTTAATGGCATTTACGCAATTCTTTATTATACCAAATAATTCTTTTAAAATTAGCTCTTTATCAGGCCTTCTATGAATTGATGCTACTATTTGAGGCGCATTTGAATAATACAGGTCTATAAGTTCTTGGCCATTATCTTTATTCATTAAATAAGTATCTCGAAAATTTCTTAAAGTCGTAAGTTCATCACAATCGTCCGATAAGCCCATGGAGTCTACGCAGGCGGTTGTTATGTAGCAACATCCACCTCCTTTTTGACCGTTATTTATAATTTTTATATAGTCTTGCATCTTTTCTACTCTTAGTGCAGCAGGAGGATGAGTGGCGTCAACAGCACTGCCTAACATTGTCTGAAAATCTGATAGTTCTTGTTTTGTAGGTAACTTTCCCTCGCTTTGATACCTAAATAATACGCCTTTTAAATCAGCCTTTATTTCTTCTTCCCAATTTTCCTGTTTTGCACTGACCTGTATCATTTTAGCTTTGTATTTATTCCATTTTATAGCACCTACTAGCGTTTCTATTTCAGGAAAACTATCTTTTTCTGTTAGATTCTGTCTTTTTCTGACATAATGTCCCACTTCATGTGATATCGCCATTTCGAAGGTTCCGTTATCTATATCTTGGTTTACATGGTAAACATCAGGCAATAGTATTGTTCCCTTACAACCCCCATAATCTGCATTAAAGATAAATGAGATTACCCCTTTGTTTATTTCTATTTGATTACCTTCAGAATCTTTATAGTCCTTATCTTTCAAAAGTTTGTTTATATAATCACAAGTGTAGTCTTTAATCCCATCCTCATCCAAATTTGATTGCTTTTGAATTATATCATTAGTCACATTTCCATCTTTTTTAAATTGAATAGATTTTCTCCTCCCTATTATATCAGCTTCTTTCTCCAACCTCTCATCATCATTCACATTTATCCCCTGCCGCTGCATAGTCGGCTGCACCCGTCCCTGCTTCTGCTGCACCACATGCCCCAACTCATGCCCCAAATGCTTTTCCTGCCCCGGAGCAATATAAACCTGATTCCCTTGTGTATAAGCCAGCGCGTTTAACAGCGACGGTTTGGGCGAGTTATAATTTACCCGAACATCGTTAAAGGAAAAGCCCGAGAAATTTTCAAAGCACGTTTTCATATCACCGGGAATGCCTGTTACGTTAGGCGTTTCTTCCTGCGCTAACTGTGCGGTATCAGAAAACTTCCCTTGCAGCGGTTCCTCTTCTTCCCAATCTAACGCTTCGCATTGCACAGTATCGGAAAATTTACACTGCAATAGTTCCTCGTCGTCTATTCCTTCGCGTTGGGCAACCGCAAGGGTTGCCCCTACGTTCGCGTTTTCGTGCCTTTCGGCGTATTTTTGCAAAACGCTTTGTATATCCGCTTGATTAGCAGCTTTGGTTTTACTTTGTATCGTATGCGATACAGGCTGTGGTTGTTTTACTTGTGTTTTCATAAATTTATCTCCATTTTATTTGTGTTATTTTTTTCATCCAAGGGAATCTGATTGTGCGGAAATTCCAGGGACAACTGTCCAACAGCATGTCGTAGGATTTTTCTTCTACTGTAAGTTGGTAAAAATCTTCTTTTTCTTCTAATTTTCCTTCTCGTTGAAGAAAGCCTTCGCGAAGTACGGAAATCGACTTGTTTTTCAGTTTACTCCAATGTTGCAGGGCGGCGTTTAACATGGAGTTGATTGTCTCTATTTCCTTTTCGGTCGGTTCTATATGGCGCGGGAGCGGCGTTCCGGATTTAAATCCGGTCAGGAGTTTATTCAATGTCATCTCGTGTTCGGGAAAATCGGTTGTTCCGAATACAATGAATTGAATCAGGTAAATGGCTCTGATTTGAGCTTCGTTATTTTTGAATTTGTTGTTTTCCGTTAAATCCAACATATTGAATAATTTGGGTAGATAAGGCGTTATAAGCGCCACTCCGGCATTATGGATATACACCGGATTTGTCTCTTCATCTGTAAGTTCAATTGTGTTATCCGTCTCTTTTTTATAGATTGTATTTTTATCTGCCGGCTTCTTCTGTGTGGAAGATGTGCGTTGCTCTTCCTGTTCGCGGTAGAGGTCCTGAATAATTTTTTCTACTTCCTTCGAGTATGCGTTACCCGAAACGGCGGATATTTCTTTCAGATAAGCAAGCAGTTCGTACAACGAAAGTTGATAATGGGCTGCCATTTTGGCAAGTGCGCACCGGACAAACTGTTTTTTATTAAATGCAATGGTTTGGGATGCTAATAGTACTTCAAAAATGAAACGCCATTTTAATTCATTCAGGCGACCGGATGTTTTGCCTTGCAAGCTGCCCTTATCATGATAGCCATCCAACGTTCGGAGGAAAGCTTTTACAAATGTGGTATCTATTCCTTTAAAACATGCCAGGTATTGATAGTTGACCGTTTCCTGCCCGTCTCTTAAAATCATCTCCAACCAATGCTCCTTTTCTTCCTGATAAAGCTCGTCTAATAACTGTTCCAAATGAAAAGGAAGCTGTATGCCGGTCTTTTCCTGATGAAAATAGAGCAGCAAATCAAAATAAGTCAGATTGTAGTGAGCGGCTACCTGCTGCAATACACGACCGACAAACGAACAGCGGTTGAAACTGTCGCCGGGCATTTCGCTTAAAACGGTAAACAAAAACATCCATTTCACACTGCTGAAATCGCCTCCTGCTTTTGCTTCCAATGAACTGTGTTCATGCAATTTGTCTAATGATTTTATGTATGAAATAATAAATTCCTGCTCTTTGGGGTACATCAGTTGTACCAGGCGGTAACGTTGCGGCTCGCGGGTTTGGTCAATGATTTTCTTCCGGAAACTGTTGTCGGATAATCGTTGTAAAAATTGTTTTACTGAAAGTTGAAAGTTTTTGTCAATTGAAAATGGTATTTTGAACGCGGATGACGCGGATGAACGCGGATTTTTGTATTTTTGATAATGAAGCGGATATAGAATTTCTATCTGTTTTCTATCTGCGAAAATCTGCGTCATCTGCGTTCTTTCGGAAAGCGATTCTTCCATGCCCAGTTCCCTTTCCAGTTCTGCAAAAATGCTTTTTAGTTCATTGTCTGTTTGGGTTAATAATTCGGATTGCCGGAGAAAAGATTCCATTAATAAACTGAATTCCAGATTGTAATGAGCCGCCATTTGCTGCAATACGGCGCGGACAAACTGTTTCCGGTTAAACCGCGTTCCCCGTTTTTCTAATAGGATTGGGAAAATGATTTGCCATTTTAAAGTTGAGAGTGGAGAATTGAGAGTTGAAAGTTTATGCCGGACGATGTTGCTCAAATTTCCATTGTCAATGACTTTAGCTACTTTAATGACAAAATCACTCTCGTTTGGAATAACAACCGGAATCAGGCGGATAATTTCGGGTTCGCTTAATTGTTGCAGGAACATCCGGCAGGTGTACGGATTTGCCAGTATGTGAATCAAGCCTTCCCTGCCGCTTTCGGATACTTGTTTATCCAGCTCTTTTTTTATGGATTGATATAGTGTTTTGTAAAATTTTGCCGCATCAATAAAAGATTCTTTCAGGCGTTTTTCGGAAAGTTCTTTTCGCAAGGATGCCAATAGTTGAAATAATTCTAACGGTATGGTTAGCTTTTTTTGAAAAACTTCTAATTCGTGTGTAAGCAAGGTTAACAAACTATCGTAACTTAGGTTGTGTTTGGCTGCTAACTGTAAAATGGTTTGGGTAATGAAACTTTTTTTGTCGAAATAGGAACTCCTTTGTGTCAGCAAATAAGCATAAACAACCAGCCAGACGGCGTTGCGGTAATGGCTTCCGGTTGTTTGGAGTTTTTCCATGTCGTTGTATTTGGCGCGGAGGAAATGAACGTATCCAATGATAAAATTTCCTGCTTCGGGAGTGAGTAAATGAACTCCTTTTTCCAATTCGGGGTCGTTTAGCTGATAGACTAAACGTTGTTGCAGGGAGGTGTAATGTCCGTAGGCTTGAAGGAATTGTTTTAATTCTTTGCCTTTTTCCTGCAAAACTTTGAGAAAGAGTTTATGGATATCTCTGTACTCTTCCGATGCATTCCAGGATAAAGTCCCATGCAACAGAAACTCGCAAAGTAGTTGGAAGATATTTTCTTTTTGCGGGATGCGTTTTACGTTTTGTTGTGTTTCGGCATGATACAAACATTGAGTTAAAGCTTCTTCCAATTTTTCACCGAAACGGACAGGAAATTGCCTGTCGAGCTCTTCTGCCGAAACACTCCCTAAATCCAACTCCAATTGGTCAATTCTTAATTCTTCATTCTTCATTTTTAATTTGTATTTACTCAACACTTCATCGGCAATCCTTTCTACATTATAAGGAAAAAACTGCTCCCAACGGGCATACAACCGCCTTGCAAAACCCTCGTCCTGCATATCGAAATCAAACCGTATGGCGCCTATTGTATTCATTATTCCCGAATCTCTGATAAAAACGAAAGAAGATTATCTCCCTGAAAAAACTCGTTGCCTTCATTGCCTGAAAACAAAAACCTCTTCCATGAACTGTGAAAATCCTTGAAATGCATCATTTTTTCATGCCGCAGGCAAATAAAACGTGCATCCAAATGAGCGGGAAGTCGCTCCCTGATAAACGATTCCAGATTTTCCAACTCGATAAGGCGCAATAAACGTACATGAAACACGATTGTCAAGCGGTTGATGTCGCCCGGTTCGTTGCTCAACAGGATATGTTCAATCCAGTAAATATCCTTTACGACCTCTTTTCCGAATACGTTGGAGACGAGGTGCAGGATAGAGGGCATGTTTTTGGGGTTGTCCTTCAGGATGTTGAAGGAACGGAAGCGGTTGGTGTTGAATTGAGGTAAGAAACGGATAAGCTCGGCGCGTCCCTGTAGAGACGGGGCGCGCCCCGTCTCTACGTCGCCCCCCCACAACTTTTTAGTATCCTCTCCATACAGCATATCCAATATATCAAGAACGCCCGATTTTTGTTTTTGAAGAAACTCCGGCGACGGAAAATGATAATCATCAAAACGCTGCCTGTCTATTAACATCTCCATATCACCTATCGAAAAACCGGGCGCACAGTCGCCGGGCAAATGAGGCGGCAACCGGAGCAAATCGGCGGCATGTTCTACCTGAAGCAGAGCATTTGCCAGCAAAAAATCGTAAATCAACAAATAAGCTTTCAGTTGCCGTATTTTTGCCTTGTGTTGCGGGCTGCTCTGCGGAGGAACCCCTTTTTCATTAATCCCATAGCAATTCGGAAAATGATTTTGAAACGAATAATAATCGCTTGAAAATAAATTTTCCCTGTTTTTATCCGGCTCTTTCGGCTCAAAATGCGGAGCATCATCGGGTAGCGCCGGTACAAATTCATCTGCCGGACGGTTGATTTGCTTTTCAAAAACAATCTCCCCCAGTGTTTCGCATATATTCCGGTGGGCATGATACAACTCTACGATTTTAATTCCAATCCCCTTTCTAAGCCCATAATCGCTCAATGTAGCCTGAACCCGGTATCTTCCGTTGTCAAGGCTAACGCGGCAATCTGTAAGCTCGGGAATCTGCTTGCGGAAAAAATGCTCATAATCGGAAAGCGTTACAACCGAAGGAGATGTAATCGCCTTGACGCCGAAAAGACCGAGAGCGCTGTAATCCCTTCGCGCTTTCGCCCCTTCGCGCTTTTGTGTCTTTGTGCCTTCGAGCTTGGCGGGATTTTTTGACAGATATGTTTCTAACGGAAAGCCCAACTTGTATTGCAGTTCAAGCAACGCATAATGAGCCGCTTCCATAATGGTAACGCCGGGGTCATGCACATTGAAATCAGTCCATTTGTAGCCGCTCAATTCCTGAATACTTTTCAATGCCTGTTTGTGCAGCTTTGCGAAGGTGTTGTCTTCTTTATCTCTTCTTGTAATCTGTTTATCTCTCATGCCTGATAAGTCCGGTTATATGATAATGAATCTGTTTGTCGTTGCCGTATTTCCACACAGTTTTCACTTGCAGCTTTGCTTTGTCGGCTTTCTTTGTCTTTTTCCATCTCAGGCGGATTTTGTGGACAAAGTATCTGGAATACGACCTTGTTTGCGTGATTTCGGCATGTCTGCCCGAGCAGCATGTCGCCACAGCAATCAGGACAGCCTGTTTCTTGTCGCCCGTATTCCCCGCAAAAGCAGCTACTTCCAACGCTTGAATACCTGCCAGTTCGCCGGTGATGTCGCGCCATTTTCCATCCGCGGCGACACTGCCTTCATACAGCATTCCTTCCCTGAATTTTGCCCGGATAGCGCCATGTTGCAGCATGACCCTGTCATCATTTCCCAGTGCGATAGTCCCATCTGCACTTAACAGCAATGCCGGAAATTCCGCTTCACCGTCGCAATGCCTGATTTCGAGACTATTCTCCTGACTGATTGCGACTTTCCACAAAGGTGTAGGGTCATCTTGCTTTCGTGATACCGACAAAACGGTATCGCTTTCGGAAACAGGCGATAACTCCAATCCACTGTCGTTTGTCTTGGAAATGCCGTCATCAAGGATATTCATCATTGAATCAATCAGGTTTTCAAAATCCCTTTCATTGGGTTTACTTCCCTGCTTGAAGGAACTTTTTAATGTTTCACGATTTCTTTGCGCCATGTTTGTATTGGATAATGTTAGTTAAAGGTGATGCTTGGGAGATTCCTCGTTCCGCTGCGCTCTATTACCAATGACGGTTCGATTTGCAGGGGATTCCTCCCTCCACTGCGTTGCGGTCGGAATGACCCCTCAACTCGGGAGAGATAGGGGAGGTGAAAGCGGCGGCGAAGCCGCCGCTTTCACCTCCCCCCCCCACAAACCGGAAGCACCCGTCATTCCGACCGCAACGCAGTGGAGGGAGGAATCCCCTGCAAGCCGAGCCGTCATTGGTACCGCAACGCAGTGGAGGAAGGAATCTTCTACAAATCGAGTCGTCATTGATTATAGAGCGAAGCGAATGAATTTCCCAAGCGACAATTTGAAATGTATCCATTTTTCTATATATTTTCTATTAGTGCGAATCAAGGGTTGAATTGTCTTGTCTTTTTAGCCTCGTTAGAGGCGTAATATTGGTAGAAAATACGTTTTCCCTCGGCTCTAAGTTCCGTTAGGAACGAAATATGTTTTATATTTCGCCCCTAACGGGGCTTTGGTTGTGTGGGGTATTCCCTTCTACCAATATTCCGCCCCTAACGGGGCTTTGGCTGTGGGAGACATTCCCTTCTACTTAGCTAATGCCCTGAAAGGGCGCGAGCAATAGAACAGGGCAACGCCCTGTTTCGGAGAGACGCTCTCCACCTAAATCCTGAAAGGGTGTAAGCAATTGCAGTTGAAGGCTTTCGCCCTTTCAGGGCTTGGGTTAGCTCGGTTCTTCAATCGTAGGGCGCTGCCCCATAGCCGTCAAGCTAAGCCTCAAAGCATTGTGTATCAATAGCGCACCGCCTCATTCCCGGAGGGAATATCGCTCGGTAGAAAATTATATCCATACGTAACACCGGCATTCCGTTAGGAATGCAACCTTATTACACATACCGGTCGCATTCCTAACGGAATGCGAGACGTTGTGCCCTTCTTTTTCTACCGAGCGGTAATCCCTATCGGGATTAATAATTGTTATTTTTTTTATTTTAAATTGATTCAATCAATTGATTATTAATAAATAATAAAGCATTAGCTTGACGGCTATGGGGCGCTGCCCTACGCTATTGCTAAAAGGCTTTCAGCCTTCTTTCGCACCCTAATCCGGTACAATAAACGAATCATCAATCGTCATCTCATTGATTCCGAAATTGTCCGATAACTCGACATTGATAAGGTGCTCCTTTGCCGGAATGAATACCGCGTAAGGCGTTGTCGGACGGATGATGCGGTTATCCTCCTTTCCGTATTCATGCAGTTGATAAGCGCCATCTGCCTTTTCGCCGATGACGACAAAGGAAAGATGTTTCACCTCCTCTACATAATCCTGTTCCGCAATATGCTGTTCGATGTAAGACATATCGATGAAAGAATCAAAAACAGGCAATTCCTGTTTCACATGCCATGGAGCAATCAACTCGTCGAGCAAATTGTCGAGACGCGAACGGCAATAGGCGGACGGAAGCCTGTTTCGGAACTTTACGCAGCATCTTGCCAGCACTTCTTCGTATTGCGGATTAATCACATCCACCTTGCTGACGTATGCCGAAGTTCTGTACTTAAAAAACTCTTCAACCCTCAAAATCTGCCGGGAAGTCGCCAGCAACCTCTCTTGTTTCCCTGCCTGGGAAGCAGGCTTGGGTCTGGGAATGATGACAAGCGTTACTACTCCTTTTTTACCGGATTCGCTATGCAGCCCCGGCAAGCATTTCACTTTGGCAATATAGGGAAATGCCTGTAATGCCATAAGCTCATAATCGCGCGGACTTACCGCCTTTCCCCTGTGGACGGCATATTCAGAAACACGCATGAGGCACGTTTCGCGGTTCTCCTGCTTCCGGCTGTGGTACGATTCAACGGAGATGATTTCCCCTACACCCGGAATCTGCCGTTCCGCCTTCCACTCCGCGCCCGACAATGAGCGCCTGTCGTACAACTCTTTCGAGCCGCTTTCAGCCTCTACCTCTGCCACATTGACATATACCTTGTTCAAGTTGGGAATAGCATGTTCATTTTTTATTCCCGCACGAAGCCAAATAAGTCCCTCCTTATCAAATAAGGAATCGCTTAAATCGTTGGGAATGATAAATTGCATTATTCCGTCTTGCATCAAATTCATCGTTTTGTCTTGCAGCATATTGCCGTCCGGCACAACTTGCCATTTATAGCCATTTCCCAGCGACCATCTTATTTTGGGTATTTCGTCTAACGTAAACTTTTTTTTCAAAGGAAAAAAATTAAAATAGAGGCTCAAAATGCTCCCCTTGCACACATTACGCAAGCCAATAAGGATATTCGCATCCGTATCAATCGAAAAAAGAGCCTTCATAAGATGCTGTTTTGACCCGGGATACACCTGCCTATACCCAAAAGGCGAAATCTGGTAAAAAGCGCTCGAAGAAGTCTTAGTGTATTTTCTAAAATCAATAACCTCTTCCGAAACATAATTCAATTTGATATGCTCAACAATAGGCTTATACGGCTCATTTGGCTGTACATACCCCGGTAGCTTCTTTTTCGACAATGCCTTTTCAAGGAAATATCCTGAGAAAATATTCCGGTATGCCTTTTCGCCAAACCCCGTTTCGGGCGATTGAAGCGTAAATTTCACAAATCCGTCCCTTGAATGAATCGAATAGTCGTAGTCTTCCTCCGAAACAGCGCTCTGCGACATGCTTTTTACATCTATTCCCCGGATAACCGTTTCCTTTTCCAACGGACCATCCGCGACCGTTCCGAAAAGAGGATACTCTCCTGCATCTTTCCACTGATTATCCGTCAGGTAATCGGCTTTGACCCTGAAAGAGGTATTATCGACCGGTAACCCATATCCCTTGTAATAGCTCTTCATTCCCGTTGCATCGGAAGGTAAATTGCCCCAATCAATGATAAGGTCAATGCTTTGCGTATTTTTTTGAGCCATTTCATAATTTCCTGCCGTAAACCACCCCCCTTTTTCCGTATTGATGCCGAAAGGCGCAAAAGGCTTTGAACAATCCGCCTTCCCAAGGTCGTTATAAACCAGCACGTTTTTTATTCCCTCTACGCGGCAAGCTATCTGCAATTGGCAGAAACGCAAATTTGCGAGCCATGAATAAGGACACAGCCATGCATCATAATTGAGATAAATCCGCACAGCAGGCGCTTCCGTAGTGAGCTTGTGAACCTCCGTTGTGCAAAGCGCAGTCCCGGGAAACTCCTCCGGAAGTGTAAATACAAGGATATAATTATCGTTTTCTTTCCTGAAAGAGTAGCAATTGCCCGGAATATACTTCCACCCCTCTTCAACGCTTATACAGATATAGAAAATATTCTCGAAAAAACGGCTGTCCTCATACTCGTTCATGGCATTTTCAGCCGTAAGATTCATGGTATTTTCAGCCGTAAAAGTCATGGTAACAACCCTTTTCCCTTCCCTGAGAAGAAAGGAGGGAGAAGTGATGATAAATCCCAAAGGATGCGTATAGTTCATCCCCTTGTCTTCGCAAAACATAGAATCATCAACCGGATTTGTCTTTAGCAAATCCTTTATTTTAAGCGAAGTAACAAATCCAAGTCTCGCTGCCGGAAAAATATTTTTTTGCCTGCTGAGATGAACGGAAAATAGCTTTTCGATAGAAATATTTTCAATAAAAGTATCTTCACAAAGCCGGTATGCCGGCACATTCGGATAATTCCCTTTTGGAATGAATTTCAGATTTTTATTAAGAAAAACCATATCAGGCGTGTTTTTTGCAAACCCAAGGCAGACTTTATGACTGTCGGGTACAAAAAACCGTACGCCAAGGTAATCCATTAAATACCAATAAATATAATCATCCCATTTCCGGTTAAACTCCTCTGTAACCTCATGGAATTGTCTGAGAAACGTAAACAGTAATGCCTGCGACGGCTCCATATCGCCATCGGGAATATGATTCTTGATACCCTGTTCGCGAATCAGCCGCAGCTCTTTCAGAAACCGGTCGAAATAACCCTCCTCTTTCCCTTTCAGATTGTAATACCGGATAAAACCCGCTATTGCCTCCACCTGGCAAAGAAGCGACTCCATGCTGTTGTCCACAACATCAAAGCGCCTTGTATCACGAACACGCTTAGTCCTGTCCTGTTGACTCAATCCATCCATTCTTCATTCCTCATTTTCCATTCTTCATTTCAATGTCGTTTAGCTAAGATTAAAGTCCTACGGACTATTCATTCACTGTTACGCAATTTTTCTATTGATATGAATGCCCTAACGGGCAAAAATTACACCGCGAAACAGCCCTTACAACACAATTTGCTGTTTTCACTTTTTCTTTTTATTTGCCCGTTAGGGCATTCATATCAATAGAAAAACAGCATTATTTTTGACATATAGCCCGTAGGGCTTCAACCTTAACTAAACGACATTGCTCTTCATTTACAAATTAGTCCCTTCCCCGAAATAAAACGGATACACGATGTTGCTTCTCGAATTTGTCTGCTTTATACGGTATTCCACATTTATCCACAAGATGCTTTCCAAGGGGTCTTTGATTTCCACTTCTGTTTTTTCGACCTCGATACGCGGCTCGAAGTACAATATGGCGCGGCTGATGGCATCGGCAATCAACGTTCTTACAGACGTGTCCATTTTTTCAAAAACCCATTTATGAATCGGGCAGCCATATTCAACATTGAAAATCCGCTCTTCAGGCATAGTTGAAAACAGGATTTCAAGGCTTTGCCGGATATCCTCTTCCGCGCTTGCCATTTTCGCGCCGAATCCATCCACGAAAGCAGGAGGAAAAGCCCATCCGATACCCAAATACGATTCATCTACCATTGTCTTATCCTCCTATCATAACCGTCGGACAACCCAAAACAATTGTTCCGCCATGAGCGCAGTTATCGCCGAGACGCGCCGCAGGCTTACCGCCAATCATAACCGTTGCCGAACCCTTTATTATTGCATCCGGCGGACCGGTACAAATGCAACTGTCTCCCATAACCGCAGCAGGTAACCCGCCAATCAATACGGTTGGCGCTCCCGGTCCCACTACCGGACCTCCCACATGAGGTATCGGTGATGGAAACGCCGGCGTTTGCATCGGGCAAGTGTGCATGTCTGTTATTCTTGCTGCTGGTGGCATAAGAAAATTAATTTAGTTAAGACCTCTCCCCCAGCCCCTCTCCACAGGAGAGGGGAGTAGAGCGTATCTCATTATTAGCTTAGTTAGTCAGCATCCTCTTCTTGTTTAGTCACCCCTCTCCTGTGGAGAGGGGTTGGGGGAGAGGTCTAATTTATCATTACCATCCCCCCCTTAACCACAGTCTGTCCGGCGGCTGAGAGTTCAGCCTTTGCCGACCCCTTCACCGTCAGTTCCGTACTGGCGGAAGCCTCCACTTTCAACCCCTTCATGGTGAGGTTGGTCTTCGCCTTTGCGTCCAGATTGGTTCCCGCTTCGATAACGACGTTCATTTTGGCTTTCAGCGTCAGGTCTTTTGCCGACTCAATGGTAATGCCGCCTGCTTCCGTCACTATCTTGTTGCCATGCTGGTCTTTCAGCACAATACCTTTCTCCTTGTCGCTGATTGTGACAATATTTTTACCCGGTGTTTCCAATGTGATGCTCTTGTCCTTATCATTGACCTCTACCTTTATTTTCTCTTTTGTAAGCATGGCGCGTATCTGGTTCTCTTTTGTCAATGAATACGGAGGCTGCTGTTTACTGCTGTAAAGACTTCCCAAAATAACAGGGTAACAGGGGTCATTATTGAAAAATCCGACCACCACCTCATCGTCCACATCCGGGATAAAAAACGAACCATAACCGTTGCTCGCCCAAAAATTTGCCTGTCTTGCCCAAAGCAGATTGGCTTCATCGCCAAGAAGGGGAACGGAAACCTGAATTTTATTCTCGCTCGAAGGGTCGTCGCTTATTTTTGTAACTTTTCCGATGTGCAACCCCTCTATTCCAGGCAGTAAGCCCGAAGCCGGCGGCGAAACCACCGACGGCTTGTCCGTAATATTTTCAAAAGCCAGTCCCAAGCCCGCCGTAGTTGTCCACTCGCCGTTCCTGATTTCATGTTCCACATAACCGATGTAAGCCGTTCCGTTGAAGCGTTCGCCCAAACGGTCGAGCTCAAGCGTTTCGCCGGGCAACGCTTTTGCCGAACCTATAAATTTGCAAAAACCTTGAATCCGGGAAAGACCGGCTTTCAGGAGTTGGGAATCCGCCCAATCCTGTAAAACAGCCTCTTCGGCAAATCCTGTTTGCAGGATGTATTTGTCCACGCCGATTGCATCCGACAATTTTTTGGGTGATGTGTTTCCCTGTTCGTTCAGCGTTGGGGTTTTGCCCGAAGCTTTTGTCATCGCCTGCTCTGCCGGATTCCATGCAAAGGCGTCGATACTTGCCTGCGAATCGGAGGCAGACAATTGTCCGTTGAACTCAATCAAATCCGTACCGTAGGAAATTTTCAGCTTGGGCGAAGCGCTTACATCCGGCTTTTTGACCGAAATATTTTTCCCTTCGGTAACGATAACCAACCCGTTGGCGTCGGCGCGCGAAAGTGCAAAATCCCAGTCAGTGCAATAATATTGCACCAGCTCATTATACTTCGTATTGGTCGAATCGACCGAAGATGACAAGGGTGCGTATTTTTTGAAAATTTCGTCGATAACGTCGCTGTCTTTTTTCTTTTCATAAACGGCATTTTTCCGCGCTTGCGTAGCCGGATAAGCATAATCGCAGCACTCCACCCGAAGTTGGGCATGGTTGTTTTGCTCGACAACAAAGCTGTGGTTTACGACCATCCCCTCAAAAAGAGAACTTTCATCGCTTCCGTAACCGGCTTCAATACGTATCGCCTTTCCGGGTGCAAAGCTGTCGCTGTCGCTTTCGGGGATTTCCCCTTCCGACATACTTCCCGCTTCAAAGCACAAAACAGACTTCCCTATCCGGTTCACTCCCTTAAAGATGTAGAGGGAAACCAAACCGAAAAGCGTAGGCTTGATTAATTCGCCTTCGCTGTAGATGGAAACGCGCAGGGCGCCTTCTGAATTTTTAATTGGGGATACCATAATCATTATTTTTAAATCAATGTTGTTTAATTAAGGCTGAAAGCCTTTTAGCAATAGCGTAGGGCAACGCCCTACGAAACGGAACGAGCATGTACTAAGCCCTGAAAGGGCGACAGCCATACCTTTGCTTACACCCTTTCAGGGCTTGGGTTAGCTCGGTTCTCCAATCGTAGGGCGTTGCCCTACGCTATTGCTTATGCCCTTTCAGGGCTTAGACTGAACTGCGTTATTCCCCTAATAGGGCGTTGCCCTATCCTATTGCTTATACCCTTTCAGGGCGTTTGTCGCCTTAACTAAACGACATTGTTTTTAAATTATCAATTCTTTTTGTTAGCGCCTTCGCGCTATTTTATCGTTGACACGACACGAAGAACTATCCTCTTACAAGCGACGGAAACACCACTTTCGTTCCGGGTTTAGCATCGCGAAACCCTGTTAAACGGTTATGCCGGGCGACATCCGTACAATAGGAGGAGTCGCCGTAAATCCTGTAACACCAGCCTGCGATTGACTCGCCCGCCTTGAGAACGACAATATGCGTCATGTCGGGGGAGCTTTTCTGCGCTTTTGTTTCCGCTTCTTCCAAATTGATGTTGTCAGAAAACGAAACGCTGACTTTTACTCGCAAAGGCTCGCCCGACGGGGCGAACAGGGTATAATCGTAATTCAGCGAATTCAAATGACAATTGAAAACAAATGTTCCCCAACTGATTGTTAAATCATTGGGCTGGTGCTTGTTGCCGGAATAAAGAAACACTACTTTTTCAAATGCGGCTATCGTCTCGTCAATTGCTTCGGTTTTGGGATACGCCATCCCGGTGGAATCAAGCAAAAAATCAAAACTCAGGGTGGTAGGCGCGTATTTATCAAACTTTTCAGTGCCTGAAGAGGCGCCGGTCACACTGTTTGCGTTGTATTTGATTTGCTTGCTGAATTTTAAGGATTCAGGATTGATTTTCAGCGTAAACGTACTGTTGTCAACTCCCTTAATGACCATTTTTTTCAGCTCTCCCATTTGCTACCTCTCCTTTCTGTTTACCGGTTGCTTTTTTTGTTGCAAATAGTTGATTTCATTCAACACCTCCTGCTTGATTTTCCGTATACACTCTTCCGTAATTTCTGCTTTGTCGCCGGAATGGGCAACGGTCATTTTTACTTGAATTTCCTTGATAACAATAGCCATTTTTGGGGGTTTGTTGTCTTGAACCAGGATTTTTACAAGATTTACAAGATTGCCAAGATTAAGAAGCTGTTTGAGTTATTTAGTTTTCTTGCCTTTTAGCCTCGTTAGAGGCGTAATATTGGTAGAAAACAGGTTTTCCCCTTTGTCCTAAGTTCCGTTAGGAACGAAATATGTTTTATATTCCGCCCCTAACGGGGCTTTGGTTGTGGGAGATATTCCCTTCTACCAATATTTCGCCCCTAACGGGGCTTTGGTTGTGGGGATATTTCCTTCTACCAATATTCCGCCCCTAACGGGGCTTTTTTATCAGCAGGGAATAACTCGAACAGCTTTTAAAATCGTAAATCTAAAATCAATGTCGTTTAGTTAGGGTTAGATTCCGAATGGAACGAAGTGGAGTGAGGAATCCCCTGCAAATCAAGCCGTCATAGGAGGAATCCAACCTTAACTAAACGACATTGAATCTAAAATCGTAAATTATCTAAAATCCTGGTTCAGACAAGTTGTTGATAACTAAACTCTAACGTCTCAATCGCCACCTGATTTTTTTCAGAATCGAAACCGTCTGTTTCAATTTTTACCGGATAAGCCCCCTTGCAAGTCCATGTCTTCAAGGGCTTTCCATTAGCGTCCAGCAATTTGACAATAATATCTTGAAGTGTTACCGGTTGTTCAAAATCGTAGTTGAACACGCTTCTCCGCCATTTTTGAAGGATGATTTCTGCCAAAGTGTCAGTTTTCTGCAAAGCGCGTTTAAGCGTCAAATTGGGATGTTTTATTCCTTTGAGCAGCTTATGTTCGTAGCTGTTTACCCCGCCTTCCCTGAAAGTTTCGGTTTCGACTTCGGCGGTTAATCCCGAAACTTCCTTGAAAGCCAGTTCGCCTATTTGGGAATCTCCTTGAAACTCCACCTTGAAATAGAACGCTACGGGAAGATTCCAATTATCAGGCATTTGCGATTGTCAACCCTTCGTGAGCGATTTCCAGCGTTTCTACTGCAACCTCGTTTCCGTCCGACTTCAGGTCGGTGCCGGTTATCTTGGTAGGCCAGGCGTTTTTGAGCGTCCAAACCATTGTAGCGCTTCCCGCTTCGTCCAGTAACGAAATAGTTACCGCTTGTCGCTCAATCGTATTCATCTTGATTTTATTGAACCAATCCCAAAACTTGTTATCACTTTTGAAAATACCCTTTTTCAAGGTTATATTGCCATATTTTTTGATTCCGGGCATTTTTATCGTTGAAAAATCGGGACTGTTTCCATGCCGGTATTCAATCATTTGCGCTTCCACATCGAGCCCCGAAACTTCTTGAAAGGTTGCTGCGGCTAAGTCTTTTGTTTCTACCGTAAAATAAAACTTGGGCAATGGCCATACGTTATCTTGTTTTTCTCCTGCCATAATTTTTTATATTTAAATATTCAAAAATTTAATGATTTAACTCTTTTGCATTTGTTGCTGGAACGTAATTTCAATAAATTCCGCCGGACGAACAAGCGCTACCAGCACCGTAATACGCATGATGCCTTCAAGTATATCTTCGGGCGTCATGGTTTCTCCCAGTCCCACATGAACGCTGTACGCATCGTCGGGAACAGCGCCGGCGAGTCCCCCGCGTTTCCAGATGCCATTCAGGAAATTGGAAATCATGCTCTTCACATTTACCCACGTATTGGACTCATTCGCTTCAAATACGTATGCTTTGGCGGCATTCTTAACCGACTCCTCAAGCATCAGCATGGTGCGGCGAACGTTGATGTAACGCCAGTCGAGCGAATTGCCGTCGAGCGTGCGGGCGCCCCATACCTTGATGCCCTCGCCGATAAAGAAGCGAACAGCATTGACCGACTTGCCGCTGACAGGCACATTCAAGTCCTCCTGTTCTTCGTGCGAAATATTGACTGCCGGACTTACCACCGTAGCGATACTGACATTGGCGGGAGCCTTCCATACACCTCTGCTGTTATCGACCAGCGTATAAATACCCGCCATTGCCGCCGAAACCGGAAGTAGATTGAGCAACAGGCGCGAATCATTCATTAATTGCGCATAAAGCGGACTTGTTTGCGAAAGCACCTTGTGCAACGTGCTTTGCTCTACCTCTGTAAGCCCATCCTTCAGGCTGTCGACATACTCCTTGACCTGTGCTTTTTTTGCGTCGGGCAAGGCGGAATCCTCCAATTCTTTCAACAACAATTCCTTCAGTTTCCCCGTATCGAAATTCAGGAAACTCAACTCGTTCTCCTGCACGATAGACGTATTTACCCAAGGATAATAAGCCGCCCCGTAATCAAGAAACTCACTGCCAATACGCTCCCGGAATTTTTCTACCACATCCCCATCAGGGTCTTTACGATTTTTATAACCGTCGTAAATATCAAAAATGGCAAAACGGTTTTTCATTACATAGCCGCAGTGCTGCAACATTGCCTGCTGCACGCTGTAGCAATCGGCGTCTTTCAGGGTCACTACTTCAGGAATCACAACCATCGTAGGCTCCTGCTCTTTTTTAAGAGGTTCAATGCCGTCTTGGAGCTTTGTCGCCTCAATATCTCCGCCGTAGTCGCCGACGGAAACAATGTAACATGCGCCTCCGCCGTTTGCATAAAACAGCATCAGATTGTAATAAAACGTAAATTTATCCTGCCGCGCAGGCGTTCCTTTTTCATCCAGAACGAACTTCGGAAGAGGCGCTCCTCCAAAATAAGTCCGGTATTCTGCCATCGAGGTAATCCTCCAAGGCACATTCTGCAACGATTTATTGCCGTTTGCCGCTTTTTCGGTATAACCGATAAATGCCGGAACGGCGGTCGCTGCTTCCACTACTGAATTGGGGAATGCGTTTTTTTCAACCACATAGACCCCCGGTGTTTTCATTACAGCCATATAACTTCAATTTATTGTTAATAATAGAAAAAACTCGTCACTGTATCTTCCGGACTTAAAGGAGAAAACTGCTGGGGACGGGGAAAAGGGATTGCATTTCCGATTACCCGTTCGCCATGGTCGCGTATTTCCCACAACTTTGTTTTCACTTCGCTGTTTTGTCTCAGTTTTACTTTTTCTTTCGTAACAAACTTCCACACCACCGGAATACCGGGCAAAGTTACTTGTTCCGGCGGATTAATCAGTCCCAGGCAATCATTATCGTCGGACATGCGCAGGCTTAAATCCGGTTTATTGTATTTCGGAATACACAGGTATTCGATGTGCTTTTCTTGTGATTTAATATTGATTGTCAGTCGCTTTGACTGCATTTCCGCAAGGGAAAGCGGGTCTAAAACGACCGTTTTCCATACGCCGCAAATCTCGGAACCGGCAATAGAAAAAGCGGCGTTTTCTTCGCACGACTGCGATACATAATAAAATCGTTCGTCGGCAGTCCGTATCTCAAATTGCAAATGAACCTCTTCGTCCGTCAGGCTAATTTCACCGGAATCGCCTTCGGCAAGCAGTAAGCATTGGCTCGCATGGCGCTTGCGCAGCAATATGCCATTGCGTTGAAGCCAGCGAACGGTTGCCGCATCGGGAACAAGCATGGCGGGACACGCGCCCTCGTCGTAATACTCATGGTTCAATCCGATACTCAGCCACTCTTCGTATGGATGCCTGCCGCCGCCGTTCTTGATTGCCGTTTTCATTTTTTTGTTTTATATCTTTTATTTTGTATTAGATATGTGCCGAAAAATCATTTTTTTATCAATGTCATTTTAGCTAAGGCTGAAAGCCTTACATCAATAGCGTAGGGCAACGCCCTACGGAACGGAACGAGAATGTACTAAGCCCTAAAAGGGCGACAGCTATACCTTTGCTTACGCCCTTTCAGGGCTTGGGTTAGCTTGACTCTCCAATCGTAGGGCGTTGCCCTACGCTATTGCTTATGCCCTTACAGGGCGTTTGCCGCCTTGACTAAACGACATTGTTTTTCATTGTATTATCTTGCCGAATTTTTGAATCTCAGCGCTGTCAATCAATATATTCCGCATCAAGCAAAAGAGCGACGGATAATACTGATTTCCATATATGCTCCACAGATTCGACAGTTCGTTTGAAGCCAGACTTACCGGTTCGATTTGTATGGTTGTATTCGTTTCCGGTAAATGAAAATGACTGTTTGCCTGCAAAAAAGCCGAAACGGCTGATATTGAATGCAATGCCATTTCATATTGTTTCCCGTTGAAACAAGCTGCAATCATCACATAAAGGTTCAATTTCCAAACCGGTTGCGATGTTTTTTGCTCCTTGTACGAAACCTGCTGACGGCTGCATGCGATTCCTCCAGCCGTTTCACGTACAATATTTGCAAGGAAAACATGCAGCTTATTGTCGGGCAACTGAGAAGCGGAATTGTTTACAGCCGGTTGCAGCAACACGATACTTTCGTTCAGACTGAACACCCGTTTCAGGTAGTCATCCAATAATTCCGAAAATGTAATCAATGTTTTTGCTATCATATACCAAAATATATATATTTTTCGTTTATATTTTAGAACAATTTATATAAAACAAAACTTTATAATTTTAATATCCTGATAATTAGTTAATTTATGTCTTATTTGATATAATGTTTTTTATGCTTGTTTCCGAATACTTGTTTCCAAGCCGAAGTAAAAGTGTAAATTTTTCTTTCTTTTATAAAAAATATTGTCCCAAAGGCTTGGTTAGTGTCCGAGTAACACATTCCGGTATTGCGAATAACTTTTTTTAATTTTTTAAATTATTACCGAAAAAAAATGGAAAAGAACGTAAACCGGGTGGGAAATGTTGATATACATTTCTCTTTAGGCGTCGGATTAAAGTCCGAAGCAGTTGATAATTTTCTTGACTGCCTCAGCAAGTTGGTCAACGACAACACCTTTGTGTATGTCGCAAAGCCTTTGTTTGTCCCCAGTAAAAAGGGATTGCAACGGATAAGAAAGGAGGAAGTAGTCTATTTTAAAGCGGAAAGGAACTGTTGCACGATTCATTTCATCACAGGAGAATCGCTGCTGGTTACCACTCCTTTGGCGAATATTGCCAGGCACTTCCTCAACGATAATTTTATCCGGATTCATCGAAGCTATGTCATTAACATGGAGTATCTCGAATTTTTGCTCGGCAATACGGCTACTTTGAAAAACGGCGTCAAACTGACTGTCAGCAGAGAGTTTAGAAAAGACATTTGCAAATGTTTTGAGATTGAGGGGACGAAAAGCCTTAAAGTTGTTTCAAGCTAAACTTGCGGATATTCAAATAGTAGTTTGGGCGGGAATTTTTGTTTTCTTAATGGAAAAATAGGTTTGGGCGTTGTAAGTATAAAAAACAGCGGTCTGGGTTTATGTTGCTGTATATCAACGATTAATAAGATTTTTCAACATATTCTATTTTCAAAGACTTAGTACAACGAAGTATATAGATGCGTCCAAGCCTTGTACACATCCGTCCAACGCTTAGACTAAAATTTGGAAATAGGTTTTCCTGCATATATCTTTGAACTGTATCTTTGAACGTAGTAGAGCAGCGTTTTCGCGCCAGGGAGAATTTGTGAGTTAAATGGTGCTGATAGATATGGACTAAATATATAAGATAAATGAATTTATTATTTATAAGAAGTTTAACAACTCGCGATTGGGACAGATTACAGGAACTGTCTCTGATTCTGGTCATTTTTTATATATGCGTGTTGGGAGCTATCCTGATTGACTTGTGGAGTGGAATTGATAGAGCAAAACGTGAGAATATATTGAGAACTTCTTTCGGCTTTCGCCAGACCATCAAGAAGATGAAAGATTATTTCAGTGTTCTGATGCTTTTTACAATAGCCGATGTAGTGGCTTCCATCTGGTCTACGCTGCCTTTTTTTACGGCAATCGGTACAATCGGGATCATATTGGTTGAAGCAAGAAGCGTATATGAAAACAAAAAAGAAATTAATAAAGGAATAAAAGACCTGCCCGAAACAATTGTCAAGATATTAAGAGATAGAAAAGCAGTAGAGTCTTTTTTATGTTCGTTGGAACTTGACAAAAAAGAAAATCAGGAGGCAACAAAAGAGTAAAAAAATAGAAAATGCTTATCCGCGAAAATATCCCTATAAATGTGAAACTTTTAGCTCCGAGCCGGGCACGAGCAATAGAATGGGGCGTTGCCCATTAAAAGGCTTTCAGCCTTAAGTCGATGACATTGGGGGTATTTTTGCGGATAAGCATTTAATGAATTATGGAAGAATTAATATATCTATACTTTCCTTTGGGGTAAAAAATTGTTTTTTAGAGGATTGAAAAGGAATTTTTTGTACTTTTGCACGAACAAAAAAACAGACTGAAATGAAAACAGATATAGAAATAGCCCGCAGTATTAATCTGAAAAAAATCGAAGAAATAGCCAAAGAAATTCATGTACCTGCTGAAGAAGTAATGAATTACGGGAAATTCGTCGCTAAAATTCCGGTAAAATTAATTGACGAGGAAAAAATAAAAAGAAGCAACCTCATCTTGGTAACAGCCATAACTCCCACAAAAGCGGGGATTGGAAAGACCACCGTCTCCATTGGTTTGTCGCTGGGGTTGGCAAAGATAGGCAAAAAGGCTGTAGTCGCCTTGCGCGAACCTTCTTTAGGACCTTGTTTCGGGATGAAAGGAGGAGCCGCTGGGGGAGGATATGCTCAGGTTCTTCCGATGGAAGATATAAATTTGCATTTTACGGGCGATTTTCACGCGATCACTTCGGCAAACAATATGATCTCGGCTTTGTTGGATAACTACCTGTATCAGAACAGGGGAGTAGACGGCATTGGCTTGAAGGAAATATTGTGGAAAAGAGTGTTGGACGTTAACGACAGGGGACTGCGCAAGGTTGTCACGGGACTGGGCGGAAGCGCCAACGGCATTCCCGAAGAGACTGGCTTTGACATTACGCCTGCATCTGAAATTATGGCAATCCTGTGCCTTTCTAAAGATCTGGATGATCTGAAAAGAAGGGTAGGGGAGATTCTGCTTGGTTTCGATTTTAATGATAATCCTGTAAAAGTCAAAAATTTACATATCGAAGGGGCAATTACAGTCCTGATGAAGAATGCTATTAATCCGAATTTGGTACAAACTACAGAACATACCGCCGCTTTTATTCACGGAGGACCTTTTGCCAATATTGCACACGGATGTAATTCGGTTGCTGCAACCAAAATGGCATTGACGTATGGCGATTACGTTGTTACGGAAGCCGGATTCGGAGCGGATCTCGGCGCTGAAAAGTTCTTCAATATCAAATGCCGGAAAGCCGGCTTGCAACCCAAACTGACGGTTATCGTTGTCACCTCTCAAGGATTAAAAATGCACGGTGGCGTACCTTTGACCGATATTCAGCAACCGAATAAGGAAGGACTTGTAAAAGGTTTTGAAAATCTCGACAAACACATTCAAAACCTGAAAAAATTCGGTCAAAATATTGTCGTCGCCTTCAATAAATATGCAACGGACACGGACGAAGAGATAACCTTGATTCGGGAGCATTGTTACGGACAAGGTGTTGGTTTTGCCGTGAATAGCGCGTTTGCCGAAGGAGGAAACGGCGCAAGGGAATTGGCTCAATTGGTAGTAGATACGATTGAGAAAAAGCCTTCCGCACCGCTTCGTTTCACTTACGATGAGAGCGATTCGATCAAAACTAAAATAGAAAAGATCGCCGCCGATATTTATGGCGCCGAATCTGTCGTTTTCAACGAACGAGCTGAGAAAATCCTGAAACTTGCCAAGCAAATGGACATAGAACATTTTCCGGTCTGCATTGCTAAAACGCAATACTCCTTCTCTGCCAATCCGAAAGCCTACGGGGTTGAAAAGGGATTCAAGTTGAAAATAAACGATATTGTCATCAACAACGGCGCCGAATTTATTGTAGCCATTGCCGGCGAGATCATGCGTATGCCGGGACTGCCGAAAAATCCGCAAGCAATTAACATTGATATTGTGAATGGTGAGGTTGAGGGATTGTCGTAGAGTCGTGCCGAAATTATTAAATAGTTTATATTATTAGTAAAATAAGTAAAAAAAAGTCGTATGTTTGCACATTTAAATTTTAAAATCCATATCACATGGAACGACAAGTAGTGTTAGTAGAAAAAACGATTTATAAGATAGAAAAACTGCCTGCAACACACATTGAGGAAGGGAAATTTTATGCAGAATGACATTATTAGCTCACGTTTCGTTAGCCTGTTTGAGAAATCAAAGACAATGAGCAGTATATACGAAGTCATGATGAGCAATCATCTTGATTCGCCGGCAAGCCAATGGCTTGATGAATCGGGAGATACTGTTTCGGTATCATTTCACGTATTCAATGAAAATGTAAAAAACATGGCGCTTTTTCTGTCAAAAAGAGTGGGCGAGAACCAGAAGGGTTGTTTTGTTGGTCTTTCAATGGATAATTCCCACCTGTGGCAGGTATGTTTCTGGGCATTGCTTATGGCAGGTTATAAGCCGGTGCTTATTGATGTGAACCACAAAGAAGAAATGGTTGACTACATTATCGAAAGCGCCGGATTACAGACAATTTTAGGCAAGGACTCGCTCGAACTGAAAAACAACATTTTGCAAATTCCTGTAGAAGAATTGAAGGAAGCATTAAAACCGGTAAACGAAAAAGCGGAATTTACTCCGCAATGGGCTGATAATCTTGCCCTGTGTACATCCGGAACAACCGCAACGGCAAAAGTGCTGGTTTTTGATGGCTCTGCCATTGTAAGCCAGCTTGAGGGTTTTTATAAGACATATATCAAGGATCCGCGTATTGCTTCGGCGCCGACGCCGGTAAAGTCGCTGGCATTTTTGCCGATGCATCATGTACTGGGTTTTATCACATTGTGCATTGCTTATCCTTTTCTGAATACAACCATTGTTTTCATGAAAGACCGGGCGCCGGCTTCATTACAAGCTGCGTGCCAGAAGATTGGCGTAACCCACATGGTGTCGGTTCCGTTACTTATAAATAATCTAAAGAACGGAGTATTGCGAAAAATACGCAACGAAGAACCCGGAAAAGAAAAAATGCTCAACTTCCTGTTGAAAACAAGCTTGTTTATTCAAAAGATTGCTCCCAAAACCGGAGATCTTTTTGTCAGGAAATATGTTACAAAGTCGGTTGTCAAAAAACTATTTGGTGATACATTTTCGTGGATTTGCGTTGGAGGAACGCATGTTCCTGTCGATTCGCTTAAGTTTATAAACGGTTTGGGTCATGTGGCAACCATAGGCTACGGAATGACCGAATGCGGTATTATTGCGTTTGAACCGGGTACGGTTTTTAACCGGCGGATTGACGGTTCAACAGGTCCTCTTATGTACGGTTTTAGCAGCAAAATAATTGACGGTGCCGGCAATGAAGCACATACCGGAGAACTTCTTTTAAAAGGTCCGTCAATACATATTGGTCGTATGCAGAAAGGCGGGATGATTCCTGCCGATGTTGACAAGGAGGGTTGGCTGCATACCGGCGACATAGCGCGTTTTAATAATGGTTCGCTTGTTATTGAGGGTCGCCTGAAGGAGGTGATACTGAACGAATCGGGAGAAAACATCTATCCCGACGAGCTTGAAGATGACTTTGACGACCTTTTAAACTTGGTTAACAGATACTGCATACTCGGATTGAATAACAATAGCAATGATGAGATAGCTCTTGTTGTCGAAGTTCAGGACGATGTCTGCAATGTGGAAAGGCTGGCGGAAATATCTCGTAAAGTGAACGCTGTTAACGCAACGCTTCCGGTCATGAAACGAATAAAACGGGTGTATGCAGCCAATGAACCTATGCCCCTTGCCAACGGCATAAAAGTACGCCGTCAAAAACTGAAGGAACTGATTGAAAACAAAATATTCCCTGCAACCGAACTTCAAATAACCGTAAGCCCAATAGAATCAAGTCCGAGCGCAGCAATTAAAAGTGAAAATAGCAGCGTTAAACCCAAAGAACCGGAGCTTGATGACCGGTTTTTACAGATACGGGAACAAGTGATACTGTGCTTTGCTGAAATTCTGGATACAACACCTGACAAGATAGGTGTTGACATGCGTTTTATAGATGACCTTGGAGGCGACAGCTTGGACAGCCTTGGGCTGTTGTCGATGGCTGAAACCCGGTTCGGAGTAATGATTGAAGAGCAAGACTATTATAAATGCGTGACTGCCAATGATATCAGCCTCCTTTTATACGAAAAGCTCACAGGTACATTGTCCGAAAAAAGAACGATGGCGCCTGCGTTGAATGTGACGCCTGTAAAAAGATTTGAAGATGCGCCTGAATATAAAACTTTTATGGCGCGTTTTGAAACCTTGGATAAATCAAAAAATCCGTATTTTATTCCTCATGACAGTACTTTGCGTGATAAGTCGATCATAAACGGAAAAGAGGTTCTTAATTTTGGCTCCTATAATTATTTGGGACTGAGCGGTCATCCTCAGGTATCGCAGGCTGCTATTGAAGCCATACAAAAGCTTGGTACTTCAGCCAGCGGAAGCCGCTTGCTTGCAGGCGAAAAGACGCTGCATGAAGAACTTGAAAACGAGCTTGCGGCATGGAAGCATACCGAAGCGGCTCTTGTGCTTGTTGGCGGTCATTCCACGAATGTTACATTTGTAGGTAATTTCTGTAATGAAAGGGATCTTATTTTATATGATGTGCTGTCGCACAACTCCATTGCCCAGGGAATTAAATTAAGCCGCGCTACAAGCAGGCTGTTCCCCCACAATGATTATAAAGCAGCCAGGGAAATACTAATGGCAATGCGTGACAAATTTGAAAAAGTCCTGCTTATCATCGAAGGTGTTTACAGCATGGATGGTGATATAGCGCCTGTACCTGAATTTGTTAAGCTAAAAAAAGAATTCGGATTGTTTCTCATGGTCGATGAAGCGCACTCAAGTGGCGTCATTGGAAAAAATGGCGGAGGAGTGAATGAATATTTCAATCTCGACCCTGACGATATTGACATACGAATGGGAACGCTTTCAAAAGGTCTTGGAACATGCGGCGGCTACCTTGCCGGAAAAAAATCGCTCATTGAGTATCTGAAATATACATTGCCCGGATTTATTTTTTCGGTTGGGTTTAGTCCTGCTCTTGCCGCAGCGACGCTTGAATCGATACGGATTATCAGAAAAGACAATTCGCTGGTACAGCAGTTGCAGGAAAATATCCACTGCTTTGTTTCCAAAGCCAGGGAAAAAGGCTTTAACCTTTGTAAAGCAGGAGAGAGTGCGATTGTTCCTATTCTTGTGGGCAAAGATGAGGACACTTTTGTTCTTTCGGCAGCCCTTCTTGAAAGAGGAATTTTTGTTCCTCCCGCTGTTTATCCTGCGGTTCCGATAAACATGGCGCGCCTGCGTTTTTGCCTGACAAGTTGCCATAACAAGGAGCAGATAGATTATACACTGGAAGTATTGCAAGAATTGGCTGATAAAATGAATATTGTTTTGCCGGCTTAGAGGTTGTTTAAAATTTAATCAAAATAAATATTATGGTGCTCTGCACCTTCATTAAAACTCTAATTATTATTGCTACAAATATTCCGGCACTCTGTGCCTTTCTATTAAAGGTGCGTTAGCACCGGAAATCTTTGTAGCAAAATAAAAAAATAGCCCAACAAAGGTGCGTAGCACCGAAATATTAAAATTTTAAACAACTTAGAAAAAGAAAAAAAATGATATATTTGTTCAATTATTAATCACATAAAAAAGATTTAAATTGAAAAACAGAGAGTAAACTTTATGAACAAATATGTAAATTTTTCGCTTCTTTGCTTGGTTATTTTTTGTTTAACATCAGCTTCTTCCGATTTTCTAACCGAGCAAAAAAAATATGAACGGGTAAGAACGGCATTGAAAGATAAAGATGAAACAGTGAAGAAAAATCTTGAAAAAAATGATTTGACTTCCAATCTATTAAATATTTTAATCACAGTCTATAAGGACGAACAGAAATTGAATATTTATGCAAAGAAAAAAGACGATGCAGCCTACAAAAAAATCATAACTTACGATGTTTGCGCCCAATCGGGTCAGTTAGGTCCGAAAAGGAAACAGGGAGACTACCAAGTTCCCGAAGGTTTTTATTACATCGACAGATATAATCCGGTAAGCAATTTTTATTTGTCGCTCGGCATAAATTATCCGAATGAAGCAGATAGGAAGAAAAGCACCGCATCCAAACTGGGAGGGGATATTTTTATTCATGGTCATTGTGTGACTATCGGTTGTTTACCAATGACCAATGAGATAATCAAGGAAATTTATCTTTATGCGGTTTATGCAAGAAATAACGGTCAAATGAAAATTCCTGTTTATATATTCCCTTTTGAAATGACTGATTCGAATATGGAGATATATAGAAATAAATATAAAAATAATCAGGAGCTTTTGAGTTTTTGGACGAATTTGAAAATTGGATTTGATCAATTTGAGAAAGATAAAAAAGCGTTGAAGATTTCGGTGGATGGTAATGGGGATTATCGGTTTGGGAATTAAATTAACTCTAAACTTCTCACTCCTCATTTCTTTGTCTATATTGTGGCGAAGTAAACCCAATCGGATTACGCGGCTTATTTAACTCTTTATTTTTAACTTGCAATTCAGCCAGTGTTTCATTGATAAGTTCAAGCTGCATTCGAGTATCTTCATTGATGTCGTTATAGTCGGTGAATACCTCTTCGAGACGTTGTTTCAGTTCCCTGACTTCATTTTGTAACTCACTAACTTTGTCTATTGGAGGATTTAGCAATAGCTTCCTTATAGCAACGAAGGCTCGCATAATCTTGATATTGGTAGTTATTGCAATATCGCTGCTTAATACTGTCGACAACATAGCTACCCCTTGTTCTGTAAATGCAAACGGCAGATATTTAGAGTATTTTCCCCTTCCCGTTTCTAAGGTCACAAACTGTGACCTTAGAAAATTATATTCATCCCTTGTCAGTTCAAACATGAAATCGTCAGGAAATCGTTCTATATTGCGGCGAACCGCTTGTTTTAATACTTTGGTTTCCGTTCCGTACATCTCGGCTAAATCAAAATCCAACATTACGCTGACGCCCCTTATCTCATATATTTTTCCTTGAATATTTGATAATTCATCCATAGATTTATTCCATTTTTAAAATAATGATTATTGCAAAAACAAATTAGGCTTCAAAGCTAAGCTATTTTTAGCAGCGAACGAAAAATAAGGAGATATTTAACAAATTCTCAAAGTAATATTCCGCTAATAAAATGCCTGTCTACTGACAAAAAATGATATTTTTCACGCCAACGCCAGCCGAGGGGACAGGGCTTGGCGTAAGCGGGGCACAAATCACAGATTTGCGACAGCCTTGGGGTTCAAAACGCATATCTGTTTCTTCCAATTTGCGATAAAATGCCAAAAATAACGGTTTCATATCTCTAAAATTTTCCGCAAAGGTACAAAATGTATTTTACAAAATACAAATTTTGCAACTTATTGTATTCTGAAAAGGACAAAAATGATTTTGAATGTCAAAAATAATATTTTCAAATGGGGCACAAATTACAGATTTGCGTCAGCCTTGGGGCTGTCCGCATATGGCACATAACGTCTCAGCGGCTTCACGCAGTGGCGGCTTCCACTGAGGCTCGCGCGGGCACAAAACCTCCGAAATCGCACTGTCGTTTGTGCGGTGCTACTGCCGCCATTGTGTGAAACCGCCCGTTAACTGCTGGCGGCGCTCTGTTTCCCTTTTCTTCTTGTATTCATTCGTTGATTGTTGAAATTTCTATTTGAATATTGATAACATTAAGTTCCCCATTCTTTGTCCTATTTTTTTTGAACCTTCGCCTGTAATTGTTGTAATATTTTTTCTCGCATTTTGAAAACCATACATTCTGGCTTCTTTTTTATTAAACTTTTCGCGTCCATTTACAATATAATACTTTGTAATATAACCAATTCTTAAAGTCAATAAAGCGGATATCGCTCCGTCAATCGTAGATTTAACTATTATGCTCGGCACTTTAATTCTATCTGTAATGGTTGATAAATCTAAATCTGCTAATACTTCATCATCAATATCTGTTAAGATGGACGATATTAGAACGTTAAAATAAATCCATATTAATTGGCGATGACTTGGGCGAAAACCCGAACTCATTACAATCTTTTTTATCAATCTAAAATTGATTGCCAAAAGACTAATCATATCAAACTTTCCATTTTGAGAAAGTCCTGTTATTATAAAAGCGGATAACGCTTCTTCTTTTATATGTTTATTCAACAATTTAATTCTGACATCAATTTCTTCTGAAATTTTATTTATCGTATTATCTTTTCTGCCATTATGCCTTTCAAAATAATCTCTCAATTCCAAATAATGTGCTTTTCGTGCCTGTTTTGTTTTTTTCTTGTTCGATTCATTTATGTATTTATTGTTTTCTGCAAGCAATATTCCAAACTTAAATAATTCTTCATCAGACAATCCAATTAATTCAGAATTATTTAATGCAGGTATTGAAGGTGCAAAAAATACTCGAAAAAAAGGAACAACTACATAAAAAACAATTAATAAAAGGATTATTCCATAAAAAACATAATCAGCATAAGGGAATAATCGAGCAATTTTATCCCCGATTACAATTATATTGCCGATAAGCATTATTGCCATAAAAGACAAAATGACTATGAGTGTTAAAATTAAGTTCTTTTTCATAAATTTATTGTATTCGATTAAAATGCGTTTTTATTTCTTCCAAATCTTTTTCTACCTGCTCTATTTGTTTGACTTCAATATCAATTTCATCATTTTTTTGAATATAATTTGGAATTTTCTGCTCTCTTGCATTTGCTACTATTTCATACATCTGTTCTGAAAAATCAGTATGAGCATCAGTAACTTTTTCATTATAAAATTTTTTCAGTTCAGGCAAAATTGTTAATTGAAATCTTCCTTCTTGAAATTTTCCATCTTCTGAAAATCCTATAAATCCATTCTTTGTTTTATTAAGTAGTAATTTCACTTCACTTCTTTCTCGTTTTTTCGCCCAAGATAGATAGGGAATATTGCTACTTTCTCCATCAAATGAAAACTTATAACTTTCTGAAATACATATTTTTGGCAATGAAAAATGGTTGATTTGATTTTCAGAGAAAAAATCTAATATTTCTGTGTGTAAATTGTGGTATTTATTTCTTATTTCGTCATCGACTTTTCCATTTATCATTTTTTGAGTTTTTTCTGAGGATAAATTATCTATCACAACTTTTGTCGCTTCCGTTGCAAATTCATCTATGCGTTTTCGCGTTGCATCTGTTTTTTCTTTTTCTGGGATAGGCTTATTTGTGTGCAAAGAATGCACACTTTCAATCTGACTTATCCAATCATCTTTTCTTTTATCCAAAAAAGAATCTATTTCCAAAATATCTATATTAATATTTGGGATTTTGGTCAAAAACTCTTCAAATTTATCATACAATGCTTTTATTTCTTTTTTCTGATTTTCTAAATTATTTTTACGATTTTTTGAAACAGTCAACAAGTTATTTATTGCTTTAATTATTTTATCTACACATCTCTTTTCGTGTATTTGTTCCCGATTACTTGTTATTATCTCCAATAATTGTTGTTCTGTACTTTCAAATTTGCATTTTTCTGTTTGAAGTTCTTCTAAATCAGAATATTTATCAGCATCGGCAACTTTTCCTAAATTGATAGATTTAGAATCTAAAATTTCAAGCCCAAAGTCATTCTTTATCCTATTTTTGGCATCTGATAAATGGTTTTCAATTTGCTCGTCCCTTTCTTTTTTTGGTCTCCAATATGCCGAGTCAAAGACATTGTATAAAAGGAATATTGGAACTTTCTCATTTCCATTTTTTAGGTTATTAAATAAAACGTCTGCTACTTCCGTTATTGCAGAATTGGAACTTTGAATAAAAATAACAATATCAGCAAGGTTTGCAATTTTTGCATATACAGGATTCTTAAAATTTGCATACCTCCCGTCAAATCCGGGCATATCAATAATACTCGTTTCTTTATTTAATAAAATTCCACCTTGTGTTGTAATATTGGTAATTAATGTATCATCATTGTCTATGGCATTTTGAGACATTTCCAACTCGACATAATCTTCAAGGTTTGGCTTGGTCAATTCATAATACTCACAATTTGCACATAACATCAAATCTTCTTTGTTTTCAATACCTCTAATGTAATCAATAACGCTTTCAAATACCTTTACTTTATCTTTGCTTTTATCTTTTAATGTGTATCGTATAATTTCGTTTTTGTCCGACTTGGAAATAATAGAGGGGCGAACCGTACATTCTAAAAAATGTGTCGGACTAACGGTTTCGTGTGCAAACAAATTGACAAGTGTCGATTTTCCTGACTTTACAGCCCCTACGACAAGTATAATAAACTGCTTGCAATCAAACTCTTTAAGAGCAAGTTCAAGTTGTTTTATGGCGGGTTCTACATCTCCGTTCTTTTGTTGTTTTATCAAATCGGTATCAAAAAAAGAATTAATTTTTTCTTTTCCCTCTGTTATTAACTTGTTTCTCATTTTTATTATGTTTTAAATTAAATCCAAATTTTCTTTATTCCTTGTTGTTTTCTGTCTTTGTTTTTTGCTCGAAAATTGCACTGCGCTGTCAGCGGGTGTCGCATAACGGAAATGTTGATGTTCCACCCACTTGTAGGGTGGTGGGTGGGCAGAGCCGAAAAATGGCGAAGCCCATTTTTGGGCGTGGGTTGGCGGTGCGGTGTGAGCGCAGCGAACACGGCAAAAGCCAACTATCTATAAAATATTTTTGCACCATTCTGACCACTTTTTACTATTTCTCATCTTTTTCAGTAACCGCTGCGGTGTCCGATTACGCTCTTTTCTCGCCTGCAAAATGCACTGCGCTTCCCACCGCTTGCAGTTAACGGAAAAATACACGCATGTTTTCCACGAAATCTCTTTTCTGAAATTTTGCAAAAAATAATTGATTAAATAATTGTTTATTAATTATTTATATTTTTTGTGCCGCTACGTATTTTGTATTGTTTTTATTCGTATTTTATTGCGCCAATACATTTTTGACAATAAAAAATGCGTATATGATGCTTGTCTGTTTATTTTGCAAAAATAATTAAAAAAGGATATTTTCAAAGCAAGCGAATGGGTATTTTGTCGTTGTAACTTTTTTGTACTTTTGCTGCGAATCAAATATTAAAAATACTATGGCTTAATCCTAAAAACAGGAATACAACCTCATTTAGTACACATTTATACTTCGGAACTATTGCTGCATAAATATAGTGAATTTTTTAACGAACTATTGTATAGTTGAAAAAACTATCTAAAAACTTGCATAAAATGTAATTCTTGCTTAAATTTGTAATTCAAAGAAAAACAAATGAATATTACACAGCGATACATATTAATCGAATTTGCAGACAAACACCCCGATAGTGTAAATGCTATTAATAAATGGGTAGAACACGTAGATAAAGCAGAGTGGAGAAATTATAACGAATTGAAAGCCGATTATCCAACTGCCGACTATGTAAAAAACAGCAGATATGTATTTAATATAAAAGGCAATAATTACAGGCTCGTTGTTGTGGTGGTTTTCTTTGCAGGCGAGGTTAATATCCGCTTTGCCGGCACACACGCAGAATACGACAAAATAAATGTTTCAACGATATGAAAACAATAACAAACGAAAAAGAATACAGAGATATTTGCCAACAGATGAATATTATTATTGGCAAAGGTACGGAACTCGGCGATATGGAACTATTACCCGAAGCGGACAAAAACGAATACATCCGACTTTCTGAAATGGTGCGCAAATGGGAAAGCGTACATTATTCTTTCCCTATTGTTGTAAATCCGCTTGTTGCAAATATTCGTAACAAAATGGAAGAAATGAATTTAACACAAAAAAGTGTTGCCAACATGATAGGAATTAATGAGGCGCGATTAAGCGAAATAATGCGCGGAAAGCGAAGAATAAATATTAACATAGCAAAGCAACTAAACGCACGTCTTCATATTCCTGCCGATACGATTTTAGAATTTGCATAAAAAATAAAAACCCCTTAGAATCAGCCAATTAAAAGGGGTTTTTCAGTACCCAAGACAAGACTCGAACTTGCACAGCCGTGAAGCCACTGGTCCCTGAAACCAGCGTGTCTACCAATTCCACCACTTGGGCATTAGTATTTCTAATTTCCGACGCCAAAAGTAGTTAATATTTTGCAATAAATACCTATCAGCCGGCAAAAAAAAATTTATTCAATATCGCGATGACTTTCTTTTAGAATAAGCAAAGCCATTTCGAGTATGGAAGTATCATCCAGTTCGATAACGCCTCCATCTGGTCCCGACTCTGTGTGTATACCGCAACTTGTTCCTTCTCTGAAATTATATCCTCCGAAATAATTTCTTACGGTTTCTACCGGAATACCCAGTTCGGATGCGATTTTACGGATACTTCCATCGGGAAGATTATCTTTTATCCTTCTTAATTCATTGAAAGTAATTGTTTTAGGCATTTCTTTGCTATTTAATTGTTTTACATTTACATTGTGTTTGTTTGACTTCGATAACGGATTATCGCGCAAAATCAATCAGGCGTCCTTTATTGCTTTCATCAAAAGCGCCTTGATTGTATACCAGATGACCATTGACAAAAGTGTGCGTTACCTTGTATGATAATGTTGCGTCTTCCAATGGAGACCATCCGCATTTGTACAACAAATCATTCTTTTCTACCTTGTAGTGAGAGTTTGGGTCGATAAGCGCCAAGTCGGCGTAGAATCCTTTACGGATAAATCCTCTTTTTTCAATATTGAAAACTTTTGCCGGATTGTGGCACATTTTTTCAATCACCTGCTCTCGTGTAAAATTTCCTTTTTTAGCCAATTCCAACATCATCGGCAGCGCATGTTGAATAGAAGGAATTCCGGAAACTGCGTGCAACGCATCCCCCTCTTTTTCGGAAAGAAGGTGCGGAGCATGATCCGTAGCGATGGTATCAATATTTCCGTTTTCGACTGCTTTCAACAAAGCAAGGCGACTTTTTTCCTTTTTGATTGAAGGATTGCATTTGATTTTTGCTCCAAGCTGCTCATAATCGCTGTCGTCAAACCAGAGGTAGCCGACGCACGTTTCGGCTGTGATCTTTTTTTCAGCCAAAGGCTTGTTCTCGAATAAAGCCAGCTCTTTGGCTGTTGACAGATGCAGCACGTGCAATCTGGCGTTATATTTCAGCGCCAGTTCGACAGCCTTCTCGGTCGCTTTGTAGCAAGCGTCCGAACTTCTGATTAATTCGTGGTAAATGATCGGGATCGGATTATCCCCGAATTCCGCCTTATACTTCTCGATGTTGGCTTTGATCATCTCCTCGTCTTCGTTGTGCGTAGCAATTAAGACAGGAGCGTGTTCGAATATCTTTTCCAGCGCTTCGCCGTTTACCAGCATATTTCCGGTAGAAGAACCCAAAAACACTTTGATGCCGCATACTCTTTTCGGATCGACATTTTTTATTTCATCTATATTATCGTTGGTGGCGCCGAGGTAAAAAGAGAAGTTGGCTAAAGATTTTTGAGCAGCCAATTCCGCTTTTTGGTTGAGAAGCTCCAATGTTGTGGTCTGAGGCTGCGTGTTGGGCATATCCATGAAAGAGGTTACGCCTCCTGCTACCGCTGCTCTCGATTCGGAGAGAATATCGCCCTTTGGGGTTAAACCGGGTTCGCGGAAATGGACGTGGGTGTCGATTACTCCCGGAATCAGCCATTTATCTTCTCCGTCAATTACTTCGGCGTTTTTAAGTATGTTTGCCGGGACTTCGTCTTTGAATATTTTGGAGATTTTGTCTCCTTCTATCAATAATGAACCTTTGAAGGAGTTTCCTTCGTTAATAATTTTCGCTTTGTGAATTAAAATTGTTTTCATTTTCTCTTTTTCTGAGGATATTCCCTGAAAAAACTGCGTACTCTCATCTGAATAACGCCAAAAATGGCTTCGCCGAAAATACTACTGTTCATTTTGGAAACACCCAATACTCTATTTATAAATATGATGGGAACTTCTTTGATTGTAAAGCCGCACTTATGGGCGGTATATTTCATTTCGATCTGAAAGGCATATCCTTTGAATTTGATTTTGTCCAATTCTATCGTTTCGAGTACGTTACGGCGGTAACATACAAATCCGGCGGTAGTGTCCGCAATTTTCATCCCGGTGATTACTTTTACATAAATAGAGGCGAAATAAGACATCAGCACTCGCCCGATGGGCCAGTTCACAACGTTTACGCCGGATATGTAGCGTGAACCGATGGCAACGTCCGATCCTTCTTCGGCACATGCCTTGTGCAGTTTCAACAGATCATCCGGATTGTGCGAAAAATCGGCGTCCATTTCAAAGATATAGTCATATTTTTTTTCAATAGACCACTTGAATCCGGTAATGTAGGCAGTGCCCAATCCCAGTTTTCCGGATCGCTCTATCATAAATAACCTGTCGGGAAATTCCTTTTGCAGATCTTTTACAATGAGGGCTGTCCCGTCGGGAGAACCGTCGTCTATCACCAGAATGTGGAATTGTTTAGGCAAAGAAAAAACAACTCTGATGATGTTTTCAATGTTTTCTTTTTCGTTGTATGTCGGAATAATAACTACGCCGTCGTTCACTTCTTTTATTTTTTAGGGCATTGGTTGCAAATATAAAAAAAAGATATATCATTTTATGCTTATCAACAAATAATTTTTTAAATAGTTTGAAAGTACGAATGTATACTTTTTTAGAAAAAGAACGATTTTAATGTGGAATTATTTTATATTTGCATTTTACAAATAAAAAACAATAAAGAAGGATAAACGTATGATAAGAAGGTATACCGCCATATTGGCGTTAATCGTATCGGCAATATTATTTTTGCCGGCAACATTGTTTGCCAAAGGAGCAGTGATCGGATATGCGGCAGGATGGATGCCGGCTCCGACCGCAGCACAGTTAGACAGAGTTACTCATGTAATGGTGTTTCAATTGATCCCCAACACGGACGGTACGTTGAGAACAACCGATGTTCCGAGTTGGCTAACGGGAAATAATACTTTTAGAAATATGGCGCGGGATAAAGGCGTTTTGGTAAGTATTGCCGTTGGTGGTGGAGGTGCGTCTGCAAATTTTACGAGCGCCACAAACAACACAAACCGTGCAAATTTTGTCAACAATATTAAGAATTATGTTGATCAGTATAATCTTGATGGAGTTGATGTTGACTGGGAATTTCCAGTCGGCGACGCTCAGTGGGGTCAATGTATGTCTTTACTGGAAGATTTGAAGGCTGCGATGCCTTGCAAAAGAATTTCTATAGCTATGGGCGGAGACAGCCCAAATCCTCAATTTACCAATCACTTCAACATCACAGATAAAAGCATCGTTCAAAAGAGAATTTGGGCAGCAGACGCGGTTCATTTGATGACTTATGATATGCAGGGAGTTACCAGACCTTTCAATTGGGCGACACACTCGGATGTAGCCGCTTCAAGGGGATGTATTGACGCCTGGGCAACATTTGGAAACGGACAATCCGGTTTTAGCAAAGAAAAACTGATGATAGGCTGCGCTTTTTATGGTTATAACTCGGCGACCGGTTGGACAATGGTTCAGTTTAAAGATGGCGGCGGTGTAGGTTGCGATAATGCTACAACTCTCGGACAGAAAATGAATTATACGCATGATAATGAATATGGCGGGGCAATCATTTGGGAATTGTCTTATGATCTAAATATCAGCGCTACTCCGACTTTGTTATCAGCGCTTTGGAGTGCAAATGAAACAAAAGGCGGATATTCCATTATCACAATTAATACCCATCCGGAGGAATATACTGTTTTCAACCCCGGAGGAATATCGGGCAACCTGAGCGTGGTGGCAAGCACAATGGAAGGATGTGTGAACCAACTCACCTATCAGTGGTACAGCAACACAACCGACAGCAACACGGGCGGAACACAGGTAAACGGTGCAACCGGCGCAAGCTTTACCATCCCAACCACGCTTACGGAAGGATTTCACTACTACTATTGCGTAGTGAAAACCTCAAGAAGCAAGGTAAATCCAGTAACTTCCAACGTGGCAACAGTGCGGGTGAGCTCAACTATTACCATACCTGTCGTCACAATTGACGAACATCCGGTCTCCACCACAGTCAGACAAAACAATATCAGCGGTAATTTGCAGGTATCGGCAAGCGTTACGGAGGGCGCCACTCCCAAGTATCAATGGTACTCCAATACAACCAACAGTAACGTGGGCGGTACGGCAATCCTTAATGCAACCAATGCAGTTTTTGCCATACCAACCTCGCTTACGGCGGGAACATATTACTACTTCTGTGAAGTGGGCGCGACCGGCGGCGCTCCGTCTGTCCGCTCCAATGTAGCAACGGTAACAGTTGAGCCGCCTATTATTCCGATAATTACGATTTATACGCATCCTGCACCGCTGACAATTTTTGTGCGAAATAGCGGCGTCAGCGGCACTTTGTCAGTCTCGGCAAGTGTTACGGAGAACGCTACGCTCAGCTATCAATGGTACTCCAATACAACCAATAGTAACGTGGGCGGTACGGTAGTCGCCAATGCGACCGGCGCCGATTTTGTCATACCAACCAATCTTAACCAAGGAACTTATTACTATTTCTGTGAAGTGAGGGCTACGAACGGTGCAACCTCTGTCCGCTCCAGTGTGTCAACGGTGACGGTGCTAAATAACGCAAACACCACTTTCATCACAATTAACAAGCAGCCTGATGCATTAACCACTGTCACGCAAGGCAGCATCAGCGGCAGCCTGACGGTCGATGCAACTGTTAACAGAGGCGCTACGCTCATCTATCAGTGGTACTCCAATACCACCAACAGTAGCACGGGCGGTACGGCAATCGCCAATGAAACCGGCGCCAGTTTTACAATTCCAACCAATCTTGCAGCCGGAACATATTACTACTATTGTCTATTAAGAGCTACGGGCGCTACCGACATGCCTACCGTTGTAGCGACAGTGACGGTGGAACCGAGTGGAACTACTCCGCCGGTTATCACAATCAATACACAACCTGCCTCATCAACTACATTCACAGAAGGCAGCATCAGCGGCAGCCTGACAATTTCGGCAAGCGCTACGCAAGGTGCAACGGTCAGCTATCAGTGGTACAGGAACACCACCAACAGCAACACGGGTGGCACGATAGAATCGGGCGCAACCAACGCAAGTTTCCCAATTCCAACCACGCTTACGGCGGGAACGTATTATTACTACTGTGTGGTAAGCGCCACAGGCGGTGCGACTTCCGTACTTTCCAATGTGGCAGTGATAACGGTGAATTCCATTACTCTGGAGGCGCCGAGCATTACCACGTATACTGTACCTGCCTGCACTGTAGGAGAAATGTACAACGTGGCAATCACCTTCACCGGCAGTTTGCCTATGACATGGACATTAGCTTCCGGAGATTTACCTGCCGGATTAACTCTTAATCCAACGACCGGCGTAATTTCGGGAGTACCTGAACCGGGAGCATGGAATGGCGGGACAGGTTACAGTTTCACCGTTCAGGCAACCAACGGAGCGGGAAGCGACTCGCAGTCGTTTTGGATGGGAATTAATCAAGCAACCGGGAATGTGCCGGTTATCACAATCAATACACAACCTGCCGCATCAACCACATTCACAGAAGGCAGCATCAGCGGCAGCCTGACAATTTCGGCAAGCGCTACGCAAGGCGCAACGGTCAGCTATCAGTGGTACAGGAACATTACCAACAGCAACACGGGTGGCACGATAGAATCGGGCGCAACCAACGCAAGTTTCACAATCCCAACCACGCTTACGGAAGGAACGTATTATTACTACTGCGTAGTAAGCGCCACAGGCGGAGCAACCTCTGTTGCGTCCAATGTTGCAAGTATCTCAGTTACAGACTGCAAGCCAACCGCCGGAATCACCAACAATACCGGAACCACCGTATTGACTTGCACCACACCAAGCATCAGCCTGAATGCTACCGGCGGCGTAAGTTATTCGTGGGATAACGGCTTGGGTAACAACGCCAATGCAACGGTCACCGCACCGGGCACCTATACCGTCACCGTCACCGCAGCTAACGGCTGTAGCGCTACAGCAAGCATTACAATTACGGAAAATAAAACCCCTCCGACTGCCGGTATTACTAACAATACTGGACTGACTGAGTTGACCTGTACCCTGTTAAGCATCAACCTGACCGCTACCGGCGGTGTAAGTTATACTTGGGACAACGGACTGGGCAACAACGCTAATGCTGCAGTAACCTCCGCCGGCACCTATACTGTTACAGTCACGGGAGCCAACGGCTGTACCGCTACCCAAAGCATCACAATTACGTCGGACAAAGGCGATGTGATTGCCGGCATCACCAACAACACCGGAACAGAGGTGTTGACCTGTACCACGCCAAGCATTAGCCTGACAGCTACCGGCAACGGTTCCTATACCTGGA
>Ga0123354_10000261_pt1 | contig 47383 bp, 21 predicted proteins | sample TergutLab28metaG_2_FD_97872 | JGI IMG/M metagenome (GOLD analysis project Ga0123354, IMG submission 97872) | Labiotermes labralis P4 segment gut microbial communities from Petit-Saut dam, French Guiana - Lab288 P4 | ecosystem: Host-associated > Arthropoda: Insects > Digestive system > Gut ... | reverse complement strand
TACTGCGCTACCGGCTGTACTGTACCACAACACTGTCGGTATAACTACTGCGCTACCGGCTGTACTGTACCGCAGCACAGTCGGTATAACTACTGCGCTACCGGCTGCACTGTACCGCAGCATAGTCGGTATAACTACTGCGCTACCGGCTGTACTGTACCACAACACTGTCGGTATAACTACTGCGCTACCGGCTGTACTGTACCACAACACTGTCGGTATGACTACTGCGCTACCGGCTGCACTGTACCGCAGCACAGTCGATATAACTACTGCGCTACCGGCTGTACTGTACCGCAGCACAGTCGGTATAACTACTGCGCTACCGGCTGTACTGTACCGCAGCACAGTCGGTATAACTATTGCGCTACCGGCTGCACTGTGCCACAACACTATCGGTATAACTACTGCGCTACCGGCTGTACTGTACCGCAGCACAGTCGGTATAACTATTGCGCTACCGGCTGCACTGTACCGCAGCACAGTCGGTATAACTACTGCGCTACCGGCTGCACTGTGCCACAACACTGTCGGTATAACTACTGCGCTACCGGCTGGACGATTCAGGGTTCGAAAGTTAGCGTGAGAAAGTATGTTTTCTCCCACGACCACCTTGGTTCTGGGGCACACCCAACATTCAATTCAATAGGTACGGAGGTTCTGTGCAAGGAGGTACAAAGGTCGGTGCATGAGACTGACCACCATGTCCGTCTGCTGCGAAAATTAAGAATGAGAGCAGGTATCCCCCCCAACCCCCCCCCCCACATATCTTTACGGCGTGTACAGGGTAAATGTACATTTTTTAGCACTTCTGTAATATGTAATTTCCGGTGTTGTTATGATGTATAATTTATATCACAGACACGCCACAGTTCGTAAATAATTTTACTTCAAAGAAATCCAGTAAATAATATTAAGTATCATGTACAAGCAAAATATAGAGCTTTCCCATAACAAATCATGAAGACTCAAAGTTAGGATGGAACCTTGTGCTTCTGCTGTACATTGATATTCAGCACAACTAAGACGACAGAGTCGTCATATCCACGCGCTGGCCGCAATAAACCTGCGGGGCTTAATTTGTGTGTTGGTCTGTGCGTTTCTCTGGGGTTTCTCATGCGTAAACTTCCGTGTTTGTCTGTCTGTTCTTCTGCCTACTACCCACAGCCGACCAGCGCGGATCTTCCGGGAAGAAAGACATGCAGAAGTTCGGAAGGCTGACTCCGGGTTTTTCCGAGACTCATGGAAAGCAGCTCAGGATAGACAGACTAATCTGGGTCGGATGTAGCCCCTTACCACAAAGACCGGCAACAGGGGGCTTGTAGCGTGGATTGCAAATAGCAGACAGAAAAAGGATTTCAGAGTTCTTTAATTGGATAGAGAAAAGATTAGGTATTGGTGTCATCCAATTCCATGCGCCCCACTTCTCAGAGCACTACTAAAACACATGCGTCTAATTTACAAACAGCCGGCTGCTGCATGCCCTGCTACCTAGTGACCACATCCAGATTCTCTAAAACTGCTCTTCTAGTTCGAAAGACTGTTTTCGGCAATCGCTACCGTCAGCATTCCGGTCTAGTGCCACACGTATTACTTGTTAGAAAGGTAAAGAATGACGACAGAATCTAAAATCTTAGGGATCAATATTTAGATGATAAATTCCCGGAACGTAACTTCTTTTACGCCATTATTTAACTTCAGCACTAAATCGTCAAACTTCCGTATTTTATATGTTAATTAGGCATAAATTTATATTCTTGGTTTTATGCCTGTAAAAGTAATGTCACCGTGCAACAAGAAACAGAACAGATTTATAGCTCCTTTTGGCAGAAGAAAAATTAGAGTAACATCTGGTATTCGGAATGGGAGTACTTTTAAAATTCTTTCGCACAAACCAAAAGGTTGTCCCGCCTGGCTTCACGCTTCCTCGCGACGTATATGATGTCTTCGTTCTTCTGCGATGTTACGCAAACTTGTTTGGTATTTACAGAGCCAAGTTTCGTGACAGCCTTTCGGTCCCATCTTCAAGGGCCGAAGTGTCCACAGTCCTTGGTTATGGACTGTGGACAGCTTGACAACGCTGCGTAACATCCCAGAAGAGCAAACCCTCAAATAGTTTCCCATTAATCCGAAGACAATATTGTGTCAACGAGCTACCCTGACGTGATAAAGAGAGGACACACAAATTACAGCAAACGAAGATGAACATATAGCAAGCGCATTAGCGTATTTTTTACTTTAGAGAGTCAGTAATTTTGTTACTAGCCCAATGACATTGTGTTAATAGAAAAATAACGATATAACCTCCATATGTTTAAGTAAGGGTGACACCGTGAAGACGTGACGGGAGAGTAAGTATGGTTTCACATATTCGCAATCTCGGCACTAGATTCTGAGTGGTCAGGTTCAAGTTCCGACCAATGTACCTATTTGGACACGTAACCGTGCACGACACCGACCGAGGTACGTGCAATATTCAATGGCGATGTATATATCATTTTTTGTGCATATATATTTACTGCCTGCCGGTCCCAGCGGCTGCGCGATCTAGGGCGTAGTTCTGTGGCTGCTCGCCTGCTGAGATTGTGGGTTCGATTTCCACCGGAGGCATGGATGTTTTTCTGCTGTGAGTGTTGTGTACTACCAGGTAGAAATCTCTGCGACGAGCTGATCTCTTGCCCAGAGGAATCCTACCGACTATGACGCGTCGTTGTGTGTGATCTAGATACCTCAAGAATGAGGACGCCAGGCCCAGCGTTGTGTTGCAGCGCCACAGGAAAAAAAATTATTGTACTATGCTGAATAGAACTTATTAGAACTAACACGCAATGCAAAGCTAGACCGGAACAAAAGTGATAAAAACGGAAAATAATCTGCTCCATTTGACGTTGACAGTTGACGGCAATAATTAGTGTATCATATTTTATGGTGAATAACGACTGAATAATTTTTATTATACCTCTAATTCACCACACAAACCTGAAAGAGATATTCGTTTTCGAAATGCGTAATCGCGAAAACTGATTAACTGAAAGGAAGTTCAGTCTTTCTCACAGCGGTGTTGATGCAGATCCGATTACCGTCGGATAGCAGGCCGTGTCGATTTGTAAACAGTTACAAATGTTAACTGCAAATTCATAAAATTAAGGTGCAGCTTTAATGGCGCTTCGCGTAATCACAAAGCCAATGTTAACGTCACCGAGACCCGAAGGTAAGGAACGAACGTTGTTTGGAGTTAAATCTTCACGATGATGTAGGTGCTGTAAATTATATACGAGATAACACCTATTTTCTTTATACTTTACCATTCACGGGGACGCAACTGTATGTTTATTTTGAAAAGCCTCAGCTTCATTTTAATCTCACGGTTCCGTGCATCATAATTCAATTTTAATAAAAATCCAACTAGATGCAACAGTATGCAGATATTTATTTACTGCAAAGTCACTCTACATGTTTCGGGTGTCACAGCACCCATCATCAGGAGTACTAATAACTGTAACCGCAGCCTCCGGCACAGGTCATAATATCGTGACTCGCACAAACCAGTCCCGATCAGGCCACGTTGGAGGGAAGTAGCTGTACCGATATTATGACCTGTACCGGAGGCTGCGGTTAGAGTTTTTAGTACTCCTGATGATGGGTGCTGTGACACCCGAAACATGTAGAGTGACTTTGCAGTAAATAAATATCTGCATACTGTTGCATCTAGTTGGATTTTTATTAACCTCAGCTTCATGTTTCGGCTTTCATATAAGGCACTCTCAGCCTGTATTGTAATTAAAATATCCGTTTTAAATATGGATATGAAACATGTCAACAAATGGAGCTTACTCTTGATTTTAATTTATTTAATTTTATTTTACTTCATAAGTGTTTTGCCTAGGATTATTTAATTACTGTACAATCTTATGACAGTTTACAAAAGCTGAAACATGTAGCCCAGGTTTTTTAAAAATGAACATAAAAGTTTCGTTTGACTAATGCTCAAGGGGCAAACATAAATATGGGTCATTTTAAGTCTACTTTTAAAATAAAATACACTTACTGATATAAAAATTAGCGCGAAAATGCAAACAAACAACAATACGGTCAACAAATGTGATAATCCTTCCCCAAAGTATGGCTTTATAATGGTGTTTTGTAGTCATTTGACAAGCGGCATGAATATAAACATGATATTCCATCTCACAGTTAAATTAGCTTAATAACATGCATCTATGCCATGACGGAAATCGTGCAACCATTAAGTGGATTTACGAATTCAATATCTGGAAATCCCGTATAGACTATTATCGTGTAAGTTTTATTAATCTGATGAAATTCGTGGATTTCAATGCCTGCAATCACGGCACTATGAATCAATTTCATACACTGTGCCACATGAGCTACGGTGCATTTACTATACAAGAAGTGCTGTACATGAAGCGAAATGATGTGAACTTTAGAGGATAGGATATGAATATTTCTGACACAAAATATTATAAAATAATAAAGGCATGGAAGAACAAATAGTTTTGCGAATTTTTTGGGAGCGTTTGTAAAATTGCGAAAAGCGACTATTAGCTTCGTCATGTCTGTCCGTCCGTCGTGTGTCCGTATGGAATACCTCGGTTTGAAATCGACGAATTTTACTGTAATTTCATATTGGGGTATTTTTCGAAAATCTGCCTAGAAAGTTCAAGTTCATTAAAATCTGATAAGAAGAACAGGTACTTTATATAAGGACCAACACATATTATTGATCACATCTCTCTTAATTTCTCATAGAATGAGAAATATTTCAGATAAAACTGTAGAAGAAATCAAAACACACGTTTCACGTTCAGTAACGCTTTTTTTCTCAGAAAATCGTGCCTCTATGAGACAATGTGGAAAAATACAGTAGAGCCGGACAGATCACAGATAAAAATATGGCGCGTGCGCGTTGCGTGCTGGATAGCTAAGGCTACACATAAACACACTCAGAAAAAAAAAATATATATATATATAATACTGATTGCTTCTCCGCTACAACAATGGTTACATTTACACCAAAATTCCCTGTCTGTTTAGATATTATCAGCGGTGTACTCGAAGTTTCCGTTCTTCTAGCGCCAGGCGCCGCCTTACTTTGGCGACATGTGTCCGTCCTTCCGAGAAAAAAATATTATTTTCTCGAAACTCTGAGCACGAATCGCCCAAGTGACGCGACTCCTTATCCAACAAGAAAGACGATCTCATCCAACGGCGCTATTCTTCCGAGATTTTAGTCCTTATATTATTGATAGCAGTAAATTTGGATACAAACCAGAATCACGAAGTCATTTATCATTCCCTGTAAATAATTATCCCTAGACATTTGTCATTAAAATACCTTGCATATCACCTCAAAATTCCTTGCTGTATTTATATGTTTAATTACTGCTGCACAAAGATCGCTCATGAACACTGTGTAATTACTCTGGTTCCACTTGTTGAATCTATCATGCCGACTGCAACAGAGAAGCAGTTACAGCGACTGAAAGAAAACAGAATACACTCGACCCTTATATAATTATGTTATTTTATGTAAAACCCCTTTGAAAAGACTCTAAATTAGGTATGTTTGCTCTACGAAGTTCTGCTACTATCGCTCTCTCCACAGAAGTTCGCATGGCCTGCATATTGATATTATCAATGTGTAGTGACGTTTGGAGTCTAGAAATCTGGAGTGGCTGCAAAGTCGTGAACACTTTTATGGTTTAAAACATTTTATTATCCAACAGATGCGCAAATATATAATTCGTAAATACAATTAGAATTATTATAAAATATTCTATAATAATTCTCATTGTATCAACGAATTATATATTTGTGCATCTGTTGGATAATAAAGTGTTTTAATCGTCATTGATGCACAGTATAAACATGAAAACTTTCATGGTTTCTTGCGACATGAACCGAGACCGACACCCAGACGTGAAACTATGAGCTGTTTGTTATTTTCCTCGTATAAGACCTTTAATTTATATGACAAATGATATTCTTCGTACAAAATAAGAATCGTGTATGAGGAGGAAAATAAAAGATTTTTTGAACATTCTTCGTCGTTTTCTGAATTTCACCTAATGTGAATTAGGGCTACCCAAACAACAATTTCATTGGCCATGATGTCAATTAAATTAAATCGCTTATTACATGTTCATTGCGCCTGTTGTTTCGTCAGTGCCAAATGAATTTCGGTACATAATAAATAATTTAAAAGAACTTCACAGTTTCTTCGTTCACTGGAAGCAAACGTCCTTCACTTGGTGACCAGAACACAATGTGACCACCCAAAACACATAACAAAATCTCTTTACTTTTATGACCAGTCCTTGCTGTAGCAACATGACAAACCAAACTGCCTGAGAAAACCTAGACAGAAGCTCTAATCCATAATTTTACTCACGTCACACTTTTAAACTTAAACAAATAAAAGATATTAAGGTACATAATAATTAACAAATTGGTTTTAATTTTCGAAAGACTTTCAAGAATTAGAGTAATGATGTCCCGGTACGCGCCTTGGAGGCGTATGGGGAAATGGAAGTATGGCTCTACTCATTCTTAGTCTCGGAATTTGAGGGATTTGAGTCACTCAGCAGCTACGGATTGCGAATACCTATGATCGACACTAAAATAATAACTGAAAGTGTTAGTGTCAGTGTGGGCGGGAAGGTGTATGAAGTGCAGCCGACTGTGCGGCAGAGATGTGAAGGGAAGTGAAGTCCACCAAAATTGGAAAAGGCGGGGTAATGTCGACTGTGTCAACAGAAAGGCGTTAAAAAGCATTACGGTTCGTTACAGTGTTTTATGTAACGTGTATTTCCTACTTAATTACAATAACCAAAATTAAACAATATTCTCTTTTAGGGAGAAAACCCTAATTGGAGAACAGTAATTATAAAAATTAGAATTAGGGGGCTATCTCTAAGACAGTGTATTTTGTTGGTTTTGGTCTTGCAGTTACGTTTCCTATTTGTTCCTGAAATGAACAATAATATGTAAAAGTAAAATATGAAATTGTTTTTATGAGTTATAATGAAGTGTTTGTTACACATTCACAGACAATACAGTTATTTTAAGTGTCAGAGATAGCTTTAATAACCAATTTTATCACTATATACATTTATCTAGCTCAGTCAGTATAGCGACTGACTAGGGGCTGGGCGGTCCGGGATCGAATCCCGGTGGGGACGAGATTTTTCGCCCGTCCAGACCGGCCCTAGGGCCTACCCAGCCTCCTGTACAATGGGCACCGTGTATTTACCGGGGGTAAAGTGCGGCCGGGGCGTGCTGCTGACCACTCACCCCTTCTAGTGCCACGGTCATGGAAGAGTAGAGCTATACCTCTACCCACCCTCTGGACCACACCGGGCCTGTAACGGGATCACTTTTCCTCTACATACATTTATCAATATACCGCCATGTTTACATTTCAACGGGCTTTGCCAAAAATTACTTAAATTATTTTAATCAATGATTCAGTGACGGTAATGGAAGTATTGTAACTCTGATAATCACAAGAGTCACGTTGATGTTTGATTCCCTGTTACTTGCTCTCATTCCGAGAGGGTACTGGCGTATGTTATAATCAGTTATATTTCACATTTGTTATAACACCTCTCCAGAACGAAAGGAACATCCTACATGCAGTAAAAAAAAAGACATCGTGCGTAGAATCTAGCTTCCAAAACATGTTGCTGAGGGAAAGATATAAGGGGCAGGAATACGAGGAAGATGGCGTAAACATTTTTGGATTGCTTTACGTAAAGGAAAAGATGTTGGTACTTGAAAAAGAGAGCACTGGACAGCACTGTCTGGAGAAGCTGCTTCGGAACACGCAATGGACCTGTTGCAAGACAGACTAAATACTGAACACTGTATGGCTTAACTGCCATTTTCAGTTGCTGCTTATGTTTATACGATCCGAAATATCAGACTTAGAAGATTGAATATCTTAGCAAATCATGTCCTTTGGGTTTTAAAAATAATCTAGGATATGTACGAATTATATATCTTAGAAGACTGACAATTCACGCCTTCCAAAGCACGTTTCATTTTGTTTCGATTTGATACATACAGTCTTATTTAATTTTGTGGACAAAAGTCCATTTTTATATTCCGATAATTACAAATCCAGGGCAGTGCATGTAGAATATTTGAAGAGGCAAGTGAAATTGGGACAGGTTTCCGCCTATTTCTTCAGTTCTTCCCTATTACTAACACTCCAACACATCAAAGATAATCCATCATAGCAAACATCTGACTAGACCAAAGGCTCCCGAGAAGAATATATGTCGTCTGTTGGCAATCATAACCATGTGTTGTGGTGGACACAATGAGCTACATTACAGTCTAATTACAGGCGACTTAGACCTCGTAAAATCTGCGATATTTTCACTAGGGTCGAACATTCGACACCCTATCTTTTACGCGCGCTATTAACTGCATCTCCATTCAGCCCTTCTCAACTCCCGTCCAAATTCATTCCCATCACTTATTTCCACATTTCCCTTTGTCTGTTTAATAGCTTTTTAATAGATATATTAATTCTGACGCTTTGGGAAGAATCCTCTTTTTACCCGAGGGCAAATTTAGTCCATAACCGCGTATCTCTCGTTTTTTTAATGTTCTCTGCTTTCAGAAAATTCGCCGTGCCTGGTCTCGGATTTTATCTCTTCTTTTTTTCTTAGGAGTCCAGAAACCCCATTATTAGCTGTTAGTAATAATCTGACATTTTTCGCAATCGAAGCGCAGCTTTCAAAATCATGTGCCGAAAGCCTCTGTTCTGTGTATGAGTAATGGGCATACTGAAACTTAGTATTTGAAATGTACAATTCCAACATTGTATTTCGAAAAACCTTATTAAGATTTGCAATCACACAGCCCCGCTACATCTGATTTAGCCATTATAAAACTGTTATCTTGATTCGATGTGCGTATCTTGCATTTTGTACAGTTTATTATCCAGATCAACAAATGCACAATATATATATATATAATATTTTGTATCTCGTAAGTATCCTACATGTTTCAATGCATCTGCATCATCTTCAAGAAGTCTTGTGCTTACTAAAGTTACAAAATTATTAAAATTACAATAATTTTAATTATTTTGTAATTTTAGCAAATTAGAAGAATAAGACTCCCTGAAGATGATACAGATGCATTGAAATATGTAGGATTATTTACGATATATGAAATATTATTAATATATATATATATATATATATATGCATGTGTGTTTTGTGCATTTGTTGGTCTGTTATCTTGATATTCTCTTAAAATTGTAGGTTACGTGGCGTTGTATATTAGGCTAAATTCGGACACGATGAACTGAAAACTATGTGGAAGAAACTGGCCTTAACTTAACTTATTTTCATATTCTAAATCAACGCTTGGCCCTTCAGTGCTCAGCAAAGGCATGGGAATCCCGGCAGGGGCAAAGACATCCGTCCTTCTCCTAAAGTCCATAAGGGCTCTGGGGACCACCTAGGTTCTTTGCAGGGGGTAAAGCGGCCGGGGCAGGCAGTTGACAACTGACAACTCTTTAGCCCTGAAATTAAGAATGAGTGCAGCTATATACCGCTATTCCAGTATGTGCCTTCATGGCCTGCAGAGGGATAACTAAACTTTATTTGGATTCCTCTTGCAATCATGAAACGTTATAAACAGCACATTTCAATACGTAAACAATCTTCGTGTTGTATCGTTCGTAGATAAAGTTTGTATATAGAAATTGCAAACCATAAGGAAGGCCATATGGTAAAAACTTTTTGTAAGCAAATCGATGGATAGTGCCGACATACACTTTAGGATATTACGACTTAATGACATGGATTGCATTCAGATAGTTTGTGATGCGGTCCTCTGTCAGATGCTGGAGAATGCAATGATGAAACTTGGGTCTTAAAGTAAGAAATCTCTTGAGTAAATTACCTAGTACCAAATTCTCAAGCAAGACTTAAATGACTTTAACAAATGAACGCTGACAGTCACAGAGGTAGTGCGAAATACAGTTTTGTAAAAAAAATACCTTCGATTTATTTACGTGTCTTATAGATCAAAGTTACAAGTGCAGAAACACAAGTAGCCAGTTTCGTACAGGGCCTGTCTTCGTATAGTATTGATCTCCAGCCTGTTGCACTACGGAGGAGACGCCTCCAGATGGCAGCACGTCACATATTCCCCCACTTCTCTCACACACTCGCTCGCACACTCCCAACCACCGCCGCCATCACCACTTCAGGAACAAGCCCTTTGAAATCCATTCGAAAACGATCAATCATTAATTTAGAATTCAATCACTGAAATTCAGTCCTGGATACCAGACGTCCATATGTGTCGCATTCATATGTTGCGGTCAACTTATGCAGACGGGGCTTCATGTCGACAGCTGCAGTAAAACCACATGCTAAAGTTTATTGTCATCTAGTATGAGAAACTTTGTAGCCTTAAAAATGGGCCGACGTTTAGGGGAATCTTCACTCTCAAATATCTGCCCCGACAATGTAGGAAGTATGCTCCTCTGCAACACTAACACACTTCCACCCAACTACACGGCGTCACATCCCGGAAGACGACAAACTTTGTAGTCTTAGCGGTTAGAACATCAAGCCTCACAAACATACGTATTCGTCTAGTTACTTTTTTTTTTAGCATAGTAGATTTAGGAACGTTAATGAAGGGAAGACAGATGGAAGATGAGGAATAAGACGTAACCGACTACTGAATAAGCTTAGGGAAATGAAAGGATACTGGAAATTGAAAGAGGAAACACTACCTTGCACTCAGCGGAGAACTGGTTTTGGAAGAGGCTGTGGACCTGTCGTCAAGACAGACTGTGGAATGAGTGACGAATATGCAGTTAAAAGTTCATGGTGTATCTGCAGTCTACGTGTAACCTGCCTTCACATGTGCTCATGCCGTGCACACAGACTAATATACTTTACCTTACTTTACTTCCCTGTTACGGTTGCTCGTGCATATTCATTAACTCTTCATTCGTCAGAAGCTGTACATTAACTGTTACAATGAGTGAAATGCTAACCGCAGTCTTGTGGGATTTAACGACGTACAAATTTTTATGGCTATTGGCATTGCGGGGGAAGTTGCTCGTTCCATCTGAAGGGGAGGCAGTGTTGCATAACACTTAGAGGCTTTCGTCCAACACTGTTGCAGTGGTAAAGCAATACGTACTACATATTCTTGCGGACCGCGGTGGCACAGTGGTTAAGGTGCTGTGCTACAAATCGGAAGGTTACTGGTTCGATCTCAGTTGGTGTCATTGGAATTTTTTATTGACATAAAATCCTTCCGATCGCACTATGGCCCTGAGGTCGACTAAGCCTCTAATAGAAATAAGTACCGGGAGCATTTCCTGGGAGTAAAGGCGGCCGGTGCGTAAGGCTGACAACCTTACCACTATCCTGTGCCGTTGTCATTAAATCTGGGAATCTTAACTTCCTGGAAAGCTCTGGGCCACTTCAGGCCTGTAACGGGATTTCTTTAACTTTACTACATATTCTGAGTCTGAGTGTGTAGTCATACGTATCCAGCATGCCGTGCGCGTGCACCATATTGTCATCTGTAGCTTGTCCGACTCTACAGTATATTTCCACATTATCTCATAAACGGGAGAATTTTAGAAAAATGTTTTGGATCATGAAATGTGTGTTTTGATTGTCTCTACAAATCTGTCTAAAACGTTTCTCATTCGAAGAAGAATTGAGCGAGACATGAAAAAAAAGTATATTCGTCCTCGAGTAAAGAACTCATTATGTTTGTCAGATTTAATGAAATTTGAATTTTCGCGCCCGATTTTTGAAAAATAATCAAATGTAAAATTTCACGAGAATCCTTTTCGTGGGAGCCGATTTGTTCCATGCGGACGGACGTGACTAAGCTAATAGCCGCTTTTAGAAATTTTGTGAACGCGCCTAAAAGGTACAGACGCGGAAAAGGAGATGGCTTTCAAACCACAAATAATATTTAATTATTTTATTTGAGATTCCACCCACATTGTAATGGAATGCAATTACGTCTAAATCCCTGAATTAAATGTACAAATAAAATGTGTGATACGAAATACTGAGTGAAACATACAATGCCCTTACATATTGGTATAACTCAGTTCTAAATTATTTTGACGTCCAGTTACAAATATGACAACTAATGAGCTGCATTGCTATTGGCTTGCCAGCTTTGAAATGGGATTTTGGGAAAGCACAGTTCTCTATTATTCATTGTTTTAGCTTAAACATGAAGAATGGAAATTCAGCCGAAGACATAAAACACAGACATTTACGTTCTTTATAACATTCACAGTGATAATTCATACTACTTACCGCATTACAACTCCGCAATCGCCAATACAGTTGCCAGTGAAAGACACTTACCTGTAAAGAGACAAAAAAATTAAGTAGATAGTTTTATTACTTGTGAGGTAGTAATTTAACAAACGACATTGAAACTTAACATCTTGCATTCCACAGTTCGTGGCTAATATACAAAAAAAGTTGAAATCAATGCTCACTTTTGCCACGGCTCGTTTCTTCTTCGCAAGTTCGTGTGTAGTTGACCACCTGTTACTTCTAGTTCGGCCATTTTGAAATTTTGTGTTCGCTTTAATGGTTTAGATGGCGTTATGTAACTGTGTGACCTTTTAACTTAAAAAAACAGTGAAAGTAAGAAACCGATCAGCAATTTAGGTCACAGCTCATTATATTCTACACAGATTAAGGAAAACTTTTTTAAAATGAGGTAAAAAACATTTAACGTGTTTGATAAGCATAATTTTAATTTGCATGCTCTGTACATACTGCTTTCCGATTGGTCTCACATGTATATACTAAAGAGATTGTTAATACGGTAAAGACTTAGTATTGCCATAATGCCGTGAATTTTGTTTCGACTATCTTGAAAAAAGTTTTACTGTATAAACTGTATTTAAGTTTGCGTGAGTTCAGACTTCCGCCGCGATGTGGTTGAGAAATGCGCTCTTCTGGATTATTACGCAGCGACTGGTGACAATTTCTTACCTTCTAAGAAATTACCAATATTTTTCAATAATTAAGACAAGTACACGATCGATGACTTGAGAAATAGTGTTGTGTTGTTTGTTGTGGCACTCATAAAGAACACAAGAGTACAGTGTCTGACAAAATTAAAAAATCTGTCTCAAAGTTAACGGTGCACGTAATTTCGCCTGAGCCTAATGAATAGACTTGACACCAATAATTTGTCATTTGTTGAACAGGTAACTATTAACCTTTTGGCGCCGGAATTTTTTTTTAATTTCAGCACATCCTGTATATAAAATGTGAATAATACAGGAACCAAATATGTTAGAATTATGAAACAAACTGCATTTTGAAGAGAAAGAAACGGTGAGTATATACCATTTTAATAATATTCAGTGCCTATATTTGTTGAATAAATATATAAAATGCAACTTTAGAGGTTAGCGGTGCGGTACGACCACTATAGTTGACATTAGGCGTCAAAAGGTTAAACTGAGCTTAGAACAATTACACAACTATTTTTGTTTAAAAGAGCCTTGAAATAAAAAAAATAAAAAAAATCTTCAGGTGAGACTTTACATGTCACGAGTGTTCATATATCCATAATTCTCTTTTGCTCTGTGACAAGTTACAGACAAGTTAACATCACCGAGTGTTCGATTTAAACGTGTGAGTATAAGAAAAAGTACAGGTGCCTTTGGTCGTATTCGAACTCGTGACGAATTTTTAAATTGAACTTATTTAATATTTTGATTACAGCTATCAAGCGTTTACATATTTCTTCATGCTTTAAATATTTATAACACAACCTTCACTTAAGTAATGTTTAAAATCAATTTTCCACCTTATAGGAAACACCCTATGTCTTAATTTCAAGTACCATCATGTTAATTCAGTTTAAGTAAAGCCCTACCGTCTTTCCTGCGATTCACACAAAATATACAAATAACTACTCTGAGTAAAATACAAAACTTTTAATATTAAATCACGTGGTATAGACAGTAAACATAATGCTTTAAAGTACAAACACTGTTTTCGGCTTTACATTGTAGGCTATACACATATAGAAGTTAAGAAGTCCAAGCCAGTAAATAGTATGATTAAGACCTTGATCCAACAGATTAAAAAGGGGACTCATTCGGATAATTTTATATCAATCGCTGACAACATTACAAATTTTACTGCAACTATAACTGAAGCAAATCACACATCTTCTATTTCTCTTGATATTTCATGCTTGTTACATACGGCGGTACCGTGGGGTAAAGGGAAGTTGACAATGTTCCCGCATCTTCCATTCAACAAACTACACGTATTAAATTCGCCTGCCTATTTACATATCCCTCTTGTTACCGTCTTACACTCCATCACCAACAATCCATCCTACACAAACGACCCAACCAGCAACCCCCATCAAACAATTGTCCAAGCAATACGCAAAACCAAACAACAATCCGACCAAGCATTATGACCAACCAACAAAAATTCAAAGACGTAGTGTGAGCAAACAACCAACGAATTATTATAGCCAACAAATTAGCGAAATAACCTAATAGCTAAAAGTTCAATAAACCAAACAACAAAATAGCGAGGCTGTCAGCATAACATAAAAAAGTTAACTAGACTAAAAACAATAGTACTAACACAGTCAGACATGAAATGAATCAAGCTATAAAGCACACATTGCCAGAGAAACCATAAACTGACAAAATAAATAACTAAGGATTAATACACATAACTAAACACGTGGTGAGTCCACCCAACAACGAGCCAATATAACTACCTAAAGAAACATCCAGACAATTAGCGACCTAATAATCCGTTATCCACATAAGACTTATACGCAACAAACCAATCTAAATAACAAAGATGGAAGTACCTATTTATATAGCATGTAACTCCCTGCTGTCTCCCTACCTACATACCTACCCAGTCAACCGGCTACCAAATTAAGCGACACAGAATCTTCCTTTATTTTTAATAATTGTGAAGCATTCTTCTTTTTGTTAGCAACAGAAGTCCTGGACACAGAAATCACAAATCAAACTGATTGAGCCATTTCAATCTCATCTCTATTCTTCCTTCCGACGATTTATTTTACTCTTATGTGGTTCGTCGTTTAGGTATGCGTTTGTTTCCAGGATCTTTTCAAATCAAACTTTTGCGTGAATCTGGTTCATCGGTCAAAGTTCACTAACAATTTCTGTGGGATAATTTTATCCATAGCAATTCGTGCAGGAACGTCTCCCGGGAAGCCACACCTTATATTGTGTAATTAATGACCCGCAAAACAGGCAGAAACCAAAGTGAACGTTGCAAAGTAGGTCAGAGGCCCAATTCTGTCAGACATAATTACTCGAAACATGCTACACACTATTCGACATAACACAAAATATAACATTTATTAGGAATGGAATTAATTAAGAGACAACTAAGGCACGAATGGTAATCCTCATCGCCTAAGATTTCCATCCACGCACAGGCTTGATTACAATCCTGCAATCGTTATTTGCTCTAGTTAGTTCGCACTCTGAGGCCACCAGTACACATATATGTCAAGAGTAACAGTGTGACGTAACAAACAACAATGTGAAGATTAGAGTTAACAAGGCATGCACGTATAACGTAACATGGAGGGGCTTTCGTGCAACCACTGTTACAATTGAAAAGCAATACATATTACATATTTTGAGTGTGTATTTGTAAACTTAGATACCCAGCATTTGTAATGGACATGCGCCATATCGTCACCTGTGGTCTGTCCGCTGTACCGTATTTTTCCACATTATCTCATGAATAGCATGATTGCCAAAACCGGTTACTGAACATAAAATGTGTCTTGACTTTATCTACAAATTTTGTCTGCGATTTTTCTCGTTCTAACAATAGTTGAGAGAGAAATGTTCAAAATCTTACATTGGTCTTCATGTAAAGTACTCTCTATTCTTATCAGATTTTAAGAAAACTTAAAATTTTTTAATTGAGTTTCGAAAATACTCAAATATAAAACTTCATGAAAATCCGTCTAGTGAGAGCCGAGTTGTTCCATGCAGGCGGACGGGCGGACATGACGAAGGTAACAATAGCTTTCCTCACTTTTGCCAAAGCGCCTAAAAATTGTATTTCTAATTTTCAGTGCTGTACGTCTAAAATACGAAGATGTGAGTCAAAGTTCTGCTTGTATTTTAATGCAGTCTCTCCCGCCCCTCATCACGTTTCCTGTGTTGACAGCTCGTGTTCACACCGGATGGTTTTACTGTGCCGCCACAGTCAGAATTGTGACTGGGCTACGGGATAGATGGTCTGGGGTTTGAATCGTGGTATGGGAAAGAGATCTATCTCATCTCCAAAATACCCAGACGGGCTCTGGTGCCCACCCAGCATCATATTTGTGTACCGTGAACACTCCATCCGGGGATAAAGCAGCCGGACCCCTAAAACTGACCAGTTATTTCCATCTAGTGCCTACCGTCTGGACAAGGAAAACTTTACATTTTACCTTTACCCGACATATAAACTTAGGCCCTCAGAATCTTCTGGCGAGGGCGTATAAGAGAGAAAATAGGGAATTTTGGTAATGACCAAAAACGTTCTTCCCAAAACCAGGAGTTGACATTAAATGTCTAGTCGCAATTTTTCACATATTTTCAGCGGTTTGACATTCGCTGTTCGCATTGTAGCAACACGACGCTCTTTTAGAGATTATGTAGGTCGTTTAAGTGATCGCTGTGCAAATAAAGTTCGCTTATCTGAACAAGTGCCTGATGTACTCCGTCATACAGCCATCGAAATTAATTACCTTGTAATAGGTCTGTTGTTGCATCACGACTGAGGAATCCTAAGTTTATGCAAGAATTTTCCAAATATTCATCAAGTCGTGCAGAAATAATATAGGGGCTTCAGAACACTTTATTATATTTGCTAAAAGTTTAGAACTTCTGGAGAGAGAAGGAAAAGAATCATTGTGGAGTTACCGTAAAAAATTCGCCTATTCAGCGCAGGTTTTACGAAAATCTGTGAAGGGATTAAAAGTATTTATTATCCAACAGATGCACAAATATATAATTCGTAGATAAATTCAGAATTATTATAAAATATTTAAAATTGCTCCAACGTGTTTCGGATCACAAGTGATCCATTATCAGGGAGTTTTATACAGTACTTGGCTAAAATTACAGTAATGGTTCTATCGTGTCCGTTGACATGGACGTAGTCGGTGTTACGTGAAGGGAAGTTACATCTAGGCATGTGCCTTGAAACAGCAAGATAATTTGAAAACCAAAACAGCCTGGCAGTGCCTGTGTACTGCGTCATGCAGTAAACGTTTGTAATCTGATTTAGCAAGATAATAAAATGCATTATGCACTAACATTTTTAAATGTTTATAAATATTGGCCGAAACTGGTTGCCAACATTTGACACAATAAAGTAATAAAAGATAGTTGTGTTAGACGGAGTACATCTTTTATTTCATTTTAATATTGTAATTTTAACGTAACGGGAAATCCTCTACCAAGATGATTTATTAAGGTTAGAATATGGTTTAAGAAAGTGTGGTAAAAGAAACTGACTGAGAAAATTTCGACACAAAAGAGAGGAGAAATAATAGAAAGCTGGAGAAAACTACTTAATAAAACACTTCTTAACTTTTACTCCAAAACAAAGACTGTTAGCGTAATCAAAAATATGGCAGTGAAGGTAGGACATGTTTCATAAACCGGAGAGGCGAGAAAATCATGCAGATTTTCAATAATGAAACCTGAAGGAATGGCCCAGTCATAAAACCCAAGCATATATCTGTGGGTGACGTTAAAATTACTGATATGTAAGGAAAGATTTGCTGACTGGATTAAACTGCATACTATATCGTTTTCATGACTCTATATAACACGCTAAATTCCTCTGATTCTGGACAAAGACCACCGCCCAGTAATGTGTATGAAACAAAGTTCCAAAATGACGTGTTTATTTGAAAAAGTAAATAATGGAAAAATTCCAGAAACCACACGGACTCAACTGGCTTAGAAACGTGTATGTGGCTGGCTTTTTATCATCGTTTGTATAGAAGAAGAGAATTCCTTGATCACGTGAGGAACTTGAAGATCCCCCCTCCTGACATTAGATACTATTACCAGCATTTAATTTTGACATTTTCTCTTTGCACCAAGAAAGTTTTTATTGCGGTTTTTAACAAGCTGTAGGGATAACAGTTGTGATTTTGCGTGAAATCCCCTAACAAAATATTTACGCCCGCTAGTCTAAAAAGTGGTTTTTGAATGGTAAAATTTATAATTACGTTCTTTTTAATCTAGGGATAAGTTGGTAAGTATTTTACATTGTTGCAAGCTTAGATGTGGGGTGGTCTGTCCTAAGGAGTTACAGTATTTTCCAGCAGGTTGCAGCACCGTGCACACTTGTTCCGAAATCGATATCTTCTTACGTACATTCTCAGTGGAAGAAGTCGATTGTAAGAACCAGTGACTCCATCTACTTTAACATAACACGCCATTTTATCTGCAAGTTGACTATTACTATTTTACTATACACTGCATACGTAATTATATAATTCAAGACCAGGGCTGTCACAATCGAAACAAGTTGCGGGTCAAATCCGAAATCCAGAAATATACAATGTCACATATTTCTCAACTGTAAATTTTTTAATGTAGGGAACAGCAGGAGCTGTGAACCATGGGTCTTCAAAGAAAGTATTCTACACAAAGTCTCTGTGTTTGAGAGTAAAATATTAAGGAAAATATTTGGGCCAACTAAGGAAGCCAACGGTAACTGGAGAATTAAAACAAATAAGAAGTTGAATTAATTAATTAAACACCGGAACATAATAATTTATGTTAAAGCACAACGATTGAGTTGGTTTGGACACTTAAATAGAACGTCCGAAACCAGCATAGTAAAAAGAATACACAAATGGACAGCATTCACAGGAAGACCAGCTGGAAGGTCAGAGTCTCGATGGGAAGATGATATCAAGAATGATCTGAAGAAGATAAAGCTTATGAAGTGGCAGAACAAGTACAGGACCGCCTTAAGTAGAAGGATATTGTCGAGAAGGCCAAAACTCTATCAGAGTTGTTGCGCCATATTAGAAGAATAGGAAGCGAAAAGCAAGAACGTAAAACCCACTCTGTATTTGCTTCTGAGGGATTTATGGTGTATTATACAAAAAAAGGACACATTTGTGCCTCTAACACGTTCTTTTAAGTGCTGACTGCCAGACTAAGTGAACAAGGTACGTTTCTTTAAAAAATTATTTCTGGCAACCTAAAATTTACAGTTACTTAGAAATGCTAACACTGAATATGTTCACGGTTTAAAATGAAGAGGATGTGTAAACAAAGAGCGTGGTGAAATGGACAGACAAGTCTTTGACAGGCAAAAATGTGTTCAATTTTCTAAACGAAAGTTTTCCAGCATTGTTTCGAAAGAAAGATATGAATGTCATACCAGGAACACATGAGCTGGCAACATCATAAAGCTCTGGGGGCTGTGCGTCTGTCAGGTCCTCTTTACGCTACGCCAACGCCGCTCTACCTTCTGTACACATGACATTATAACCGACAGGTGTTTAGCAGTATACAGTATATCAGATGCTGAAATAGTACAGAAAACTTGTTCAGAAAAAAATGGTGAATTTTGTGTTCGTCATCAAGACTTAGATTTCACAACAAGTGACACGTTCTTTAACCATTCATTAATTCTCTACTTCGTATATCTCACATTCAGAGGCACAGCTGAATACTTAGTTCTATAGGCAGACATTGAAATCGATGGTAGGGAAATTACTTTACAAAAGCAGCTAAGCAAGCACGTGTACCTTTACGAGTATTTATGTGTATGTGTGTATGTGTGTTTGTATGTGTGTATGTATGTATGTTTGTATGAATGCAGTCCAACTGTCTATATGTCACGTCATCTTCGTACTTCAGTAGTGGTTCTCACGTACTTACACAAATCGCAACAAAAATGTGTCATCTGAAGATTAACTTATTTCACCCTTTTAAGACCAAAGCGTTCGTCTTGAAAAGCTAACACTCCGCTTTTCAAGAAAATCCCTACATTACATGAAATCTCCAAAGTCCTTCACATTCACATACACATTTACTGTTCCTTATAATGAAATAAGAAGAATCTAACCCACAAATCCATATCGTCCTTCCTTAGTCCATTTTAATATTATCCCACTATCCATTAATAGCATATTAGTCTCTTTCCTTCATGTTTCTCCACTAAACTTTGTACGGATTTCCAATAATTTAACATCCCCCCTTCTTATCCTACTTCGTGCGATCTTCACAACTCTAACGGTTATTTTTCTGTAATCTCTTTTGTTTCTGTATTACTTCACATTTTACTGCACCGGAGCAGTAACAACACTTGCTGTAATCAAATGACGACAGGAAAAATCATGCAGTGAACAGCAATGCAGTCCATCCAAAAGGAATCTTCACTTTTCCGTCTGGGATCGGACCCGGGTTTACGAGATTTGAACTCGGACTTATTGAAACGTAGTCAGTTAGTAACGCACAGTAGCCCTATAAGCTCAGCCTCATACTGTCATGCACTTGCTAACTTCTTATACGATATCCTGAATTTAACCGTCTTAAATCAGTAACCTGCAAATTTTCATGAGTGAACAATTTAAAAAATAAGGGAACGGAGACGAAAAAGGTAAAGCGAAAAGAAACAAGAAAAAGAAAAGTATGAAATAACTTTATCTGAAATCTGAATATGTACAAATATGCTGTACGCCTCAGCTTGGTGTTTCGGTAATTCTTTCCGTGAACTTTGGCTAATTTTTTGGTGGTTCAATTATCTGGACGACAGAAAAGAAAATGCAAGAATTATATTAAAGTGAATCACCTGGTAGTGTGTTGTGACAAAGGAAGTGGACTAAACTGGCTCAAAATCGGTCCAGTGGAAGATTTTGATATTAGAGGTCATTAAGCACAAGGCATTTCGTTGCATGGTGTACAGCACATGCTATGTAACAAACACCCCAAACGACACACAACGGCGTTGACACATTCCTGAACCTGCAGCCGTCCGCCTGTCAGCTGTCTTTCTACATGCACACACAAGAGGATATCTCTAGGCTTGTCCATGAACTTCCTCACCAAGCAACTGTAATAAAATTTGTCGACAAATACGAATGTTTGTTAAACTCAACAAACTAACGGAGATTCTTATGACAACGTAGAAGACACCCAGCACGAACACAGCGCAAATCAACAAGCAGTAATATTTATATGAGCGAAGATTGTTTCAAAAATACGCGGTGATTAAAAGTGCATCGCACAATGTCTCAACAAGTACATTGTTTGTCGTCAGGGTCGCTGCTCCCTAGATAATGCAACAAGTGTTCGACGTCCCCAACAACTGCTTTGCTATGCATAAATTTGATAGCACGTAAGATTCGATTTCTTCAAGGTGGTAATTACGAAGGCTACCGTAGGAGGTAATCTATGGGAGATCTGCATTAATTTTTGGCAAGAAAACTTTAATTGTGTTTTTAACCAATCGCATTAAGATCACGTGACGGCGCTGCCGCCAATCACAGCTAAGCTTTCGACCCCCCCCCCCAAAGGTTCTAGGTTTTAGATTTGTTCACAACGAAATTCAGAATTTCTCGCGAAAAATTGATGAATTACTCTAGCCAACTTACTGAGTGACTTCTGGGACGATACGCCACGTAGGTCGCTTGAAATCTTCAGACTTATAACAATCCTGAGTCTCCGCCATCATGTACACTACACTACACTAACGTTGATGGCAGCAGTATTCTCTGAAACGCCAGAACGTTCCTACCAAACCACATCGCATCACATCCCAGATGATGACAATCGTCATTTCTCAAATTATATGCTTGTTTATAAATAAATATAATGACTCCAAAACTCCTTTCTTCCCTGCACACTGTAATGTGATTGTATGGGAAGATAAGCTTGAGGTTTCACTTGTGTTCCCTAATAAGTCAACCGCTTTTCGGTGAAGCGGTGGATATTTTCAATTGTGTTTTCCCAGATTTTTTCAGACATTTCAGAGGAATTTATGTTTCTAAACCACAACAGTTAATGATCGCTCCTTCCCATATTACCAAAAACAAAATAAATATCAATCAATCATTATAAGCATTATGCCATCATTACATAATCTAGCAAACAGAATTTTATATGCTCACTTAAAAAAAGACTCACCCACCGGAACATAACGGAACATGCACCAAAATGTACTCAAGTTATCGTTCACAGATACGCTGTTGCTTGGCTGCTGCACCTTCGTCCTTGTTGGACGTCTTTACACTCCTGAGATTTTCGCTCTTCTGGGATGTTACGCAGCGCTGATTTGTAGTTATCCACCGACGTTTCGGGACAATCCATTGATTACATCTTCAAAAGGCGCACATTTGTTTGTGGGTCGAAAACCTGTTTGAATTTCCTATTACAGGATTATATATAAATCACGATTTTTAACAAGAAAGGAATTTGAAAAAAACTATATACTGGCCAGCTGCATATTTGTGAAACTGTATACGGGCCATGTTCTAAAAATCTCTTCATCTGTGTGTTCTATACCGTCTATACACATATCTGCATTCGCGTTTATTGCAGTTGTGTATCGTAATAAATACCCAAACACTATGTATTCAGCCAGCACATAAAGTCTCTCTTTGCAGAGATGCAAACAACGCGAAGACGTCACCCTACGTATTACGGTCATTGTTCTTTACTGAGTGCATTAGCATATTGTTAATAATGCAGGCCTCTTTTTTTTAAGGCTAAGACAGCGCACTTACTCTTTACCCACCGTAACAGCTCGTGATTGTGTCTTCGTCCTAAGGTCAATGCATACTGAGCAGTATGATAAGACAGAGTTCACTTGCTACATTTCGAACGATGAAAATCTGAAGGTTGCAGTAACGGAATATCACGTGTTTATTGGGGAAATACAAATATTTTGATGGGGTAACTAGTGATAAACTGGCCATTCGAAAATAGAGAAGGAGCTACAAATGGTTTTAGACAGATTTTGGCAATCAGAAGTTGGTGGAAATAAGTCAGGGTCGTGTTTATTGGAAGACGTGGCGTTAGAAACGTTGAACCTTAGGGTTCTGCCACCACAGACAGAGTTAGAATAAAATAATTTTATAATTCCGGAATCTACCCAGTTTTATTAGCTTTGCAACATTATATGATATGTACGTACATGCGACAAATATATATATCAAGGACAAAGTTTGAAACTGTCAATGTGCGCGGCACGAAGGTATATGGGGAGTGGAAGTATAGATACTTCAGCGTTAGAAGAGGATGACTATTCAGGGTCACGAACCGGCAGCATTATCCCTGCCGGAAACAAACCTCTGGTAAACACTGAATTATATGTGAGTCCCGAAAGACGGTTCATTTGTTGTCTAGCCTACAGTTTCCTTGTCACTACAATGACAGTTGACAGTTATCCGGGTTCCCAATTAAGGTAAATATATTCGAAATCATTCGAAAATTGTTCACAAATTTCTGCTCCAATTGTGAACCATCCATTCCTCTTTGTCTTTCGACTCAGCCTGAGGCACTAAAATTGATACGGTATGGCAGCATTGAGCCGCGAAGTCGTGTTGTTTGTAAGGTAAATGAGGCGAATACATAATGGTACAGTTTTCAGAACTACAGATTTCATGTCAACTGAAAATGGTACGGATCACTTCGAGCAAAAATACTTGAGCCGCGTCACTAAGTGAGCTCAAAGCAACGGGTTGTTACTTGCAGACAGCTCCATCTTTCCGCAGAGAATTCCACATTAGGGCCGTCACTTTTTTTCATTTAATAAAAAAGAGACGCCCTGTAACGGACCAAATCATTAAAAATAAGAGGCACGGCTTTAATGCTGAGCACACAGAAAAAGAAAGAATCAAATTCCGCACATCGTCGCGAGTTTGGACAAATCTGCACACGTCATCAAATCGCCCCGACAAGACATGCAAAGAAACGTATTTTTGCCGTCTCCACTTCAACAAGCGTCGGATTTTTTTAGTTCTCGTTATTAGGTATCTATACAAGAATACTAACACCTTGTGAGTGATGGTGTACTTGAAATACAAGGATTGGTACATACAGAGTGACGGTACATTTGAAATACAGGGATTGGTACATTCTGAGTGACGGTACATTTGAAATACAGGGATTGGTACATTCTGAGTGACGGTACATTTGAAATACAGGGATTGGTACATTCTGAGTGACGGTACATTTGGAATACAGGGAATGGTACATTCTGGGTGACGGTACATTTGAAATACAGGGATTAGTAGATTCTGAGTGACGGTACGGATCTATCTCCGCACCAAACTTAGAATATCTAGGTTTAGTATTCCTTTAATTTACGCTAACAACCGAAAGGCGAAAAATTTTAGACGCTCGTCAATTAGAACGTTTTTATATATTACAAATACTTTGAAGTCACATGATTTTCATACATTTTCAAATTTAACCATACACCTTCTCGGTGATTTTAGTGTTAACCCCTTAAACGCCGAATTAAATCCCATCTGCCATTTGCTGGCATTATTAAGAGATCACCATATTTTCCACGTTAGCAGGAAAAGGGTTAATTCTACCTCATAATTTTGTGCGACCGCCGTCTTATTGCCAATGATTTTGGGAAATATTCATATCAAGTTTGGTTAAAACCAGTCAACAAGTATGCCTACGACTACACATCAGACTGTTACAATTTCCATCGATCTATTTGCATTCTTCTTCTCTGAAACGTTTTGAGAGCTTATGTACTAAATTTTGGTTTCCAGTATATTTAAATGTTGCCAGGAAAAAACAATTTTATATTTTATGAGTCAATTTCTACATATGTGCCATAAAGCACAGATTTTCTTTAATGATTTTGCAGAACAAAATCTACGTGGCATTTCTCAAGGTTAGCCAGACCAAAGCATAGGTCTCAATAGTACTTCAAAGTATTCCATATATTCGGACTTTTATGCATGAAACATATCAATACTGGCAGCAATGAATAATGAAAGATCACAAAAAATGTAGTTGAGAAGTATGTATTTGATACAACACTGTAATCAGAGGGTAAGGTTTAGGTTTGAACCATGGCCTCTTATTCTAACGGGAATATTTAGTTTCCGAAAATATCCATTACGTAAAGGCACTTCGATCCCATCTCTTACAGTGCACAAATTTTATTAGAGATCTTAGATTTCTTTAATAAAGGTCAGTAAACTATAGGCTTAATGACTTAAAAGTTAATTATTTGAGCTCTTGTGCACATGGTAATGAACTTCCGTGATCCGTATAAAGCATGGGACGTCTGGACTGGGCAAGAGGACATTATAGTCTGAGATAGATCCTGCTTCATGGAATTAATCGCTTGGTTGTTCAGTTGAGAGTAATCTGCAGATTACACTGTCCATGCTAATGACAAACTGTAGGCTGGTTTATTGGAACGAACGTTTAAAAGAGGCTCGCTTAAACCTTTTACAAGATAGTATTCTTGCACTGTACTATTCTTACACTGACACTTAACAACAAGAGTCCTGTAAATCATCAAATCATCACATCTCCAATAAATTTAACTTTTTAAGAATAAAATTATTCACGCCAATTCTATTTTACTTTCCATTCAGTCTGTGAGAAGAGTAAGAACTGTGAAATAATGAGGAATGCCAACTTGATGAAACGAGGTAATTTTTTTAATATATTCTTAGCTTGACATGTTTCGGGTATATACGCCCATCATCAGGAGCATTAGATGTTGAGTTGCAGCGTATGATTTTCTGCACCGAGTTTTTGGATGGGTGGTGGTCTTGAGAGCCGCTGCTTAGGTAGTGTGTGCTGTGCGGATGGTGCACAGCACAGCACCATCCGCACCGCACACACTACCTAAGCAGCGGCTCTCAAGACCACCACCCATCCAAAAACTCGGTGCAGAAAATCATATGCTGCAACTCAACATCTAATGCTCCTGATGGTGTGCGTATGTGCCCGAAACATGTCAAGCTAAGAATATATCAATAAAATTACCTTGTTGCATCAAGTTGGCATTCCACATTATTTCATGAGGAAGATGCACAAGCAAACAATCCTCAAGTAATAACTGTATGTAATGTATAATCCGTATGTATAGAAGGTTACGATCAAGACTGGGGTTATTACCCTTCGAATCGCCTTTTTGTGCCTGCTGGGCCTGCTCTCAAACTAATTTCATGTGGATTAAACAGGATAAACATTTTCTAGACGCTTAATCCGGCTGTTCCAACGTCCATAAAGGAGTGTTGCACTACTGCTAACTGTATGTGGACACGGTAAAGGATGAATGCCATCAGAGCAAACAGGATCATATATTTCATCAACCAATGACGCAGGGACGAAACAAGGGATTTCAAAACCGATGCAGGAAATTGAACTGTACTTCAGAGCGTAGAAAATTTTCAGTACAGTTATTTCTATGCAGCGCAATGCTATACTTTCATAGTATCATAACCATGACCGAGGAAGGTAAAGTAAAGGTAAAGTGATCCCGTTACAGGTCCGGTGTGGCCCAGGGGATGGGTAGAGGTATAGATCTACTCTTCCATGACCGCGGCACTAGAAGGGAGTGAGTGGTCAGCAGCACGCCCAGGCCGCACTTTACCCCCGGGAAAGACCCGTTGCCCATTTACAGGAGGCTGGGTGGGCACCAGGACCGGTCTGGAAGGGCAGAAAATCTCGTCCCGCCGGGATTCGATCCTGGACCGTCCAGTCCGCAGTCAGTCGCTATACCGACTGAGCTACCCGGCCCACATGACCGAGGAAGAAGCTCTTCAAAATAACAGTAAAAGTTGTGCATGTATCTAAAAGTACAGAAATAGTTTGGTCGGTGAGTGCGGTCAGAGGGAAAGGTTATATTATGATAAGCTTTTTGGTGTTTGTTATCTTCTGCATGAGCGGACATGGAGTAGAGTAACTTAGCCGTCAAATAAAGTTCCTTAAATGCACTTTAGTTATTCCACACAACGAGTACCTTAAATGTCTAAACAAATTTCAGGAGTTCTTCAAAGCAAAACCAGGAAAAAATTCGTACAACGTACGTCCGTCAGTGAGTGGTTGTTGAGTGTAATTGACAGCTCACATTCAACAATAAATAACTTAACTATTTAATATTTTATTTTAACTGAAACGATATATTTAAAATGCTCGTTCCGAATTTTGTAACTGTTGTATTTTTTTTTTTGTTTATCAAGTCACAATTCACACCAATGTTTAAAATATCATCCACCTGAATGAGTGCACTCATTGATTTGTCTGATAACGTACTGTAGCACAATTTCAAGGTCACAGGGCGGTTTCAAGTGGTTTTACAGACATCGAAAATGATCTGGTGTAGTTTCTCTTCATTTTTAATTGGAGGTAAATTGACAACTGTTTTGAAGTGTCCCCGTAGATAAAATTCTGAAAGACTGGAACAACATGTTGTTGAGGTGAACCCCGAAAAACGCGTGTTTGCGAGCATACTTTGTTGTGTCTGCTTTATTGTGGGGAATTAATTCCTAAATCTTCCCAAACATTTTAGGCACTCTCTGTATACCAGATTCTTTTCCTTTCACAAATCTAACTTCGGCCCGCTCACGGCGTTCACATGGTTCCCACATAAAGATAAATTCTTTCCAGCATTAGTAATCGGTTCGTCCTTGTGGTAAAATGCGATGCGTTTTCCGTGAATTAGAGGTTTCCTTTCGCAAGGACAACAGTGTACTTTTAACCCTTTGACGCCTAATATCAACTATAGTGGTCGTACCGCACCGCTAACCTCTAAATTTGCATTTTATATATTTATTCAACAAAAATAGGTACTGAATATTTTAAACACGGTATATACTCTCCGTTTCTTTGTCTTCAAAATGCAGTTTATTTCATAATTCTAACGTATCTGGTTCCTGTGTTATTCACATTTTATATACAGGATGTGCTAAAATTAAAAAAAAATAATAATTCCGGCGCCAAAAGGTTAAGGACATGAAACTCAATACAACTACTATGCCAGCTGGCCGATTTTAACCAGCATTTGACATTTATTGAAATCAGCAATAAGAAATGGCAGACACAAACACTTAGTATTTTGAAACGACACTAACGACAACAAATTTAGGATCCTCTGACCTCTCAACAATGAAAGGAATATTTAATTATTACAGTACGCTTTAGGAATGACGTGACAATTTGTGGAACTGAAAAAGATTCGTAACGTCAAGAATTAAAACGGCGTTTTGTGGGAAATAAAACTGAGATTTTGTAGCCTGTTTTAGAAATGCAGCACTTAACTTTCTAACCTAAATATATACAAAATAAAGAGCTAGATTGTCACCAAGTTTGCTTCCAGAATACGCACGTAAGATAAAAAGTTAGCGATGTACTAGCATCTCTATAGAAATGGATCTGCAAACACTATGCATTTCTAACCAAACACGATTTATGTAACACCGCCTTCTCTACGACTATATGCCACTAAACAAGAATTATGTGTTTAAAATTTACTTTATATTAGAGCTAAGTTTGGGGGTCTACAAAGGCAAGATTAATTCACATCAATCAACCAGAGACGTCACGATATTGAGTTGCGAAGTGAAAGTAGTTCAACGGTCGAAAAGAGATGGCAGGAGCGGCATTAAGTCAGCAAGATTTTTGTTCTCGACGAATCTCGTTAACACAAAATTTAAAAGAAAAAGCACTGTAATTCCACAGTTCTAGGATAGAATTCTTCACATTTTTAATATCTGAAATCAAATCAAGTCTTACATTTAGTGAAGTCTAATAATAGAGGTCTAAATATTATACCGTTTGAATAAAGCTCAACAGAACGTACTCGGAAATATCTTTCCATACTTGGGTTGATAGCAAATGTCCTTACGCGCGAGAATGTCTTGAGTGCGTGAAGCAGGCTTGAAGAATAAACACAGTATGTCATAATTTCACCATCAAATAATATTATGGTATAAAGAGAGATACGAAATCATTCACTATTTTAGCTGTGTTCAATTTTGCTCCTCAAAAAACTTCCTGAAAATGACCTCCAAGGAAAATAAGCTGTAAGTTTGTATCGTTGATATTGTTGAATATTCGGTTATTGACATCCCAAAAATGCTGCATTAAAAATCAGTTTTATGATTATATGATTAGTGGGACATTTCTGACCTCGACTGTCCAGATATCAAAGCGATATGAAAAAGATTTCACATTCGCTGTGCTAGGCGGGTGATTGGGACACACAACAAAATGAGACAGAAAACAGATACATTTGTTTGATTTAATTTCGTTTTGTTTTATTGATTGTGTATAGTGACACGTAGTATCATACCGAACACTGACATTTCCTACTGTAATACACAAATTTGTTTCCTAGTTTCACCTTATTAACTGAAGTGTGCGTCTTGTAACGGGTGCTGTCTAATAAAAAAGGAAATTATAAAAATATTGAAATAAATTATACAATTAATAATTTCCTGAGTAATATCACCAACATTTACAAAAACTTTATCCGGGTAGCTTCCGCAACGTGGTGTTTGTTTTTAAACACAGTGAGAATGGAAAAGTCCTTTTGAATGTTGTAAGTGACAATACTCCGGTAAAAATACGGTAAAAAATTTATATTACGATATAAATTGTCTTATAACATTTTTGTATCACGGCCTCCATACTAAAGTAAAACGGTTTTTACGTCCTCTTATTACAAATTCCCATTATGTGCTTCAACTCCGAGCTCAAAAATTAGCTTCCATCTGGCCGGCATACAACTGCATTTTTCAAGGTCTATTTGCGATGACTTTGGTGGTGGCGGTAATGTGGTTATTGACGTGTGAACAAATCCACTCAAACACACATTCACACACTCACTCACACATCGACGCCCTATACGGAGCAGAATCGTTCACGAGAAGATAATCAAGGAATTCCCCCCACATCCAAAGTTCCATTGCGCGTTCACAGCAGTCCGTCACTGATCCCTAACCCCAGTCAGATGAATCCAGTACACACATTCCAACCCCATTTTTTAAAGATTTATTTTAAAATTATTTTTATCAATTATGTAACGTTAACAATAAATGCACTTTTCCAATTAATGTTTTAATTCATTTATAATTGTCTTATTTTTAAGAATTGCATTTTGTTGGTTAACATTACATAATTGCATCACAGTGCACGGTACAAAAAATATGACGTTATTTTTATCAGTTCCAAAACGGCACCAAACGGTCTGTTCCTTTAAGACTAAAATTTTCTGTGCGATTCACGTCTGTCCTGCGCTTTCTACATGCTACACTAAACTCGTTCATTTGACTTGATTATCGTAGTAAAGAGGGTGATATATAAATACGATAAATATCAATATATAGTTCCCCATGCATCGTCCTTTCCACCGTCATCCAACACAGATTATTTACAGCATCTGAATATATGCAACATGTTAAAATATAAGTTGCTCAGTGAATCACATTAATTTATTCCATATTACAAGTACATTGTAATACTGATCCATTTACATGGAGGGGAGAAAAGATAAATAATTTCTTATGGAATTAAGCTACATAGAATACAAATGACGTGATGCCAAATTTCACATCCAGCACAGTGTGATTCAAATTTTGCTCTTAAATGATTATTGTTACGACATCCACAAACTTGGGGGAGGGGGCAATATAAACTTGTGTTTCATAAATATTCCACCAGTTGCGCCAGCTTGCAAGAGACTAGCACAGCCAAGTGGTAATAACTGGAAGTCGAAGCCGTTGGGATGGACGATAGCTTGCGCCTTGCTACTTCCCTGCTGTTTTGTGTTTGGTCGATAACACGGACCCCTAGAAACGGTAGCATAAGTTACGGTGCTTCAATCTGGAAGGTACGCTGGACGGCCAAGAAGAAACGAGTTTTCGCCTTTAAAGTACCAATTTCAGCCGCACGCTGTCAAGGCCATACTGAAATTCTCTCGCAAAATATAAAACTGCCGTTCCCTCCTGGCACAAATGTTCAAACAAGCCTAGGAAATGAAAATGTATGATTTTTCTCATAAAACAAATTACTTTAATTGTCACAGATATGAACTGAGGGGATAAAGACTATCGAAACAAAGGAGTCAGAACAACTGCGTGTGGGTGTGGTTGACACCCGAAACATGTAGATTGAACTTGCACAATAATAAATAGACTGCTTTGTGTTGCATCTCGTTTGACAATTATTAATATAGATCAGAGATGCACGGAACCATAAACATAAAATTATGGTTAAATGTTTACTTAAAATACACACAAGTTAAAATCACATGCGGTACATATGCATAGAATAGTGCCTTTTTTCTAATTGGATGTTGTATGTTATGTGTGAACAATTATTACTAATAATAGCTGAGGACAGAACAGAAGACGAAGCCAACAAACGACAGAGGGAGAAACGTATTGCTCAGTCGGTACTGTTGTCCCGATTCTTGTCGAAAATTGTGAAACCGCCAATATTCAGTGAAGTAATTATGTAAAAATGTCCTTCGAGAGCTATAATTTGTAACAATAGCAGTGGTATCTTATGTGTGGGAAACGCTACTATGAACGGGAAATACCAGATTTTCAAATTACATTTCAATGGAATTATCCTGCATGTTACGAACTGCAGAAGTTTCTTTCTTCCGTGAAAATTCTCTCTTCAATTTCCTTTCGTATAGTGTCACGCGTTTGTGTCTCAGATTCTGAATTACAGGCTGATAAACTGGAAAAAATGTTGCTTATTTCAGTCTCCAACTAACAGGAACTAAATTCACGTTTTTTATCGGTTCTCACAAAAAGTGTTTTCACATACTAATATCCTTGATGCTTAGTCCTCTGACTTCACTGTCCTCAGATAGTAGTTCGGTTCATCATACCCCTTAACCATGAACCTATATCATTGTTTTATTTCGAAAAAACAGTTGGAAGTGTTGTATTTCGCCTAGTTCGCATAGTATAATAAATATCTGAAAAATAGTGTCTTTTTCAATGTTAAGCCGCGTCGGCCGGTAAATGATTGCCAACTCCTTGATCCTGAAGTTGAAGGCATTATGATCCGGCGAAACGTCAGAAAATTTTTACCAGTCAACCAAACAAAATATCCCAGACGCTGTGAGAAACAAAACCCTCGAGTCATTATGTTCTGTGTAGTGTACATTAGAACTTGATTATTTAAGGCTCTACTTTTAGAAGTACCCTGGTCATAAATAACCACATAAACTAAACACTGTACTGTAGTCTTCTACATTAAGTTCACTCTTTTACATCATTCGCGTCAGGGCAAGTTTCCTAAAGTTGCCCTGAATTATGAGCCAACAAAAAATATATTTCGTGAACCTACTTGAAATAAGGAGCAGCGTGATTTTGACACAAAATCCCAAAAATAATCAGTCCTGTTCGGGATATCCCAGATATCGAAGCCCCAGGAAATCCTGTATCCGAAGTAGAATTAAGCCGGCCTTATTTTATTGAACCCTTTCCCCAAAACGGGAAGTAAAATTACGTTTATTCTCGTAATTGGTAAGAGGTAGAGTCCAATCATCTTTCAACAAAATATTCTCTTTCCTTCGTTTTCAGCTAAACAACTAGCAGCAAGTTGGTAATGTGATCCTAACAGGGCAGTTCAACAGTACAGAAGGGGAAGGAAGGAAAGGGCTGAATGTTGGTTAAAATCCTGGATACGATGAGGTATAACAGGTAATTTCCAGAACTTCCATTCTGAATGTTCATCATTTCGTTCACTTCTGTGTATCGGTATGCACGTGTTAATATTACAAATGCATGTTGTATTTATAAATATATACATATATACATACCTGCTCACATGCAGATATTAATTTCATAGAATTGTCATTAGGCGTAACACATTCTTTCAAAACACATGTTCGCCATTACCACTTATTAGCAACAGACTGCTACATGACAAATAAGGTGTCGAAAGCTTTACAAACCTGCAAGTGAAACCAGTGAAGACAGGCTGAATTTAATAAGAATATGATCACTAACGAGAAACTTGGAACAACTTTCTTTTTCACGGATGATTACCTACATTAGATGTCTGAAATTTAATTAGTCAGAGTTTTAAGGCAACACGTAGGCAGTAGTCACAAAACTCTACTCCACAATATGTCCAGTAGCTTACTATCATCAGCAACACAAACGTCAACATCTTTGACAAATCTTTACCTTCAACGATCCCACAGACTAAGAAACCGATTTGAAATTACTCCACAATGCACATTATATATATCACCCATACCGGGGAGGTTCAAGCTAGGTGCCGGACAAAGACACAGTATGTGGTTCTCTAGTTTGGGGTTTGGGCGTGACAATAACGTCCTCACGTCGCATAAATCAATTTTCTCGGCACCGTGGCAACAAGCAAGCCAGGGCTCAAAAGAGCACCGAAGTGTCAAATATGAAGGTAATATTATCGCAAACAAATAGAGATACATTAAAGTTTTAGGGTAAAAGGTTAGGACAGTCCGGTCACAAGCCAAGCGGATGCAGGGCGGAGGTACAGACATAGCTACTCATATTCGCCAACGCCCTAGAAGAAGACGGATGGTCACAGTTATGTCCCTACTGCTTGACCCCAGGAAAGAGACCTGGTACCCTTAGTACATTAGGATAAATGTTCAAAGGGCGTGACATAATACAGGATTATTCAAAATGATTGTCGGGGTCATACACAATACACTCCAGATGCAACCCCGTGTGATTTCTTTCTATGGGGTTACGTCAAAGTTCAGGTTTATGTTCCTGCTCTTCCCGCAAGTATCCCGAAACTGAAGGTACGAATCAGAACCGCCACTGAAACCATCGCCGCTGACATACGGAACGAACTCGATTATCGTGTTGATGTTTGTATAATCACAAAGGGTGCACATATAGAGCACCTGTAAGGTATGTAACAAAAAGTTGTCTATCCCCCGGCAATCATTTTGAATAACCCTGTGTTTCAGGAGGAAAATAACAGTCATTTTAATGTGGTTTTAAAAGGGGAATATTATAATGTTTGTTTATCAGCAGCTGGACGGCTTCTAGGCAACAACAGAGCAATTATTCATGTATAATCATTGCACACATAATCGTAACAAATATAAAGAAAATTTCCATAACAATTTACGCCACTAGAAAGGGCTTCGTTCAAGCTCCTTTAATTTCTGTTCCAATTTCAGCTCAACGGGGAAAGAGGCCAAATGTCTTAGAGATTAGTTTTAAAGAAGTAAAGCAGATTTAACTGTGCATGTTTCTAATTTAATGTGTTTATTTTCCATTTTATTCACAGGCCGAACGCTCAGCCTACACAACACAACAAAGCAATGTACTGACTAATAAATTACACGGAATTGTTTGCAGTAAATATTAAAATAAATCGTCCATATTTTGATGGCTTAATATTTGGGCATTAGATTTGTCAGAAGCAACACACACACACATTTTCTGGATTTTCAACAAAAAGACATGGATATCTACTTTGTTCTAAACGTCTAAGAGAATAACCAACGACTCACGCGAAATCATAAGAACTCTTGTCATTTCTATGAAGCATGAACTATGAACTACTAAGTATATTTGACGACTTGGAAGACCTTTGAAGAGACTATTAGACGAGGCCGAAGCAGTTCTATCAAGGCCTAACCCGTGACCGAGGAAGATGATGATTATGATGATGATACTTGAGCCATCTAATTTGCACCAATTTGCACTCATTTGCACCCACATCCATCCAAGTTGCGACTGTGGAACTTTAAAAACATTTACGAAGCTTCCTGAATTACAAAAATCACAACCTATAAATAATGGATATATTGCAAATAATAGCTTTAGTGATGGATGTATGAATGAGTATGGGCATCGATGAATACAATATTAAGAGAGTTTACACACGATAACGTTATACTGACCATAAATACAAAATCCTCACTATACGTTTTAAATTGTAAGTTAACATGAAACACTCCCTTTAACTCGTCTTAATTACATTCCCTTCCTTCATTTGTACTTCTAATTTCTTTCCTAGCCTGGTATTTTGAGGCGAAAATCCAAAATGTCTTCACACCGTGATGCTATCACATTTCATGCCGGCTTGTCTTTCACCAAAGCAGACTCACAAAAGATGCAACATAATTCCATATCGTGATACTTATGTCCTGCTGCAATACATATGTCCTGCTGCAATACATGTGTCCTGTTGCAACACATATGTCCTGCTGCAATACAGAACACTGAAAAATATATTAAAGTGCCAGAACAAGGTGGACGACGTGGTCTAACTTCAACTACTGCGAACATTTCTTTCGAAGTTCTTCTTTATACAGTGCGCCTGTATTTAAAAAGTCATTATCATTAAGAAGCGTTACTGAGATAAATACATAGACTGTGGTATTGTACTTAAACACCAGCTCGTGGTAACCTGCCAAGGTTTTGTAATTCAGAAAATACACACAACAAACAAAAGATAAATATTAATTACGAAATTGTAAGGATTTGAAAACAAAAAATATTTGTGCGAGTTCTGCTTTTGAGCTCCATATTCTACATATATTGATGTACTAAGTCAATTGGCAGTTGTACTGCAGGTAACACTAACAATGAATATTATAGGTATCATTGAACTTTTAAACCGTCACGTTAATACATGAGATTAAATTCAGTTACTCAACAAAAGGTTGAAATGAATTACTGGAAACCTTCCGGCGCTGTAATGAAATATGATTGCTGAAATACTGCATATGCAGTTCCAAGAATCAGTAACGTTCAGAAAGTACAAACTACACGTGTTAACTGCTGAGAACTCCTCGTGTCGCTTCAGAAAATAATTCCATCAAACTTGTAAGAAAGTCCAACAATATTGTGTATTAAGAGCAACAAGATATATGTGCACTGAAGGTTGCAAATGATTTGAAGAATGTGACTAATAATGGAGAAGGATATGCTCTTGTATGACCTGTTCGTTCCTTAGAAAATGAAAAAAATGTGCAAGGTTTGAGGTTCGTGCAAGTGTGTTATTGAAAACCTACGTCTTCTTGGTTGTTACGTCTTGCGTACTGATAAAAGTGTATCCGATGTTTGGAAGGCTCTTAGTGCCTTCATCATAAGGGTAAAAAATTCCAAGAAATTAAACCTGAAGTTTAATACACTAGAATCCTTCGAAACATAGGTGAATATTTATCAAATGACGCAGAGTGGCATCCCGAAAGTCTAGAATCTTCGTACAAAAAAATACTAGAATAAAGAAGTAAATTCGATATAGTCCAGTTGTTATATATGAATTTTATATAAGAGGCCTTATTTAAAATTTACGTGGTACTAAACCTGCAGTGACTTCTTAATGCTTAGTATTCCACCTGCAGCAATTTGTCTTTGTTTATTACTGTTCGGTGTCTGATGCATAACACTGAATTGTCAGTTTGGGCTGCGTCATTCGAAGTCAATATAAGGCTTACCTAGCTGCCTGTTGGGCGCGGAGATCTAATGCATAATTCGGGGTAGAGTTATATGCTATAAAAACGACACGGCAGAACCCTGAATGGCCCTAGAATACAGCAATTCCAAGTTTATGACACTTACATTAGGCCTGTTCTGTGAATTGTTAGTAAAATGCATCTTAACTGACAGCAAAATGTCAAATAGAAAATCAACATATCATCCAACAAGTGCACTCCGTTATACGCCATTTATGACATACATAAAATCCTACATGTTTGGACATCTAAGTGCCATTGTCAGTGTGTTATTATAAAAAAGTATATATGTCATTACGACAGCCGCTCCTTCTTGTAAGAATGATTTAAACTTACAATGAACTGCGGAACATATACTGGCATGTTGGTTTATGTACCGTTGTTATATTGAATTTCTGATGACAAATCGGTGCCGAGACATGTGGGAGTTGATGCATGTCATAAATGGAGCATCACGGAGAGGGTCTGTTGGATGATGCGTGAAATATGCACGTTATGAATAACAAAAAATTAAGCGAGAAGTTTAGACTACAAGAGAGAGCACATTGAAATAAGTGCGAATTATGTACAAAACATTAAAAACTGAATCAGATTCCCCTTTACAGATTTATGATATTCAAAATTTCCGATTACTGTAATATTTAAAGCAGTTTTGGTAAGACTGAATGCAGATCTAATTTTAGAAACTTTCCCATGCCGTATCGAGTACTCACAATTCAATTGCGTCTTCGTTTTCTCGAAATAGAAGTGACAAAAGCCGCACGTGTGCCTACTTGGGGCTACACGTGCGGACAACACTTGCAGAAAGTATGAGCCGTAGCATGACACGTCTTAAATTCTTGCGAAATCTGCTAAAAAAAACATACGGTTTTGTTACGCTGGGTCTCCTTCTGTCATGAGGTGAAAGGTCACCGTAACGTCTCCCTCGCACAAGCCACAAACGCACGTGGAGTAATGGAGATATTGCTCCACTCATTCTTAATCTCGGCACTAGATAAAGATGAGTAGTCAGACTTAAGACCAGGCTGATTTACCACCACGAAAAAAAAAACCCATTTACCCACTCAGTGCCACGCTAGGTGGAAACCAGAGCCGCAATGGACGCTTTGGAGAAGAAAATATCTCATGTCCCTACGAGGAATCGAACTAATATTCCTCGATTTCCATGTCGTAGTCTAGGCCTTACATCGACTCATCTGTCCCAGCTGCTCTGTCACCCGATACAAGCGTTAAGCCTACCGGTTTGCCATTCCATGCCGTGTAACATGCCCAAAAGAGTCATCTAAAAAAGTCGTGATTCTGCAACTAAAATGAGGCTATGAAAAAAGACCTACTTACTTGTCAGTTTAATTAATGCCCCGAAGACGTTTTAACCTAATTCCCTCCTGCTTCACTACGCATTAGTCCCATTCTCCTATTCCTCAACACGTAGACCCCTCCGAAAGCGTTATCAGCAGTAAAACAAGTGGCACAGTGCCACCATGCTGACGTGATTTTCTGCTCTTAAAATCACCCACCAGAGCCAGTGTCACTCGCTCTTAACGGCCACAAGGGCGTTGTCATTCTGTAGTGGTTTCCTGAATGGTGTTGTCTGTGCCCTGACAATACTGCAGCAATGAAAGGTAGATTAATATAATGTGGAATATCGGTAGAAATTTGCCGATACAATAAAACTGAAATTATTGAAGAAAAACCTGTCCCAGAGTCATTTAACCCACCACAAACTCCACACGAACCGTCCAGGAATCAAAACTGAGAATTTTTCCTCAAAACCCGGTCTGGCGGCTTTAAGACTATTGCGAAATCAAGGACATGAAGTATTGAGAATTTATTTTCGTTGTTAAACCGTGCATGTTGTTGAATTATTCAATTATTATTCCAACTACCGCACATATATAAAATTTATACATTAAAACATTAAAAACGCTCCGACATGTTTCGGTCCTAGGACCTTCATCAGGGAGCCATATCGTCCTTGCTAAAGTCACACTATAAAAGTCACATTAATTTCGCGTACCAGTTGGGTATTGTGGCAGCATGCCATGTTGTGTAATGTTATGTTATTGAAGAGTGCCCTGCAAGGCACTCTTCGCCACAATACCCAACTGGTACGCGAAATTAATGTGACTGTTCATAGTATGACTTTAGCAAGGACGATATGGCTCCCTGATGATGGTCCTAGGACCGAAATATGTCGGAGCGTTTGTAATGTTTTAATGTATAAATTTTATATATGTGCAGTAGTTGGTATAATAATTGATTATTTAGAATTTATTAGGGGAGAGAACAATACAAGAAAAAGAAGAAGAAATTACAATTTCTTGTAGGGTTAGGAAAATAGGTTAAACGATTTATTAGGTAAGTACGTATCCTACTAAATCGTTTAACCTATTTTCCACGATTCTTTTAACAATGCACCAGGGAATAAAACCTGACTCTACCAGTATGCTAATTCTTTGTCACAATTTCGCATTCTGTTATCTGCTATGGGACATTCAACAGTGTGTATATATATTGGGATACGAGACACAATTGCTTAAAACGATGTAACAGAGAGCGCCAATTACAGTTTCTAGACTTCAACTGCAAACCGGGCAACATGTTGTTTTCAACTTGCATATCCGATCTTACTGAGACATCCTCATTCCAATATCTGCAAAGACACTGCTCTCTAACTATATCAACTACAGAATAACTTTGCATGGCTTGTTCAGTCTTAAACAAGATTGGAGTGCACACATTCCTTTGTTATAACACAGCCTACCTCATGTGCTTTGGAGCCAACTCATTGGAGACAAAAACGGATCTGTGCAGATAGAGTGGCACTGCTGGAGGACTAGCTATGAAGGACCATACACACAGTCAGCAGTAAAATCGAAAACCATTCCTGCTTGTATTTCTTTAAATATCAAATTTTTCGAAAAAAAAAAGTTTCAAATAAAGTTGTAGATATTAGTAATTTCTGTATTTCCCACGCATAAAACTCAGTTATAATTCTGAAACCATACATTAATTGATTGTACTCAGCCGACATGTACAGAACAAAACTGACACGAAAACTTTAGCTTGGAACACATAAATATGAATTCACAGGAATTTATCCAGAAGTTTCAGAGTTTAAAAATGCCCATGGAAGCACAAATGAACGGCAAAAGTATCCCTTCACTATAATTTCATGCAATGAACTTTGCCCAGTATAGGCATAATGTGTCATAGAATTAGTTTGTCCCTTTCGTGGTGCAAATTTAACAAGTCTTACATGCATATCTTCAAAGAGCACATTTGTTTAATTATGAAGAGAAATAACGCGTCCGCACAATAGAAGTGATTGTAAGTCTTTTCCAGCACACACAACAATGTACGAACACCAAGTGAAAACATGCCTCCGAAATGTCGGGTATTCAGTTTATCGATTAAATTAACAATATAGAAACACGCCCAAAAAATTGGTACCACAACAACATTTATTTAAACAGGATTTTTTTAAATTAGCTAGAATAAATAGTATGTTATAATCCATAATTTCAGATGCATCTAAGTTGTTTCTTCACCACATTTTAACGTAAATGACCCTCACAGAAGCCCAAGTAAATTTGAAGTCATATTATTATTATTATTATTATTGTTGATTTTAAATTCGAGGTTTCTGATTCTGTATCAAGGAAATATCTTACTGCTGGCAACAGAAGCCTAGTACGTATGGCATCAAGATTTTACTGAATTCTATGGCTGTACTCTGCGTATCATCACAATGCACAGAATCGCTAAAGCTTTCATAAATGGACGAGAGACACAAGCACAATGGCTGCGCTTTTTCATTGTTTACAGATTAGATACACGCTGAGCTATAGTAAAGCCGTTTCGTAGAAAAGGTTACGGGTTCTCACACACCACAAAACGCAACATTATTTCGTTTTAGAGAAGCTTCGTAGTTTTCTACTGGAAACAGGGGAAACAATTTCGAGGGAATGAAATTTCTCAAAGTCAGTAGATTCACTGGCCGGCTTCTCCGTATAAACCTTTCTGTCAAGCTTGCAGAATAAAGACGAAGAAATAGATTACGATCTAAATTTAATTTATTTTGTAAGGACATCTGGCTGAAACCAGAGACCCAAATATATTGCCATCCCACGCACAAATGTCTGCACATAGTACAAGAATTCCAGAAATAGAAACTGTGTTACAAATTTAAATTCCCAAATTTTTTGTAAAATTTGCCTCATTTATATATGTTAATTTCTTACATTTCGTGTCAAGCATTGCGAACCGAAGTGAACTGAATATAAAACCGTCTATAGAAATATATTTGCATCTATGATACACTCCATGACTACTTCACACTCCGAAAAGGAGTTGTTGACAATTTTGCGAATTGGAAATGTGACGTAAAAATTATGTGTACCACTTTAACAGAAATGGCTCCTTTGTGTTTTTGAAATAATCGAAACAACATCACATCACCAGTCTAATGCAAATTTGTATTTTCATAAAAAGTACATGTTTCGGATTAATTAATATATCACGTTTGATTAATTAATCCGAAACACGTAGAATTTTCTGAGAATGTCAAGTTTCGTTAGTCTGATGATATGATATTCTTTGAGTATTTCAATGACACAACGGAACGAATTCTGTTAATGTAGCACTGGCCAGTCAAAGACAATACCGTCACTCAGTACAAGAACTTGAAACGAAAAGCTTTAAAATGAGTGCCTGATGATGGATTATTTAATCCCAAACATGCAGCTTTTTCTGGAGAGGTAAACTTGTGTTCGACTGATTATGCGATATTGTTGCGATGTGCATATTAACTTGGACGGAATATAGTGCTTTAATTCTGGAAAAAACATACACAATTTCATAATTCGTGAATTGGCACAAACTTTAAATTTGACCTAAATAACATGTTCTATGCACAGACAATTTAAAAATTTTACCTAACATGTTAACTACAAAATTTTATGAATGTCCCATGTTCCCTAGGTACGAAAATTGTCCTGATCAACCACAAACACATATATATATATATATGTAGAGCAGACTTCCTTACTCGTAAACTAAAAGTAGCTTTACTGGCAGGACATCTGTATTTTACTAGCACTGTTACGGTTATTTTCCCAGGTCGACGAAGAAAACGCCTGTTTCCCTGTAGGTTATCACAACACATGTTCCAGAACAATTTTAACTTCAAAGCACAATGCAGTCGTTGGTACCAATAATTTATATTTTGTCTGCCCCATTTCCGAAGCCAGGCCTACAGAAAAGCAATAAGGTAAAGTCGCCTAATATTAGACAGCATTTGATTTCTGGTCCCAGTGACGAAATAAACATAATACTCGTAATTAAGCACTTGTAACATGTTTTGAAGCTTTACTCTCCTGCATTAGACACAGTGGTTATTACATAGTTCATGAACGTAATTTAATATACAAATAGATCCAATATTACGAATGAAGATAATCGGCGCCGGTTATAGGTTGCTGTCTGTTATATGGTACTGAAGATTTCTCACATATAAGGCGAAAAAAAATTCAGGAAGGCCACTAACAAAATGTTATTTATGAAAGTTACAATACAAAAATTCTTCTAACACGTTTAGTGGCCAGAGTAAACCAATCATTACGTGTACGTGAAACATACAGATAGCTCTTGTCAGGCAGTGTAGCAAATGGAGCATGCACACGTTAGGCACTTTTGGTTTCAAGTCTGTTCTTCATCGTGATATTCAGCAAATACTATTGCATGGTATAAATATTCGACATCATTTTCACTCTCAATTTCTTTAGCTCCCCCCTCCCCCGATCCAAATTCTTTTCCTGACTGCGAAGAAAGAGAAGTGCTGCATGCAGAAGAAAATATTTGGTTCCATTGCCCACTTGACTGGCTTATGTTTTCCAGCGAAAAAGGGTTCCTCTTTTGCTGTTTTCCTTTCGTTCCTTAGTAAATTTTATGCATAGGAACAAACAAGTAAGTTTCTTGCCTCTGACCGTAGACAAGTTTCTCCTTTTTTATTCACTGCCGCCATGTATGAATAATCTGCCATGATCTTCGATACAGCAGCTGTTGAAAATGTATCTTTATAGATGAGTCGTACCGAAATTGAAGGCGGTAAAATAAGACTTGCAAGTAAATTATTGTGAAATGATTTGTGAGACAAACTTGATGCAACAATTATGATTTATTAATCAATCATTAGCTCAACATGTTTCGGGCACCATTATGTCCATCTTCAGGAGCGCAAGGCCATATATTACTGCATATGGTATTCAGCACTAGATGTGCTGGCTGGAGTCTTGGGAAGCCGGGAGGCAGGCCGTGTGCACAGTGTAGAGGCTGTTAGTCATTTCATATTAAGGATGCACGGTCACACGAACATCAAATTCAAACTATTGTGTTGAAAGCCGTCGGTGTCGACGAAGTGAATCTCTCTGGTTTATCTAAAGATTACGGCGAGTATTAGTATTAGAATGTGCCACTGCAGATTTGTAAGAAACATTCAAATCGCTTAACTGAAAAAAGCTGAAACCCTCTGCTCAGACATATTCGGCTGTTCTGTTAATCACCTAGTTTCTTCGTGAATACGCTTTTCAAAATCCGTAGCCTGTTCCTCCACACGTATTTAAAAATCAATCCTCCCGAAGATCTTTATTGTTGCACAGTGCATCTTATAGTTTATTTAAGTAACACACCAACAAATACACATATATAGTCTTTAATAATCTAAAATTTACATTAAAACACTTAAAACGCTCCTACGTGTTTCGATCATACGATCATCCTCAGGGAGCTAACTTTGTTCCTTGTTAAAGTTAAAACATTCAGTGATTTACTTCGTTATATTAATTTGATGTTGTGGCAGCATGTGTGTAAGTAAAAATAAGTTTACTAAATAGATTGTTAAGGCAATATAGCAATAATTCAATGTAGTAATAATAATTATTATACACAAATAATTAGGCCTGAAGATATTGCTGTTATGCGCATGGATTGCAAATTCTCAATATTGTAAACTTACTCTGGATAAAAATTGAATTTTAAAAGCACTTTGTAATTTAAGTGTAAAGAGTTCAGCCATCGTTAAACAACCGAAAGTAGCACCTAAAATAACATACGGCAATAACGGGTACTTATTTTTAAAATCACCGTAAACTCATAAATGAAGTCAGTGCGAAATAATACAGTGTTTAGTAATGTTATACATAGCACGTGGCACGTGTACCTTACAGGGATGTCGCGTTGTAAAGTTTAATGTGAAAAGTCGCCTTGTATAACAACTGATCGCGTGTAGGAGGTCTCTGTTGTAGCAGCAGAGATGCCCAAACGACGGCGCCGTTCTGCCTCACCTTTCTCATTTCCTTTCTTTATAAAAAATATAGATTATCATGGGAGTACAAGCAAGCAGGGGCTTCCTTTGGCGTGTCAGTGACATCACTAAACATAAACCACGCATTGTACTCCATACATATTTACAATTAAACAAAACGTAGAGGTTCAGACGTCTACATTTCCTCATGCCCAGATGGGTTCTGGGTTCAAATCTCGTCCAAGAGACCGAAAATGCTGAATCAGGTTTACCTGATTTTGCTCAATCTCCCTAAACACACATGTTGAAATACCTCCTCGAACTAGACCTAGTCGGGATACCTTCCCAATTTAGCCCATGCCGGGACATTTGCTCGAATCAGCCCAAGTCGGGATATCTCCTCGATTTAGTCAAAGCTGGGATATCTCTTCGAATTACCCAATGCCGGGATATCTCCTCGAATTAGCCCATGCCAGGATTTCTCCTAGAATTTCCCAATGCCAGGATACTTATTCTAATTACCCCATGTAGGGATACTTACTCTAATTAGCCCATAACAGGGTAACTACTCGAATTAGCCCATGCCAGCAAATCTCGAATCATCCCATGCCGGTATACCTCCTCGCTTTAGCCGAAGCTGGGATATCTCCTCGAATTACCCCTTGCCAGGATTCTTTCCGAATTAGCCCAATTGGGGATACCTCCTCGAATTACCCCATGCTGGAAAATCTCCTCGAATTACTCCATGCCGGGATATCTCTTCGAATTAGCCCAAGTCGGGATACCTCCTCGAATTACCCCATGCCAGGATACCTATTCTATTTACCTCATGTCGGTATACTAACACTAATTAACCCCTACCAGGATATCTACTCGAATTATACCATTTCCGAAATACCTTTGCAGTTTAGCCCCCGCCGGGATACCTCTCAGGATAACCTAATGACCACTTCCTTCCACATCCTTTCCAATTCACTATCATTAATCATCCCACCATTGCAAGCTACATCCCAAGGAAACTGATAAACCTGATTGGAATGACATTAAGAAATACAACAGGCAGGGTTAAAGTGCAAAACATGATGACAGAGGAATTTACAATAAATAAAAGCTTGAGGCAAGGGGACGCACTGTCAACACAACTATTCAATGTGGTTTTGGAGAAAGTGATGAGGCAAATACAAATTAACAAAGAGGGAAGCATATATACGTGAAATCTTGGTGTATGCAGTTGATGTAAACTTAATAGTAGAGGTACTAGACAGCTGAAAAATGCAGCGGTACAAATGGAAGAGGAAGCAAATGAAGTGGGGCTGAGAATAAATGAAGAGAAAACAAAGTACACGATAAATACAAGAAATAAAATAGTTTTAGGAATGAGAAACATCTACAAGTATATAACTATGAATTTGAAAGTGTCGGAGAGTTTAAGTACTTAGGGTCACTGATAACAGAAAATAGTGATAATAACACAGATATAAAAGGAAGAATAATGGCCGGAATTAGGAGTTATTACTCAGTATTGCCCCTGTTGAGATCAAAAGCCGTATCAAGGACAACAAAAATAAGAGTGTACAAAACAACAATAAGACCAGTGGTGCTGTGTGGCTCAGAAGCATGGTGTTTAACGGCAAATGGTGAGGAAAATTTGCGTATTTGGGAAAGGAAGGTGCTGAAAAAAATATTTAGTCCAATATATGTAGCAGGATATTGGAGGAGCAGAACAAATGAAGAAGTAAGGCAATTATATGGAGAATTGGACATAGTAACAGAAATAAAAAAGGAAGATTGAGATGGCTGGGACATGTGGAGAGGATGAGTGAGGAAAGGGTGGTAAAGAGGTTATATCAGAACACTCCAGAAGAAAATAGGAGTGTAGGAAGACCAAGGTTAAGGTGGATGGACGATGTGAGGGAGAACCTGTGGAGGATGGCTGTCACAAACTGGAGGATACGTGCACACAGAAGAGACGACTGGAAGATGGTCGTGAAGGAGACCAAGGTCGTACAAGGACTGCAGAGCCATGGAGTAGTAGTAGTAGTAGTAGTAGTAGTAATACTAGTAGTATGGCAAGCTACGCAGTATGATCCACAGACTGCGTCCTTAAATGTATCATATGTAAAATAATTTAGATATTAGTCAAAATTAATAATAACTAACATTAATATTTAAACTACACTTTCAGTCAGGCTACAATAAAGCTTGGTCAATTTCACGTAACACATCTGTTAGTTTTTTACTCTTCGCCAGGCGAATGATCAACTCTTGCTTTACCAATTCCATTCTTCGGAACGTTTTAGCAATTTCTTCTCAAACATTCACATAAAATAATCTTCCCAGCTTCTGCTGTTGTAATTTATTGCTCAATAACGGACTCTCGTCTTCAGCCAAGTGCTCATTTATTACGTTGTTTGTGCTAATCTCGCTCCACACAGCAGAGTTATTCTTTACAACATAACAGCCGCGCTGTTGGCCAATAAATGTCCCTCCTATTATGAATATCGAAGGTTCATTACCGTGTTCTTAACAACCCGCAACTCGCCTTTATCCAAACACAAATACAATACACGGTCAAACGTACTATTTTCAACACACCTTCCAACATTACCCTCTTGCCAGCGGTTAGGTGTTCTATGTAGTTGCATTTCTTCATTTTTCTCGATCAATATTTTGCATGCAATTCTTGTGTACCAAATAATCTCATAACTATCCTATAAGCCTCAATTCTTCCGCTCTTATCCTTACCAAATTATCGGTAGTATAAATCGAATTTTGAGAAACATATAGAAGTAACAGAATGCGTACAGCCCTGTGCAGTGTCACGTTTGTTCCGGCTTGATCCTTTCAATAGAGCAGTTTGAAAGTTTTCAGAATAATATCAATCCTTCATACACCGGCGTCCATTTAAATTTAGTCATAATTAAAAGGTCCCATCAGCGTATTTATTACAGCAATATTCGGTGTGTGTTGTGAAAACCCTATAGCACTAATAAATATTGTGTGTGTGTGTGTGTGTGTGTGTGGGTGTGTGAGTGTGTGTGTGTGTGTGTGTGAGTATGTATGTGTGTGAGTGTTGTGAGTGTGTGTGAGTGTGTGTGTGTGTGTTGTATGTGTGTGGGTGTGTGTGTGTGTTGTATGTGTGTGGCTGTGTGTCTGTGTGTGTGTTGTGAGTGTGTGTGTGTGAGTGTTGCGAGTGTGTGTGTGTGAATTTATGTGTGTGAGTGTGTGAGTGAGTGTGGGTGCGAGTGTGTGTGAGTGTGTGTGTGTGTGTTAGTGTTGTGAGTGTGTGTGTGTGAGTGTTGTATGTGTGTGGGTGTGGGTGTGTGTGCGTAAGTGTGTGTGTAGGTGTGTGTGAGAGAGAGAGAGAGAGTGTGTGTGTGTGTTGTGAAAACCCTATAGCACTAGCAAGTATAGTGTGTGTGTGTGTGTGTGTGTGAGAGTGAGTGTGAGTGTGTGCGTGGGTGTGAAAGAGTGAGTGTGTGAGTGTGTGTGTTGTGAAAACCCTATAGCACTAAGAAATATAATGTGTGTGTGTGTGTGT
>Ga0123354_10000260_pt1 | contig 47442 bp, 44 predicted proteins | sample TergutLab28metaG_2_FD_97872 | JGI IMG/M metagenome (GOLD analysis project Ga0123354, IMG submission 97872) | Labiotermes labralis P4 segment gut microbial communities from Petit-Saut dam, French Guiana - Lab288 P4 | ecosystem: Host-associated > Arthropoda: Insects > Digestive system > Gut ... | reverse complement strand
TGCAGCTTTTACGGAAAATGAATGGAAACGATTGTTGAAAGAAAATGAACTTGATGCTAATTCAACCCCTGAACGGGGTTGAGGGAGAGAGCTTGTATCTTCTTTACCCCCAATCGCTTCGCTTCATTGGGGGTTACTCACATTAAGTACTGCGGACTTTTTCGTTTGTGATAAACAAATTTCTAAGGTGTTAAAGTAGAATTAATATATTTTCGAAAATATCTTTGAAAATGAAAACAAAAATAAAAGTCAATAATAGCGACACTGTTGAAATAAATATAGATTCTTTGATGAATTGAAGGAGGATACTCATATTGCTATCGCCCAAAAATTTCTTTAAAGCTATTTCCTTTATCCGATTTCCAATTTGAGCGACAGAAAGATTTATATAATTTAGAATTGAAGTAATTAAGATTAATACAGCTATAGCAGCGTATATAAAAATTTTTCTTTCGTCGTTTGTTTTTATACCTACCGCAGTGTTAATTCTACTAAAATAAACATCGGTCAATGGTATAAATGTAACTTCCTTAGCATAGCCTGACTTAATTGAAATAAAAATGTGGTAATGAGGTCGGATTTATTGTTTGTAATTCTTTGCTACTTAGATTGTTTTGTTTAATAAAATGAGGTGAAAATAAGGTTTTGTTTGCATAAAACAATGTTTTACAAATATTAATTCGAATCAACTCTTCTAAGCGATAAGACTGACAATAGTTGACCTAAATCAGGAAAAGACAAGAACACAATAGCAATATTTTCTTTTATTTTCTCTCGAATTATACGCAAAAGCCTAATTTTCCGTTATTAGATAAAATACTTTTTTGATGTATATCCGGTTTATCTGCATTTTATCCTTGTTTATTATCTCCTTTGCCATTCAAGCACAACCGGCAAAAATTTCGGGAGTTGTCACCGATGCCGACGGAATACCGATTGAATTGGTATCTGTCCATATCGGCGGAACGACGAGCGGTGCATTTACGGACGAAAAAGGAAGATATACATTGACGGTTACCACAGGCGATTCCTGCGCTTTGGTCTTTTCCTGTTTGGGATATAATAAAACCCAGCGGATTATTCCGGAAGTTACGGGAGATATAATTGTTAACGTAAAAATGCGCAGCGCTTCCTACGAATTGCCGGGTGTTACGGTGACACGCAGTCGAATTCAAACCAATACGATGGAAAATATCCCCATAGAACAGGGTCGTTTAGCGGTTGACGCTACCGGCGGGAGTATTGAGTCGTTTGTTATTTCCGCTGCACCGGGTGTTTCTTCAACCAATGAATTAAGTACGCAGTATTCGGTGCGGGGCGGAAACTACAACGAGAATATTGTGTATGTCAACGGAATCGAAGTCTATCGTCCGATTTTGATTCGCAGCGGGCAACAGGAAGGATTAAGTTTTATCAATCCGGATTTGACCGACAAAGTAGAGTTTTCATCCGGTGGTTTTGAAGCTCGTTACGGCGATAAAATGTCGTCCGTACTAAATGTTACGTACAAAAAACCGGAAAAGTTAGAAGGGGGAATAACCGCCAGCATGTTGGGCGGAAATGTTTATTTGGGAAGTTCATCGGGAAAATTCAGCCAAATCACCGGGTTTCGCTACAAAAGAGGGACCACACTGCTGGGTACGTTGGATACAAAAGGGGATTACAATCCATCGGTAACCGATTTACAAACGTATATGACCTACGCTTTTACACCCAAGCTCGAGTTGAGTTTTTTGGGTAATTATACCGAAAACATTTACGATTTTAATCCCGACCTGCGGCAAACTACTTTCGGAACTTTTCAAACGGCAAAAAGCTTCGACGTTTATTACGGCGGTGCAGAAAAAGATCGCTTTCAAACCTTGTTTGGAGCGGGAACGTTAAAATATACGATGGGCGAACATGCGGATGTTTCTTTGCAGTTGTCGGCTTTTCAGTCTGTCGAACAAGAGAATTATGACATCGACGGCGAATACTGGATCAGCAATATCATGGATGATGACAATAAAGAGATAACAGGCACCGGAGGTTTTATTGAACATGCGCGAAATTATTTGAACGCTGAAGTTTCCAATGCGACGCTGACCGGCAATCTCGGATTCAACCAAAACTCGGTTCGCTGGTCGTTGTCGATGCAGCAGGAGAAAATTACCGATCGCATCAGAGAATGGGAAATGCGGGATTCCATGGGGTATTCGCTGCCCTATAATGAAGATAAGCTTCAGGTTTACAGTAATCTTTTTTCCCGAAACAATATTCGGTCCAATCGTTTTTCCGGTTACCTGCAAGATACCTATAAATTTCGAACAGAGAAAGGAATCTTTTCTTTGACGGCAGGTATTCGCGGTTCCTACTGGGATTTTAATAAAGAATTTATTTTCAGCCCGCGTGCGTCGTTGGGATTCATCCCTTCGCGGAACCAGAATTTTACATTTCGATTTGCTACGGGATTATACTATCAGGCGCCATTTTACAAAGAATTTCGAGTAATCGATACCGATGCCGACGGAAACCGTTACATTACTTTAAATAACAAGATTCAATCTCAACGCTCCATTCACTTTGTATTGGGCGAGGATTATGATTTCAAATACGGCGATCGTCCGTTTAAATTTACAACCGAATTATATTACAAGAAATTGGATCGTTTGGTTCCGTATTCGGTAAATAACGTGCAGATTCAATACTTGGGATATAACGTTTCACGCGGTTATGCCACCGGAATCGACATGAAGCTTTTCGGGCAATTCGTTCAGGGTACGGATTCGTGGCTGAATTTTTCGTTAATGTCTGCCAAACAAATCTTGAACGGGATAACCATACCGTTACCAACGGAACAAATCTACAACATTACATTCTATTTTACGGACAATTTTCCCGAATCATTCACTCAATACAGTCCGTATTTCAAAAAGATACAATTTAATTTGCGAGCGATATGGGCAGACGGAATTCCCTTCAGCATACCGGGCAAAGATTATACTTCAGTGATTCGAACGCCGCCCTACCGAAGAGTGGATATCGGAATGGCTTATCATTTGCTGGACGAAAATTCACGCGAGAGTAAACCGGTATTTTGGCGCAGTTTCAAAAATATATGGGTTGGAATCGATGCATTTAATCTCTTGGACATTAAAAATGTAAGTTCTTATTCGTGGTTTGCCGACGTGAATGGAAACCAATATGCGGTTCCCGATAAATTAACCGGACGACAATTTAACCTGAAACTGATTGTCGAATTTTAGCGTATTTGTATAACCTAAACCCGGTCATGGACTTGCAATAAGTCGTTGTGAATATAAAAAACCTTCAAAAAGTTTCCGTTATTAAATATAAGATACTACCTTTGTAGCCTGAAGTTTAATTTAAATTACTTAATTATATGGATATATCTCATATTGAACACATAGGGATAGCTGTTCGAAGCATAGCCGATCATATACCCTATTATGAAAATGTGTTAGGTTTGAAATGCTACAACATAGAAGAAGTAGCCGACCAAAAAGTAAAAACGGCGTTTTTTAAGGTAGGTCAGACTAAAATCGAGCTGCTTGAACCCACCTCGGAAGAATCGCCGGTTGCAAAATTTATCGAAAAAAAGGGAGAAGGCATCCATCATATTGCCTTTGCAGTTCCCGACGCAGCCCAAGCTTTAGCTGAAGCGAAAGCAAAAAACGTTCAATTGATCGACAAATCGCCTCGTAAAGGAGCTGAAGGTATGCAAATAGCATTTTTACATCCGAAATCAACAGGAAGCGTATTAACCGAATTATGCCAATAAAAGAATAACAATATGAGCAATCAATTAGATAAAGTAAAAGACCTTATTGATTTACGTGCGAAAGCCCGCTTGGGAGGAGGAGAGAAAGCAATCGAAAAGCAGCATGCGCAAGGTAAATATACGGCACGGGAACGCATTAACATGCTGGTTGATGAAGGAAGTTTCGAAGAAATCGACATGTTTTTGGAACACCGCTGTACGAATTTCGGTATGGAAAAGAAAAAATTCTTGGGCGACGGAGTTGTCACAGGTTACGGAACAATCGACGGACGCTTAGTTTATCTTTTCGCTCAGGACTTTACGGTCATCGGTGGTTCGTTGTCCGAAACCATGGCGAAAAAAATATGTAAAATAATGGATTTAGCCATGTTGATGGGGGCTCCCATCGTGGGATTGAATGATTCGGGCGGAGCACGTATACAAGAAGGAATAAATTCTTTAGCCGGTTTCGGCGAAATTTTTCAACGGAATATATTGGCATCGGGCGTAGTTCCTCAAATATCGGGGATATTCGGACCCTGTGCGGGCGGCGCTGTGTATTCTCCGGCATTAACCGACTTCACGATTATGGTAAAAGGAATGAGTTATATGTTTCTCACCGGTCCGAAAGTAGTAAAAACCGTTACGGGCGAAGATGTCACTCAAGAGCAATTGGGAGGAGCGGAAATACACGCCAGCCGTTCGGGGGTTACTCATTTCGCCGTAGAGAACGGGATTGATGGAATAGCTCTCATTCGTCGTTTATTAAGCTACTTGCCTCAAAACAATCTGGAAGAACCGCCGATAAAAGCATCCAATGATCCGATTGACCGGTTGGAAGATTCGTTAAATGAAATTATTCCCGACAGTCCGAATAAACCTTACGACATGTATGAAGTAATCGGAGCCATTATCGACGATGGCGAATTTTTAGAAGTTCATGCCGATTATGCTAAAAACATCATTATCGGATTTGCCCGCTTCAACGGGCGGTCTGTTGGAATTGTAGCCAATCAACCCAAGACGCTTGCCGGCGTTTTGGACATCAACGCTTCTCGTAAAGCTGCACGCTTTGTTCGTTTTTGCGATGCCTTTAACATTGCCCTTGTATCATTGGTGGATGTTCCGGGATTTCTTCCGGGAACGGGTCAGGAATACGGAGGAGTCATCATACATGGTGCTAAATTGCTTTATGCCTACGGAGAAGCCACCGTTCCCAAAGTTACCATTACCCTTCGCAAATCCTATGGAGGCGCTCATATTGTGATGAGTTGCAAACAATTGAGAGGCGACATGAATTATGCTTGGCCCACTGCGGAAATAGCAGTTATGGGAGGTGCAGGCGCTGTAGAAATACTTTACGCCAAGGAAGCTCAGGAATCGGATAATCCGGCAAAAGTTCTGGCAGAAAGGGAAGCGGAATACACAAGAACATTTGCAAATCCCTACAATGCTGCGAAGTATGGCTACATCGACGATGTGATTGAACCCCGAAATACGCGTTTTCGCATCATTCGTGCTTTGCAACAGCTATCGACGAAGAAACAAATCAATCCGCCGAAGAAACACGATAATTTACCTTTATAAATAATGAACTATAAAATAAGAATTATGAATTGTAAAGGGTATAAATACGCATTGGTTTTGTTAGGTTTATTTGCCTGTATTCATTTGCAGACGCAAGCTGCGATATCGCTTCATATTAACGAAATATCGGCAATCAACAAAACTATTTTTCCGGTTGATTACCGTGATAAATACTCATGGTTTGAACATTTCAACCTTTTTTCGGAAGCAGGTGATGTCGCAGACAGTTTTCTTGCCGAAACTCGGGTTTTACATTCCGGAGAGCGACTCGAAAGCATCAAAGACAATGACAAACTCGGATTCGGAATGACGATAATAGCTATCGGCGTCGTATTCTTGGGATTAATCGGACTCTATTTATTGTTTAATGTCATTGGCAGCATCGCTATTTCTTTAAGTCATAAACGAGCCATGAAAACCTACGGAATGAGTAAAGAAGCAGCAAAAGATATTGCCAAACAATCGGGCGACGTTTATGCGGCAATCGCCCTGGCAATTTACGAAGCCACCGAATTTCATGATGATGAGAATACCATTCTTACCATTAAAAATACGGTACGCAATTATTCTCCCTGGAGTTCCAAAATATATACATTGAGAGAAACGCCTAAAAAGTAGTTACAAGTTGCGAGTTATAAATTACGAGTTAAGAATTATAATATTTAAGATTTAAGTAAACCGATGAATAGTTTTAAATATACAATTAACGGGAATGTTTATCAGGTTGTTGTAAACAGAATCGAAGACACTGTTGCCGAAGTGGAGGTGAACGGTACCTTTTATAAAGTAGAAATGAACAGACCGGCAAAGAAACAGATTGTTACGATGAATAAACCGGCTCAAACCACTGTGGCTCCTGTATCCAAGCCTCAACAAGCCGGTTCGGGAGCTTTCGCCGTGCGATCACCGCTTCCCGGAATCATATTGGAAATCTTTTGCAATATAGGCGATGTCGTAAAGAAGGGACAGAAAATAATGGTATTGGAAGCCATGAAAATGGAAAATGTTATTAATGCCGAAAAAGACGGTGTGATAAAAGCTATCAAAGTTAACAAAGGAGATTCTGTTTTAGAGGGTGCAGACCTTGTCATAATCGAATAATCGTATGAAACAATCTCCGCCGTGGGCGGAGCGAGTTCTGTATGACATTAAAAAACAAACTATTATTATATGAATTTTGTATCATTTTTAGGAGAAAATCTTCATACTTTCCTTTCCTATACAGGCTTTTCCAACATCACGCCGGGACATATCCTGATGATTATCATAGGCTTGATTTTCATTTATTTAGCAATAGCCAAAGAATTTGAGCCGCTGTTGTTGATTCCCATCGGTTTTGGAATTTTAATCGGGAATATTCCGTTTAAAGATGCCGGTCTGCAGATTGGCATTTTTGAGGAAGGTTCTGTATTAAATATCTTATATCAAGGAGTGGCTCACGGCTGGTATCCTCCTTTGATATTTCTCGGAATCGGAGCGATGCTCGACTTTTCGGCATTGATATCCAATCCGAAACTCATGTTGATAGGCGCCGCGGCACAGTTTGGTATTTTTGGAGCTTACATATTAGCATTGCTTTGTGGTTTCGAGCCGAATCAGGCGGGAGCTATCGGGATTATCGGAGGGGCTGACGGACCGACCGCTATTTTCCTTTCTTCGAAACTGGCACCAAGCTTATTGGGAGCAGTGGCGATTTCGGCTTATACCTACATGGCATTGGTGCCGGTAATACAACCGCCTATCATGCGTTTGCTTACCACAAAAAAAGAGCGGCTGATCCGGATGAAACTTCCCCGTGTTGTTTCGCAGACTGAAAAAGTCATGTTTTCGATTATGGGCTTATTGCTCACGTGTTTTTTGGTACCTTCCGGACTTCCTTTGTTGGGGATGTTGTTTTTCGGTAATTTATTGAAAGAATCGGGAGTAACCCGTCGTTTAGCCGATACCGCCCGCGGTCCGCTAATCGACACCATTACCATTTTATTAGGTTTAACCGTTGGCGCTTCTACGCAAGCGACTCATTTTCTTACTTTCAATTCGTTAAAAATATTCGGATTGGGCGCTGTATCCTTTATTATTGCAACGGCTGCCGGGGTATTATTTGTGAAGTTCTTCAATCTGTTTTTGAAAAAAGAAAATAAAATCAATCCGTTAATCGGAAATGCCGGCGTATCGGCAATACCCGATCCGGCACGTATTTCACACGTAATGGGACAAGAATACGATCCTGCAAACTATTTGTTGATGCACGCTATGGGACCGAATGTAGCCGGAGTAATCGGCTCGGCTGTAGCTGCGGGGGTTTTGTTGGGATTCTTAGGATAAAGAAGTTACAAGTTACGTAATTACGAGTTACAAGCAAAGCTGATCTCTTATAAGGTTAACTTGTAACTCGTAATCAAAATGTCGCTTTTTACTGACGAATTGTCGCCGGGTTTACGCTGTTCCAATATTACTTTTGTCCGCCATAACAACGGATAATATCTTCCGCAAGGGGGCGGTGCTCTAATGGTGCGCTATTCACTCAAATAAGCAACCAAAAAGCCCCTAAAACTAAAAAGTCAGATAAAAAAAGTAACCGCAAAGGGCGTAAATGGGGTGAGAATAGATGCAACCATTATAGCCTCCTTTTACAAACTTTGCGGTGAAAACTATTAACCTGCGCTTGCCGGGCATACAGACTATTAAAATACTACCTCATAGCTTCTACGCGTTTCATTTTTCGCTCCGTCTCTGACAGTCAGGATTAATGTTTGTCTTCCTTTTTTCATCCTCTTCGCATCATAATTGCAAAAAAGCGATCGATTTTTGGGGTCGTATTCAAAGAGAACGAATTTTCCGTCCAATGTTCCCCGGTAATAAGCGATGTCGCTTAAATCATCTTTAATCATGAATGAAATGCGTTGGTTTGTCGTCCATTTGGCGGGATATAAAGGAACAACAACCGGTGGAATCGTATCGACAGCTACGGTAAACGAGCCCAATTCCCGAATCTTGGTTTTAAGTTTATGCGATTCATATTCTCCTCCCAACCAAACCACCTTATTATTGACAATCGAAACAACTCCGTATTTTCCTTTGTCGGGATAGGAATCGTTCGTGATATCCAGCGTGAGCGGACAATAGCTGTGCAAAGGAATTTTATCTCTAAAAGAATAAAGCGGAGAAAAAACGGAACGAATCCCGGCAGCATTCAACATTTTGTAAAGGCTCATCTTGACCGGCTCGGCATCGGAATTTAAATAAACGTCGGTATATAGATTTCCTTCGGGAATATTCAACGTGATACCTTTTCCGTTATATTCATTATTTCGGTTGAAAGGAAGTAAAACGCCTTCTTTCTTTTCTTTCGGAATCGGTTGTTGCACACCGGTAATGACAAAATTGAAGTTGAATGTATTGCCGAAGGCATCACGAAGCATGTATTCGCAATCATAGTTTTTAGCTTCTTGTATGGAAATAAGACCGTTTGAAGCGGAACGATAAATTCCGAGTTTATTACCGGGTTCGATAAACGATTTCATGAAGAATCGTTTATTCGTTTTCCATTCTCCCCAATCGATAAAACTATTGATATAACGGGATTCATTAAAAAAGAACTCGTCTATTACAGAATGATAAACCTCCGCATTATTTACGGTCAACCGAATTTCTTTCACGCCAAAAGTGTTTGCTACGGCATCCATTCTATCGTAAGCCCTTACTCCGATACCGATTATACCCCAAGCTCTGACCGGTTTAGACAAGACATATACCCCGCTTTTATTTTTTATCACTTCAATGATTTGTTTATCGGCGCTTCCGTTAACAATTCCTTTTCCCGGTTGAGAATAAAACAGCAAACTCCGGAGTTCGGGGGGACGGCTGTCTTTCAGTTGATTTTTAAATACCGGCAAGGGGTCGGTAATCTTTTCTCCCTTTGAATTTCGCAGCTCAAAATGCAGGTGCGGACCGCCGGAACTGCCTGAATTTCCACTGTAAGCAATAACTTCACCTTGCTTTACCGGTAATTCTTGAGCAGAAAAAAACAAATCAACCGCAAAAGATTCGTTTGCGTATTGGTTATTCTTAACGACCGAATCCATTTTAGGGGCAAAATGATCCAAGTGTCCGTAAACAGAGGTCGTTCCATCGGGATGATTGACATAAAGCGCGCGTCCGTAACCGGTGGGGCTGACGAATATTCGTGAAATATAACCCGCTTTGACCGCTCTAACCGGAAATCCGGTAACTCCTTGCGTTTTGATATCAAGTCCCGAATGAAAATGATCATTTCGCAACTCGCCGAAATTACTGCTCAAGAAAAGCGGAATATTCAAGGGGGTAACTATCTCTTGAGCATTTACAGAACCCGAAAAACGTAAAACCAAAACACCTATTAAAAACGATAACCTATACATTTGAATAATACTTCTTTATTTATTCGATTAATACTCCTTTCCCTTGCCTGATGATTTCTATTTCGTCGGTGGTGCAATTAACCACCGTGGATGGTTCCGACCCACCATAGCCGCCGTCGATTACCGCATCGACGATATCTTTGTAATCTTCATTTATCAATTCCGGATCAACATAGTATTCATTTTCATAATTCTTATCTCTAACGGAAGCAGTCAGCAGCGGGTTACCCAATTCGGCAACTAACGTTAAGGTAATGTTGTTGTCGGGAACCCTGATACCGACCTCCTTTCGATTCTTGTATATTTTCGGTAAACTATTCGTCGCATTCAAAATAAAAGTAAACGGTCCCGGAAGATTCCGTTTCATCAACTTGAACACAGTGTCGTTCACTTTGGCGTATTCGCTGATATTACTCAAATCGGGACATACAATCGACAAACGATTTTTTAGCGGATTAATCCCTTTCAGTTTGCATATTTTCTCTACGGCACGGACATTCAAGGCATCGCAACCCATTGCATAAACGGTGTCGGTGGGATAAATGATTATTCCGCCTTCCCGGAGAATATCGATGATTTTATCGACGTCCCGCCTGTTCGGGTTTTGTTCGTAGAGACGTATCAGCATTTATTTCAACATTTATTTCAACCATTGGTCGAACCATCGGAAAAATTCGCGTTGAAACAATATACCGTTTTGCGGTTGCGATATCCAATGATTCTCGTTTGGAAATATCAATAATCGTGAGGGTATTCCGCGCAATTGAGCGGCATTGAAAGCCATCATTCCTTGCGAAGCCAAAATTCGGTAATCTTTTTCTCCGCAGCTAATGGCAATCGGGGTATCCCATTTATCCACGAACTTGTGCGGAGAATTAGCGTAGCTGTTTTGAGCAATTTTATTGGATTTATCCCAAAAAGGACCACCCAAATCCCAATTGACAAACCACATTTCTTCGGTTTCGAGGTATTGTGATTCCAAATTGAATATGCCGGCATGCGCCCAAAAAGCTTTGAAACGTTTGTTGTGATTACCGGCAATCCAATAGACCGAGAAGCCGCCATAGCTTGCACCCGTACAGCCCAATCGGGTTGCATCGACAAACGGCTCTTTTGCCATAGCGTCGATTGCGGAGAAATAATCCTTCATGTTCTGACCTCCGTAATCGCCGCTGATTTGTTCATTCCATGCTTGTCCGAATCCCGGAAGACCGCGCCGGTTCGGAGCTACAATGATATAGTCGTGAGCCGCCATCAGTTGTAAATTCCATCGCACGGACCAAAATTGGCTGACTGTATTTTGAGGTCCTCCTTGGCAATACAAAAGCGTCGGATATTTTTTGGAAGAATCGAAGTCGGGAGGATAGACAATCCATGTCAGCATGTCTTTCCCGTCGGTGGTTTTAATCCAACGTTCTTCCACTTTTCCCATGTTTATTTGATTAAGAATATCCGCATTTTCTTGCGAGATATCGGTTTCCTTTCCGGCGGGACTTACCGTATATACTTCGTTGGGAGCCGACATGGAATGGCGTAAACCGACCAAACAACTATCGGCACAAGCAACGGAAGCATAATCGTGTTGCCCTTGTGTCAGGGGCGTAATCGAAACCGGCATTTTTCCATCCGCTCCGGTTACTTGAACTTCAAATAATTGAGTAGTGCCTTTTACGCAAGCCACCATATAAATTGATGAAGAGGAAGGATTCCAGCAAAAATCGTCGGCATTGTAATCAAAATCAACGGTCAGATAGATTTTCTTTCCCGTTTCGAGGTTTTGAACAAATAACCGGTTCTTATCCGATTCGTAACCGTCGCGTTCCATGCTCAACCAGGCAACTTGTTTTCCGTCGGGAGAAAAGCGGGGATTGACATCGTATCCTTTATTATCTTCGGTGATATTTGTCGTTGCTTTAGTATCGATATTGTAGAAATAAATATCGGAATTGGTGGATAATGCGTATTCTTTCCCCGTTTTTTTACGGGAAGTATAGGCAATTGTTTTACTGTCGGGCGACCAGTCGAATTGTTCAATTCCGCCATAAGGACGCAAAGGCGATTCGAAGGGTTCGCCTTCCATCAGGTCTATCGCATTGCTCAGCGAGTGTCCGTCGAAATCGGCAATAAACGGATGGGGAACTGACTCTACCCATTCGTCCCAGTGCTTATACATCAGGTCATCGATAATTCGTCCGCTTGCTTTATCCAAATCGGGATAACGGTCAGCAGCAGTTTTAACTGATTTCACTGTAGCGATATACAGGATTTTTTTCCCGTCGGGCGAGAATTTGAATCCTTCGATTCCCTTTTCAACCGAGCCCAATTGCGTTCTTTCTTTTCCGTCAGGATTCATTTCCCAAATTTGAGAATCGTAGAGGAAAGCGATTTTCTTACCGTCGTTTATCCATTGCGCGTTGCTCTCGCTTTTTGGAGAAGAAGTGATTTGTTGTTTGTTGCTTCCGTCAATCGCGACGGTAAAAAATTCGCGGTTGCGTTTATTCAGGGCAATATCGGTATATGTTACACTGTATAAAATAGTTTTCCCGTCGGGAGAAACCGTAACATCGTTCACTTGTCCGAGCGACTGCAATATTTCGGCAGACATCCGCCTGTCGGGAACTTCTATCGGTTTCTTGCCGATAATCGGCTCCTCATTCTCGGTAGCTTTTTTTTCATTACAAGCTGTCAATAAAAACATCCAAATAAAAATATAACAGGTAAATTTCATGTAAAACCGTATTTTTAAAAACTTTGACTGCAAAGGTAGTTAATTATTTGCAGAGCGTAATCATCTTTTTGGTCGAAAAATGTTATCTTTGTGCCCTGAAATTTAAAATTACTTGCAATGGAAACAGTTCAAACTACGTATTTAGGCAATTTGCGCACCCAAGCGATTCATTTGCAATCGGGCACAACAATTATTACCGACGCGCCGACCGATAATCACGGGAAAGGCGAATCATTTTCTCCAACAGATTTGCTTGCAGCATCTTATGCGAGTTGTGCATTAACCATCATCGGCATTGCTACGCAAACCCATGGTTTCAACATTGACGGAGCCGTTGTTAAGACAACCAAGATTATGGGTGAGAATCCGCGACGGGTTGTGGAATTGAAAGTTGATTTCACCTTTCCCGCGAACAATTACAGCAAAAAAGAACGCGCGATTATTGAACATTCCCTCCGGCATTGTACGGTCAGGAACAGCTTACCGGCTGAGTTGAAAATCACGGAAATAGTTAATTATTTGTAATATAATAAATTATTTTATTCACCGGGCGCAACACCATAATTCCGGTACAGGATTGAATTTTATTACAATAATCAATTAACGATTCGGGATTGATTATTACTTTTTTGGCTGTAGAGGAAGCATGAATGAACGTTAATTGGCGTTTGTTCCAATAGGCAATGCTTAAATGGGAAATATCCAAACCGGGAATAGCAGTCGTAAAACAAATGATATCTCCGTTTTTTATCAATGATTGATGTTGCGCTATTTCCTTTTTCGGAATATAATAATAAATATTTCGTGCATTGATTGCCCGTTCGATTAACGCGATCTGTTTAACAGCAACCGAATCATTTGCCAAGTGGGTGTATTTTTCGGGATTTTCGGACATAAAATTAACGTTAACTTTCAATTTACGTCCGCCCAAAGCATAAGTCACGTCTTCTAAAATTCCTTTATCGACATTATCGTAAATCCAATCGGTGGTGTAATGCAAGCGAGAAACATAGCCGTTGATGATTCCCTTTCGGTAGCGGATTTGCCGCAGTTCCTGCAAAAAAGAATCGTAATCAGGCGAAGGGAGCAGCATGGTTCGCGAAAGAGCCAGACAATTCTCGACCAAAGTCATACAGTCCAGTTTGCGCAGGTTGACGATTAATTCTTCAACGCGGGTAGTATCCAGTGTTCCGGCAACATAAGGTGTTCCCAAGAAAAAGAGTCCCGCTTGTATCATCGTACTGTCGATAGTAGTTTTCGTTGTCGACTGAAGAAATTTTTCGGCAATCATACGGTCGGCATTCGGCTGAGCAAAGACGTGACTGCAGACAAAAGCAATGCTAATTAAAAACAATTTACAATTCATAATTCGGAGAACGTATCTATGGCTCGTCAGGTTGTTTATTACTTTTAAATTTTGTTCAAAAATACACTTTTTTTTGTTTCCAAAGAAATATTTGGAGAATTGGGTTTAATAAAGAGGACTTCTAAAAATAAACGATAAATTAAACGTTGGCTGAAGGCATCTTTATTCTTGGGAAACTATATTTTCAATCGCAGTATAACTGCCATGATATACTTTCATTTCATTCCACCATTTTTATAACAAACTTTATATAATGATTTTAATGACCAATATGGGTCTTCTGTATGCAACGTCCACCAATGTTTGAACAAGTAATCTAAACCGCCAAATCTTTCCAAATAAAGGTAGGCTTGTTGTTTATTCATTTTATAGGCACGAGCAAACATCGTAATAATGAAAGTGATAAAACGCACCTTGCTCTGTGTTTCAGGGTCTAATTCGCACTTTTGCTGTATCGTTTCCATATCTTTCCATTTTATTTTTACGCTGCAAAAATAAGCAAAAATTTTATCAAGCTCACATTTTCTCGGCTCTGTCGAAAAAAATGTCAGTCTGTCGATACGTTGTCGTAAGTCCGCCGCTCACCCGCGCTTGCAGCCAACGGGGCTGCCCTTATTGTTGTGCGCGTCATAATTATTCATTACTTGCTTTCTGAATAAAAAATTTATTTAACTCTTCAATCACTTCCGGCGAATTGCTTTTATCAATCTTGGTCATAAATGATGGCAGCTATTTGCTTTTCCAATTCAGGAATTTTGTTTACTACAACATCCCAAACAATAGAATAATTAACGCCCACGTAATCGTGAATCAAGCGGTCTCGCATTCCCGCCATGTTTTTCCAATTAATGTTATTCCATTTAAGTTTAACATCAATAGGAATTTTCTTACAAGCTTCGCCTATAATTTCCAAACTGCGCACTACAGCCCGTTTCATTACCTCGTTTTCCAATAGTTGATCTTTTGTCGTTCCTTATGTGGTAATAAGTATAAAACGGCATTCATCTAAAATATGATTCAGATATTCTGTCGGTTGCTTATACATAATTGACTTCTTTTAGTATATGTTTCCCGATATAGGGACTTAATCCGTTGACAGTAACAACTTCAATTTTCTCATTTTCAAACAATTTTTCCAAGTAATCGAACAAGCTCATAAAATTGTCGAACGTTTCTTTTTCAGGTTCAAAATCAACTAAAATATCAATATCACTCTGAGGCTGTTGTTCGTTGCGAACATACGAGCCAAACAGTCCTATCCTATTGACGCCAAATGATGCCAGCCGGGGTTTATTTCTATGTATGACAGATAATATAGTGTTCTTTGAAGTCATTACTTTTAAATTTTGTTCAAAAATACACTTTTTTTTGTTCCCAAAGAAATATTTGGAGATTTGGACGTAATAAAATTAAACGTTGTGCGCGTCATAATTATTCATTACTTGCTTTCTGAATAAAATATTTATTTAACTCTTCAATCACTTCCGGCGAATTGCTTTTATCAATCAATATCAATCCTTTTTCTAGCAGTACGAGGCGGTTGGAAATTTCAGTCGTATAATTCAAGTTGTGGCTGGAAATAAGTACGGTTGTTTGCTGTTCTTGATTTAACTTCAAAATCATATCCCGTATTTCGATTTGCGAAGACGGGTCGAGGAAATTAAAGGGTTCATCGAGAATCAGAATTTCGGGATGAATCATCATGGCAGCCATAATCCCGATTTTCTGTTTATTTCCCGATGAGAAATTGCGGATGTATTTCTTTTGTCCCATAATTTCATCATTCATGAAGCGCGAGAAAGGTTGTAATCGTTCGCGAACCGTTTCGTTGTTCATACCGTAACATTCTCCCACAAAGTAGAAATATTCTTCGGGGGTTAGAAATTCGATCAAAAAACGATTGTCGATAAACGAGCCGGTATAGGCTTTCCAAGCTTCTGACTTGCTTACGTCTGCTTCTTTGCTTAAAACATAACCCGAATCGGCTTTCAGCAAGTCGAGTATCAACCGGAACAAAGTGGTTTTACCGGCGCCGTTATTACCTACCAGACCCAATAATGTGCCTTTGACTATATTCAGTTCGGAAATATTCAATGCGATTTTATCTCCGAAACGTTTTATTAAATCTTTAATTTGCAATTCCATATTGTTTAATTTACCATTTACTATTTACTATTTACTATTTACCATTTACAAAATCATTTCAATTCTTAATTATTTGTTCTGAATCCTTCCATATTTATATATTTCCGTTTCAGAAAACGGTTATAAATCCAACGCAACCATTGTTGCGAAGTGACTGTAAAGAGTATACCGACGATTATCATGAACCAATATGCGGTTTCTTTTCCGAAAAATCCGATGATTATCAGGACTAATATAACCGGTAGAAACATGGTAATCAATGTAAGTACCACCCTGTTGCCCGATTGTCCCTGCCAATTCATCATTCCCCGGTCGAAAAGGTCAATGTATGACTTGTTATATACAGCGTTCTGAAATATCATAAATGAAATTGGACCAATTACATAGAGGAAATCTGCAATAACTAACATTAAAGGTATTTTGCCCTGAAAAGCCGGTATCAATAATAAAAGAGTCATAATCAAAGCGGTGGAAGAATAAAAAAAATACTTAGCTTTCAGTAGATTGAACATAGACAAGTTACGAGTCATCATTCCATCGAAGAAAGAAGATTCGGTAGAAAATATCAATTGCCCCATCGTTATCACAAGTATTCCGACTGTCATCATGGCATAAAGCAAAAATGTGAACTGAGCACTTGAGTTCTCTCTCGAAAATGGATTATTTGGTTTATATAACATTAAAATAAAAAGACCTATTAATATGGATCCGGCAAATAAAGTTTGTTGTTTCAATCGTTTAGAGCGTAAAATCATTCGGATTTCCATTTGAATGAATTCTCCGATTTCGCCAAACTGACCCAAGAAAGATAGTCCTGAAAATGATGAGATTTTATCGGCTTTCTCGCCTTGCAACTCTCGGTATAATTCGCCTCGCATTTGCATTCGGTTGATGAGCCAAAAAGCGATAATCAAACCGGCTAATCCTATCCAAACTACCGGATTATAATTTAAAAGCCATTCGCCTGCTTTTTGCGTATAATGCCCGAAATCCATTTTTCCGGTGATAAGAAACACGAAAGGAAGAAATACGAAAGCAGCTATCAGAAGATAAAACCACGCGCTTCGCTTTGCCAGATTATTGGCGAAGCTGACAATCAAGCTGTTTGCTACGCACAGGAGATAGAAAAAAATGATATACAAAACAGCGGATATAAAACCGAAATAGGGTGTTATCGCTTTGAAAGAGAACGGAACAACCAAAAACAGAAGATAAAAATTCCAGAAGCTGGTAAATTCTTTTTGCAAAAGAAAATTAAACAGTGAATTCCGTTTGACGGGCAAAGACAGATAAGGCGCAATCTGCATGGATTGGTTGGACTTGAAGAAAAATTTAATGACAAAATCCACCGCAAGTACATAAAGTATTATCGAATTAAACGTATCGATTGCGAATTCGTATTCTCCTACTTTCAACAAAATTTTGTCGAGAAAAAAACCAAGCATCAGCAAATACAAAGCATAAAATCCGATCAAAAAATACATGAAGATTCTAAAGCCTAAATTCCTTTCAAACATGGGACTTCGCCGAAAAGCTTTCCATTGATGTTGTCGTAATTCTTTTTGTAACATAAAATGTTTTATTTTTGCAATAATTTCCCGTAAAGGTATAAATTTTCCTGAATAAATTACGTATATGAAAGTGTTGTCAAAAAAAAATCTTTATCTTTGCATCTGTTTATGAATAGCTAACCGAGTCTAAATCGATTTCGGTTTTTTTATGTAATCTAACCAGTACAAACAAAACAAAAGAATGAAACGCTTAATTATTTTATTACTTACCGGTATTATTTCCTTTTCAGCTTTTTCTCAACCTTTTCCCAAACGTGAATTTCGAGGCGCATGGATTCATGTAGTCGCTCAAAATCAATATCGGAACATGTCTCCTCAAGAGATGAAACAATATTTTATAAACTTACTTGACAGTTTACAATTGCTTAACGTAAACGCCATCATTTTTCAAGTACGTCCCACCGCCGATGCTTTTTATTATTCAAATTTAGAGCCTTGGAGCCAATACTTAACCGGAACGCAAGGCAAAGCTCCGGAAGATAATTTTGATCCGATGGCTTTTGTTATTGAAGAAGCGCATAAACGGGCGATGGAATTTCACGCCTGGTTGAATCCCTACCGGGTTACTTATTCGAGTAATGATGTTCTATGTCCCGAACATTTGTATAATAGATATCCTGAACGGTTTATCCGATATGGAAAACAGTTGTATTTTGATCCGGGTTTACCGGAAAACCGGGAGCATCTCTGCAAAGTGGTTAAAGACATTTTGAGTCGTTACGATGTGGATGCCATCCACTTTGATGATTATTTTTATCCCTATCCCATTAACGGAGAAAAATTTCATGATGAAAACAGTTTCAGGAGATATGCTGCGTTGCAAGGGTTTAATTCAAGTCAACTTGACGATTGGCGCAGGAATAACGTCAATTTATTGATCGAGCAAATTAAGCACACGATTATGGCTACCAAACCCTGGGTGCGGTTCGGAGTCAGCCCGTTTGGCATCTATCGCAACAAGAAAAACACACCCGATGGATCGGGAAGCGACACCAATGGCATTCAGTGTTACGATGATCTTTATGCCGATGTTTTGCTTTGGATGCAAAAAGGGTGGATTGATTATTGCGCTCCGCAGATTTATTGGGAAATAGGACATCCGAACGCCGACTACGATACACTCATTCGCTGGTGGAGACGACAACATCGGATCGGTCAGCTCTATGTCGGTCAGGATGTGGAGCGAACGATGAAATCTTCTGACCCGCTGTTTCCTACGAGAAACCAATTACCACAAAAAATGGAATTGGAACGAACGATTCACGGCATTGACGGGAACTGTTGGTGGTCGGCATATTCATTGATCGGCAACGGCAGTAGTAGCCCCGATACCGGCATTGCCGACAGCTTGAGGAGAAACTATCAGACTTATCCGGCATTGATTCCCGCCTACACCTATTTGCATAATAAAACGCCAAAAGATGTGAAATCGTTGAACGCCGAATGGACACCTTGGGGTTATTTTTTGAATTGGAAACGAAACGGTGATCCCCAAGACCCCGAGAAGGCGCAGTATTATGTCATTTATCGTTTCAATAAAGGAGAGAAAACGCAATTGAACGATCCGTCAAAAATCGCTTCAGTGACGAAAAGCACACTCTTCCTTCTCCCTTATGAAAAAGGAACAACGAAATATAAATATGTGGTTACTTCCGTCGATCGTTTTCACAACGAAACTAAAAAAGGGAAATCGAAAACGGTAAAATTATAACCGCGGGAAGATTAATCAGCCGTTACGGTTGTTTTTACCGCAAAACTCTCAACAATATCACGTCCCATAAATTTGATGTTTTCTTTGTATTTATGGGTTATTTCCGAGCGGGTCAACCAACCGGTTCTCATATCCATGTAGATTAATCCGGTTTGTTCGCCGGTAGTTGATACTTGCGCTTCCACGCCTTGAATTTGTGTGGTAGAACCTCCTTCGGGAGTAGAAAAAATCCCTTTATCTTCCAGTGTGGCAATATTATCTTTCACTTCTTTCAGTGTTACGTGCATTTTATCTAAAATATTGACTCCGGAAGAATTAATAATCATATCAATATCCCAGCTATCGTTGATTGCCACCGGTTTATCGGGGAAATAAGCGATTATATGCTGGAGTGTAGTTCGAAAAGAAGATTCGGTAAATTGCTGACTGAAAACTTGCCTCAATTGTTCATTGGCAATGACATCAAATTTTTCCGTCAGGTTATCGGTGCCATCGATATATTTAATTTTGCCTTGCCGGGTTATTTGAACAGTTATTGGTATTCCAATGATTGAATGAAAGGTATCGTAAAGCTTTTTATCGGTCGAATTTTCGGGAGAATCAGAATCAATGGAGATAACTTTCGAAGTACCCGGAATGGTCGTATTGATTTTAATTTTAGTATACGACGCCAAAATGTCGTAACCGTCGTTATTTTGTGCGATTATTTCGAAATTAATGACCAGGTCCGATAGCAATTTAATGTTGATTTCTTGTCCCATAGCGTTCATCGTCATACTCATGTCCGAAATAAAATGCTGTTTGTAATTTTTCCCTTTTTCAAGGTTAAGCTGTAAAGTATAGGTATCCGTTCCCAAACAATGGAACGAAAATGTCAATAATAAAAGACATACTGCGCTAAATTGGAAAAATAATCGTTTCATAATTATAAAAATTAATAGTAAAATGACACAAAGATAGTAAAAAAAACAATAATAACAAATTATCCTTACGGATTTGCCATATCTGAGGATAGAGGTTATTGAATCTTGTTCCTATGTTCTTTATAAATCCCAAAGGATGACCTTTGTAAACAATTAAGACATAAGCTTCGGGAAGTTCAGTCGGAATATTCCGGAAAACATTTTTCCGCAAATAATTCCAAGCGGTTTCTTTATTAACTATCCATTGGGGGAAAGCGGTTTCAGATAAGGCGCTCGACATTGCCAAGTCGTGAGCCGGAATCAAGTCACCGCCCTTTATTTCACCCATAGTCACTCCGGCGGAAAGGATTTTCAGCCCTGCGTTTTTCACTTGAAGATAATCGGAAAACAGGATAGAAGGAACGGCTGTCCAACGGTTATTATCCGAAACATAAGTGAAATTGTCGGGAAAAGCAAGATAGCGTGCGAAAGGCGAAGTATGAAAACCGGTGTTTTTTTCTCCGCTTGTTCTTTTCTTTTCGTTTTTCCCCCTTACCGGATATTCGTAAGAAGTTGATTCCTTTTTTCGAATCCCGGCGATAAAAAAACCCTCGCCTTTGATTTGGGGCGGCATTAACCGGCGAGGAATTTCCAACAGTTCGGCGTTCAGCTCGCAACAAATCCGGTCGAGGTTTTCTTCATTTTCCTCCCGGTTGTAGGTGCAAGTGCTATAAATCAGGATTCCGCCCGGTTTCAATGATTGCCAGATATCCGCTACGATTCGGTATTGACGAGCAGCACAAAGTCGAACGTTATTGACCGACCATTCGGCAACGGCAGCCGGATCTTTCCGAAACATTCCTTCGCCGGAACAAGGTAAATCTGCAACAATCGCATCGAAAAAACCCGGCAACGACCTTCCGATTTCGAGCGGATCATTACAGGTAATCAAAGTGTTCGGGTTTCCCCATTTGATTAGGTTTTCGTACAGGACGTTTGCTCGAGAACGAATAACTTCGTTCGCAACCAACAAACTTTCGTCAGGCAAAAGAGCCGATAAATGAGTGGATTTTCCTCCGGGAGCCGCACACAAATCCAACACTTTTGCCGGTCGGGGAAAATAAGTTTGGACAAAATGTTCCAACATCATAGAAGAAGCTTCTTGCACGTAATAGCATCCGGCATGAAACAAAGGATCGGATGTGAACGACGGACGACTATCCAGATAATAACCGTCGACAGCCCAAGGAACCGGATCGGATACAGGCAGAGCGAAGGATAAGCGCTCGCGAGTTATTTTTCTTGGGTTCAAACGAATACTTATCGGGCTTTCTTCGTTCAAAGCTCGTTCAAAAGCCGCCCGGTCGTCTCCGAGCAGGTCTTTTATGCGCATAATAAACGGTTCCGGCAGTTGCATGTTTTATTTTCTACAAATATAATTGTATTTTTGCAAGAAAACAACGATAATGGCAAGTCTTTTTTTAATTCCGACCACATTAGGAGATATGGCGACCTCGAAAGCGCTCCCCGATTACAATAAAACCATTATTCTATCGCTCAAGCATTTTATCGTGGAAAATATACGGACAACTCGCCGCTTTCTCAAGAAATTGGAGCCGAGCATTGATATTAATGCTTTGACTTTTTTTACATTAAATAAACATACCTCAATAGAATCGATAGACGATTTTCTGAAACCGATTGAAGAAGGAAATTCTGTCGGGATTATTTCGGAAGCCGGTTGTCCGGCGATTGCCGATCCGGGGTCGGAAGTTGTGGCGATTGCTCATCGGAAAAATATCCGGGTTATTCCATTAGTAGGTCCTTCATCGATATTATTGGCTTTGATGGCGTCGGGGTTCAACGGTCAAAGTTTTGCTTTTCACGGTTATTTACCGATTGACAATGAAGAACGAATCAAAGCATTAAAAATGTTGGAGCAACGGATGTATGCAGAAAATCAAACCCAACTGTTTATTGAAACGCCCTATCGGAACGGAAAAATATTCGACGACATTTTAAAGACTTGCAAGCCCGGCACCAAACTTTGTATTGCCGCCGATATCAGTTTGGATAGCGAGTATATAAAAACGTGCAGTGTAGCCGATTGGAAAAGCCGGAAACCGGATTTGGCGAAACGACCCTGCATCTTTGCGTTGTATAAATAGTTATAAATCAGGAATTGACAATTGCCGGTTTTCGGGTAAAAGGGTGAAACTCATGCGGTGGTAGGGAGTTGTTCCAAATTCTTTAATTGCCTTGCGGTGATTTTTTGTCGGATATCCTTTGTTGTTTTTCCAATCGTAGGAAGGAAATTCTTCATGCAAACGCATCATGTATTCATCGCGGTAGGTTTTAGCCAAAATGGAAGCAGCTGCAATCGACAAATATTTTCCGTCGCCTTTCACAATTGTTGTATATGGTATTTCCTTGTACGGTTTAAAACGATTACCGTCGATCAGCAAATGCCGGGGTTGCACGGTTAGTTGATCCAATGCTCGATGCATGGCTAAGAAAGAAGCGTTTAAGATATTGATTTTGTCAATTTCAGCGGGAAAAACAATGCCGATCGCCCAAGCCGAGGCTTCTTTCTCGATGAGCAGACGCAGTTCGACACGCTGCTTTTCGGATAACTGCTTGGAATCGTTAATTTCTTCGCAAACAAAACCATGAGGAAGAATCACTGCCGAAGCAAAAACGGCGCCCGCAAGACAACCGCGCCCGGCTTCGTCGCAACCGGCTTCCAAGCAATCGGGATTATAATAAGGAAGGAGCATGGATAATTTATTATATTGGAGCAAAGATAAATGATAATTTTTACAATGAAATATCATTGCAGTATGTATGACAAAAATAATCAATTATTTTCATTGCCACACGAACATCCTATATTCGCCTGCAAAAGCTTTAGTCGTTGCAAACGATTCGGGAAGCGGTTTTCGAAACAAAATACCGCTTTGGCTATTCGGGTTGCTGTATTGAGAATTGAAAGTATCGAGGGTATATTTATTGTCAATATGTAATGAGTAATCGAATTTGATTGACAAAATATTTTCAAATTATCTTTTTGCAAATTCTTTTGTTAATTCAATTATTTATCTTAACTTTGCCTCGTGAATTTTAACTTTTATAAAAATATGGCACAAGTATCGGAACGTTTAGCAAGTTTATCGCCGTCGGAAACTCTGGCGATGTCACAGAAAAGTAATGAATTAAAAGCACAAGGAATCGATGTTATCAATTTAAGCGTGGGAGAACCCGATTTTTTCACTCCGGATTTTATTAAAGAAGCCGCTCACAAGGCAATAGACGCTAATTTTTCTTTTTATTCTCCGGCTAACGGATATCTTTCGCTGCGAAAAGCGATTGTAGATAAGTTGAAGCGGGAAAATGGACTGGATTATTCGCCCGAACAAATCGTTTGTTCCAACGGCGCCAAGCAATCGGTATGTAATGTACTGCTTTCCATCGCAGGACCGGGCGATGAAGTGATCGTTCCCGCTCCTTATTGGGTGAGCTATGTGGAAATGGTCAAATTAGCCGGCGCAACCAATGTGATTGTTACTGCCGGAATCGACCGGGATTTCAAAATGTCATCCGCCCAATTGCAAGCTGCCATTACTCCTAAAACCAAAGCGCTCATTCTTTGTTCGCCATCCAATCCCACAGGAAGCGTTTATTCTCGAGAAGAGCTAAAAGGTTTGGCAGATGTTTTAGCAGCTTATCCCGATATTACGATTATTTCCGATGAAATATACGAACATATTAATTATATTGGAAAACATGAGAGTATCGCTCAATTCGAATCGGTTCGCGACCGGGTGGTGATCGTGAACGGAGTTTCCAAAGCTTATGCAATGACCGGCTGGCGTTTAGGCTGGATTGCCGCTCCGCAATGGATCGCTTCGGCGTGCAATAAATTGCAAGGGCAATACACTTCGGGACCAAGCAGTATTGCCCAAAAAGCCGCCGAAGCCGCTTATCAAGGATCGCAAGAAGAAGTGGCAGCCATGCGGGATGCTTTCAAACGTCGACGCGACTTGATGATGGAATTAGCCGAAGATATTCCGGGACTGAAAGTAAACCGTCCGAACGGTGCTTTTTATCTGTTTCCCGATTGCAGCGCTTACATCGGAAAATCGTTTAACGGAAAAACAATCGAACATTCGGCAGACTTGGCTATGTATCTCTTGGAAGAAGGACATGTAGCGTCGGTCGGCGGTTTGGCATTCGGCGCTCCCGACTGTGTCCGCTTTTCTTATGCGGCATCCGACGACCAATTGGTCGAAGCCATGCACAGGGTAAAGAAAGCACTTGAGGGGCTGAAATGAGGATCATTCATCTTCCCTGATAAAAATACTGAAATTGACCGCTCCGTAAACTCGCCTTTGCAAAAAACCGGGTAAGCGGGAGAAATCGTAATCTTTGGGATGTTCCATCACAAAAATTCCGTTCGGGTTTAATAAGCTGCGCGACAGGATGCATTCGGGAATTTGAGGTAATTCTTTCAAAGCATAAGGCGGATCGGCAAAAATAAAATCGAAAGTCCGATCCGTCGATGCAATGTATTTCAAGGCATCGGTTCTGAGAATCAGCGGTTGCGGGATTTTCAATTCGTCTTTTACTTTTTTGATGAAAGCATTATGAACCGCATCATTTTCTACGCAAACCACTTCGCAACATCCTCTCGATATCAGTTCGAAACTGATACTGCCGGTTCCGGCAAATAAATCCAATGCGCTGGTTCCTTCCCATTCCATCCGATTTCCGACGACGTTGAAAATATTTTCTTTGGCAAAATCGGTGGTCGGGCGGGCTTTGAAATTTTTCGGGACATCAAATCGCCTGCTCTTGTATTTTCCGCTTATAATTCGCATGAAGAAAGAGCCGCTAATTCGAAGGGAATCCGATTGGTTTCTACTTCATCGAAATGAATTTCGGGGAAAATGGAAAGACAATAGATATGACGGAGGTAAGGCGCTAATTTATAAATCAATTCTTCTCTGAAAACAGTATTCCCGGTAATATGCAAATAATCGTTCGATTGATTAAATTTCAATTGTTTCCAGGAAAAAAGTATGTAATAAAAGGCTTCCGACAGACCGGCAGAACAAGGAAAATAATTCCCCATTAATAAAGATTCATCGGAGAAACAAAATATATCCAAGCCTTTTTCCTGCAAATTGACAACCATCCGACGAACGCCGGCTTTTTTGACTTTTTCCCAAAAATAAGCAATTAACGGCGCCGAATAGTGGATAAATACGGGTTGGGGAAACGAACGGATCATGAACAAGTAAACATCTTCGGGCAATTGGTACAATACATTGATTCCGGTATGAGAAACGGTATGACTCAGAGTCACTCCTTGTCTTTCCGAAAACAGGAAATCCAAAAATTCTTCTTTCGAATTGTCTTTATAAAGCGACGCGGGAATAAAGGTAAAAATCGGGGTACGGTTCATAATCCAAACTTTACGGAAAGGTAAAGAAAAAAACGGATTATTGAAAAATGCTTCTTTGAAAACGGAAAAGGCATCGCTTTCATCTTCTCCGAATAGTTCGCAATAAAAATAAGAACCCGGCTCCTTCGGGTCATACAACGAAAAAGAAAATTGTTCCGTACCGGTGTAAATTGTTAGTATTGACCGATCGGGATATTTCACATGTCTATCTCCGGGATAAATTGAATTCATTGAAAAATACTTTTTATACTTATGTATATCAATAAGATAATAACAACGAACAATGCTTATTTATTCATCTGTTTCGTTTGAAATTCATATTATTATGCAAATGTATGAAATATTTAGTTAATTTTACGCTCAATTAGACCTAATTTTATGTTAAGCAATTACTTTTTAAACCAAATAGAAAATAATCTTCGCTATGAACCTACCGGCGAACAGCGTGAAGTGTTGAAAAAATGGAGTGAATTTCTTTTTAGCCGGAACGACCGCTCCTTATTCTTATTGAAAGGATATGCCGGGACGGGGAAATCATCGTTGGTGGGAGTCATTGTTAAAACCTTGAATGATTTGAAGCAAAAATCCGTCTTATTGGCGCCTACCGGGCGTGCCGCTAAAGTTTTTTCCGCCTATTCGGGACAAAATGCCTATACCATTCATAAAAAAATTTACAGGCAAAAAGAATTTTCCAATGAACCCAAAGGTTTTGTTCTTGTCGATAATCTTCATAAGAATACCTTATTTATTGTTGATGAAGCATCGATGATTTCTAACGACGGATTGGACTCTTCCTTTTTCGGTTCGGGGCGGCTGTTAAACGATTTAATTCGGTATGTTTATGGCGGTGAAGGTTGCCGCTTGGTTTTGCTGGGCGATTCGGCGCAACTTCCGCCGGTGTCACAACCCAAAAGTCCGGCTTTGGATATATCCACTCTGCAAGGCTATGGTTTGGATGTACTCAGCCTGACCTTGACAGAAGTGGTGCGTCAGGCAAAAACATCGGATATTTTAACTAATGCCACGCTTTTGCGAGAAAAGATGGAAACCGGGCAAACAAACGATTTCCCTCAACTCCTTGCTCGAAAAGGGTCTGATGTGCAAGTGGTCAACGGAGAAGATTTACTCGAAGCGATTCAGGAGGCCTACCACCGCTACGGCTTGGAAGAAACCATCGTGATAACCCGTTCCAACAAGCAGGCAAACAATTTCAATAACTTCATTCGCAACCGTATCCTTTTCAGAGAAGACGAATTGGCGACAGGCGACATTTTGATGGCGGTTAAAAATAATTATCATTGGGCAAAAGAGGTGGAGTCCATGGATTTTATTGCTAACGGCGATTTAATGGAAATACTTCGGGTCAGACGTTTTCAAGAATTATACGGATTTCGCTTTTGCGACGTTACGGCGCGTTTTCCCGATTATGATACCGAAATAGATTTAAAAATTCTTTTGGAGACACTTCACTCCGATTCTCCGTCTTTACCGAAAGAATTGAATGATAAACTGTTTTATGCCATTTTGGAAGATTACGCCGACATTCCCGAGAAGCACGAGAAAATGAAACAAATGAAAGTAAACCCCCATTACAATGTTGTACAGATAAAATATGCTTATGCCGTAACTTGTCATAAAGCGCAGGGCGGACAATGGAAAAATGTATTTTTGGATTTGTCCCGGATTTCCCGCGAACAGCTTGGAATCGATTTTTTCCGATGGCTTTACACGGCTTTTACGAGGGCAACGGAGCGCATTTTCTTGATAAATCCCGCAAAAGAATTGGCGACAAATGCAGAACGTGAATAAAATTGCAAGATTTTACAGTAAAATTTATCGTAAAAATAAAATAATTACCTAATTTTGTTGCGTTAATTTTGCTAATTTGATGACTTATGTTATTCCGAAATGAAATTGAACAATATTTAAAAGAGATACGCGAATTGGAAAAGTTTTTTCGCGAGGCTCAAAGCAAGGAAATACTTCCGCTTTCGTTCTTCAGTTCGTCGATCGATATTCTTAATCGATTGAGAACCGGGATTTATGAAATTGAAGCCACGCAATTGCAAGTGATGCATGAGCATTTGAGCCGCAGAGAACGAATTGAACCGGTCGAAATCAAAAAGCCCGAAGGACCTCAAGAATCGAACGCTCCCAAAGAGAAAGCAGTTCCCGTCACCAATGTTTCAGCCGATATAGTCGGTCAAAAAGTCAATGCCGTCTTCGTGGAAGAGAAAACCGTTTCCTCCGCCACCGATGTTTCAGCCGATACAATCGGTCAAAAAGTCAATGCCGACTTTGTGGAAGAGAAAACCGCTTCCTCCGCCACCGGTATTTTAGCAGATACAATTGGTCGGAAAACCTTTTCTGATTTTGGAAAGTCGGTAAGTTTGAATGATCGATTTATGATCCAACGCGATTTATTTCAAGGAGATTCAAATAAAATGAATCAAGCGTTTGCCGAACTCAACGCCTTTCAATCGACCGAGGAGGCGATAGCGTTTTTAAACGAAAAGTATGCCATCTCTTGGAACAGCGAGGCGGGAAGCGCTTTCAAAGAATTATTGGATAAACGATTTGTTTGAGGCATGCCCGAATCCGGTAAACTCTATGTGGTTCCCACTCCGGTGGGAAATTTGGAAGACATGACTTTCAGAGCGGTACGCATTTTGAACGAGGTTAGTTTCATTTTAGCGGAAGATACCCGGACAACCGGATTTTTACTGAAACACTTTACCATTAAAAACCGAATGCAATCGCATCATAAGTTCAATGAGCATCAAACTGTCGAATGGATTGTGACTCGAATAAAAGAAGGAGCAAGCGTGGCGATTGTTTCCGATGCGGGAACGCCCGGTATTTCCGATCCGGGATTTTTACTGGCTCGCGAATGTGTGGCTCAAGGTATTGAAGTGGAGTGCCTTCCGGGAGCAACCGCTTTTGTGCCGGCGCTGGTAAATTCAGGGCTTCCCATAGACCGTTTTTCGTTCGAAGGTTTTCTACCTCTGAAAAAGGGAAGGAAAACTCGATTAACGGAGTTAGCAACCGAAAGCCGCACCATGGTATTTTACGAATCGCCGCTTCGCTTGCTGAAAACGCTTATCCAATTGGCAGCTTATCTGGGCATTGAACGGGAAGCTTCCGTTTCGAGAGAAATATCCAAATTGCACGAACAAACCATTCACGGCAATTTGGATGAATTGATTCAATGGTTTACAAAAAACGAGCCGCGCGGCGAATTTGTTCTTGTCGTAGCGGGAAATACTAATAAAAGAAATGTCAAATATTTAAATTTACAAGAACAATGAAAAAAACAGCACTATTTTGTTTAGTCGTACTCGCTTTGAGTTTTTCTTCTTCTTGCGTAAAAAATTCGGCGGAATATAAAAGACTTCAAGCGGAAAAAGATTCTTTGGCGTTAGTTAATGCGAAGACTACAACCGATATGGAGGATATTCTTTCAATCTTGAACGAAGTGGAAGACAATTTCAGAAGCATCAAGTCGGCAGAAAATTATTTGTCGGTACAATCCAACAGTCCCGGTGAATTAGCGCCAACTGCAAAGGAAAGAATTCATTCGGATATGCAATTGATTACGGAAACTTTGGAAAAAAACCGGCAAAAAATTGCCGAGTTGGAAGGCAAATTGAAAAATTCCTCTATCAAATCAGAACAATTGCAGCAAGCCCTGAATAAATATCGTCAGGAATTGGATCAAAAGACGATGGCTTTAGTCGCAATGAATGAGGAATTAGACCGTAAAAATCAACAAATTTCCGAGTTAAGCGCCAATATAAGTAATCTTTCCAAGGATGTGCAGGATTTAAGAATTCAATCGAATGCGCAACAACAAACCATCAACAAGCAACAGAAGGAAATCAACACGGTCTATTATTGTTTCGGGACTTCCAATGAACTGAAAAATCAGAAAATTCTGGTCAACAACGACCAATTGGGAGCCAACTTCAATCGCGATTATTTTATCCCGATATATGATTTTAATAAGTTAACTGTCGTTCAGTTGTGGGCAAAAAAGGGAAAATTGGTCACAAAACATCCCGACGGTTCTTACGAATTTGTAAAAGATGCGAACAATCAAGTGGAACTGCATATTTTAGATCCCGTCAATTTCTGGAGTTTGAGCAAATACTTAGTAGTATTGGTTAATGTTTGAAAAACAAATATCCCTGAATATCTCCCTTATCCCCTTATATCCGATCTTTCAATAAGGTAAATAAGGGAGATTTGCGTGTATTGCCCTTTGCGGATTTTTATTTCATACATTTGCTATCAAGCGGTTATATTTTTATTATCTTTGCAGGCGAGTATATTATATCACGAAAGATATCGGCAATGGAAGAGAAACAAAACAATCCGTCAGACAAGGGTCGATCGAAAAAATTTTCATTAATCGACCGGGCAGTCAGCTTCAAGTACGCTTTCAACGGACTGAAAATACTAATAAAAGAAGAGCACAACGCACGCATTCATCTTTTTGCCGCTTGTTTTGTATTGATAGCGGGAGTATTATTTCGAATCTCACGAATCGAGTGGATTGCCGTTATTTTTTGCATCGGTTTGGTAATCGCTTTGGAACTAATCAATTCTGCTATTGAAAATACTATCGACTTCATTTCGAAAGAAAGGAACGAAACGATAAAGAAAATAAAAGATTTATCGGCGGGAGCCGTATTAATCGCCGCCATCGCTTCGGCAGCGGTGGGATTAATTATTTTTTTACCCAGGATTTTCTAAGCCCTGTCCTATACTTTTTCGACCGATTACTATATTCTTTTCTACAAAGGTAATTGTCATTTTCCGCAAATCCAATTTTAATTTTTTTTTGTTAATTCCATGAAAAAAATGCGCACTTGTTAACTATTTTTTGTAATTTTGCCGGGAAGCTATAATGGTTGCATCATTTATTTTAGTTAAGAATAAAAGTTAATTTGAAATGAATTTTATACAACAAAAAATCAGAAAGTACGTAAGCAGAATACTTTCATTGCCCTATTTATCAAAAAGAAACGTATATATTGCTGATTTAACTTTAACAGCCATAGCATTCTCTATTTCTGTGTTTTTATGCTACAGCTTAGTGGTTAAACCTATTCATCTGATTCCGTTTATTGTGAAATTAGCTGCAAGTTTATTTCTGAACGGATTATTTTTTCTCATCTTCTCGACCAGTCGAGGTATCTTACGGTATTCATCATTCAGAGACAGTCTGCGTATTTTATTGTCGTTGTTATGTGCCAATATCATTTTATTGCTATTCATTTTATATTTTTACCGTGAGCCTACACTTTCCACCATATTGGTTTTTCTCAGTTTCATTTTAGGATTCAGTTTAATTCTTTTTGGTCGAATGATAATCCGCTTGTTTTTTGATTACTTTAAATCCATATACAACGATAAAAAGTGTATGCCGTTGTTGATTTTCGGCACGAAATCGACGCACATATCCCTTGCAAAAATGATTCGGGACAACGAGTATCTGCCCTATACGGTAGCCGGATTTATCTCTTCCGATTCTCGTCAAACGAATCAGAAAATAATGAATTATCCTGTTTACAGCAAAGCCGATTTTCTCACCAATGCCTCTGCATTTCGACATATCCATGCCTTGTTGATTATTTCGGAAGAATTGGAACCTTTCGAGAAGCAGCTGCTGGTGGAAAAAAGCATACAATACAAAATCGAATTGTTGTCGGCACCGTCGTTGGACGATTGGAAACCGGGGAAAAAGAGATCGCACAAAATAAATAAAATCCGAATTGAAGATTTATTGGGAAGGGTTCCGATCCAGATTGACGTAGAATCCATTGGAAATGATTTGACAGGTAAGACGATTTTAATTACAGGGGCAGCAGGTTCCATCGGAAGTGAAATTGTTCGACAGCTCTGCGGCTTCGACGTGCAGATGTTATTGCTGTGTGATATAGCCGAAACACCATTGCATCAGTTAGGTCTGGAACTAAACGTTACTTTTCCGTTGGTAAAAAAACAATTATTGATAGCCGATGTTCGAAACTACGACCGGATGAAATCCCTCTTTGAACAGTATCGACCACAATTTGTTTATCATGCGGCAGCTTACAAACACGTCCCCCTAATGGAAGAACACCCGTCGGAAGCCATATTAGCCAATGTGCTGGGGACAAAAAATGTAGCAGATTTAGCGATAAGCTGCGGGGCTGAATGTTTTGTAATGATTTCAACGGATAAAGCGGTGAATCCAAGTAACATTATGGGAGCTTCAAAACGGATTGCTGAAATCTATATCCAATGTTTGGTTCATCACCAGGCAGAAAAATCGGAAAGTCATCCGGTTCGCTTTATCACCACTCGTTTTGGCAACGTATTGGGTTCAAACGGATCGGTAATCCCGCTTTTTGCAAAACAGATTGAAGCGGGTGGTCCCATAACGGTCACACATCCCGATATTATCCGCTATTTCATGACCATTACGGAAGCATGTAATCTGGTGCTTGAAGCGGGTTGTTTAGGCAGAGGCGGAGAAATTTTTGCATTTGACATGGGTGAATCGGTCAAAATCAAAAACATGGCGGAATCCATGATTCGTTTATCGGGTTTAGTTCCCTATAAAGATATTGACATCATTTATACGGGACTGAGGCCCGGAGAAAAACTATTTGAAGAATTATTGTCTGATAAGGAAAAAATACTCCCGACACGTCATGAGAAAATTATGATCAGCAAATTAACCGAATGTAATTACCGGGTAATGCCGGAGATATCCCGTTTGATTGAAATGGCGGAACATACCGATCAAATGGAAATAGTAAAATTGATGAAAGAAATCGTGCCGGAATACATCAGTCAAAACTCCCCGTATGGTAAGTTAAACAAAACAAAATAGATTAATAACATACATTAACACAATCATAGATAAAAATTCCAAATGGACATTGCAATAGTAGGAACGGGTTATGTCGGATTAGTTACCGGGGCTTGCTTTTCCGAAATGGGGATTAATGTTATATGTGTGGACATCGATTCTCAAAAAATTGAAAATTTGAAGCAAGGGATTATCCCCATTTACGAACCGGGATTGGAAGAATTGGTAAAAAGAAATTCGAAAGCAGGTCGCCTCGAATTTACAACGGACTTAGTCTCTTGCATAGATAAGGTGGAAGTTATATTTTCAGCAGTCGGTACTCCTCCCGACGATGACGGGAGCGCCGACTTGCGTTTTGTTTGGGAAGTAGCGCATACTATTGGTCAACACCTTAATAAATATGTATTGGTTGTGACAAAAAGTACCGTACCGGTCGGAACGGCGCGTCAGGTAAAAGCAATCATAAACGAAGAACTGACCAAACGAAACCTCGACATTCCCTTCGACGTTGCCTCTAACCCCGAATTTCTGAAAGAAGGAACAGCCGTTAAAGATTTCATGGGTCCCGACAGAGTGGTAGTGGGCGTAGAAAGCGAAGAAGCCAAAGAATTGATGGACCGGTTATACAAACCGTTTACATTAAACAATTACCGGATGATCTATACCGATATTCCTTCGGCAGAGATGATTAAATATGCAGCAAACGCCATGTTGGCTACCCGAATTTCTTTCATGAACGATATTGCCAATCTCTGTCAATTAGTGGGAGCGGATGTGAATATGGTTAGGCGAGGCATAGGCACCGATTCCCGAATCGGCAGTAAATTTCTCTATCCCGGTTGCGGTTACGGTGGTTCTTGTTTCCCGAAAGATATTAAAGCCTTGATTAAATTGGCTTCGAACAACGGCTACGACATGCAGGTATTGCAAGCGGTGGAGACTGTCAATGAAAAACAAAAAGCAATTTTGTTCCAAAAAATACATACTTTATTTGCCGGCGATTTGAAGGGAAAAACCATTGCCGTATGGGGTTTGGCATTTAAACCCGAAACCGACGACATGCGCGAAGCGCCCGCGCTTATTTTAATTCATTTGTTGTTGCAAGCGGGTTGCGCCGTCAGAGTATATGATCCGGTGGCAATGGAAGAATCCAAACGGCGATTGGGAAATCGCGTATTCCACGCACAAGATATGTACGACGCCGCATTGGATGCCGACGCTTTATGCCTTATCACGGAATGGAAAGAATTTCGTTTGCCGGCATGGGGCGTACTCAGGAAAACCATGAAAACTCCGATTATTGTTGACGGAAGAAATATTTACGAGAAAAAAGAAATGGAAAATTACGGATTTACTTATGATTGTATATAATTCCCACTCATTTATACGCAGATTGGGATTTATTATTTATTTTATTCTTATCTCGTTATTGTCAGGTTATTCTCAACTTGACAAAATTGCAAAAGAATGGACGCATTCTTTGCATTCGGCGGACTCCGAAGATTCGGCAAAGATTCAAGATTCTTTGATGATAGTGGAACTTACCGAGCGGATCAAGCAGCTGAGTGAAAATGAAACTCTGATTCAGGAGCGGCTATCGGCTTACGAACAGTGGAGAACGGCTGATTCGCTGGCTATTCTTCACCGGAAAGAACAGATCGATTCATTGAGGAATGTTACAAGAGGAATGCCGGTAGTAATCGAAGCAGATACTCTTTTCACCATCTATCCTATTCGCGGCATAAGTTCATTTGTCACTCGCGTCGGCAATACCGTCAACATGATCCGAATGTTGGGTAATGACCCGAACGTAAAGTCCGATTCCATCAACCTCATGCTTTTGGAAGGATATGTCGAAATTATGTATGACGACAGAGCCATTATTATTTTGTCTGACGATGATGCGCTTTGGATGAATATGCCCCTCGATTCGCTGTCGAAAGTGTATAGGGAAAAGATTGTCGATAAAGTAAAATACCTGCAAAAAGAAAACAGCAGAAAAGACCTGATCGCACGTTCATTAAAATTTGCCGGTGTTTTCATTGTATTGGGATTGTTTTTCTACGGATTGAATTATCTGTTCAAGAAGCTGAAGATTCTCGTGAAAAACCGTTTCGAATCTACATTTCCTCCGCCCAAAATGCGCAACTACAAGTTTTTGAGTTTGCAGCAAACGCTTAGTATCATATTTTTTGCAATGAATATATTGCGATACATATTAATACTCACGGCATTGATCATAGCCATTCCTATTCTGTTTTTCATATTTCCTCAAACGAGAGATATTGCCGACACACTGTTCAATTATATATTGACGCCGCTTAAATCCATCTACTCTTCCATCATTTTATATATCCCGAATTTATTTACCATTATTATTATTTTTCTGATTATCCATTATATATTAAAAGGATTTAAATATCTGAGCAAAGAAATTGCGGGAGGAAGATTGAAAATTCCCGGCTTTTATCCCGATTGGGCGTCTCCCACACTCAATCTGATACGATTTTTTCTATACGCATTTATGATCGCAATGATTTATCCTTATTTGCCCGGAGCCAACACCGGCATTTTTCAAGGTATTTCGGTATTTGTCGGGATAATCGTATCGTTGGGTTCGACGGCAATAATCGGAAACATTGTAGCGGGGTTGGTTATCATCTATATGCGCCCATTCCGGATAGGCGACATGATAAAGCTGCATGATACCGTTGGAAAAGTGATCGAAAAAACAGCTTTTGTCACGCGGATATGTACGCTCAAAAATGAAATCATCACCGTGCCGAACTCCTTTGTCTTATCCTCTCACACAACCAACTATACAGCTTCAGCCAATAACTTCGGACTGATCATACACACCTCTATCGGCGTTGGTTACGAAGTGCCGAATGAGCGGGTGCATGAATTATTGATCAAGGCAGCCCGAATGACCGAAGGAGTGGTGAGCGATCGTGATCCGTTTGTATTGGACAAAAAATTTGAAGACCTCTACTTGTTATATGAAATCAACGCTTATATTAAAGATGCGAATGCGATCAGCCGAATTTCATCCAACCTGCATTACAACATTCAAAACATATTCACGGAAGCCGGAATCGAACTGCGAGTGCCTTTCGTCGTCTCGCAAATTTGAGAATTGATTCTGTCCTCCCGCAATGGCAAGAACATTCATAATTTATGATTCATAATTCTTTCAGCTGTATTTCTCCCCGTATTTCATTGCAATATCGGCAACAAACTGTTTGATTCGCTGTTCGTCCGATTTCTTGCAAATCAACAGAATCTCGTCTGATTCCGCAATAATATAATCATCGAGACCTTGAATGACGGCTAATTTCTTTTCCGGAAGCGCCAGCAAATTTCCTTCGCTTTCAACAAACAGGGATTTACACTTCAGCACCGCATTTTGGTCTTCGTCCTTTTCCGAAAGGTCATACAACGACCCCCAGGTTCCTAAATCCGACCATCCGAAATCAGCCATCAGCATATACACATTATTTGCTTTTTCCATGATTCCGTAATCGATGGAAATATTCTGGAACATCGGGTATTGTTCTTCGATAAATGCCGCTTCTTGAGGTGTATTATATACAGTTAAACCTTGATCCAAACGATTGGCAATATCGGGAAGATACATCCTGAAAGCCTCTAAAATGATTTGTACGTTCCAAATGAATATGCCCGAATTCCAAAAGAATTCGCCGCTTTCAAAAAACACCTTAGCTAATTCGTAACCGGGTTTTTCCGTAAAGGCTTTAATTTTCTGAATATTGTTTGTACCTCCCTCTTGAGTTTGGATATAACCGTAGCCGGTTTCCGGACGATTGGGTTTCACTCCTAAAGTCAATAAAGATTGATACTTCGCTACAAAATTCAATCCTTTTTGAATATTCGTGAGAAAATTCTGTTCATGCAGAATCAAGTGATCGGCAGGAGTAACCACTATATTGGCATTCGGATTGATCGCTTGAATTCGGTAGGCGGCATAAGCAATGCAAGGCGCCGTATTCCGACGGGTAGGTTCCAACAATATCTGATTGTCGGTTATCTCCGGCAACTGTTCTTTAACCAAAGCGGCGTAATTTTTATTCGTTGCGATATAGATATTTTCTGTGGGAATAATTTGATTGAAGCGATCGAAAGTTTGTTGAATCAACGATCGTCCGATGCCGAAAAAATCGAGAAATTGTTTGGGACGGTTTTCTCTGCTGAAAGGCCAGAAACGGCTTCCGATTCCGCCACCCATTATAATACAATAATTATCTTTCATAACATTTAACATTTTTCAGTAATTTACAAAGTTAACATTTTTTATTAATACAAACGATAATCGGTTCGTAAAACCTTAAATTCGGTTCTCCGATTGATTTGGTCGGCAATCTCTTGTTCCTTAGCCGACAGTTTTTCGATAAAATCAGCATCCAATATCTGACCTTCTTTAAGAAATTCGTATTTCGCAGCCATATTCTTTGAAACTTCTTTCGGCTGCGACTTGCCGTATCCAACCGCAGTTAAGCGATCTTTCTCAATTCCTCCGTTAATCAAATAATCCACAACCGACTGTGCACGCCGTTGCGACAAATTCATATTATATGCGTCCGAACCTTTACGATCGGTGTGCGCCAACAATTCAATGGTTACGTTCGGATTATCATTCAGTAAAGCAATGAGCTCATCCAATGCTTTTTTCGACTCGGGCCTCAGCGTCGCTTTATCGAAATCATAAAAAATATTCTCGATCAAAACCGGTTTGGAGATCGATGCCAAATAGAAATCGACATAAAACAAATCGCTCTTTTCCTCATCCGGTACCGATAAGGTTTGTTTCTGATTCAGATAACCGGGAGCGCTCCCCAACAGGACATATTCCATGCCTCGCACAAGTTCTGCTGTATAAGTCCCGTCTTTGCGTACAAAGATTCGTTGATCCGTTCCGTCTTTCCCAACCATCCGAACAGTGGCATTATCAATAAGTTCTTCCTCCTTATCCAATACCCAGCCTTCAACGGAAAATTGAATTCCCTGACGTTCAAACGAATAAATATGATCGGAACCTCGAGAATCATTACGGTTGCTACTGAAAAATCCTTTTTCTTTCAAACCATCAAACATCATCCCGAAATCGTCTGCCATGCTGTTAATCGGTGATTTCATATTTTCAATTTTCCACTTCCCTTCTTTGTTTTTTACCGCTTTGAAAATATCGAGCCCTCCCATACCGGGATGGCCGTCGGAAGAAAAATACAGGGTACTGTCTTCCCTCATATATGGAAACATTTCATTTCCGGGAGTATTGATATCCGGACCCAAATTTTCGGGGAGCGCCGTCCCTATCTCGGCAATTGGAATGCGCCAAATGTCTTTCCCGCCGTATCCTCCTTTGGCATCCGAAACAAAATATAAATATCCGTCCTTTCCCACAGCGGGATGAGCAGCCATGGTTACAGAATCTCTAAAAACATCTACTCGCTCGCCGGCGCTCCATGCAGCTCCCGAGCGCGTCGATTTACGAATTTCGGCTGTTTTCGGAATTCCGTCCTCTTCGGCGCAATAGGTATAATAAAGCGTAGAACCGTCTTCCGATAAAGTTGAACATCCCTCGTCGAAAGCAGTATTGAGTGTGCTGTCCATTTTAACCGGTTTCGTCCATTGTCCCTTTTCGTCTTGCTTTGACAAAAAGAAATCATTGTTTTTCAAACCCGTAATAGCACTTTTTGTATCGCCGGTCGCTTCTTTCCTTGAAGAGGTGAAAATAAGTTGATCGTTTTTCTCGCCGTTGAACATAGGCGAAAAATCTCCGTCCCGCGAATTAAACTTATCCGCTTTCTTGACTATATATAAGGTGGGATTTTTCTTCCACAAGATCGCAGAATCGCAACCGGCAATGCCGGTCTTGGCAATCACATTGCCGGGAACACTATCCAAAAAAGCGTTGTATAATTTGATTGCTTCGTTGTATTTTCCCAACTTATGCAACATTTGCGCCGACCGTAAAACGGCGGAACTGTCCGGAAACCGGTAACGGATCGCATTATTATAAGCGCTTAATGCACGTTGTGAACTACCGATTTTGCGAAAACACTCAGCCATGTGAAAAGCGATGCTTCCACGTAACCAAGTCTTTTTCGGAGAAGTTTTGGCATAAACTTTCCGATAGGTTTGGGCGGCGGCGTAATACTCTCCTCTTTCATCCTTTGCCACTGCATCGTTTAACTTGGCAGTATTGCAAGAAATAAAGGAGAGGAATAAACACAAAGAAAAAACAATCTGCTTATTCATTTAGACCTGTTTGTACCATTTAAACAGAAATTTTAGTTAAATATTGTATTTGACGTCTCCTTGTTCTTATTGTTATAATAACTATTTCAACAAGACAAATCGTGATACCATGAATAGGGATTCCTTCGTACCAAGTCCGATACAAGTCCGAAGCAAATCCGGTCATCAAATATTCCGAAAACCGCTGAACCGGAACCCGACATGCTTGCGTAAACCGCGCCTTCGGCATACATTAGTTCTTTTACTTCCTCTATTTCGGGATACCGGGAAAAAACACCCGGTTCAAAGTCGTTGACCAAATGATTCTTCCATTCATTGATCGGCAAACGGATAATTTCTTTTAAGGGAATTGCCGGTCGGTGAGGCTTTACTTGATCGTAGGCTTCTTTGGTTGATACGGAAACAGGCGGTTTCGCTATAACGAGATGATAGTGTTGCAACAAGATGTCAACCGGAAAAAAAACGGTTCCCGTTCCTTCGGCAAATACCGGCTTGTTTTGAATAAAAAACGGACAATCGGCGCCAATCCGACCGGCATATTCTTCCATCCGGGCAAAAGATAAATTCAAACCGGCAAAATCATTCAGCAGTTTAATCATGAAAGCGGCATCGGACGATCCGCCGCCTAAACCGGCGCCGACAGGAATTTGCTTCCGAAGATAAATCGTTATTTCCGGCAAGTCGAAATCTTCTTTTAAAAGATGATAGGCTTTCATGACTAAATTGTCTTCGGGTTTTCCGTCCATGGGATTACCCGTTTGAGTGAAACCGGTCTTTCCTTCTTTCGTGGGAACGATTTCCAAGGCATCACACAGATTAACCGGATAAAAGACCGTCTCGATGTTATGATATCCATCCGTTCGCTTGGAAAGGATATGAAGCCCCAGGTTGATTTTTGCATTAGGGAAACAAATCATACGTTTTTTTGAAACAAAGATAATATTAATTTAGGAAAATTCTTATCTTTGCAAAAATAAAAAATACTATCATTATGTTAGATTTGAATGCCAATGTACTCTTAATTTATACCGGCGGAACTATCGGAATGATAGAAGATTCAGGGTCGGGAGCCTTAAAACCTTTTAATTTTGATTACTTGAAAGAGTATGTTCCGGAGTTGAATCGTCTTAAATTCAATATCGATAGTATGGCTTTTGAGTATCCTATCGATTCTTCGGATATGGGACTCGAAGATTGGAAAAAATTAGTGCAAATGGTGGAAGAGCATTATGAAAAATACGACGGGTTTGTTATCCTTCATGGTACGGATACGATGGCTTATTCTGCTTCAATACTGAGTTTTATGTTGGAAAATTTGACTAAGCCGGTAATCTTGACCGGCTCGCAATTACCTATCGGCAGGATGCGGACCGACGGGCGTGAAAATTTGATTACCGCTTTGGAAATAGCCGTTGACAAAGATGCGGAAGGAAACGCTGTTGTGCCGGAAGTCTGTATATTCTTTCAAAATTTATTGATGCGGGGCAATCGCACGACAAAAGTCAACACGAATAATTTCAATGCTTTTAATTCGTTTAATTATCCGATCATTGCAGAAGCCGGAACTTATATAAAATATGAACATCACCTGATTCATCATCCGGCTGAAAATTCTACTCCTCAATTTCATCACGACTTAAATCCGAATGTTGCCGTTTTGAAGATTTTCCCGGGCATTTCGGATAATTGCGTAAAAGCCGTCTTTGCCAATCCGCACTTGAAAGGTGTTGTTCTTGAAACTTTCGGAGCCGGGAACTCACCTGCTCATCCTTCCTTTTTATTCATTATTGAAGAAGCAACAAAAAAAGGAATTGTCATAGTCAATGTTACTCAATGCGCTTCCGGAGCCGTTGAACAGAATCGTTATGAAGGGGGAAAGGCCTTGGAAAATATCGGTGTACTCTCCGGTTACGATATGACAACCGAGGCTGCCGTCACCAAATTAATGTTTCTGTTCGGTCACGGATATGATTCGGAAGAAGTAAAAGTGCGTATGCAATTGTCCATTTCGGGAGAAATGACCAAGAAATAAAATTTTTTCATAAAATAAACATAACTTCTGCGTTTTTTGTTTAACTTTGTAGGAAATAAATACGAATCGGGTATTTTATTTATGACGCAATTAATCAAAATAAACAAAGGACTTAATATTAATCTGAAAGGTAAGCCTCAAGCAATTAAAAAAGGGATGGTATTCTCCCGGGATTATACGCTTTTTCCAACAGATTTTCATGGATTTATACCAAAGCTCGTTGCAAAACCGGGCGATAAGGTACAAGTCGGCACTCCGTTGCTGTTCGACAAAAACCGTCCCGAAATTAAAATTGTTTCGCCGGTAAGCGGGGAAATCTTTGCCGTTAACCGAGGTGAAAAGAGAAAGCTGTTAAGCATTGTAATTCGTTCCGACGGGAAATACAGCGGTTCAACCATCGAAAAGCAGGAAATACAATCGTTATCTCCGGAAACAATAAAGTCGATCCTCGCCGAGTCGGGAATCTTGGTTTTCATCAGGCAACGTCCTTACGATATTATTGCCGATCCGAAAGATACGCCGCGTGATATTTTTGTTCCCGGATTTTATTCGACGCCTTTGGCTCCCGATTTGGATTTTATATTGAAAGATCAAGAAGACGATTTTCAAGCCGGCTTGGATGCATTGGCTGCACTTACTCCCGGTAAAGTCTATCTCGGAATCAGCACAAACACGCGGAATGTCTGCCTGAAGAATGCCCGAAATGTGGAAACAGTCACTTTCGAAGGACCTCATCCTGCGGGTAACGCCGGCATTCAAGCCAATCATATTCGACCGATAAACAAAGGAGAAATCGTTTGGATGATTGATCCGGCTCATGTTTTGTTTATCGGACGCTTGTTTAATAAAGGGATAATCGATTTCAGCCGCTTGGCAGCGCTGACCGGTTCGGAAATAAAACCGGAGGAACGAGCCTATTATTCCATGCTTCCGGGCACCAATATCGAAGACTTGATTAAAACCCGCACGGAATCGACCGGCGAACATTTACGTTATATCAGCGGGAATGTATTGACCGGGACAGCGATTGCCGGCGACGGATCGTTGCATGCTTACGATAATCAACTGACGGTGATTCCCGAAGGCGATCAAACCAATGAATTTGCCGGATGGATTGCTCCGGGTTTCAACAAGTTTTCAACCAATCGCAGTTTCGCATCTTTTTTCACAAACCGCTTCTCCAAAAAAGAATACACACTCGATGCCCGCATCAAGGGGGGTCGCCGTGCAATGATTATGTCGAACGAATGGGACAAGGTTTTCCCGATGGATATTCTTCCGGAATTTTTAGTTCGGGCAATTCTTACGAAGGATGTGGAGAAAATGGAAAATCTCGGTATTTACGAGGTATCGCCCGAAGATTTTGCCTTGTGCGAGTTTGTGGATACTTCCAAGATGGAATTGCAAGCCATCGTCAGAAACGGTTTGGATTGGCTCTATAAAGAAATGTACCCCTAAATCCCCTAAAGGGGACTTTGCCGCAGTGAAATATATAAAATCACTATGCAAACTCTCCCTTAGGGGGTTGGGGGGTAAAAAATGAATATATGAATTTGTTACGCAAATACCTGGATAAAATTAAGCCGAATTTCGAGTCGGGCGCTAAACTTTCGATGTTTCACTCGCTGTTTGAAGGGGTGGAATCTTTCCTTTTTGTTCCCAACACAACTTCGAAAACGGGGGTTCACATTCATGATGCCATCGATTCCAAGCGGGTGATGTCTATCGTGGTGATTGCTTTGATGCCTTGTTTGCTTTTCGGGATGTATAATACCGGTTATCAACATTATCGGGCAATCGGAGAAGCATCCGGCTTTTGGACGACTTTTACATTCGGATTCTTGGCGATCTTGCCTGTTGTTGCGGTTTCCTATATCGTCGGTCTGGGAATCGAATTTACGGTTGCTCAGTGGAGGGGGCATGAGATTCAGGAAGGATTTCTGGTTTCGGGCATGTTGATTCCGTTGATTGTTCCGGTCGATACTCCTTTGTGGATGATTGCATTGGCAACCGCTTTCGCCGTTATTTTCGCCAAAGAGATTTTCGGTGGAACGGGTTTTAATATATGGAATGTCGCATTGATTGCCCGCGCTTTTCTGTTTTTCGCTTATCCCACCAAAATGTCGGGCGAGGCTGTATTTGTAAAAACGGGAAGCGTCTTCGGGATGGGCGCCGGGCAAGTCGTTGATGCTTTTTCGGGTGCAACGCCCTTGGGAGAAATCGGTACGGCTGCCTCTTCCGTTCAAATTACGGACACAATGGGTTATCCCTTGAATAATTGGGATTTGTTTATCGGTCTTTTCCCCGGCTCCATCGGTGAAACTTCCAAATTGTGTATTCTCGCGGGCGCAATTCTTTTATTGATAACGGGAATTGCAAGTTGGCGAACCATATTGTCGGTTTTCGCGGGAGGCGTATTGACCGTGTTGTTATTTAATGCCGTGGGAACGACTCCCGCCATGCAGGTCGATCCTCTGCAACAAATTCTATTGGGCGGGTTTGCATTTGGAGCGGTATTTATGGCAACCGACCCTGTTACTTCCTGCCGGACGGAAACAGGGAAGTGGATTTTCGGCTTCTTGGTCGGAGTATTTGCCGTAATGGTCAGGGTATTGAATCCGGGTTATCCCGAAGGAATGATGTTGGCGATTCTGTTTATGAATTCATTCGTTCCTTTGATTGATTATGCGGTTGCGGAAGCAAACATCAAGCGAAGATTGAAACGCAGGAAGAGTTATAAATCATGAATTATGAATTATGAACAAAGAAAGCAATTTATATACAATAGTCTATTCGGTGATAGTGGTGGTGGTGGTCGCCGTGATGCTGGCTTATACATCGGAAACCCTTCAACCGCGTCAAGCGGAGAATATAGCGATCGATAAAATTCGTCAGATATTAATATCAATCAACATCGAGTCAAGCCACGTGGATGCCGAACGGTTGTTCGGGAAGTATGTCGTCGATTCTTACTTGGTCGATTCGCGGGGCGAAAAGGTTCCCGGCGACGCATTCAAGACCGAATTGGCGGGCGAGTTGAGCAAACCGGCGCCGGAACGCAGATATCCGGTATTCGAAGCCGATATCGACGGGAACAGGAAATACGTGTTATCCGTGAGGGGAACGGGATTGTGGGGTCCCATTTGGGGATTTATTTCTTTGGACGACGATAAGAATACGGTTTACGGCGTTTCGTTCGAACACGAGGGAGAAACGCCGGGCTTGGGCGCCGAAATCAACCAACATCATTTCGAAAATAAATTTATCGGGAAGAAATTCTTCAACACGGAGAATAAATTCGTTTCCATTGCCGTTGTCAAGCCCGGAAAATCGGCGCAGGGACAGGATTACGTCGATGGTATTTCAGGCGGAACAATCACCAGTCAAGCGGTGGATGCCATGTTGAAATCAAGTATCGGAGCTTATGAAATGTTTTTAAGAAAATAACAGGGGACTACGACACAATAATGAAAACAAGCAACAAAGAAATATTTTGCAACCCGCTGAGCAAAAACAATCCGGTTACGGTGCAAATGCTGGGTATCTGCTCGGCGCTGGCGGTGACAAGCAAGCTGGAGCCCGCCGTCATCATGGCGGTTTCCGTAACGGCGGTGACAGGTTTTTCCAACCTGATTCTCTCGCTGATGCGCAATACCATTCCGAGCCGCATCCGAATCATCATCCAGCTGGTGGTGGTGGCGGCTTTGGTGTCGGTAATCAACGAAATACTCAAAGCGTATGTTTACGATATGAGCAAACAGCTGTCGGTGTTTATCGGTCTGATCATCACCAATTGCATCGTCATGGGTCGTATCGAAGCCTTTGCGCTGGCGAATAAACCTCTGCCTTCTTTACTGGACGGAATCGGCAACGGCTTGGGTTACGGTATCATTTTGGTGTTGGTGGGATTCGTTCGCGAGCTGTTCGGTTCGGGCACGCTGTGGGGAAAGGAAATCATTCCGAAATCGTTCTACGCTGCCGGATACGAAAACAACGGATTAGTTATTCTCCCGCCGATGGCGCTGATTATCGTCGCCTGTATTATCTGGATACAGCGGGCAAGAAATAAAGACTTACAGGAAAAGGAATAATTCATAATTAATAATTAATCTCGATGCATGACTATTTAAACGTATTCGTTCGTTCCATTTTCGTGGAAAACATGATTTTCGCATACTTCCTGGGTATGTGTTCTTTTCTGGCAATTTCGAAGAACGTGAAAACCGCTTTCGGACTGGGAGTCGCTGTTACGCTTGTTCTGATAATCACCGTCCCGCTCTGTTATCTGCTGGAAAATTATGTGTTGAAACCGGGCGCTTTGCGATGGCTGGGATCGGCGTTCGACGATGTGAACATCAGCTTTCTCGGCTTCATTCTTTTCATCGCCGTGCTTGCTTCCGTTGTTCAATTGCTGGAAATGATTGTCGAACGATATTTGCCTGCTTTGCATCATTCGCTGGGGATTTTTCTTCCTTTGATAGCGGTGAATTGCGCCATTTTGGGCGCGTGTCTTTTTATGCAGCAAAAAGACTTTCCGGGCGTGGGATTGGCAACCGTCTACGGTTTGGGCTCCGGAATCGGCTGGTTGCTTGCCATCGTGGGGATGGCGGCTATCCGCGAGAAACTGAATTATTCCGATATCCCCAAACCGTTGAGAGGATTAGGAATCGCATTCATTATTACCGCCTTGATGGGATTCGGATTCATGAGTTTTTCGGGAATAAAAATATAAGACAGATATTATGACAATAATCGTCAGCATCGCCGTTTTTCTCATTCTCATTTTGTTTTTTGTCGGCATTCTGCTGTTGGCAAAAAGCAAGTTGACGCCTTCGGGGAACGTGAAGATTCTCGTCAATGACGATACGGAATTGGAAACGTCGCGCGGCGGGAATGTTTTGACTGCCTTGCAGTCCAAAGGTATTTTCCTCTCGAGCGCATGCGGTGGCGGAGGCACTTGCGGTCAATGCCGCCTGCAAATATTCGACGGAGGCGGGGAAATTCTTCCGACCGAAACCGGTTTTTTCAACCGCAGGCAAATTAAGGAGCATTGGCGATTGGGGTGCCAAACAAGAGTAAATCACGATTTGGACATTCGTGTGCCGGAAGAGGTTTTCGGCGTGAAAGAATGGGAATGCGAAGTGATTTCGAACTACAATGTTTCGTCGTTCATTAAGGAATTTGCGGTTAAGCTTCCCGACGGCGAACACTTGAAATTCAAGCCCGGTTCGTACATCCAAGTCAAAGTGCCCCGTTGCGAGATGCCTTTTTCGGCATTCAACATCGAAGCCCGTCCCGAAGAAGGACGCGACGCCGATCGTTTCAACGCGGAATGGGACAGATATAAGATGCGGGAATTGGTCGCCCGCAACGATGAGGAAACCGTCCGAGCCTATTCGATGGCGAATTACCCGGCAGAGGGCGATATCGTGACGCTGAACATCCGGATTGCCGTTCCTCCTTTCGACAGGGCAACGGGAAGTTGGAAGCCGGGTATTCCTCCGGGCGTTTGCTCGTCTTATCTTTTCGGTTTGAAACCGGGAGACCGAGTGCATATTTCCGGTCCCTACGGCGATTTTCATATTTTGGATACGAAAAGGGAGATGCTGTTTATCGGAGGCGGTGCGGGAATGGCGCCCTTGCGCTCGCAACTGCTGCATCTTTTTCTTACGTTGAAAACGACCGACCGGCAAATTTCGTACTGGTACGGCGCGCGTTCCAAAAACGAGTTGTTCTACGAAGAAGATTTTCGCAGGATTGAAAAGGGATTTCCGAATTTTCGGTTCAATGTAGCGTTGAGCGAGCCTTTGCCCGAAGACGATTGGACGGGTTATACCGGATTTATTCATCAGGTGATTTACGATAATTATTTAGCGTCTCACGATGCTCCCGAAGATATCGAATACTACATGTGCGGTCCGAAACCGATGGCAGATGCGGTAATGGTTATGTTGGATGATTTGGGCGTTCCGCCGGAAATGCTGCTGTTCGACGATTTCGGGTGATTATGCGCCTGATTAAAATCCGGAACGGATTCAATATCGGTAGCCCGACGTGAAACGTCGGGAAACGAAATGAATGAAACGCACCCAAGCAGCGAAGCTCCGATATATTTTTGTTTCATGCCGAATCAATCAAATAAATATTTTTCGTCAAAATCTATTCGCGATTTTTTTAACATATCAATATATTCTTCACGAAATGTTTTCCTTTGATGATGTTCTTCCTGATTCAATATATATCTGATGACTAAATCAACTTGTGAACGACTGTAAGTAAATACTCCGTATCCCTCCTGCCATACAAAATGCTTATTCTTGTCGAATTTTTCATGAATAAATTTGGATGATGAAGATTTGATTTTCCGAACTAAATTCGATAATAACACACCGAGACGTGAGCCGATCAGAATATGTACATGATCGGGATTACAATAGATTGCCAATAATTTGCAATTATTGTTCGCAATAATACCTGCAATATATTTTTCAATTTCATCTTTGTTTTCTTTCTTAACCCATTTTGCAGCCTTTCCTGCTTCAAAAGTTAAAAATAAGGGTGTTTTTAGTTAAAAGTGGTGTTAAAATCTCAGGCAGGTTTTTGTAACCTCCTGTTAATGAGATATAGATTTTTGA
>Ga0123354_10000259_pt1 | contig 47444 bp, 48 predicted proteins | sample TergutLab28metaG_2_FD_97872 | JGI IMG/M metagenome (GOLD analysis project Ga0123354, IMG submission 97872) | Labiotermes labralis P4 segment gut microbial communities from Petit-Saut dam, French Guiana - Lab288 P4 | ecosystem: Host-associated > Arthropoda: Insects > Digestive system > Gut ... | reverse complement strand
GGGCGTGCGCTCGCAAGGCGGAGGACGACAGTCGCAGCAGCGCTGCGGCCGAGGATCGACAACGCCGCGAGCGTGCGTGCCGGGCGTGCCGCAGCGCGCAGGGAGTTTCGTAACACGGCCTAGGCCCGGAGCAGCTCGACGACCTGGAACGCCAGCTCCAGTCCCTGCTGGTGGTTCAGGCGCGGGTCGACGAGGGTTTCGTAGCGACGCGCCAGACCATCGGCGTCGATCTCCTCGGCGCCGCCGAGCACCTCGGTCACGTCGTCACCAGTGAGCTCGACATGCAGACCACCAGGGACGGTCCCCAGCCCCCGGTGCACCTCGAAGAACCCGGCGACCTCGTCGACGACATCGGTGAACCGCCGGGTCTTGTACCCGTTGACGGTGATGGTGTTGCCGTGCATGGGGTCGCAGGTCCAGGTCACCGGACGGCCGTCCGCGGCAGTCTTGGCCACCAACGGCCCCAGGGCGTCGCGGACCTTTCCCGCTCCCATACGGGCGATGAAAGTGAGCCGCCCTGCCTCTCCGGCAGGGTTGAGCCGGTCCACCAGGCGCACGACGTCGTCAGGTGTCGCCGACGGGCCGATCTTGACCCCCAGCGGGTTGCGCACCTGGGCGAAGTACTCCACGTGCGCGCCGTCGGGGTCGCGGGTGCGCTCACCGATCCACACGAAGTGCGCCGAGCAGTCGTAGGCCAGCCCTGTGCGCGAGTCGATACGCGTCAGCGCCCGCTCGTAGTCCAGCAGCAGGCCCTCGTGGGAGGCGAACAGGTCCACGGCGCGCAGCGACTCCACATCCACCCCGCAGGCGGTCATGAAACGCATCGCCCGGTCGATCTCCGCAGCGATCTCTTCGTAGCGCGCGTACGCAGGGTTCTGGGTGAACCCCCGGTTCCACTCGTGCGCCTGGCGCAGCGAGGCGAACCCACCTGTGGTGAACGCCCGGATCAAGTTCAGCGTGGACGCAGCCGTGTGGTAGCTGTCGAGCAGACGCTCAGGGTCCGGCACACGCGACGCGGCGTCGAACTCGTGCGAGTTGACCGCGTCGCCGTAGAACGACGGCAACGTGACCTGGTCGCGGGTCTCGGTCTGCGACGAGCGGGGTTTGGCGTACTGCCCGGCCATCCGCCCGAGCTTGACCACCGGCATGGACGCGCCGTAGGTGAGCACGACCGCCATCTGAAGCAACAACTTGATCTTGTTGCGGATCTTGTCGGCGGTGGCTTCGGCGAAACTCTCGGCGCAGTCGCCGCCCTGCAGGACGAACGCCTCGCCGGCCCCGGCCTTGGCCAGCTGGGTGCGCAGGGCGTCAGCCTCCCCGGCGAACACCAGCGGCGGCAGCGTGGCCAGACGGCTGCGCACCGCCCCCAGGTGCGCAGCGTCGGGCCACGGCGGTTGGTAGGCCACGTCCTGGTGCTGCCACGCGTCCAGGGCGGCCAGGAGCTCTGCTTCGGGGCCCATCAGGCGGCCGCCGGTGTGAACGGCTGGCCGATACCTGCCAGCAGCTCGGCGAACCACGGCAGGTTGACGTCGAACGGCTTGTGCCCGGCGATCCGCGGGAACTCGATGGCGCGCAGCCGGTCGCCGGCTTCTTCGTCGTGGCCGATGACGCCGGACTCGCCGCGCAGGGCGCACTCGACAGCCAGGTCGGTCATCGACTTGATCAGGCGCAGGTCCTCGGCGTTCGCCGCTGCCGCCCGGGAGAAGTACCCGGACTTTTGGACCATGACCTTCTCAGCGCCCAGCTTCTCGGCGAACTGCTTGGCGAACCACTGGCCAGGGTTGATCGAGTCCAGGCGCACGTGGCCGAACGCGTCGCGTTCTACCTGCTCGCCAGCGGCTTCCAGCTGGGCCACGATCTCGTGCAGCCCGGCCCCTTCGGACAAGAAGATGTTCACGTTGCCCTGGGTGTCCATGAGCGTGTGCAGCCGGGCGGCCTCGGCGTCGATGTCGATGGGGACCTCGGGGATGAGCACCGCGTGCACGTCCCAGCGCTCGCGGGTCAGCCCGATACCCGGCAGCCACTGCTGCGCGTCGAGCCACTGGCGGTACTTGACGGCAGCCGCAGCGGTCAGCCAGCCGCAGCTGCGGCCCATGACCTCGTGGACGATGAGCATCCGCGGCCCGGACCGGTGCTCGCCGATGATGTTCGCGGCGAACCGTGCGGTCTGCTCGGCGGCGGTCCACGCGCCCAGGGACTGGCGGATCGGCACCACGTCGTTGTCGATGGTCTTGGGCAGCCCGACGACGGTCAGCTCGTAACCGTTCTCGTGCAGGTACGCCGCCAGGTCGGCGGCGGTGGTGTTCGTGTCGTCCCCGCCGATGGTGTGCAGCACCTGCACCCCGTCTGCCTTGAGCTGGTCGGCGGCGACCTTCAGCGGGTCCTGGCCGGGTTTGACCAGGCCACGTTTTTCCGCGTCAGCGCGGTTGGTGAGCTTGACCCGGGAGTTGCCGATCGGCGAGCCGCCGAACTGGTGCAAGACCGCGGCGTTGCGGCGGATCTCGTCGTCGATGACGAGCTTGTCCCCCAGCAGCAGGCCGTGATAGCCGTGCTGGTATGCGATGATCTCGACCTCCGGGGCGATCTCGGTGTACCGCTCGATCAGTCCTCCGACAGCGGACGACAGGCAGGGAGCGAAACCACCAGCGGTGAGCAACGCGACACGACGGACGGTCATCATGCACCTCTCGGGTCGATTCAGGCGTGCCTCAGTAGGCATCTGACCCTAGTCATCCTAGTGCCCTGGTGCACCGCACCAGGGCACTGGTTCATTCCGCAGGAGGCTCTGGTGGTGCCACGTCTGGCACCGGCCGTCCGCCAGGCGCGGCGGGCAGGTGGTCGGCGACGTCGCCGGAGGCCGCAGGGTGGCCGGTGGCGATCCGGGCCTTCTGGGTCGCGGCGTACACGTCCACGTACTCCTGGCCGGACAGGCTCATGATCGCGTACATGATCTCGTCGGTCACCGAGCGCAAGATGAACCGGTCGTCCTCCATACCCCGGTAGCGGGTGAAGTCTAGGGGTTTGCCCACGACAACCCCGATCCGCATGATCTTGGGGATGCGCCGGCCGATCGGCTGGGCCGCCGCGGTGCCGACCATCGCCACCGGGATCACCGGTGCCCCCGACTCCAGCGCGAGCCGTGCCACACCCGTCTTGCCCCGGTACAGACGCCCGTCTGGGCTGCGCGTGCCCTCGGGGTAGATGCCGAACACCCCCCCGTCGTGCAGGTGCCGCAGCCCCGTGGCCAGCGCCGCCTCCGATGCCCGCCCACCGGAGCGGTCCACCGGGATCGTGCCTACCCCGCGCATGAAACCCGAGACCAGACGACCTTTCACCCCTGTGCCGGTGAAGTACTCCTGCTTGCCGATGAACACGATCTGGCGGTCGAGCATCAGCGGCAGGAAGAACGAGTCGATGACGGCCTGGTGGTTCGAGGCGAGGATCGCCGCACCGGCGGCAGGCACGTTCCGGGCGCCGCGGATCCACGGCCGGTACACGAGCTTGAGCAGAGGACCGGCAAGGATCCGCTTGACCAGCCAGTAGAACACCGTGTTCCTCTCGTACCCTGCGCGGCCCAACGCGACGACTCTACCCAGACTCTAGAGTTCTCCCATGGTCAGCCGTGACGACGAACCCGTCGATCCTGCCAACCCGGACCCTGCGAGCCCGGAGACGGACCCGAAAGACCCACCTCTCCCATCGGGCACCGAGGACGACCTATCACCGAAGTGCGACCCTGAGCTGGCCGAAGCTCGCGACCCGTGGGCGGACATCATCGACGACCTCGGCCCCCTCGGTGAGCTGAGGCTGCCCGACCCAGCCACTGCCCGCTCCGGGCGCGACTGGGACGGCACCGAGCAGATCGACGCCGCCGAACGCGAGGTCGACGGACAAGAACACTTCGTCCCGCCCGAACCTCCCCCCATCCTCGGCGGCGACCCCCTGCTGACCATGGCGTGGTTCGCCGCGCTCGGCATACCTGCCTTCTGGCTGGTGCTCTTGCTGTTGTGGCCGTCGGCCGACCGCGTGGTCGTCCACGCCTCCATCGTGGTCTTCGTCGCCGGTGTCGCTGTGCTGTTCTGGCGTATGCCCCACCGTCGCGACCCCGACGACGACGAGACCGGCGCAGTCGTCTAGCCAGGCATGTGCCGTGGCATGCGCGAGGTCACCACGAACGCCCTACTCGTAGTTCCACGCCAGGTCGGCGGCCCCCACGATCCCCGCGTCGTTACCCAGCGCCGCCACCTCGATCGGCACCAGCGGCCGGAACTCTCCGGCTGACAACCGCCGCTCGAAGGCGTACCGCGCAGGGACGAGCACCATGTCGCCCGCATCGGACAACCCACCGCCGACGACGACGATCTGCGGGTCCAGCACCGCGACCAACGACGCGGCGCCTTCGCCGACCCACCGCCCGATCCAGGCCAGCAGCTCCAACGACAGCTCATCGCCCTCGCGGGCGGCTTTGGTGATGTGCACACCCGTGATCCGCCGGGCCTTGCCTCCCGCCAGCTCCAGCAGGCGGGTGGCACGCACCGGCCGGGACGAGGCCACCGCCTGCGCTTCGCGCACCAGCGCCGAACCTGACACGTACTGCTCCCAGCAGCCCTCCTGCCCGCACCCGCAGTGGTGCCCCTCAGGGACGACCCGCATATGCCCGATCTCCGCAGCCATCCCCCACGCCCCACGCACCAACGCACCGCCTGTGATGATCGCCCCACCCAGCCCGGTGCCCAAAGTGAGCATCACCACGTCGGACAGCCCCTTCGCAGCCCCGAACCGCGACTCAGCCCACCCGGCGGCGCTCGCGTCGTTCTCCACCGCGACCGTGTCGATGCCCAGCCGCCGTGCCACGTTCTGGCGCAGCGGGTGGTCACGCCACGGCAGGTTCGGAGCGAAATGGACCGTCGTACGGTCAGCGCTGATGAACCCCGGAGCCGCCAGCCCTACCGCGGTGACGTCGTAATCGCCCAGCAACGACTCGCACGCCGCGACGATCCCTGCGTCCACCGAGTCGGCGCTGGACCGGTCCGTGCGCAGCGTCGTCTTGGCCACGATCTGCCCGTCTGCGGTCACGACCCCGGCTGCGATCTTCGTCCCTCCGACATCCACTCCGATGGCGTGCACGGCCCTCCTTCCGTCGTACTGACGGTAGCCCGGAACAGCCCATGAAGCCCGACGACAGCCCCAACCGAGTGACCCCACAGCATTTCGCTCTGCCAGCCCGCCCGTTTTCCTGCTGTTTCACCCATCAATAAAACATTCCATCATAGGATGTTTATTGCAGGGATGGGCCCGTGCGTGTGGGTGGTGGTCGGTAGCGTCACAGTGTGCGTGAGCGACAACGGGTACGGCCGGTGTGGTCGCAGGCTGTGCCCTCTGGCGGGGTGTGGGTACAGCCGGGGCTGGACGAGATGGGTACACCGCTGCACGAGGTGACGTTCGTGGTGGTGGACCTCGAGACGACAGGGACGCGGGCAGCGGACTGCGCGATCACCGAGGTCGGGGCGGTCAAAGTACGCGGCGGGCAGGTGCTCGGCGAGCTGTCCACGCTGGTGGACCCTGGCGGGCCCATCCCCCCGGCGGTGCAGGTGCTCACGGGGATCACCACGTCGATGGTCGTGGGGGCGCCGCGGATCGAGCAGGTGCTGCCAGCCTTCCTGGAGTTCGTGCGCGGGTCGGTGCTGGTGGCGCACAACGCGCCGTTCGACATCGGGTTCCTCAAAGCGGCGCTGTCACGCGCTGGGTACACCTGGCCCGGCAACCAGGTGGTGGACACCGTCGCCCTGGCCCGCCGTGTGGTCACCCGCGACGAGGCGCCCAACCACCGCCTGGCGACCCTGGCCCGCCTGTTCGGCGCCACGACCACCCCCACGCACCGCGCCCTGGACGACGCCCGTGCGACCGTCGACGTCCTGCACGCCCTGCTCGAACGCCTGGCGCCGCTGGGCGTGGCCCACGCCGAAGACCTGGCCACCGCCGCCGACCGGGTACCCGACAAGGTCCGACGGCGCCGTCACCTGGCCGACCGCCTGCCCGACGCTCCCGGGGTGTACCTGTTCCGCGGCCCCGGCGACGAGGTGCTCTACGCCGGGGTCGCCACCGTGTCGTTGCGCTCACGCGTGCGCACGTACTTCACTGCCGCCGAACGCCGCGCCCGTATGACCGAGATGCTCGCGCTCGCCACCCGTGTCGACCCCATCGTCTGCGCGACACCCCTGGAAGCCCAGGTCCGCGAGCTGCGCCTCATCGCCGAGCACGCCCCGCGCTACAACCGTCGTTCACGCGCCCCCGGACGTATGCCGTGGGTCCGGCTCACCGACGAGCCCTACCCACGCCTGTCGGTCGTGCGAGACGTCACCGCCGACGCCACCCACATCGGCCCGTTCGTCTCAGCGGCCACCGCCAAGCTCGCCGTCGAGGCCCTGCACGAGACGTTCGCCGTGCGCCGGTGCGCCACCCGCCTGCCGGCGCGTCCCAGGCCCGAGGCTTCGGCCTGCACCCTGGCCGACCTCGGCCGCTGCCCCGCCCCCTGCGTGAACCCCGACGAGGGCCAGTACGCCACGGTCGCTGCCGCCCTGCGCTCAGCCATGACCGGTGACCCCACCGCGGTCGTGGCAGCCCACGCCCACCGTCTGGCCACCTTGGTGGCCACCGAACGGTTCGAGGAGGCCGCCACCACCCGCGACCGCCTGGCCGCCTACCTCCGGGCCGCCAGCCGTGCCCAACGTTTCGACCCCCTGGCCCGCTCCCCCGAGCTCGTCGCTGCCCACCGCCACGACGACACCAGCTGGGAGCTGGTCGTCATCCGCCACGGCCGCCTGGCTGCCACCACCGTCGTCCCCCCAGGCCACGACCCCCGCCGGTCCGTCGACCCCCTGCGAGCCACCGCCGAGCACGTCACCCCCCCCGTCCCCCCGCCCACCGCAGCCCACCCCGAAGAGACCGACCTCCTCCTGGCCTGGCTCGACCGCCCCGGGACCCGCCTGGTGGCCATCGACGGCACCCTCGCCTGGCCCGTCCGCTCCGCCGCCGCCATCACCGACCCCGCCACCGCTGTCGCCACCTGGCACGACCACCCTGCGCCCGCCCCCACCCCGATCCAGCCACCAAGCCCAGACGGGAGCGCTCTAAGGCGCAAAGCAGTTGACCGGGCCCGGTGGCGGCGTCAGGCTTGCGGACCGACGACGAGGACGGCCATGCGAAGCCTGCTGAAGTACCCGCGCACGCCGCACCTGGCTGGGTCGCGCCTGCAGCCGGGGGACGAAGACCTGTCGCAGGTGCCGTTCGCCGCACTCGCAGGCAAGCACCTGGTCGTGGAGGAAAAGCTCGACGGGGCCAACTGCGGGTTGAGCTTTGGTGGCGACGCGCAGCTGTTGGTGCAGAGCCGGGGGCACTACCTGACCGGTGGAGCGCGGGAGAAGCATTTCAACCTGCTCAAGTCGTGGGCGGCGGCGCACGAGGACGCGCTGTTCGACGTGCTCGGGTCGCGGTACATCATGTACGGGGAGTGGATGTACGCCAAGCACACGGTGTTCTACGACCGGTTGCCGCACTATTTCTTGGAGTTCGACCTGTTCGACACCGAGCAGGAGGTGTTCTTGTCCACTGCTGCCCGTCGTCAGGTGCTCGACGGGTTGCCGGTGGTGTCGGTGCCGGTGCTGTACGACGGCTCCACGCCGGGACGCCTGGACGACCTGCTCGCGCTGGTTGGTCCGTCACTGGGAAAGTCGTCACAGTGGCGCCAGTCGCTGCACCAGGTCGCGCTGCAGCATGGGCTCGACCCGGAGCTGGTGGCAGCCCAGACACAACTGTCGGACCTGTCTGAAGGGCTGTACGTCAAAGTCGAGGACGGTGACGTGACGACCGGGCGGCTCAAGTGGGTCCGGGCCGGTTTCGTGCAGTCCATCGCTGACGACGGCACGCACTGGCTGGCCCGGCCGGTGGTTCCTAACCAGCTGGCCCCAGGTGCCGACATCTACTCACCGACCCCGGTGACCTGGGAGACGATGGACTCATGAGCGACGACGCGACGCTGCGAGAGCTCGTGCCTGATGCCGGTGGCACCATCGACTGGGCGGGTGTGCTCGACGAGGTCGACATCCTGGCGCCGTTGGCCAACACACCCCAGCAGCCCGAGTTCCACGGCGAGGGCGATGTGCTCATCCACACCCGCATGGCCTGCGAGGTCATGGTCGACCTTCCCGACTACGCCCAGGGCAGCGCCGACGACCGTCTCGTGCTGTTCTACGCGACGTTGTTCCACGACCTGGGCAAAGCCGCGTGCACCATCGTCGAGGACGGGCGGATCTCCAGCGCCGGGCACGGCCGGATCGGCGCCATCGACGCCCGTCGTTGGCTGTGGCAGGCCGGGGTCCGGTTTCCGCTGCGCGAACGTGTCTGCCGGTTGGTCCGCCACCACATGGAACCGTTCTACGCGGTAGCCGGGAACCGTGCGGGCGACTCGGCGGAGTACGTCGTGCGCATGCTGTCGTGGGAGCTGTCCATCCGCGATATCGCAGCGTTGGCAGAGGCTGACGCCCGCGGACGGATCTGCGCCGACATGGACGAGTCCGTCGCCGCCGTCGAGCTGTTCCGCGAGGTCGCCCGCGACGAAGGGTGCTACGGCACCGAATACCCCTACGCCGACGCGCACACCCGCCTGGTGTACCGGCGCCGCCACGGCGCGATCAGCGTGGACCACCCGTTCTACGCCACACCTGGTTCGCACGTCGTGGTCATGTCAGGTATGCCCGCATCGGGAAAGAACACCTGGGTGGCCCGCCACGCCCCTGACCTGCCCGTGGTGTCCTTCGACGACGCCGTCGCCGAGCTGGGCCTGACCCATGGCCGCAACACTGGAGCTGCCGCTCACCTGGTCACCGACCGCGCCCGCGAGCTGTTGCGCGCACGCGAACCGTTCGTGTGGAACGCCACCCACCTGTCGAGCCGTGTCCGCGCCCGGACCCTGGACCTGCTGTACGCCTACGACGCCCACGTCGAGGTCGTCTACCTCGAGAGCCCCGAACCGGTCATCAAACGCCGCAACACCAACCGCGACACCACCTTGTCCAACACCGCCCTCGACCAGATGCTGCGCCGCTGGGAAGTCCCCGTCCCCGCCGAAGCCCACCAGGTCCGCTACAAGATCAGCCCCTGAGACCGTCCCAGGACGGTGGAACACCGGCGGGGCTGGGCAAACCTGCCTGGACCGTGCGTCGACAGGACACGGCAAGACGTGGCAGCGGTGCGGGCGGACCCCGCCCGCACCGCTGTCAGGTCGAGTGCTTCACGCAGGCGCGGTCAGATGAGGAGCCCAGCAGCGCGGGCCTTGGCGAAGCGGTCGGCGGCGTCGGACCAGCTGACGATGTTCCACCACGACGTGATGTAGTCGGGTTTGACGTTGACGTAGTCGAGGTAGAACGCGTGCTCCCACATGTCCAAGATGACGACCGGCACCGTGCCGAGCGGGAAGTTCGTCTGGTGGTCGTACTGCTGCAGGAGCACCAGACGTTCGCCGACGCAGTCCCAGGCCAGCACCGACCAGCCCGACCCCTGGATACCCAGGGCGTTCGCGGTGAACTGGGCAGCGAACTTGTCGAACGACCCGAAGTGCTCGTCGATCGCTGCGCCCAGCTCGCCGTCAGGCCGGCCACCGCCGTCGGGAGACAGGTTCGCCCAGAACATCGTGTGGTTGACGTGCCCGCCGAGGTTGAACGCGAGGTTCTTGGTCAGCATGTTCACGGCCGCGTAGTCGTCGGCGTCGCGCGCGGCGGCCAGCTTCTCCACCGCGGTGTTCGCACCGGCCACGTAGGTGGCGTGGTGCTTGTCGTGGTGCAGCGCCATGATCCGGCCCGAGATGTGCGGCTCCAGCGCCGCGTAGTCGTAGGGCAGGTCGGGCAACGTGTAGTCAGCCATAGTCGCTCTCCGTGTGTTCGGTGTGGTCCGTCTACTCTTGCGCAGGCTGGCCCTGGGACACACCCCGACGCACCGAATCTGGGCCCACCGAAAAGACGTGGAGATTCACACGGCCGATGCGTGTCCACCGCCAGGACTATGGGCCTAGACTATCGCCGACGCGCCCCACGGACCATGCCCTGCGGTCCGGTGGTGTGCCATGCTCGTGGACGCAGCTGAACGAAGCCGACGAAGGATCACTGATGACCGACACCGAACCAGGCCCCCGGATCGTGCTGTACTCCGACGACGTCGACGTCCGTGAGGAGGTCCGGCTGACCGTCGGGCCCCGTCTTGACGCTGACAGCCCCGATATCTGCTGGGTCGAGGTCGCCACGTCCGACGTGGTGGTCGCCCAGGCCCGCACCGGCGACGTCGACCTGTTCATCCTCGACGCCGAGACGGACAAGGTCGGCGGTATGGGCCTGGCGCGCCAGCTCAAGGACGAGATCGAAGACTGCGCGCCGGTGGTCGTCGTCATCGCACGACCCACCGACGCCTGGCTGGCCTCCTGGTCGAACGCTGAGTACGTCGCGGTGCGCCCGCTGGACCCGATGGTGATCCACGACGCTGTGGTGCAGCTGCTCGACGGTCCGATCGCGGCGTGAGCGACGCGCCTACCTGGCCGCAGCTGTTCACCGCGCTGGTCGCTCGGCAAGACCTCACCGCCGAGCAGACCGGCTGGGCCATGGGCCAGATCATGGCCGGTGCGGCGTCCACGCCGAAAGTCGCCGCGTTCCTGCTGGGGTTGCGGGCCAAAGGCGAGACTGTCGCCGAGCTCGCTGGTCTGGCTGACCAGATGCTGGTCCACGCACGCCGGTTCACCGTGCCGCGACGTTCGGTGGACGTCGTCGGGACCGGCGGTGACATGGCCCGCACGGTCAACGTGTCGACGATGGCGGCGCTGGTCGTCGCCGGGGCCGGTATCACCGTGGTCAAGCACGGCAACCGTGCCATGTCGTCGGCGTCGGGGTCGGCGGACGTCCTCGAAGCCTTGGGTATCGACCTGTCGCACCCGCCGGCCCGTGTCGCCGAGCTGGCGACCGAGGTCGGGATCACTTTCTGTTTTGCGCAGGTGTTCCACCCGTCGATGCGCTACGCCGGCGAGGCCCGCAAAGAGCTCGGTATCGGCACGACGTTCAACTTCCTGGGACCGTTGACCAACCCTGCCCAGCCCCCGTCGGTGGCGATCGGGGTGGCGGACCGCCGTATGGCGCCGCTGGTCGCGGGGGTGCTGGCCGGCCGCGGCACGTCAGCGTTGGTCTTCCGCGGTGACACCGACGGCCTGGACGAGCTCGCACCGACTGGCCCCTCACGTATCTGGCAGGTGCACGACGGGCAGGTCGACGAACAAGTCGTCGACGCCGTCGCTGATCTGGGCCTGGCCCCGATCACCGTCGCCGACCTGCGTGGAGGCGACGCGGCAGCCAACGCCAAGGTCGTCGTAGAGGTGCTCGCCGGGCGTGGAGGAGCAGTCCGCGAGACCGTCCTGCTCAACGCCGCCGCGGGTCTGGTCGCCGACGGCACCCTGCCAGGCACAGGCACCGGGACGCTGACCGAGAGGTTTGCGGCAGGCCTCGCCCTGGCTACGACGTCTGTCGACTCCGGTGCCGCCGCCGACGTCCTGGCACGCTGGCGGGCCGCGAGTTCCTGATCTGCTACGCCGGTCGCGCCTGACGTGCCACAATCGACGCAGCACACGACGAGAGCAGGCAACCCATGGGCAGGAAGAACACCCCCGAGTCCAGGCTCGGGAGCCGGACATGGCGGCTGTGGCACAGCAAGTGGATGGTCCCGGTGGTCTTCGGCTGGGGCCTGTTCTCCTTCGTCGGGTTCTTGTACACCGGGATACGGGTCAGGAACCTGAAGTTCTGGACCGCTGCGGCCGTCGGGTGCGCAGGGTCGGCGGCGGCGTGGATCGCCCCCTTCCAGCTCGGCCTCATGAGTGTGCCCGTCATCTTTGGGCTGTGGGCTGGGCTTGTCACCTACTCCGGCTTCCTCAACCGCGACTACTTGCGGTGGCGTGCCGGCCAGACGCAAGAGACCATCTGGTACAACCAACCCGTCGAGCAGGTCACCGCCGCACCATCCGAGTCGCTGTCACCGGGCGCGCAGGCCCTCCACGCGGTCGCGAAAGTCGAGCAGCGGATCGCAGGCCAAGTACCCCCGGCGGTCGCTGTGCAGGTACGACGGGTCACCGTGGCGATCAACCAGATGGTCCCGCGCCTGGACAGCCTCGGGTCGCAAGACTCGTGGACCGTGGTGAGCACCGCCACCCGCTACCTGCCCGAAGCGGTCGACACCTACCTGGAGCTGCCCCGGGGCTTCGCCGAGACCCACCACGTCCTGCCCGGCAAGACGTCCACGACGATCCTGGTCGAACAGCTCGACCTGCTTGGCACGACCCTGGAGGAGATGCTCCACGCCCTGTCCGAGCGTGACGCCATCGCCCTGGCCGCGCACGGTGCGTTCCTCGCCGAGAAGTTCGGCGACGCAGGCGGCCTGGACCTGTCCACCTCCAGCCCGCAACCCGCCACCCAGGCGACCGCACGACCCGCAGCGCAGGCGACCGCGCAACCTGCACCACAAGCGACCGCACAACCTGCTGCCAAACCGACCACACAACCCGCTGCACAGCCCGTTGCCAAACCGGCCACACGTCCCGCCTCAACCCCGCAGCCTGCCGCGAAACCGAAGCCCACCACGCTCCCCGCGTCGAGCACTGAGCAGCCCGGGACCCCGTTGGCCCAGCCCTGACCCCCAGCTCGCCTCACCTGGTCAGTTTGTGCGTGCTACCTGGTGCTTGACCGCCGAGCCCGTCAGTCCACCCCGAGGGCGAACGCTGCGTCCAGGTCGTGGCGTGTGTAGGTCCGGAACGCGATGTAGGTCTGGGTGCTCAACACACCGTCGACCTTGCTGAGCGCGTCGGCGATGGCGTCAGCCAGCTCTTCGTGCTCGCGCACCCGCACCATGGCGATGAGGTCGACCTCCCCGGTGACCGAGTACACCTCAGACACCTGCGGCAGCTCAGCAACCTTCTGCGCCACCTCAGGGATGAGCGCAGGGTCAGCATGGATGTGGACGATGGCGGTGATCATGGTCCACATCATGCCCTGGCCCGACCAGTCATGGGCCAACGACATTGCCCAGAACAAGAACCTGGCCCGTTCCCACACCGAGTTCCACCCACCTACTACGCCTACGGCATCGGCCTGCCGACCGGAGAGCTCCAGTGGATCTGGCCCGAGCCGACATCCTCAGCCTGGTCGACGAACTTGTCGAGCCTGGCTGCACCTTCAGCGTCGAATGAGGGCTTCAAGCAGCCTTCGGCGGCTGGCTGCGGTCAGGCGAAGGAGCCGCCGCAGGCGCACGAGCTCTGGGCGTTGGGGTTGTCGATGGTGAAGCCTTGTTTTTCGATGGTGTCGGCGAAGTCGATCGTGGCGCCGTCGAGGTAGGGGACGGACATGCGGTCGACGATGACCTCGACACCGTCGTAGTCGCGGACGACGTCACCGTCGACCATGCGGTCGTCGAAGTACAGCTGGTAGATCAGGCCCGAGCAGCCGCCGGGGGCCACAGAGACACGCAGGCGCAGGTCGTCACGGCCTTCAGCATCCAGCAGGGCGCGGACCTTCGCCTGGGCGACGTCGGTCAGCTCCACACCGTGCGTGGCGGTGTTCTCCTGGGTGGTCTCGCTCATGGACTACTCCTCGTCACGACATGTTGGGGACAGTGCTCCCCGGTCCAGGGGCTACGGTACAAGGTCCCACACTCGTGGGTGCTCGATACACCCACCCGGACATCATGTGACGCTTCGCCTCGCCGCGGCGGCCTCCTGCGTCGATACTTGCGCCATGGCGACGACACGGGCGCTACGGGTCGGCATCTTCTGCTTCGACGACGTCAACGAGCTGGACCTCGTCGGTCCGTACGGGGTGCTGAGCGCGTGGGCAGAACGGTCGCCGCTGCGCCCGGAGGTCCGCACAGTGTCGGTCGATGGGGCAGGGGTGCGTTGCGCGCACGGTCTGCGGCTGCTGCCTGACAAGGCCGCCGAAGAGGTCCAGCAGCTGCACGTGCTCATCCACCCCGGAGGGCCGGGCACGCGCACGCTGGCCGCCGACCCTGCCCACCTGGCGTGGTTGCACCAGGTGCGCCAGAACACGCCGCTGCTGGTCGGCATGTGCACGGGGGCGTTGGTCCTCGCTGCGGCGGGGGTGCTCTCCGGACGCCCTGTGGCCACCCACCGTGACGCGTTCGACGAGCTTGTCGGCTACGACCCGACGATCCTGGCCGACACCGAAGCCCGGTACGTCGACGACGGGGACGTGGCCACGAGCGCCGGGGTCTCGGCCAGCATGGACCTGGCGCTGCACCTGGTCGCACGGCTCGAAGACACGACGATGGCCCACAAGGTGGCCTGGCACCTGCACTACGACCACGACTTCAACCCAGGGCTCACCGTGTGAGCTGTGTGGCCATCCCGGCCGAACTGCCCCCCGGAGGCGGTGTGCGTCCACTACTCTGGCCGGGTGTTCGGACGCTCCAAGACCCCAGCCCCGGAAACCACCGACGTGAAGCAGAAGGTCGGTGGCAAAGGCCACGCGACCCCCAGCCGCAAACAGGCTGAGGCTGCCAACCGTCGGCCTCTCGTCCCTGCGGCACGCACCAAGGGCACCCAGGACAAGATGACCAAGGAGACGCGCGCCGCCGCCCGTGCCCAAGCACGCGAGCAGCGCGACGCCGAGTTCCGGGCGATGCAGGAGGGCGACGAGGCCCATATGCCCGCCCAGCACCGTGGGCCCACACGCCGGTACATCCGTGACGTCGTGGACTCCAAGCGCACGCTGGGCGAGTTCTTCTTGCCGCTGGCGATCGCCATGCTCCTGGTCTGGGTGATCTTGTCTGGGCCTCTGGCGAGCCAGGGCGCGACCGGCGAACGGGTCGCCTTGGGGCTCATGGGTATGCCCTACGCGTACATGGTGTTCGCAGTGCTCGACGCCGTGTGGCGGTGGCGCAAGATCAAACGAGACATCGCGCGCAAGTTCGGGAACGTGGCACGGGGCTCGGCGGGCTACTACACGACCAGGACTTTCCAGCTGCGGAGGCTGCGGATGCCCAAACCACAGGTCGACGTGGGTGCGCTCCCCCGCTAGTCCACTGCCGCCAAGGGCAGCAGGCTGCCCACAGGTTCACCCTCGTTGACCAGCTGGGCGCTGGCAACGTCTGCAGCGGCCAGGGACCGCCAGTGCTCGCCGATCCACTGTTCAGCGTCGAACCGGGTGGTGAACGCCGGACCAGCAGGACGGTCGGCCGTGCGCCCGTCAGCGTCGCGCAGCACCCACTCCCAGCGCGGGCGGACGCTCACTGGTCGTCACCTGGACCGTCGCCCTGCCTGGCCAACGCGCGGGCGATCCGCGGCGCGTACGCCGGGCCAGCGTAGATGAACCCTGTGAAGCCTTGGACCAACGTGGCCCCCGCGTGCATGTACCTGGCAGCGTCGGCGGAGGTCATGATCCCGCCGACGCCGATGATCACCGGGTCCGGGCCGAGCCGTTTGCGCAACCGGGACACGACAACCAGCCCGCGTGAGCGCAGCGGCAGCCCTGACAGCCCGCCAGGACCGTAGTCGTGGTCGACAGTCGTGTTCACCGCGACGACACCGTCGAGGTCGAGCTCGAGCGCCAGGTCGGCGATCTCGTCGATCTGCCGGTTGTTCAGGTCGGGGGCGATCTTGACCAGCAGCGGCACACGGTCGCCACCACGTTCGACCGTCACCCGGTCGGCGGCCTGGCGCACGGCCATGAGCACGACGCGCAACGCCTGCGCCTCCTGCAGGTCGCGCAGCCCAGGGGTGTTCGGCGACGAGACGTTCACGACGAGGTAGTCCGCGTACGGCGCCAGACGTTCGGCGCTGGTCACGTAGTCGCCGGCAGCACCAGACATCGGCACAGCCTTGGTCTTGCCGATGTTCACCCCGACGAAGGCCTTCTTGCCGGCCTTGGTGCTGCGCAGGCGTTCCAGGCGCTCGGCGGCCCGCGCCGACCCGTCGTTGTTGAACCCCATCTGGTTGCGCAGGCCCTCCACCTCGGGCAGGCGCCACATCCGAGGCGCCGGGTTGCCCGGCTGGGGCACAGCGGTGATGGTGCCGACCTCGACGAACCCGAACCCGAGCATGGTCAGGCCACGCACCCCACGGGCGTCCTTGTCGAACCCAGCGGCCATACCCAGCGGGGACGGCAGCGTACGCCCCCACACGGTCGTGGCGGCCCCGGCTGGGACCCTGCACGCCGCAGCCACGGCCCAGCGCAGCGGCGCGATCGCTGCCACACCTCTGATCAGGGCGAACGCCCAGTGGTGCGCGCGTTCGGGGTCTATCCGCAGAGCGACCACACGGAACAAGAGCCTGTACACGTGAACCAACTTACTGGTCGTGGTGCACACCCGTACACCGGGCCGGGGCGAGGAAAAAGGCCGACAAGGCTGGTGAGGGCTGAGCCGGGACCCACCGACGCGGCTACCATCACCACGTGATCTCGTTGACCCAGGCCCACCCTGCCACTGTCGTCGCTGACGCCCTCGTCGTGATCTGCCAGTCGGGTCCCGACGGCCCAACCCCGCTCGGTGACGTCCCCGACGACGTCGCTGCCCTGGTGTCCGCCACCGCAGACGTCCTCGGCCTGACCGGCGGCGTCGACGAGGTGCACCGCCTTCCTGCCAACGGTCTGCGCACCCGGTCCCTGGTGCTCACCGGAGCTGGCGAAGAGGTGACGCCTGAGTCGGTGCGCCGGGCGGCCGGCGCGGCGACGCGCACGCTGGCGGGTCTGGGCAAGGCCGCTGTGGTGCTGCCCGACGACGAGCCAGCCACTCTCGCCGCCGTGGCTGAGGGGGCGCTGCTCGGCGCGTACACCTACACCCGGTACCGCCTCAAACCCTCCAAGGACGAGGACAAAGCTCCGCTGGGCGAGGTCCAGCTGCTGCTCGGCCACCGTGCGACCAAGGCCGAGAACCGGTCCGCCGAACGGGCGCAGGTCCTGGCCGACGCGGTGCACGGCGTGCGCGACCTGGTCAACACCGCGCCGAACGACCTGTACCCGGCGGCGTTCGCCGAGACCGCACGCGCCGAAGCCAAAGGCGTCAAAGGCGTCAAGGTCACCGTGCTGGACGACAAGGCGCTCGCCGCAGGCGGGTACGGCGGCCTGGCGGGCGTCGGCAAAGGTTCGACCCGGCCGCCGCGGCTGGTCAAGGTGGCCTACTCCCCCTCTCGCCCCAAGGCGTCGGTGGCGCTGGTCGGCAAGGGCATCACCTTCGACTCTGGTGGGATCTCCCTGAAACCTGCCGCCAACATGGACGAGATGAAATCCGACATGGCGGGGGCGGCGACCGTCCTGGCGACCGTCCTGGCGGCGGCGCGCCTGAGCCTGCCGGTGGCGGTGACCGCGTGGTGCGCCCTGGCCGAGAACATGCCGTCAGGGACCGCCCAGCGTCCCTCCGACGTGCTGACCACCTACGGCGGCACAACCGTCGAGGTGCTCAACACCGACGCTGAGGGGCGTCTGGTCCTGGCCGACGCGCTGGCCGCCGCGGTCGAAGAAGAACCTGACCTCGTGGTGGACGTGGCGACCCTCACCGGCGCCCAGATCATCGCCCTGGGCCGGCGGGTGGCAGCCGTGATGGGCACCGACGACGCCCGCGACGAGGTCGTGGCCGCCGCCGCAGCAGCAGGCGAGTCGGTGTGGCCCATGCCGCTGCCCGAAGACCTCAAAGAAGGGCTGAAGTCGAAGGTCGCCGACCTGGCGAACACCGGCGAGCGCTGGGGCGGGACCTTGACGGCGGGGCTGTTCCTCGCCGAGTTCGTCGGCACCACGCCGTGGGCGCACGTGGACTTCGCCGGCCCGGCCTACAACGTCGGCACCGCCTACGGGTACACCCCTGTCGGCGGCACCGGCATGGGCGTGCGCACGCTGCTGACCCTGCTGGAGTCGCGGGCGGCACTCTGACCGCCGCGGTGGCCGCGGTCAGCTGGGGGTTGCCCGGGGGCGTGCGCCCGCCACGGGTGTCCAACCTCGTGGACCAAAGGCACGAAGCGAGGTAGTCCCGGGACGCTCCACTGGGTAGGCTGGCAACGAAAGAACCGGCGGTCCTTCGCGCCGCCACGCTGACGCAGCGGGCCTCACTGGTGCGAGGATGAGACCTGACGAACCTGCTTTTCACCGTCGAGCACAGGAGTGAGACTCGTGGCCGAAGAGAACGTCTTCGACATCGTCGTCCTCGGGGGCGGCAGTGGCGGCTATGCCACCGCCCTGCGGGCTGCTGAGCTAGGGATGTCCGTCGCCTTGGTCGAAGCTGACAAGGTGGGCGGCACCTGCTTGCACCGGGGGTGCATCCCGACCAAAGCGCTGCTGCACGCAGCCGAGCTGGCTGACGACGCGCGGCACGGCGCCGCCGTCGGTGTGCACACCACCTTGGACCGCATCGACATCGGTGAGGTGAACCAGTACAAGGCGGGTGTGATCGACCGGCTCTACAAGGGGCTGGCGGGGCTGGTCGCGGCGCGCAAGGTCGAGCTGGTCACCGGCTGGGGGCGGTTGGTCGCCCCGGACACGGTGATGGTGGCAGGCCGCCAGCTCGTCGGGCGTTCGGTCGTGCTCGCCACCGGTTCGTACGCGCGCTCCCTGCCGGGCCTGGACATCGGCGGACGCGTGATGACCTCTGACCAGGCGCTGACGCTGGACTGGATCCCCAAGTCCGCCATCGTGCTGGGCGGCGGTGTCATCGGATGCGAGTTCGCCAGCGTGTGGCGCTCGTTCGGCGCTGACGTCACCATCATCGAGGCCCTGCCCCACCTGGTGCCCAACGAGGACGAGGCGGTCTGCAAGGCGTTCGAGCGGGCGTTCCGCAAACGCGGTATCGCGTTCTCCACCGGGGTGCGGTTCGCCGGGGTCGAGCAGAACGACTCGAGCGTGCACGTGTGGCTGGAGGACTCGCGGGCGTTCGACGCGGACCTGCTGCTCGTGGCCGTCGGCCGTGGCCCTGCCACCGCCGACCTGGGGTACGAGGAGCAGGGCGTGGCCATGGACCGCGGGTTCGTGCTCACTGACGAGCGCCTGCGGACCAACGTCGACGGTGTGTACGCGGTCGGCGACATCGTGCCGGGCCTGCAGCTGGCGCACCGCGGGTTCGCCCAGGGCATCTTCGTCGCCGAGCAGATCGCCGGGCTGGAGCCTGCGCCGATCGTCGAGGCCACGATCCCCCGCGTCACCTACTCCACCCCCGAGGTGGCGTCCGTCGGGCTGACCGAGGCTGGTGCCAAGGCCGCGTTCGGCGACGACAACGTCACGACGCTGGAGTACAACCTGGGTGGCAACGGCAAGTCCCAGATCTTGGGCACCCAGGGTTTCGTCAAGCTGGTCCGGCGCGCCGACGGTCCCGTCGTCGGGGTGCACATGATCGGCGCCCGGGTCGGCGAGCTGGTCGGCGAGGCCCAGCTCATCGTGGCCTGGGAGGCATACCCTGACGACGTGGCGTCGTTGGTCCACGCCCACCCCACCCAGAACGAGGCCGTCGGCGAGGCTTTCCTCGCGCTGGCGGGCAAACCGCTGCACGCGCACGCCTGATGCCCTAAGGAGACCGGACGAATGTCGCACAACGTGGAGCTGCCAGCCCTCGGTGAGTCGGTGACTGAGGGCACCGTCACCCAGTGGCTCAAGGCTGTCGGGGACCGGGTCGAGGTCGACGAACCGTTGGTGGAGATCTCCACCGACAAGGTGGACACCGAGATCCCGTCGCCGTACGCAGGCGTCGTCGAGCAGATCCTCGTCGGAGAAGACGAGACGGCTGCTGTCGGTGCTGTCTTGGCGGTCATCGGGGACGGGACCGGCGCTGGTGCGCCAGAACCTCCCGCTGCCGAGCAGGCACCGCCTGAACCAGAACCCGCCCCTGAACCAGAGCCCGAACCCGAGCCTGAACCTGCCCCCGTGCCCGACGAGCCTCCTGCTGCACCTGCCCCGCCAGCTGCTCCAGGCGCTGCGGTGGACATCGTCTTGCCCGCCCTGGGCGAGTCGGTGACCGAGGGCACTGTCACCCAGTGGCTCAAAGCCGTCGGCGACCAGGTCGCCGTGGACGAGCCGCTGCTGGAGATCTCCACCGACAAGGTAGACACCGAGATCCCCTCACCGGTGGGTGGCACCCTGCTGGAGATCCTCGTCTCGGAGGACGAGACCGCTGAGGTCGGAGCTGTCCTCGCCCGGATCGGGTCCGCCACTGGCGCCCCGGCCGCCGCACCAGCCCCACCCCCGGCCCCCGAACCCGAACCCAAGCCCGAGCCCGCACCGGAGCCGAAGCCCGAGCCTGCACCCGAACCGAAGCCAGAACCCAAACCCGAGCCCAAACCTGAGCCTGGGCCAGCCAGCGCCCCTGCCCCGACGGCGTCGCGGGCGATGACCAGCACCGGGTACGTGACCCCGCTGGTGCGCACGCTCGCCAAATCCGAGGGCGTGAACCTGGCCAGTGTCGTCGGCACAGGGATCGGTGGGCGTGTGCGCAGGGAGGACGTGCTCGCGGCCGCCCAGAAGGCAGCCGAGGCAACGGTCGTCGTCCCAGCTGGCGCACCCGCGGTGGTCACCGGCCCTCCGACCACCGTCGGAACGGTCTCCCCCCTGCGCGGCACCAGCGAACCGGCGAGCCGTCTGCGCCAGGTCATCGGCCAGCGGATGGTCGACGCCCTGCGCACCCAGGCCCAGCTGACCACGGTCGTGGAGGTGGACGTCAGCGCCGTCGCGGTCCTGCGCGCCAGCGTCAAGGACGCCTTCGCCGCCCGGTACGGCGCCCCGCTGACCTTCCTGCCGTTCTTCGTGCAGGCGGCTGTCGAGGCGCTGCGCACCTTCCCACGGGTCAACGCCCAGCTCGACGGGACGCAGATCACCTACCCGGCCACAGAGAACGTCGGGATCGCGGTGGACACCCCCCGCGGCCTGGTCGTGCCGGTGCTGCGCGACGCCGGCTCGCTGGGCCTGACCGGTATCGCCAGCGGTATCGCCGACCTGGCTGAGCGGACCCGCAGCAACAAGCTCGGGCCTGACGAGCTGTCCGGGGCGACGTTCACGGTGGCCAACACCGGAGCCAGCGGTGCGCTCATCGACACCCCGATCGTGCCGCTGGGCACCACGGCGATCTTGGCCACCGGTGTGGTCACGCGGCGTCCTGCGGTCATGACCACGGCTGACGGGACCGAGTCGTTCGCGATCCGGTCGTTGTGCTACCTGTCGCTGTCGTACGACCAGCGGCTGCTCGACGGTGCCGACGCCGCCCGTTACCTCACCGCCGTCAAGGCACGTGTCGAAGAAGGCGCCTTCGACGGCGACCTCAACCTGTAACCATGCGGATCGTCGTCGCGGGGTCGCACGGGCTGGTCGGGCAAGCCTTGCTACCGGTGCTGCGCGACGGCGGGCACGACGTCGTCAGGCTCGTCCGTCGCCCGGCGGACGAGCCTGACGAAGCCAGCTGGGACCCCGGGCTCGGACGTCTCGACCCGGCCGTCCTGGTCGGGGCGGACGCGGTCGTGGACCTGGCCGGGTCTGCGCTGGGCCTGGGGCGCGAACGCCGCCGCGAGATCGTCGCGTCACGGGTGCGCACCGCCGGGCTCTTGGCGCGCACGGTCGCCGAGATGGACGACGGGCCGTCGGTGATGCTCCAGGCATCAGCGACCGGCGCGTACGGCGACCGTGGCGACGACCTTCTCACCGAGGACGAACCCTACGGCGACACGTTCCTCGCGCAGGTCGTGAGCCGCTGGGAGCAGGCAGCGCAACCCGCAGCACAGTCCGGCTGCCGGTTGGTGCTGCTGCGCACCGGGATCGTCCTGTCTCCTGCTGGTGGTGCGCTGGCACGGCTGCTGCCCATGATCCGTATGGGCCTGGGCGCCAAGATCGGGTCGGGGCGCCAGTTCTGGCCGTGGATCACGCTGGCTGACGAGGTCCGCGCGATCGAGCACCTGCTGCGTGCGGACGTGTCCGGCCCGGTGAACCTCGTGGCCATGGCGACCCGCAACGCCGAGCTCATGAGCACCCTGAGCGCGCACCTGCGCCGACGGACCGTCCTACGGGTGCCTGCACCACCGGTGCGGGCCGTCCTGGGCGACCTGTCCAGCGAGCTGCTGGGTTCCACCCGCGCTGACCCCGCGGCCCTGCGCGCCGCCAGTTTCCGTTTCTCCCACCCGGACGCGACCGCGGCCGCACGCTGGGTGCGTGCGTGCCTGCGCAACCCGCACTACGGCGCGTAGCCGCCTCGGCCAGGGCCTGGGCTCAGCCCTGGACCTGGGCTCAGCCGCCCGTCGACCCGGACCAGCTGGTGGCCAGCTCCTGGGCGACGCGGCGGCCCCAGGCGTAGGCGGCGTCGAGGTCACGGTGGTCACCGGCCTCGAACTGGACACGGGCGAGCAACGACTTCTCCGTCACGGAGAGGCCTTCGCGGGCCAGCCGGCCGCCGAAGGCGTGGACCTGCCGGGCGCCAGCGTTGCGGGCGACCTCCACGACGTCGTCGGGCACCGGCACGTTCTCGGGCTGGTCGCCGACCGGACCGGACCAGAACATCCACACCGGACGCGACCGCAGGGCCCCGCCGTGTTGTTCGACCAGGTTCTTCAGGTCCAGACCGACCCGTCCGACATACACCGAGGTCCCGATGACGACACCGTCGTAGTGGTCCACCTGGGTGACAGCATCGGGTGAGACCACCTCGACCTCGTGGGAGCTGTCGCGCAGGCCTTGTGCCACCCGCGCACCGATCTCGGCTGTACCGCCATGCCGCGACGAGACACTCATCAGGATCTTCACTACGGCACTCCCCTTCCGGGACGACATTCGGACTCATTCACCAACGGCTGTTCGCTGCGGCGCCGGCCCACCAGACCACTGGCCAGCGGCGGCTCGCACCCACCATCCTGCGTCGCGAGCGGAAGGTGTGCACCCCCAGGCCCACCGGCCGCTAGACTGACGCACCATGGCCCGCAAGTCTACTAGCGCTGATCCGCCTGCTGAAGCCACGAAACCCAAGAAGGCCAAGAAGACCCGCTGGTACCACAACCTGTGGCAGGCGTACAAGATCACGGCGCGGTACGACCGCAAGACCCCGTGGATCCTGCTCGGCATCGCTGTGGGCATCACCGCGGTGTTCGCCGTCATCGGCTGGTTCACTGATAAGTTCATCTACTTCATCGTGCTCGGTTTCACCTTCGGCCTGGTCGGGGCGCTGTTCTTCTTGTCCCGCCGGGTCGAGGTGGCGGCCTACTCGCAGATCGAGGGCCAGCCCGGCGCTGCGTACGCGGCGTTGTCGACCTTGCGGCGCGGCTGGACGTTCTCGCAGGAACCCTCAGCCATCAACCCCCACCAGGACACGGTGTTCCGCGGTGTGGGCAGGCCGGGGGTGGTTTTGGTCAGCGACGGTCCGGCGCACCGTGTGGCCAAGCTGTTGGAGAGCGAACGCAAACGTTGCGCCCGCGTCGCAGGCGGCGCGCCGGTGCTGTTGGTGCAGATGGGCACCGGCGAGGGCCAGGTCCCGCTGCGACGGCTCACCCGGCACATGTACAAGCTCAAGCCAGTGCTCACCAAACAAGAGGTGGAGGCAGTGAACAAACGCCTCGCGGCGATGGGCGGCGCCAAGCTCCCGGTGCCCAAGGGCGTCGACCCGATGCGGGCGAGGCCCGACCGCAAGGGTCTGCGCGGTCGCTGAGAAACTTCCGTCCAGCAGGGTTTGCGCGGATGTTTCCGGCCCGTCTGGCCTCGACGCCACGCAGGCGCACGGTAGCGTACAAGGCATGCATCGCGGGCGTCACGACTCGCCCGTAGCCTCACGACAGCCCGTACCCCACCGGGCGCGACCAACCGAGGAGCGGCGGATGTTCAGCAAGCCAGAAGAGGTCCTGGCCTTCGTCAAGGGTGAAGACGTCAAGTTCGTCGACGTCCGGTTCTGCGACCTGCCCGGGGTCATGCAGCACTTCAACGTCCCGGTTGCCATGGTCGACGACGACTTCTTCATCGACGGACAGATGTTCGACGGCTCGTCGATCCGGGGATTCCAGGCGATCAACGAGTCGGACATGAAGCTGATCCCGGACGTCACCACCGCCTACCTCGACCCGTTCCGCACCGAGAAAACACTCGTCGTCAACTTCGCGATCGTCGACCCGTACACCGACGAGCCCTACAGCCGCGACCCACGCCAGGTCGCCGCGAAAGCCGAGGCGTACCTGACGTCCACAGGCATCGCCGACACCGCGTTCTTCGCCCCCGAAGCAGAGTTCTACATCTTCGACGACGTGCGCTTCCAGACCCGCCAGGACGCGTCGTTCTACTACATCGACTCCATCGCCGCCGCGTGGAACACCGGCCGTGACGAGAAACCCAACCTCGGCCACAAGGTGCCCTACAAGGGCGGATACTTCCCCGTGCCGCCCGTGGACCACTTCGCCGACCTGCGCGACAAGATCTCGCTGCAGCTCGACGCGTTGGGCTTCGGCGTCGAACGCGCCCACCACGAGGTCGGCACCGCCGGGCAGGCCGAGATCAACTACCGCTTCGACACCCTCACGGCATCGGCCGACAAGGTGCAGCTGTTCAAGTACGTCGTCAAGAACGTCGCCGCCGCCGACGGGCGCACCGCGACCTTCATGCCCAAACCCCTGTTCGGCGACAACGGCTCCGGGATGCACGTGCACCAGTCGCTGTGGAAGGACGGAAAACCCCTGTTCTTCGACGAGAAAGGCTACGGCGGCCTGTCGGACCTGGCCCGCTGGTACATCGGCGGCCTGCTCCTGCACGCACCGTCCCTGCTGGCGTTCACCAACCCCACGGTGAACTCCTACCACCGCCTGGTCCCCGGTTTCGAGGCCCCCGTCAACCTCGTGTACTCGGCCGGCAACCGCTCAGCCTGTATCCGCATCCCCATCACCGGCTCCAACCCGAAGGCCAAACGCGTCGAGTTCCGCGTCCCCGACCCCTCGTCGAACCCCTACCTCGCCTTCGCCGCCATGCTCATGGCCGGTCTCGACGGCATCTCGAACCGCATCGAACCCCCCGAGCCCATCGACAAAGACCTCTACGAGCTCCCCCCCGAAGAGCACGCCCAGATCGCCCAGGTCCCCGGCTCTCTCGCCGAAGTCCTCGACAACCTCGAAGCCGACCACGACTGGCTCACCGTCGGCAACGTCTTCACCGCCGACCTCATCTCCACCTGGATCGACTACAAACGCTCCGCCGAGGTCGACGCCCTCCGCCTGCGCCCCCACCCCCACGAGTTCGAGCTCTACTACGACGTGTAGGCATTTCAAGTCCCTGACCTGGGATTACGCTTCGACATAGTCGCTGTGGTCCGCAGTTGCTCCGCAAGAGTCCGCAGCGCTCCCCCAGGCGTGCCCGCACGAGGGGCCACCCGCTCTGCGGTGACGACCGCAGCCGGACGGATCGGCTCATCGGGTGGTCGTCCAGCCCAGGGCGTCTCACGTCGTGAAACCAGCGAGGGTGTTGTCCTGCCCCAGCGCTGCCAGACCCACGTCACCGACGACGGTGGCTGCCCGCAACGCCTGTGCTCGCCCACCAGCCGTGCGGCAGGTTCCACGACGAATTGCGGGTGAAAAACCACACCCGATATCGGCACAAAACGCCAGGACAGGCGGCCTCCGCGCAATGTATGACGCGAGAATGATGTCTCTCACCCGGGTGAGAATTGCGAGCGCGAATTTGGGGTCGTGCGGCGGTAATCACCCGGGTGAACAGCCCCTTGCGGTAGCGTGAGCGATGCGAGAACTGTAACCTCCGTACAGGGTGGGTTGGGCTCCCACTCTTCTCGATTGTCCGCGCTGCCTCCTGAAGGAGAGAAACCCTGTGAAACGTTTACACATCCGCGCGATAGTCGCAGCGACGGCTGTCGCCGCCGCCGCCGCACTCATCGCTCCCGCCGCCCAGGGCGCTCCCTCCCAGGGCACCCCAGCAGCACCCCCCGGCACCCTGACGTGGAACGGAGCCGACGACCGGGCAGTGTCCGTCGACATCGACGCGACCGCAAGCACCCGCGAGAACGCCTCCGGCGCGAAGATCACCTCGAACGCCCACAGCGCCGACTTCCCCGGCATTTACTTCGTCTGGGACGCCAAGCAGAAAGACGCCGGATACCTGAAGGTCGACGCCGCCGTTTTCGACCAGTACGACAGTTTTACGCTGACGATCAAGGAATCCAACACTTACTGGGACTTCGTCATCGCCCCGCAACCCGGCCAACAGTTGACGGACGACGGGTGCTACGTCTTCTTCATTCCGAAGGTGTTCGGCAACAAGAACATCAACATGGTGTTCGTCAGCAGCTGGGTCGCCAAAACCCCTCCCCCCGTGACGCCTCCCCCCGCCGACCTTCCTGTGGTCAACGTCGCCTTCATCGCCTGCTACGTCAAGGAGGGCCGCGTCCAGACCACCTCGATCGGCTTGCAAACACTGTCCAAGCCGGGCGACGAGATCGACTGGGCCGCTGTCAAGGCTGCCTATGCCGACTATGCCGAGCAGGGCGGTCTGGAAAGAGCCGGTGACGTCTTCCAGTCCAGTGGTGTCGCGCCCCTGTCGTTCACCTTCGGCGACCCCATCGTCTACGGCGACCTCACCGATGACCAGATCGAGAACTACTACAAGACCTGGTATCTCGACCCCGGCTGCAAAACGCCTGAGGTCGTCGTCTCGTACGAGCGCTACCGCGCCTACGTCGAGCTCTGGAACGACATCTACCTCGGCAAGATCGATGGCGTCACCGACGAAGAGAAGTCCCTCATGTCCGCAAGTGGAGGCCTGGCGCACTACCACCAGCTCCTCGAGTACTACGGGGCTGACTCCCTGCCGCCCTACGTCCACTTCGACCTCGACATGCAGGACGTCTACGACCACTGGGCGGACCAACTCGAGCCTGGCTTGCTAGAGGTGTGCAAAACCCGAGGCATCGACCTCAATGACTGGGTGATCGCGTACCAGATCAAGTTGTAGGCCCCTCGCGTAGGTGAGGAGCCCGACACAGCCTCACCATCTCCGAACAGTCCGAGGCCGGCAGACCAACACCCTGGTCCGCCGGCCTCGGCGTATCTCAGATCGACACTGAGTGCTGGTGTCCGCTCCTCGTACAACCTTCGACCTCGTGCCGCGACGGCCGCATCCCGTCCAGCGACTGCCGGCTCGGCGTGATGGGCCGGCGAACCGCCTGGCCGCACCCGGCTCCTGACCTTCGATCCGGGTACGGCGGTCTTCAGCCAGCGGGGACCGGGTCGACCAGGTGCCGGTACTTCTTGTGGGCGGCCTGGTAGCTGACCCCCAGCGCGGAGGCGATCAGGACCCACGGCACGCCCCTGGCGCGGGCGTCGCGCACCGCGGCGAGCACCTGCTCGTCGGCGGCGTCACGGTTCGCCACCGCGGCGGCGACCCACGCCACCTCGGAGACGTCGTGGGCAACCATCCCGGCCGCAACCGGGTCGTCTGTGGCCTCGAAGAAGGCTGCGGCCTGCTCGTCGGTCATCTTCGTCATCGTCATCACCTCTCGTCGTGTCAGGGCCAGTACTTCGGCCGGGCTGGTTGTGCGTGGACCGCACGCGGGTCGTCGTCGTCCTCTACGACGCCGACCTCGAGGACCTGCCCGTCGCGCGCGGTGCCGACGACCATCGTCAGGCCGTGGTCGCCCTGGTCCTCGTACACGCGTAGCGGGTGGGCCAGAGCGTGACAAACGTCGGCGTCGGCGACCCCGTGTCGTCTCGCGCTCGGGGTGATCCTCACGCATCAACTATAGTTGCAACCAAGAGGTGGTGCAACCAAAGTTGAAGCCAGACGGGTGGCGACACAGGCGGCGACGCTCGCCTTGGTGCTGTGATGGCAGCCGCAAGGTGGGCCGTGCGGGACCCGCGCCGATCCGTCGGTGACACGCTTCGTTCCTGGCTAGGCAGGTGCAGGCCGGAGCAGGACCTCTACCTCGAACAGGTCGCCGGTCGCACGGACCTGCAGCCGCCCGCCCATCAGCTCGGTCAGGCTCTTGGCGATGTACAGGCCCAGACCGTTGCCGTCGGTACGTCGCGCGCGGTCTCCGCGGATGAACTGTTCGGTCAGTGCGTCGGCGGGTAGGTCGATCGGGTCTCGTGAGGTGTTCCTCAGCGACAGGACGGTCATGGCGTCTCGTGAGGTGATCTCGACGAACGCTCTGGTTCCTGGTTGGGCGTACTTCGCCACGTTTCCGAAGAGGTTCTCCAGGACTCGCCACAGGTGAGCGCTGTCGGCCTGGACGACGACGTTGCTGTCTTCGGGTTGGCGGAAGACGAGCGTCAGGTCGTTCTCGGTGAGCTGGTCGTCGAGCTCTCCGGCGACCTGACCGGCGATCTCGGACAGGTCGATGCCCTGCAGGTTCACCTCGAGGTTGCCGGTCGCCGCTTTCGACGCGTCCATCAGGTCGTCGATCAAGGTCTTCAGCCGCTGCGACTTCCTGTCCAGGACGTCCACGTATTCTGTGAAGTCCTCTGCGTCGACCGGCAGCTCTTTGAGCAGGTCCACGTAGCTGATGATCGCGGTGAGCGGTGTGCGGATGTCGTGGGAGACGTTGGTGATCAGCTCAGCCTTGAAACGTTCTGCCCGGACGGTCTCTGCGCTGGCCCGCTCATACCGTGTCGACAGCGACAGCAAGAAAGCGCACAGATAGGTCAGGCCGACCAGCGACAGGGACGACAGGACCAGTGTGACGAGGCTGTCCGCGGCGTTCCGCCTTGCCAGCTCTGGCACACCTATGTACACGTCAGAACCGCGACGCTGGACGTCGAAAAGCAAAGCCCCGACGGTCGTGACCACGTACACGGTGTGCCCGGCAAGCATCAGCGCCATCAAGAGACCGGGCAGGCGGCTCGGCGGGAACCTCTCGAAGAACCGCACCCACAACATCGACTTCGCGAAAGTCCCCTCGCGTAGACGGGCCACCGTCTCTAAGGCCACCGCCATGACCGTCGCATACGCCAGTGCCGACACCAGCGCCAGGTCGCTGGCATGGCCGAACGCGGTGGCTGTGAGCACGCACAGGGAACTGACGAGCAACGCCACAGCCACCAGCGCCACATAGTCCAGCCTGCGCCACCAGCCCGGCCGACCACGCCCGTCGCGCCTCCACACCGACCAGCACGCCACGACGACGCAGACGGTGAGCAGGACGAGTGCAGGCACCAGGCCCATCTTCACCCGTGCCCCAACAGGTGAGAGGCGGGCATAAAAGTCGAACGACACACTCATCTGCCGTGCCGCTGAGAACGCCCCGACAAACCCGAGGAGCAATGATATTGCTTGGACCCACCTGGACCTCAGGACAGCGCTCATGTGATCGTGACCACCTTGTAACCCAACCCGTAAACAACCTTGAGATAGCGTGGTTCGCCAGGGTTGATCTCGATCTTCTCCCGGATGTGCCGGATGTGCACCGACACGGTCTTCGACACACGGAAGGCTGGTTCGTTCCATACCTCTTCGTAGATCTGCGACGACGAGAGCACACGCTCCATGTGAGACATCAAAAGCCTGAGGATCTTGTACTCCATCGCCGTCAACGACACCTCTTCGCCTGCGACGGTGACACGTTTGAGGCCGTCATCGAGGACGAGGTCGCCCGTCCGGTAGACGTCAGGGGCTGGTTCTTCTCGTGCTGGCTCCCCCAGCCCGCCCAGACGCGCATAACGGCGCAGCGCAGCGCGGACCCGCGCGATGAGCTCCACCGGGTTGAACGGTTTCGTGATGTAGTCGTCGCCGCCCATCTCCAGGCCGAGCACCCGGTCGGTGTCTTCAGCCTTCGCGCTGAGGAACAAGATGGGCACGTTGCTGCTCTGGCGGATCGTCACCGCGGCCTGGATACCGTCCATGACCGGCATCATCACGTCCATCAGGACCAGGTGCACCGGTTCGCGCTGCACAGCCTGAACCGCCTCGAGCCCGTTGCTGGCACTGATGACGGTGAACCCCGCCTGGCTCATGTAGATCCTCAGCGCCGACAAGATGTCTTCGTCGTCGTCGCAGACCACAATGGTGTATCTCACGTCATGGCTCCCGCACAGTGACGACATAGCCGCCGGTGTTGTCTCCCGAGACCAGGTATTCCCGGCCTTCGGGCACGAAGATGATACCGTCGCGCGGCACCTGGTACAAGACGGAGTATGTCGTACCTCCCACGGTCGTGCGATACCCGCCGCTGTCCTTCAAGAAACGGATATACTCTTCATAGGACAGGCCGCTGTCCTGGCAGAACCAAGCGTGCGGCTGGCCGACGTACCGAAAGTGCCACGGTTCATAGGCGATGCCCGTGACGTCCTGCTTTCCGTCGGGGTACCGTAATACAAGACCATGCTTCCACGCATTGTCGGCCAGCCATCGGCCCTCGCGCGAGGCTGCCATCTGCGACTGGGACACTCCCACAGGGAGGATATCGACAGCCAACCCGGTCTGGTGCTCGCTGTGGCCCGGCGGCTGCGCGAACGCCGTGTCCGAAGCGGCATAGATCCTTGCCTGCTCCGTACGGTCGCGGTAACCGCTGGTGACGTGGAGCGCCCCGACCCCCTCCTCACGCGCCGCCGCGAACAGCTCACCGACCGCCTCCAACGCAGACTCCTCAAGCCACACCGACCCGGCGACCGGCACGGTAGGCCATGCCTCCACGACCGGACCCACCGGCTCGTCCGCGACCGCATGATCACGGTTGACGAGCATGAGATGTCCAGTGTCGACGATCTCGTCCACCCGGACTGCGACGGTGGCGCCCGTCCCGTCCAGCGACGACCACCGCGACCCTCCGTCGGTGGGCCCACCTGGCTCCGGTGCCGCAGAACCCGGCCTCCACGCGGCACTGACCAGGACGACCACCGTGAGCAGCACCGCGGCGATCAAGAGCCATCCTGCCGAACGCCATCTCGGGTACCGCTGACCGTGCCACATGCTCGTCTCCTCACAGGCCGTCTCGCCACGACCCATGAGCCATGCAACCAGCGAAGATCAAACACCGAGACCAGAGAAGCTTAAGATCTGTCTAACGTCAATGACGTCTCGCTGACGCCTGCCTGGCCGAGTTACGCCAGAAACGGTGTTCGCCCCGAACCTGGTGGTCAGACCAGCGTGACCCGGAGAGCGGTGGACACCATGCGCACCAGCGAGATGTACTGCGACCACCCTCTCGAGCTGGGATCGTCATCCAGGTGTCGAGGCAGTCAGTTCCAGTTGTCCTAGATCATCGGCGATGCCGACGGCCTGCTATGGTTACTGTGGCGCTTCGACAGAGATAGTCACGCAGACGTCTTCCACGTCGTCGCTGGTGCCCACCGAAACCGGGACGCAGACTTTGTATGAGCCCGGTGTGGTGGAGGAATCGAAAGTGAGAGTCACAGCACCAGTGGGGGTGTCCAGGCTGTCGGAAACGAGCGGATTGCCCGGGAGCGCGGTGGGCGGTGCCGAGTCGCCGCTTGCGACAAGCACCCAAGACTCGGTGGAACCCGTCGCGCGAACTGTGGTTTTGCGGATCGTCGTGGCGTCGACACCACTGAGCTCGAACGCCTCTCCTGCCTTGACCGTCGATGGTGCCGTCAGCTCTGGCGCGCTGACGCCGTCACCGCTGCACCCTGCCGACAGCATCCCACCAAAGACCAGAACAACGGCCGACGCGACTCCTTGTCTCATGATTCTCTCACGATCTCGCCAGAGTGGTTCCAGAACCGCTCGGAGCGCACTGGATGGGGATGAACGACGAAATACTGAATCCGTCGCCAGCGACGTTAGTACCGACTGCTGCGACTGAGCCGCCGCAAGCAATGCTGTGGAGCAGACGCATCCGAGTCCTGCCTTCTCTTCATGGTCACGCGTGTACCTGACCCAGTTCCGGTCTGATTGGACACCGGACTTCCTGGCCATCTTTCGAGTGTGTGCCCCTGGTTGACGAGGCGATGTCATATTATCAGACGGCATTTGTGGTACCAAACGAGTCGAAGGCTGGCTCCAGACCGTCGCTGACGAGGTGTGCACCACGGCCGTCACGCGCTCTGCGATCCTCGCTGGTGTCGCCTTGCTCCCAGACGGCGGGCGCAAGCGCACCCTGTCCGCCACAGCCAACGTCCTGTTCACCGCCATGGGGCGACCGGACCCTGCCCTACCTGCCCGAGCACGCCCCGCACTACGCCCAGGTCGTCGCACCACACACACCCGAGCCGGAAACCACCCCGCGGTGATGGACGCGCTCATCGCCGCCAGCGCCCTGGTGGGATGGTCGCGGTCGCCATGGTCCTGGTGGTGGTGCTTGCCGTGGCCGCAGCCAGTTCGAGTTGACCAAACCACAGGGGTCTGCCTGGAGCTCGCCTGGCGATCCATCCGGCGGCACGGGCCAGCCCTGCCGGGTGCGTTGGGAACTGTGTCTGGTCCACGACGACGCCAGTTGGGGCTGCCACCATCTCGGTAGTCCCGGTGGGCCGAGCCCGCCCGAACCACGCCAGACTCGCGCCGTCCTCCACGGCACCCGCAGCCCACGTCTCGACACAACCGAACTGTCACGCTGACGGGTAGGGGCGGGTCGTTGACGCCGAGTTCGAACAGCATTCGTACCAATGGAGCGACGTCATGGCTGGTCAGAGGGGCAGTTCAGGAGCGGCGCAACAGAGAGACGAATACTCGCATCCCGAAAGAGTCATCTGTATGGGTGATCCATGGGTAGGATGTGCTATCGGCATGCGGGGCTTGCCAGGATCGCCGATCGGGAGAGCGGCATGACCGTTGACAGCCCTCTCCCTCGCACCGTGAGTGACGAGAGAGGGGGTGCGTGTGCAGCGTTGTGGGTCGAGCCGCCGGAAGCATGTGGTCCCCGGTCCCCAGCGAGGTGCAGTGGCCGGAAGGCTGGGACACACACTCATTGACCATCGACCATCGAGCTGGAGAAGAAACCATGAATACTCCTAGAAATTGACGCCGTGGAGCGGGCACGGCAGACATAACTGATTCAAAGAAGGAGAAACCGGCGACGAAAATAGGCATGAGACAGATGAACCGTCCGAGCCACAGGGTAAAAGTCGAAAAGAGCGAACAATGGCGGAGAGAAATTTGGTACGGGCAATCATGCCCATCCGGCGATGGCCCGGCATGACCGACAGAAGGGACATGCCGTCGCAGGAACAGCCAAGGTCAAACGTAGCAAAAAACGCGAGAATAACATGAAAGAGATATTGCCCGCCGAAACAATTCTGCAACAATTACGTCAACTGCAGAACGGCGCAGAAAACCTAAAAAACAGGGCCGAGGAGTTAGGGGATCAGTTACAAAAGTTCCAGGTATCAACTGAGGGACTGGTGCGTATTGAGTTCGACAACGCAGGGATTCCGGTTTTCATGGAAATCATGGAAAAAGCCTGTGATGCCACACCTTCCCTGATTGAGGCTGCCGTGAGCAAAGAGATCGTGTCAGGCTATCAAAAACGTAATCCCATTACAGAAAACGATCTGAAGAATACCTTCCTAGCCCGCGCGATTACACAAGGGGACATTCCGCGGCCTGAGACAATTACTGGTATCGACGGGATAGTCAGTATAGACCTATTGGTAGGACGCCCGGTCCGGGTGCACATCCGCTCCGAGTTTGCTTTGTTTTCCAGGAAAGCCGAGGTCTGCCAAGCAGTAATTGAGACATGCTCTGGCGCCTTGGCCTGCCCGCACGACGAGAAAGAGAAATGGAATGGACAAAGTAGATAGTGACGACCTCCGGTATGATGCAAATGAGTGTTGGGCCCTCTGGTCCACAAATATCAGCACGATTCAGACAAGTCTGGAAGTCGCTGGCAACAACATGGATGACGATGACTGGTCTGGACAGCCCAGTGCCCAGGAGGTACGCATAGCATGGGCAAGACTCGACCAACACTTACAGCAGCACTACGCCGACGGTTCAACAACCATGACCGACATCGCTTGCCAACTTCTGCAGTGTGCAATCAATGCTGAAATTGCCGAAGGTGCCGCACAAGAAGAAATTGATGAAATTCAGAAAGAAATGGATGAACTCTGATGGGAGTCGCAGCAGAAATCAGGCAGCAGATCCAAACAAATTTGGAAACTGCAAGTGGGTTCTTGACAATTATCGACAAAGAGGGTTCAGCGCTAATCAAAAGCGCAGTTGAAGAAGCGTTCAAACAAGGACGGCTTTCTATCAAAGCTGCAGCTGGTGCCATCGGCGGACCGGTCGGCGCGTTTGTCGGCACTATCGTTGGTGACGTTGTGTGGACGGTGCTTCCCGGTTGGGTCAAGACACCTCTAGTCGATTTTATTTCTGTTCCAATTATCGCACTCGTAAAGGGCATCAGCGATCAGTCGCACGATTTCATAACATATATGGACTCGCTTGTGTGGTGGGTCGGCTCACCCGATACTCTTCGCAATGCCGCCCAGACAATCGACGCTGTCGTACCCATGGTATCAACACTTGGAGGAACCATGGCTGGGACCAACCTCAAAGCCGTCCAGTCGTGGAATGCGCCACCTGCCTCTGAAAAATACTCCTATGCTCTGTCGCAACAGGTTCTGGAACTCGGCAGGTCAGACAATTGGCTCGAAACACTGAGTAGCATTTTGAAAGAAATGGCCGATTCCATTGAGGACTTTAATCTCGGCGCCCTCATCTCGATAGCCGCATTCGTTGTCGCAATTATTGGGCTCTACTACGGGCTCGTCGGGCTCGCTGCCACGATTGAATTTGGTGGCGCCGGTGGAGTTCCAGGGTTGATCGTCGCAGTCATTTCTGCGATTATATGTATGGCTAGCACCGTCTATACAATTCAGGCGGCCGAGAGCACACGAAGGGGCCTGGCTCAAAAGGCCGATTTGGATACCAGTTCCGGGAAATGGTCACGTGCAGATTTTGTGGAACCGTAGTAAATTGGTCGTTGTCACGGACGGTCACTCGCAGCACGCTGCTGAACGACCGGGACAAAGCCACAAGTAATCTAGAATTCTCAAGGATCATATAACAATTGGGCAATTTGTGACACTCGGAAGGAAAGTTCCGGTTTGCCCCGTATGAGATGTCTTGCCCCGTGCTAGACTTCCCATAGGAATGGAGTCGAGAGTAGACATGCCTTTGCGAATCTCTGGCCATGTGCTAAAACCGGCCGTTGTCGTGACCCTTATCACTGCGGTGCTACTAATCGCCGCCGCAGCACTACTTATGGCTATCCGTCTGTTTGGGATTTTCTCATCGCACGAACCGAAATCCGCTCCCCCGGGTGTTGTACAAAATGCAGAAGCCTATCTTGAGGCGATCGCATCTGGACATGCCTCTCGTGCACTCGCTCTGTCTGGCGAACTCGATAACTGGTGTGGTCAAGAATTTTCTGCATGCGCTCCCATAAATCACAATCTGCTTACTGACGAGGTGCTGAGTGGCGCTTTGGAGCGCATCTCTGAACCGAAAATTTCCGACTCCTGGGAATTCTCGACCGCTTCCAACGATGTTCGCAAGGCTGGTGTCGAGGTCTCATTCAGGCTTGATGACACGATCTATGTCGAAACACTGCACTATATATTTAAAAACGGACAATGGGTGCTTACGCGCGGACTGCTCGGTAGCCTATCGGTTTCAACTCTAGGCAGCCAAAGATATGTCCCATTTTTCATAAGCGATGTCGATTCCGACGAGGGACAAATTGTCGACGGCACGCGTCACACTATTGGCTTCCTGGTGTTTCCTGCCGTCTACCACATCACTCCGAGAGTCGATCCGACCTGGAGTTCCACCAGCCTTGATCTCGAGGATGTGTCCGATGGCAGTCCGACCAACTTCACTGTGAAGCCTTGCTCTAGGTCCTCTCTACTAGTAAGCGCAGATCCATCGTATCCAAAGTGAATAGTACCAGTTCCATTCACTTCAGTTCTTTGTCGACATCCACATCTAGATTATTCACATGACTGTGCGCGGCAAAATTACGCCGACCTCCCGTTCATTCTGTTGTAGGCCGTGGTGTATGCAACGAGAATGTTCTCCAGTTTCTGTATGGTACGCTGGAGCACGGCGTTAAGATCCGACATTTGCTGTGTCCACTCCTGCTGTGCTCCGTCGTAGGCCATCTGGGCTTCGCCTGACCATTCGAGGCGCAGCGTTGAGACAGTCAGTTCCAACTGGCCCAGATCGTTGGCGATGCCGACGGCCTGCTGACGCAGCACCTCGATCACCGCCGCCAGGGCTCCGCGGTCTATTTCATACCTAACACCCATGCTGACCCCTACCTGTTGTGTGATGCCGGTCGCTATCTGACTGCACACATGAGATCCTACCCCAGGCGGACTTGCGTCGGTATGAGTTAGTCAAGATTGGGCCGTGACGCCACAGGCACTGGAGTTCGGTGGGTCACAGATCCACTTCCTGGGACCCCCGAGACGTGGGAGCGTCAGCCTGTGCGGCCGCTTGTTTTGACGTAGGAAATCACGTGAAATCGATGAGCATGAGATGCGGGAGATGCATCTGGGTCGGAAATGTGTCGACAAATTTTGTTTCTTCGTCCGAGGCTTCGATGACCAACTTGATTTCGGCATCGTCCTCGACAATGTCTGCCGTCAGAACAAGAGCACTGAGACGCTGACCTGGCCGCCATGACCAAGGCCGAGCGGGCCAAGTACGACGCGGCCGCCGCCGAGGCCGATGCCCGCATGGACCTGGCCGACTTGGTCTACAACTCCCGCACCGAAGCTGGGCTTAGCCAGACCGAGTTGGCCCGCCGCGTTGGCACTAGCCAGGCCGTCATCTCCGCGATCGAGAACGGCGCCCAAGCACCCGGCGGTATCATGCTCTCGCGCATCGCCCGCGCCCTCGGCGGCACGCTCAGCATCGCAACCACCACCTGATCGCCCCGTCCACAGCCCCGGCTTCACCCACTCCCCCGCCGCCAGCTCCACCAAATTCCAGCCACATCACCGGATCGCACCACCGCCCAGATCATCGGTGCTGTCCGCCACACCGTGTGTCAACGGTGCGCTAGAACTGACCCCCGCCCGGTCACACCGGGGCCACTTCAGACTGTCAGAGCCATTCGGGCGCGGTCGGTGCGGGACGCCGCTGTCGAGTGCCGTACCCCGGCCACGGTCAGGCAGAGCGTCCCCATGTACAAAGACGGCTCGTCCTGCATCGCCGTCGGCAAGCGCGTCGGTTGTGCCAAGTCCACGGTGCGAGGGGTTCTGGTGCGCAGCGGCGTTGCGATGGGGGACGCCCATGGGAGGAGGTGATGAAGAGTCCCGGTGGCTTCGCTGACCACTTCCACTCTGAACGGGCGCCATGCCCACTTCGTCAGCCTGGAGGTGGTGCGGCCCGCCAGGTCGATGCTCGTTGGGCGGTTGGACGTACCGTGGATCCGACTGACCGCAGTACCGGTGATGGAAAGAGGAGGACTCGCATGAACCCCGAGACCGTAGAGAACGTCCGAACGATGGTCAGCTCAATTGCCGAACTGATCGCTTGGATGTCTATCACCGGCGCATTTTGGTGGTGGAATGTCCACACAGTGCGTAACATTCTAACCTACCGCCGCTGGAAGTGCGATGCGGACAAAGAAGATGTCGAGGACTTTACTAATGGGAAAGCTGCGGCACTCCCCCAGTTTGCCACAGCGGCACTTTTCAGCAAGTGCGACAAACCAGACAGAGCTCGTTTCGCATACGATCTACTCCTGGGACGAGACGCCACCAGGCGATGGGACACCTTGATGTTCATCACTATGGGTGCAGCGCTGGGGGGGTCGGCATTCATCGTGACCGTACGGCTTCTTCCTGCGACCGACCCCGGGCAACTATTCTTGCCTGTTGTTACTACAAGCTTGGGCATTCTCATAGCCAAGGGGATGGCGTCCCTATCCATTAAAGGGGCACAGTTTTTTCTGAAGGACAGACTCGCCGTGGCTGCAGGGGCGGTTGCGGAGATGCTCGATGTCGACAACCGTTCGTCGCTGTCAGGGCTTGTGCTCTTCAGCACCTGCGCAAAGACGCTGCACAACGCAAAGAACGCACTGAAGAAAACTTGGATACCGACAAGCGGTATTCGGTGCAAGAAACTCGAATACAGGTCTCAGAAAAAATGGGAGCGTGCCGAGAAGATGGTGATCACGAGACTGGCTCGCGCCTACTCCGGGGACTATGTCGGTCGGATGGCGGAGCGACAGCGCCGATGGACCCGCGATGCGACGGAGACTACCAAGTTCATCGCTGGGCTAGCAGTTTCGCTCGTATCTGCAATTGCGGTGTGGGTATCCTGAGGATGTGATGTCTCGGTGATCGACACTGGCACCAACACTGCACCGGCCTTGTCACGCTGAACGTGGCCGGCGCCGAGATCACCTTCGATGTCTCGGCGCTCGGCCAGCTCTAGGCGCTCGCGTTGCGGTGCTACTCGCAGCCCTGCGGGTCGAAGTGCAGCAACAGTGCAGGATCGACGAGTGCGACCCACCCGTCCCCGCAGCCGTTCTGGACTGTCCCGAACTCCAGCGACAGGTCGCTCGTGGGAGCCTGCGGGATGGGTGTGTCGAGGTGGACCGAGACCGTGCCGTCCCCGTCGAACGTCCAGGTGCCGGTACCTTCGGCACGCGAGTAGTCGATACTCCAACTCATGACGCCACACTCCCCGAAGCTGAGGGTGATCCACTCAGGCTCGCCATAGTGGTCCCACGAAACCAGGCACAGGGGCAGCACCTCGGGAAGGTCGTCGCACAAGTTGATGGCAACAACCGGGATGGCAGGGTCTTGGGCCGCGGTCACCGTGCTGGTCGGCCAGGCGTTGGTCGGTGGCGTGCCAGTGCCCGTACCCGTGCCAGAGGTGCACCCGACGAGCAAGACGAGCGGAGCGGCACACACCACCGCAGCCCGACGCATGATCGTTGCTGTTCACGAGGGACTGTTTGCCGCATCGGCACAACCAAGCGGTCCAGCGTCGTCGCAGGCCAAGATGGGGGTGTCTAGGGTTGAGAGGGAGCCGAAGCCATCCATGAGAATCCTCGTTGAGGTCGGGTCGGGGCACCCTGTTCGAGCAACCGTCCGCCACAGCTGTTCCCCAGATGACCGAACGATCATAGTCTCAGGCCATATGGTCATTAGCCAGGCTGAGCGCTGCGACGATGCTGGCCGCCGCATTCCATGTCGCACGCATCGTCGTACCTCCTGAGCAGTCGTCCACGCAGCGGTCGGTCCGGTCCTGGACGCCGTTCCTGTGTCCCGACCCGGACCTCGTGCCCACCTGGCGGGGTTCAGCCCGTGTCCGCGCTGACCAGGTGGGAACAACCGGGCTGATGTACGCATCCTACGGGCCATGATGAGCTCGCGGGAGGCGGTGACGATGCGACCAGGCACAACGTGCTCCGACGCTGCGCCGACCACCGAGAGCACAACCACCTGCTCAGACGGGTCGACGACGACGTCCACACCCGTTCTGAGGCCAAGGCCGGCTGTGCCGCCTTCGGCTGACCTCCACGGAGCGTGACATGAGAAGCATTACCACCCGACGGGCCTGTCGTGCCGTCCTCCCCCTCGTCGTGGGCCTTGTCGTCGTGCTGGCAGGGTGCGACCTGTCGTACCTCGAAGAAGAGGAGAACACCGGCACCGCCACGACGAGCGCGAACGACAACCCAACCACCGGTACCGACACCGGTACCAGCACCGAGCCGCTCGACCTCGACCCCCAGCTCGTCGGCGAGTGGTACACCTCCAGCTATGTCGCCGACTTCCTGTACAGCTCCAAAGACCTGACCACGTACGGCGGCGGCGGGTCGGGCCAGGGGTACTGCTTCAGGCCCGATGGCACCTACCTGTTCTACTACGTCACCACCGGGTACGGACCCACCACCATGGCAGGCTGGATTCTCCAGAAAGGGTCGTGGCTCTCCGAAGACTTCCACCTGCTGCTCTTCGACCGGGTGGAGAGCTACACCAGCACGAGCACCCCGCAGTCGTCCTATGACTGGACCGATGCGGGGTGGTCCGAGTTCTCCTACCAGTGGCAGTCCGCCGACCAGGTAAGTATCGAGAACGCCCTCGGCGACTACACCACCTTCACCCGCGGGAGCCGCCTGTCCGAGTGTTCTGCCGTGAGCTGACGGTCCACGCCGGTGCGGCCCTGTCGTGCTCCGGGTCGACTCTCGCCGAAGCGCTCGCCGTGATCGTCACGGGTACGACGGTGCCGCACCAGCGGTCAGTCGCCGTAGCAGCTGGCCGGCGAGTTCGGCATCCACCGCACGACCGTCTCAGACCTGCTCCGGAGCATCGGCGCCCGAAAAGCCTGCTATGCTCATCAACGAAAGCGGAGACGCATTCATCGGATGAAATCGCCCAAGATCAGTACGCGCGGCCTGCTTCCGGCAGGCTGGACGGGTGTTTGCATCACGTTGGCAAAGCATGCGAGAACAGGAGTAGCCAACATGGATCCCAACGCAGGCTGGTGGGACGAGGCAGCCCAGCTGACGGCCCGGTTCGAGAGCACCGGAACACTGAAGCCGATAGCCCATGGCGTGTTCACGAACAACTCCAAGAAGTCCGACAAAATCTACTTCAACGCCACCGAGCGCGGCGTCGCCAGGTTGTTCACCCTGATGTATGACTACCAGCCCCGGGCTGGGAGCATCACGTATGCGTACCTGTTCTCTGTCAACGGTGTGCCACGCGACGTGGCGTCGGCGCAGCAGATCGCCCATTCTCTCACTCAGAAACAGCTCGAAATGCTGCACAGAAACATCCTGTCGTTTGAGTTGAAGCTCCTCGACGATCCGTCGACGAAATATCAGGACGACCTTCGAGCCTTGCTGGCAGTGAGGGCGCTGTTCAACCGAGCCTGGCCGGAGGTCGTCTTCGCGCACGAATCCTGCTGCTCCAGCGCCAAGGATGCGGCAGCGCAGGAATGCCGCTACGTCGTGTGGGCGCGCACCAACGGTGTGCTGTCCCTGATGCCTATCGAGGATGAAGCGCTCGAAAAGATCCTCAAAAAGATCCGGTGACCTGTCGGACGGACCGCTACGAGCTCGTCGGCCCTAGGATCACCGAGGTGCTGTACCTGGCCCTCGCCCAGGAGCCCACCCAGACCAGGCCAGGGGTGGCCGAGTTGGTGTCGGATGACTTGAGCGAGCGGCTAGATCGGGACATGGCAGTAGCAGGCGAGTACCCGGCTCCGGACACAGACTCCACGGCCGTACGAGGACACCACTCCCCCAACAACTCACCGGATGCTCGTGCCTCAGCAGCGTCAGGCCAGAACCGACACTCCGACCACCGAGGTAGGTCTCCAGACCGTCCAGACCTGCCCCACCGACCAAGCGACCGGCGGCGACGCCTGCGCCTGCTACATCGCCTACATCCTGCGTCACCGCAGGTCAGAGCGCATACCCGGACATGCGAAGAACCTCCGGCACGGTCGTCGTGCCGGAGGTTCTAACGAAGCAACTCTGGTCGGGATGACCGGATTCGAACCGGCGACCTTCCGCTCCCAAAGCGGACGCGCTACCAACCTGCGCCACATCCCGTGAACCTGTCTGACGGCTGAACCGGTACTCTTGAGCCGGTCTCCCGAGCTGGGAGGGCCGTGCGGACGTAGCTCAATGGTAGAGCCCCAGTCTTCCAAACTGGCTACGCGGGTTCGATTCCCGTCGTCCGCTCTGGTGAAGGTGCAGGTCAGGTGGGGTCTGCGGGGTGCGAAAAAAGATTCGACTCGTCGTCGTGCTGGCGTCGCTCTCGGCGGGTGGGCTCACGAGGGATGGGCCACTCGAAGGGTTCTGAGGCACGGCTGCGGGGGGACGGGACGGTGCTGAGATGAGCGGGGGCTGAGTCGGGCTCGGAAGGGGACGGGACGGTGCTGAGCGGACCAGAGGTTGGGGCGGGCTCAGCAGGTGACGGGACCTTTTCGAGCCGGACGGGAGCGGGGGCGGCGGATGACGGGACCGTTTCGGGCCGGGCGGGGTCGGCTGGTGACGGGGGGACCTCGCTCCACCAGCCGGGGTCTTGGGCGTCTTGCTGGGGTGGGACGACGGGGGGTGGTGGAGAGTCGGAGGTGCGGGGGCGGACAGCGGCGACGGTGGGGCGTGGGCGGTGCTCCAGGCGCCACACAGCGCGTTCGAAGCTCTCCGGTGACATGGGTGCTGCCAGACCGAAACCCTGGACCGAACCGCAGCCGAACTCGCGCAGGCGGTGGACTGTGGCCTCGTCCTCGACACCCTCGGCGACGGTGTCCAGGCCCAGGCGCCCAGCGAGCTCGATCGTCGAGCGGACGATCGCCATGGACGCTTCGTCGTCGAGGATCCGCGCGACGAAGGTCCGGTCGATCTTCAGCCGGCGCACCGGGAGCTGTTGCAGGTAAGCCAGGGAACCGTAGCCAGTTCCGTAGTCGTCGATCGAGATCGTCACACCGAGACGGGCGAGGTCGGTCAGGACACGGCGCGACAGGGCGACGTCGGCCATGGCGGCGGTCTCGGTGATCTCCAGCTCCAGGCGTGAGGCAGGCAGGGAGTGGCGGGCGAGGGCCTCGCGCACGTCGTCGACGATACGGGCGTGCAGCAGGTCGCGGGTCGACAGGTTGACCGAGACGTTCAGAGGACGCCCGGCGCGTGACCAGCGGGCGCACCAGTACAACGCCTGGTCCAAGACGTGGACGGTGATCTGGCGGACGGTGCCCGTGACTTCGGCTGCCGGGACGAAAGCTGCGGGGCTGAGCAGGCCCAACGCGGGGTGCACCCAGCGCACCAGGGCCTCAGCGCCTGTGACCCGGTTCGTCGCGAGATCGAGCTGGGGCTGGAAGTACGCCAGGACCTCACCGTGGGCGATAGCTTCGGACAGCTCGCCGACCAGCTGGGCGGCCACCGCGTCGCGGCGTTCGAGCTCGGGGGTGAAACGGACCATCGGACCACCGGGGCCGCGGGCGGCTGCCAGGGCCAGCTCTGCTGAGGCGAGCAGGTCCTCGGCGCTAGAAGAGGGGTTCGAGGTAGCCATCCCGACGATCGCCCCGATCGACATGCTCAGCTGCGGCAGCTCGATCGGCTCGCGCAGCGCGTCGATGAAACCCTGCGCCCGGACGCTGGCTCGCTCGGCGTTCATGACGTCGAAGACCAGCGCGACGACATCAGCGCGCAGGTGGCCGACGGCGAAAGCGTCGCGGGCGTGGTCGACCAGGCGCTGCGCGCACGCGACTTCGAGGGATTCGGCAGTCGCCTCGCCGAGGCGGGCACGCAGCTCGGTGAAGCTCTCCAGAGCGACGAGCACGACCGTGACAGGGGTTTTCGCCGTGTCGAGCACGCTGGTGACGTCTGCCAGGAAGCGGTGGCGGTTCGCCAAGCCTGTCACCGGGTGGGTCTCGGCGAGCTCGGTGACCCGCCCGACCTGGTGGGCGCGGTCGTAGGCAAGCCGCAGCACAGCGATGACGAGCATGCCCACGAGCACCAGCTGGGCACCAGCGGCGACCACCAGGCGCGGGTCGTCGGCGCTCCACACGCCGACGAGGCCAGCCACCGGCAAGGCCAACGACCCGACGAGCGGCACCCACAGCCGCCACGACGAAGGTTGGGTCAACAGCACAGGCGGCGGATGCTGCGGGCCGGGTTGCCCGACGGGCAGCCACGCCTGGGCGAGCACAGCGGTCACTGCCCCGACGAGCGTCAGCGCGTGCCCCGCGGCCGACGAGACCATGAGCACCAGCTGTCCGGCGAACAACGTCCCCGCCCCTGCCAGCACATACCGGTCGGGCACGGTGGGCGAACGGGACGCGACCCTCGTGGTCAGCACACCAACACCCGCCAGGCTCACGAGGTTCGTCGCACTCGTCACCGCGCCGTGGCCGAACGCCCCGGCGTGCACGCCCAAGGCGACCAAGGCCGCCAGCACGGAAACCCCGACCAGCCCGGCCGCCGCGGACCGTGACCACCGACGGTCGCCCTGCACCCCCCGGAGCACCAGCGCTGCGGCGACCAGACCCGTCCCCGCGACCGCTGCCCACTGCGGACGACCCGGTCCGAGCAGCGACACCCCCGTCAGAGTGACCCCGACCATGACGAGCCACCCGACCGGGTGCACCGCTGGGCTGTGCCGGCGGGCCGCCACACCGCCAGCCACAACGGCGGCGAGCAGCACCAGCGCGGCGAGCAACCTGACGGCCAGACGGTCGCCACCGACGACGAGAGCCACGCCAGCCACGCCTGCACCTGCGAAGACGAAGCGCGGTACCCTCAGCGACATGGCCGCTTCCGCAGGCGAACCAGGCTCGACGGTCATGACTCGTCGGCCTCCGTCCCTCGTCGTCTCGCCCATACCTTTCCAGTGTGACACCCAGTCGACAGGCACGACACGACTGGAACCACCTATGTCCTGGAGCTCTCGGCGCGATAGGTCTCAGATTGTGCGCCGATGCCCGAAGCCGGGCGTGTCGTCCACCTAGGAGCAGCCTCGATGTCACGTATCTATGCCGACGCCACAGCGCTCGTCGGACGAACACCCCTGGTCAAGATCAACCGCCTCACCGACGGCGGTGCCACCCTCGTCGCCAAGCTCGAGTTCTACAATCCTGCCGGGTCGGTCAAAGACCGGGTTGGCGTGGCCATCATCGACGCCGCAGAAAGATCTGGCGAGCTGGCCCCAGGCGGCACCATCGTCGAAGCCACCAGCGGCAACACCGGGATCTCGTTGGCGTTCGTCGCCGCGGTCCGCGGGTACCACGTCGTGCTGACCATGCCCGAGTCCATGTCCGCCGAACGCCGCGCCGTGCTGCGCGCCTTCGGTGCCGAGCTGGTGCTCACCCCCGCCTCCGAAGGGATGCAAGGCGCGGTGGACCATGCCGAGCAGGTCGCCGCGAAAACCCCGGGGGCTGTGCTGGCCCGTCAGTTCACCAACCCCGCGGGCCCAGCAGCCCACCGGTCCACGACCGCCGAGGAGATCTGGGGAGACACCGACGGAGCGGTCGACATCGTGGTCTGCGGTGTCGGCACCGGCGGGACGATCACCGGTGTCGGCCAGGTGCTCAAGGCCCGCAAACCGTCGGTGCAGATGATCGGGGTGGAACCGGCTGAGTCGCCGGTCCTCAACGGTGGTCAGGCCGGGCCGCACCTCATCCAAGGCATCGGGCCCAACTTCGTCCCGCAGGTCCTGGACACCACTGTGTGCGACGAGGTCATCGACGTGCCTGGGGAGACTGCGGTGGCCATGGCACGGCGGGCAGCCGTGGAAGAAGGGCTGCTCGTGGGTCTGTCGTCAGGCGCTGCGCTGCACGCGGCTTCGCTCGTCGCACAGCGGCCGCAGAACGCGGGCAAGCTGATCGTGGTGATCGTGCCGTCGTTCGGCGAGCGCTACCTGTCCACCGTGCTGTTCGCGGACCTGGTGGAATGACGTGATGGCCGCGACAGCCACCCGGGACGTGGCACAGTAGCCCGGTGCGTGAAGTTCTCGGACGTCTGCCGTTGTTCTCCCGGCTCGACCCAGACCAGCTGGACCAGGTGGCCTCGGCGTGCCGCCTGGTCCACCTGGGACGCGGTGAGGTGCTGTTCCACGCCGGGGAGCCAGCCACGGCGTTCTTCGCGGTGGTCTCCGGGCAGGTCAAGCTCGCTCTGAGCAGCGGTGACGGACCAGAGAAGATCCTCGAGCTCATCCGGCCCGGGGAGACGTTCGGCGAGGCTGTGGTGTTCACGGGCCAGCCCTACCCGGTCACCGCGACAGGGTTGGCCAGCTCGCAGGTGCTGCGGATCGCTGACGTGGTCACCGACCTGGTGGACCGGGACCCGACGTTCGCCCGGCGGATGCTGGCTGGGATGGCGGTGCGGCTGCACACCATGGTCCGCGATGTCGCCGCGGTCACCTTGTGGTCAGGACGGCAGCGGGTCGTGGGTTTCTTGCTGGGCCTCGCCGGTGAAGACCCTGGGCCGGGAACCATCGTGCAGCTGCCCGCCACGAAGGCAGTGCTCGCCTCGCGTCTGAGCCTGACGCCTGAGACGTTCTCGCGGACCCTGCGCGAGCTGTCCGACACAGGGCTCATCGAGGTCCACGGGGCGCAGATCGTCTTGCTGGACCCGTCAGCCCTGACCCCTGCCGCCGGGCCCGGCCCCACTGTGCACTGAAGCCCGCCCTGGGCCGGTGATGCCGAAAGGTGGGATCAATGGGGGGCTGGGATCGTGCGCCAAGGGTTTTGGGGTCATTCTTGACCATAGCCAAGGAGCTGGTGGAGGCGGCCTCGTGACGTCGAGCGCCAGAGCCTGACCCGCCAACGAGGGAGTCCACGTGTTTTGTTGCCAGCCGGTGGACGTGCTGGTGGGCCTGACTGTGGTGCTGGGGTGAGCGTGGACGGCACGTCGCACACCGTCCGGCTCACCACGTCAGACCAGGTGACGTTGACCTTCGACGTTCCCGAGGGCATGTCGGTGCTCGACGCCGCCGCCGCCGCTGGGTACGTGCTGCCCGGCCTTTGCCACCAGGGCACCTGCGGGTCGTGCCACACGAAGGCGACCGGCAGCTACAGGCTCGGGCCGCACTCGTGCGAAGCACTGCCCCCGGATGCTGTCGCTGGCGGCACGGTGCTGGCGTGCTGCACCTACGTGAGCGGTCCGGTCGACGTCACGGCGTCGTACCCCCGGTCGCGGGTCACCGACGGGGTGCCGAGGCGGCGCGAGGGTGTGGTCACCGATGTCGCGCAGGTCGCCTCGCAGATGGTGTGGGTGCGTGTCGCGCTCGACCCTGACGAGTCGGCTGGTGCTGGGTACCAGTTCGACCCTGGGCAGTTCGTGGAGGTCCAGGTGCCCGGCGACGAGCGGCGACGGGCGTACTCCCTGGCCAACACGGGCAACTGGGAAGGGGTCGCCGAGCTGTTGGTCACGGCGCGCCCCGACGGGTACTTCTCGGGGTTCTGCCAAGACTTGCTCGAGCGGTGGCCAGCCGAACAACGGCTGGTGCTGCACGGGCCCACGGGAGCGTTCGGGCTGCGCGAGTCGGGGCGCCGTCCGCGGTGGTTCGTGGCAGGAGGTACTGGGCTCAGCGCGGTGCTGTCGATGGTGCGGCGTATGGCCGAGTGGGGCGAACCTCACCCGGTCCGCCTGTTCCTGGGTGTGCCGACCCTTGCGGACCTCCCGCGGCTGCCAGTCGTGGGCAAGCTCATCACGACGATGCCCACGCTGAAAGTCGCGGTCTGCGTCGAACACCCTGACGACAGCTGGGCTGGTTCGGTCGGCGACCTGCTCGGCTCCCTGCGCACAGCGGTCGACGCACACACCGGGACTGCTCCGGACATCTACGTGTGCGGTCCCCCGGGGCTCGTCGATGCGGTGACGAAGTTCGCCGACAACGCTGGGCTGCCGCCTGTGATCAGCGAAAGGGTGCTGCCGACCTAGTGTCCTGTCCGGTGAGTTCGCTGCATAAGAAGGCGGCGTCAGACGTGGTGCATCGCAAGGCGGAGGAGGGCGCGATAGCAGCGCTATCGCAACTGACGACAACGCCGCGAGGTGCCGCG